>JAESFK010000073.1_pt1 | contig 112308 bp, 103 predicted proteins | sample 9269391 | NCBI WGS metagenome assembly JAESFK01 (sample SAMN14506231, study PRJNA617097) | algae metagenome | isolation source: Drouetiella hepatica UHER 2000/2452 and co-occurring heterotrophs from... | place: Slovakia: Slovak Paradise National Park, Hrabusice, Kosice Region | collected... | reverse complement strand
GGCGGGATCAGACGCTACGCCCCATGCCAGGCTCCGCGTCTGCCCTCGCCGCTCAACCCGCCCGAGAGGGCCAATCCAACCGCCGGAACGAACTCAAGGCTGGATAAGAACTGGGGGCAACGTCAGCCACACACTAAGAAATCGTCACAACCAATGTATTCAATGTCATACAAAATTCATCGCATTTAGCCGTCGCCATCACACCGATAGTTATGTTTACGTTGCGGCATCGTCAAAATTGAAGCTCTTGAAGATTGGATTTTCGAACGACCCAGATGATCGAGAAAGAACTCTGAATGGTTTTGCGTATGGGGGCGCAAGAGATTGGTCGCCCATTGCAAAATTTAAGTGCCGAGAGGCTGGCGCAGTTGAGTGGGGTGTTCATGATGAGCTTCAGAGGTTTTTGGCCCCCATTGGATATCATGCGAATGGTAGAGAGACTGTTTGCCGGGAAGCATTTGCATGCAGTTATGCCAGAGCCCGCAAGGCCGTCTTGGATGCCTCCGGAACACGGTTGATTTCACAGTGGGAGGTACCGGACGCGGAAGTCCGCTTCAGTTTCCCAGAGAAATTGGCTTTTGAGCTTTCCTACGTATCGCTAGATCGAACCCCCGCGCGGTGACTGGTTCTCGCTTCGCGAAGCTACTATCTAGCTGACATGATCGACACGCTGAACCGCCGCAACCTCCTGAGCCTCGCTGCCGCCGCGGGCATGGCGCCCGTTCTCGCCGGCCATGCGAAGGCCACGACGCCGTTGCGCTTCGGCCGGCCGCAGCCCTTCACCTATGATGCGCTCAAGACCATGGCGCGCGAGCGCGCCGGCAGGCCCTATCAGTCGCCGCCACGGCCGAACCCGGAGATCGTCGGGCGGATCGACTACGACAATCACGGCAAGCTGCGCTTCGACAAGGCATCCGCGCTGTTCGCCAGCGGCCCCGGCGCCTATCCCGTCACCTTCCAGCATGTCGGCCAGTACTTTCCGAAGACCGTCACCATGCACGCCCTGGCGAACGGCCAGGCGCGCGAGATCCTCTACGACCCGAAGCTCTTCACCATCGGCCCGGAGCATCCGGCCTCTCGGCTGCCGGCCGAGCCATCGGCTTTCGCCGGGCTCTGGCTGCAAGAATCCAAGGCCGGTCCCTGGACGACGCAGGAGCCCTGGGCGACCTGGCTCGGCGCCTCCTATTTCCGCGCGGTCGGCGAGCTCGGCCAGGTCGGCCTCTCGGCGCGCGGGGTTGCTCTCGCACCCGGCCAGGGGCCGGGGCCGGAGGAGTTTCCCGATTTCGTGTCGTTCTGGATCGAGGCGGCCGAGATCCCGGCCGACGCGGTGACGCTCTACGCCCTGCTCGACGGCCCCTCGCTCACCGGCGCCTACCGCTTCCAGTGCCGGCGCGGCTCGGGTGTCATCATGGACATCGAGGCAAGCCTCAACTTCCGCGCCCGCGTGACCCATCTCGGCGTCGCGCCGCTCACCTCCATGTACTGGTACTCGGAGACGATCTCCTCGCGCACCATCGACTGGCGGCCGGAGGTGCATGACAGCGACGGCCTCGCTATCTGGACCGGCGCCGGCGAGCGCATCTGGCGGCCGCTCAACAATCCGCCGCGCACCATGACCTCGAGCTTCGTCGACAAGGCGCCGCGCGGCTTCGGCCTCCTGCAGCGCGACCGCGAGTTCCTGCACTATCTCGACGGCGTGAAATACGAGAAGCGCCCTTCGGCATGGGTCGAGCCGCTCGGCGACTGGGGCGAGGGCGCGGTGCAACTCGTCGAGCTCAACACCGACGACGAGATCCACGACAACATCGTCGCCATGTGGGTGCCGGGCACGCCCTCCGAGCCGGGCACGTCACGCGACTTCCGCTATCGCCTGCACTGGCTGGCGGACGAGCCCTTCGCGACGCCGCTGGCGCGGGTCGTCGCAACCCGCCTCGGCCGGGGCGGCCAGCCGGGCCAACCGCGCCCGCCGGGGGTCGCCAAGTTCCTCGTCGAGTTCAAGGGTGGGCCGCTGGTCAACCTGCCGAAGGGTACCATCCCCGAGCCGGTCATCTCCGTCTCGCGCGGCACGATCGGCGGCTACAAATATACCGAGGCGGTGCCGAACGACGTGCCCGGCCACTGGCGCACGCAGTTCGACCTCAAGGTCGAGGGCGGCGATCCCGTCGAGATGCGCTGCTATCTCAAGGTCGGCGACCAGGTCGCCTCCGAGACCTGGCTCTTCCAGTACCATCCGATGGTGTGAGGCGGCGCTTACGCTGCGTTCCGCGCCATCGTCACGCGGTTACGGAGCGCCACGAGCACCTCCGCAGCGCTCGGGGTCGAGACCGGCAGCGCCATGTCGACCGCCACTGCCTTCTCCTCGTCAGGCATCTGATCGCGGGTGATCGCCTCGGCCTGCCGGGCCCGGAGCCGGGCCAGTGTCGCCTCCGCCTCTCGAAGCGGTCCGTCCGTCGACATGTCAGGCCCGCGCCGCCGTTCGGCACCCGCGCGAAGCTGCCGGACGACCTCCTCCGCACGCACCACGCGGCCGGCGCGCTGGACACGGCCAAGATGGGTCTCGGCGACTGCCGCCTGCTGGGCCAGCCGGCCCGTTTCGGCAACGCAGGAGCGCAAAGCTGCCAGCGTCCAGAGGCGGTCGGCCGAAAGCCGGGCGATCATGTCGGCCGACTGTCTCGCGACCGTCGCCCGACCTTCAGCCAGCGCCTGCACGGCCCGGTATTCCAGCGCGGCGATGCGACGGTCGGTGGCGGCAAGCCGGCTGGCTTCCGCCTCGCGCGCCGCGATCGCCACCGCCATCTGCCGGCGGGCGAGGTCGAGCCGCCCTTCCGCGTCGATGCGCTGGCGATCCAGCACACGCAGGGGGTGGCGGTCATCGAGCACCACGACGGTGGTGTCACGTCCGCGCATCCGGGCGATCAGCGACTTGAACATCGTCGGCTCCTTCGTTATGAACGTTGTTCACAAAAGCTGTTTACCAAACACGTGAACGCTGTTCAAGAGATTTTTGAACATCGTTCAAATCTTTTTCGGAGACGTCATGGCGACGGCCGACAAGCGCGCCAAGCTGCGCGACGACCTGATCGACGCGGCGGAGACGGCGGTGATCGCCAACGGCCTGTCAGGCCTGAAGGCGCGGGCGCTCGCCGAGGCCGTCGGCTGCGCTGTCGGCGCCATCTACAACGTCTTCCCGGACCTCGACGCGCTGATCTTCGAGGTGAATGCCCGCACGTTGTGCCGGCTCGATGCCCATCTTGCCGCCACCGCCAACCCGTCCGACGATCCGGAAACCGCGATGACGCGGCTGGCGCTCGCCTATCACTGCTTCTCGCGCGCGGAGCGGCGGCGCTGGACGGCGGTCTTCGCCCACCAGATCCCCGACGGCTTCATGCCGCCGGACTGGTATCTCGGTGTCGTCGCCCAGCTGTTCCGCCATATCGAGGGCCCGCTGGCGACACTCCTGCCACAGGCGAGCCCGCAGATGCGCAATGGCCTCGCGCGCACCCTGTTCTCGGCCACGCACGGCATCGTCTCGCTGGGGCTGGAGGAGAAACTCGGTCCCGCGCCGGACGATGTCATTGCCAATGCGCTGGTGGTGATGACGCGCAGCTGGGTGCTGGGCCTGCCGGGCGCCGTCGCCTCGCTCACTCGACCCGAACGGTGACGCTGGCGCTGCGGCCCTCGCCGTCGATGACCGACAGCGTCGTGAAGCCCGGCCCGTCCGGCTGGACGGTCGTCTGCCGCTGCGCGCCGAAGCGGGCGGCCGGGCGGCCGTCGAGGAGCACCGTGAACGGCGGCCGGCCGCCCGTGGTGCGGATCGCCAGCGGCTCCATCTCGCCGCGCGCCGCGCCGAGATCGACATGCACGCCATCAGGCGGGAAGGCGATTTTCAGGTCGCGCACGTCGCTCGCCTCCTCGCGCGCGGGCCCGAAGCGGCGGAGCGGCGCGGGCAACTGCGAGGCGGTCATGACCGGCAGCGCGGCCGGGCGCGGCGGCAGCGGCGCATAGGGGCCGAGCCGCGCGAAGGCGTCGAACAGGATCGGCGCGGCGGACAGGCGGCCGGTAATGCCGGGCACCGAGGAACCGTCGGGACGACCGACCCAGACGGCGACGGTGCGCCGGCCGTCGAACCCGACCGCCCAGGCGTCGCGGAAACCGTAGGAGGTACCGGTCTTGTAGGCGTAGCGGCCGGAGAGAGCCGCCTCCGGCGCGGGCGCGTCGGCCAGGATGTCGCCGATGAACCAGGCCGCGTTCTCGTCGGCGATGGGACGGCCGGCGGGCGCCGCCTCGCCAAGTCTCTCGCTCAGCGGCGGCATCTCGCCGCCACGCGCGAGCCCCGCATAGAGAGCCGCAAGGTCGAACAGGCGAATGCCGACGCCGCCGAGGCCGACGGCCAGACCCGGCACCTCGCCGCGCGGCAAGGCGGGCCGGATGCCGGCCTGTTCGAGCCGCGCGTAGAAGCGCTGCGGCCCGACCCCGTCGAGCAGCGCGATGGCCGGCACGTTGAGCGACATCTGCAGCGCGGTGCGCGTCGTCACCGTGCCCTGGTAGCCGCGGTCGAAATTGGCCGGCGCATAGGTGCCGAACCGGGACGGCCTGTCCTCGATCAGCGTCTCCGGGTGGGCGATGCCGGTCTCGTAGGCCATGGCGTAGATGAAAGGTTTCAGCGTCGAGCCGGGCGAGCGGATCGCGCGGGTCATGTCCATCGCGCCCTGCCGGTCGTGGTCGAGCGGATCAGCCGCGCCGACGCGGGCGATCACCTCGCCGGAGCGATGGTCGATGGCGACGATGGCCCCCGACAGGCGGACGCCCAGCGACCGGACCCGCTCGCGCAGAAGTGCTTCCAGCGTCTCCTGCTGCGTGCGGTCGAAGGTCATGCGGTGGACGCGCGCGCTGGGCCGGGCGGCCACGGCCTCGTTGGCGGCATGCCAGGCGAAGGCGGGCATGGCCCGGCGCGCCAGCGGCACGCGCTCGGCCTTGCCTGACGCCACCTGTTCGGGCTTCAGCACGCCGGCGACGAGCATGCGGTCGAGCACCCGGTCGCGGGCGCGTCGCGCGGTTTCCGGAAAGCGATCGGGGCGGCGTGTCTCCGGCGCCTGCGGCAGGGCGACCAGCAGCGCGGCTTCGCCGGGCGACAGGCGGCGGGGCTCCTTGCCGAAATAGGCGAGCGACGCCGCGCGGATACCCTCGACATTGCCCCCATAGGGCGCAAGCGACAGGTAGAGGTCGAGGACGCGCTCCTTGCCGACCTCGCGCTCGAGCCGAACCGCGCGCGCCATCTCGCGCAGCTTCACGGCCAGCGAGCGGCCATCCTCGCGCTTGTCGATCAGGCGGACGACCTGCATGGACAGCGTCGAGCCGCCCGAGACGATCCGGCCATTGGTCAGCCACTGCCCGACGGCGCGGGCAAGCGCGACGGGATCGACGCCCGGATGCTGGCGGAACCGGCGATCCTCGTAAGCCGCGAGCATCCTGAGGAACAGCGGGTCGACATCGCCAGCCGCGCCGGGGAAACGCCACATGTCGTCGTCGGTCTGGAACGGCCGCAGCAGCCGGCCATTGCGGTCGACCACCTCGCGCGAATAGGGCGTCGCCCCACCGTCCGGGCCGGCACCCGCTCGCCAAGCGACCACCGCCCCGCCCATGCCGGCGAGCAGAAGCCCGCCAGCGCCGGCAGCCGCGATGGTGCGCTTCCTTAGGCCCATGGCGTCAGCGTCCGCCCGGCGTCACCTCGGCCTGTCCGACCGCGGTGCGCGCCGACCGCTCGGGCCGGTACATGTCCTCGATGGTGGCCGGCGGCACGACGAAGCGTCCCGGCGTCACCGCGCGGATCATGTAGGCGACCTGCCAAGTGGCCTTGGCACCGGGCGAGCGGCTGTAGGCCGCCTCGAACCGGTCGTCGCGGAAGGCCTTGTAGTCGGGCTGCACCTGCTCGGGTCCGAGCCAGCGCAGGGCCGAGGTCTCGGCCGAGGCGATCAGGCTTGGATTGTCGATCTCGAAGCCGGCCGGCAGCCGGTCGACCAGCATGATCTGGCCGAGCTGCGGATTGGCCTCGGTGACGTTGAGCACCACGACCAGCCGCGTACCCTGGGCCACGCGCGCGATGTCCACCGGCTGGCCGGTGAGCGACATGTAGCGGCGCTGCAGGGTGAAGCCGCTGGCGGCCGCCGGCTCCGGCGTCGACGGCGTGCCGGTGACGGAGACCACCGCGCGCACCGGCTCCGGGCCGGTATTGCGCAGGGGCAGGCCATTGCCAAGCTCGTCGGACCGCAACGTGCGCGCGAGCGCGCCCTCGTGCGCGGAGCCGCCGACATCCAGCCGGATGCGCTTCGCATCCTCGATCAGCGCCTGGGCGGCGAGCACCAGCCAGACCTTCTCCTGGGTGGAGAGGTAGCGCGTGCGCGCGCGCAAATCCTCGACTACCCGCTGGGCGTCGGTGACGATGCGGCGGCTGACGCGCGCCTCGACGCCGAGCGCCATGATCGCCGCCGCGTCGCGCAGGCGCGAGCCGTAGTCGAACCGGCCCATGTCGGTCTGGCCGCGGGCGGTCAGCATGGTCACCGCCGAAGCCATCACCCGCTCGGCCCGGGCATTGTCGCCCATCAGCGCGAGCGCCGCGCCAAGCTGGCCGCGCGCCACCGGCGTCGCGATGTCGTTGAGCTGCGTGTCGGCCAGCCAGCGCAGCTCGGAGAGCGAGCCACGACCGCTACGCGCCAGCACGTAGTGCGCATAGGCGAGGTCCATGCCCTTGTTGTCGCCGACGCCGTTGGTCGAGACGACCAGCGTCCGCAGCCGCTCGATGGCCGAATTGAACGCCTGGGTCGGGATGCCGTAGCCCTTGTCCTTCGCCCGCGCGAGGAAGTCGGTGACATAGGTGTCGAGCCAGGGGTCTTCGTTGGAGCCCGCCGACCACAGCCCGAAGGAGCCGGTGCCGGACTGCCGCGACAGGATGCGGTCGATCGAATCGCGGATCCGGTCGGCAACCGGCTTTTCGAGGCCGAGGCCGCCTTCCGCCGCCGCCAGCACGTCGAGATAGAGCAGGGGCAAGGCGCGCGAGGTAATCTGCTCCGAGCATCCGAACGGATAGCGGTCGAGCGCCAGGATCAGGCCGGGCACATCGATGGCGGTGGACGGCCCGACCGAGATCGCGACGCGCGCCGAACCGGGCACGAAATCCGCGAGCAGGTCGGACGAGACGGAGACGCCCTGCCCGGGGTCCATCGCCATCACCGTGCGGCGGGTGATGTCCGGATAGGCCGGACGGACCCCGAGCGAATAGCGCGAGGTGACGTCGAGGCCGTTGGGTCCAGTCAGCTGGACCGCGAGCCGTCCGACACCGAGCCCATTGGCCGTCAGCGGCAGCGACACCGAGCCGCGCCCGCCGGTTCCGCCGAGCTGCACCGTCGCGCTGGTCTGGGCGAGCTGGAGCGGGCCTTCCGGCGTGACGGTGATGCGATAGGCGCCGGCCGGCGCTTCCGCATTGACGAGGTCGAGCCGGGCGGTGGCGCGGTCGGCATGGCCGAGCACGCGCGGCAGGGTCGCGGTCACCACGACCGGATCGCGGGCGATCACGTCGCGCGACGCCGAGCCGTGCTTGGTGGTCGTCCAGGCCATGGCCATCAGGCGCACGGTGCCGTTGAAGTCGGGGATGTCGAAGGCGACCTCCGCCCGGCCATCCGGACCGACCGTGACGATGCCCGAGAACAGCGACAGCGGCTCCTGCGCGGGCGGCGCGGCATTGATGCGGTTCGACGCACCGTCGCCGCCGGAGCGGATCGAGCCGCGCACCGCCGACATGCCGTCGATCAGCAAGCCGTAGAGGTCGCGCACCTCGGCCGAGAGCCGGCGCTGGCCGAGATAGTAGTCGTCGGGCTTCGGCGGCTGGTAGTTGGTGATGGTGAGGATGCCGAGATCGACGGCCGCAACCGTCACGTAGGCCTGCTCACCTGCCGCGAGACCTTCGACGCGGATTGGCACGCGCAGGGCCGTGCGCGGCTGCATCTTCTCCGGCGCGTCGAGCGTCACCTTCAGGCGGCGCTGGTCGGTATCGACGCCGAACCAGGCAAGGCCGATGGCCCGGCTCGGCATGCGGGACGCGGCCGCGTCCAGGGGCCGCCGCACGAAGACGGTCGCATAGGCGCCGGCGCCCCAGTTCTGGCCGACCGGCACCTCGATTGTGGAACGGCCCTGCGGCACGTCGAGGGTGCGTTCGGCAAGCAGCCGGTCGCCCATGACGGCAACAGTGGCCGAGCCCGCAAAGCGCGCGTTGATCGCGACCGTCATGGTCTCGCCGGTCCGGTAGGACGGCTTGTCGAGGCTCATCTCCAGCACATCCGGCGTATCCGCCGTGCCGCCGGCCCCATAGCCGGATTCGAAGATGACCGTGGTGGTCGGGCCGCTGACGTCGCCACCGCCGGTCACTTCGAGGCGATAGCGGCCCCATGGCACCGGCACGCCGATCTTCGGCGCTTCGCCGGAGGCCGTGGCCTGCACCTGCCCGTCGGCGATGCGGCGCGTCGAGACGATGGCCTGGCTGCCCCAGCCATTGGTGCCACGCGTCCAGATCCAGCGCGTCTCGAGTCGAAGCACCTGCCAGGTCAGCGCCTGGCCGCGGCGCGTGCGCCCGTCGGCGGCGACCGCGATCGCCTCGAAGGTGGCGGTCTCGTTCTCGGCGACCTGGTTGCCCTCGAACAGCGGCTTGACGCCGATCAGCGGCGTACCCGGTAGAACCGGCACGGTTGCCGTGCGCTCGACGGCACGGCCGCCGGGCTCGGCGACGCGCACCTGCAGGCGGGCCGAGAGCGGACGGGTCGTGTCCTCCATGCGCGGCAGGCGTGCTGATATCGTCGCCTTGCCGGCATCGTCGGTGGTGATGCCGTCGCCCAGGGGCTCGCGGTCGCGCTTGGCCTCCTCGTCGCCAAGGCCGAAGCGGAAGCCGGGGAAATCGGGAAGGTTGGGCGTCGTCTCCATGACGACCTCGCCTTCAACGGTAAGGTTGGCGCCCGGCAGGCCGAACAGGTAGCGCGCATCGATGGTCGCGCCAAAGGGCTGCGTGCGCGTCAGGCGCGGGGCCGAGGGCGTCAGGTCGAAGGCAATGCGGTCGGGCACGAAGTCCTCGACCAGGAAGCGCACCTCGCCGGCCATCGGGCTCTTCGGATCGGTGATGGCGCGGATGCGCCAGGTGCCGGTCGGCGCCGAGGAGACGATCGGGATGGGCACGGCGCGTGCGCCGGCGCCCTGGTCCTGCGTGACGATGCGGCGGTACTCGACGCCGTCCGGGCGCTCGACCACGAGGGTCAGCGGCAGGCCGGTGACCGCGTCCCCTTTGGCGTCGCGCAGCAGGGTCGTCAGATAGACCGTCTCGCCGGGGCGGTAGATGCCGCGCTCAGGCACGAGTAGGGCGTCGAGCGGACCGGGCAGTTCACGCCCGGCGACGCCGCGATCGGACAGGTCGAAAGCCGGTTGGCGCAGGTTGAGGAAGGCGTAGTCGCCAGCTGCCGTCGTTGCCACCAGCAGCGAGGGCACGAGCGAGCCCTCGCCGCGGGTGAGGCCCGGCTCGAAGCGCACATGGCCGTTGGCATCGGTCCGCTTGGTGCCGAGCACCTCGTTGTTGCGGGCGACGAGCCGCACCTCGACATCGGCCATGGGCCTCGCCGAGTTCAGCGAGTGGATGTAGCCGTGGACGCCGTCGACGCCCGACAGCGCGGTCATGCCGAGGTCGGAGACGATGAACCACTGGGCGACGCGACCGCTGCCGGAGCTGTCGTCGTCGTCGCCGGAGCGGCGCTGGGCATTGGTCGGCTTGGCGGTGATGACATAGACGCCGGGTTCGAGATTGCGCACGGCCTCGTCGACCGGGAAGGCCGTCGTCACGTCCTCGTTCAGCCGGTTCTCGACCGCAAGCTGGCCCTTCCAGGTGGAGATGCCACGCTCGGTGATGAGCTGCTGCATCTCGTAGCTTTCGAGCGGCTTGGGGAATTCCTCCTGGATGGTCTGCGCGATGGAGCGGTCGCCCATGCGGATGATCTCGACGTCGATCGAGGCGAGATTGACTGATATCACCGGCAGACCGCGCAGGCCGGCGCGCGGCAGCACATAGGAGCGGCCGGAGAAGCGCACCGACGGCGTGCGGTCGCGGACATAGGTGGTCACGTCGACATTGCGCGTCAGGCTCTCGCTCGGGATCGCCGAGGGCAGGCCCTCGCGCAGCTGGAACGTGTAGCGCTCGCCGTGCCGGAGGCCATCGACGCAGATCTGACGGTCCTCGACGGTGATCGGCGGATTGTTGACGCCGGTCTGCCGGATATAGGGGGCGAAATCGGTGCGACCCTTGCGCAGGTCCTCGGTGAAGATGAAGCAGGCACGCGGGCGCAGGCTGTCGGAATCGATCTTGGTCTCGCGCAGGCGGAAGCCGTACTGGTCGCGCAGGCGGTTGTAGGCGTCGCGGGCCTCGGGCGTGTCGCGCGTCTCGACGACGGCGCGGGCGATGTCGATGGCCGGGCGCCATTGCTGCCGGGCGACCATGAGCTGGCGCACCTGGGCCAGCGCGAAGGCTTCCTCGTTGCGGTTCTGCGAGCGCCGGTAGGCCATGAAGGCCGCGCCCATCATGTCGTCCTGCAACTGCTGGCGTTCACGCCATTCGTTGGTTCGGATGCCGGCGAGTGCCTGCGAGTAGCGGATCCACGGTGCCGTATCGGGCGCCGAGCGGAGCGCGATGATCTCCCACGCGCGGGCGGCCGCGCGGAAGTCGCCGCGCGTCGCCGCGGCATCGGCATCACGGCGGATGTCGGCGATCGGGCGCTCGTCGCCGGCGCGGCGGGTGGCGATCGCCGCCTCGAAACGGCGTGCCTGTTCGGCGAGGTCATCACGCTGGAAGGCGCGCAGCGGCGGCAGCATGGGCTGCGGCGCGGGGTTGCGCTGCTGCTGGTCGGGGCGTGGCTGCGGGCGCGGCGCGGGCACCTGCGCGAGGTCGATGATCTCCGGCTCGGAGGCCTGGGCACTGGCGGCCGATTGCGCGAATGCGGCCTTCGGGCCGGCAAAACCGAGAACCGCTGCGACGACAAGCGGCCCCGCGGCCGCAAGAAGACCCCGGATGCGCATGGTCATATGTCCCCAACGCGGCCCGACGCCCCATCGCCCGCGTGTCCTGACTGAACCACGGCGCCTCTCCGAACCACAATCAGGAGAGATACGTAATTCCCCGTAGGGTAACGCTAGGTCATGGCTGCCTTCGCCGCCGCGACGATCTTGGCCGGCGTCACCTTCACGGCATCCTCGAGCGGCGGCGAGAAGGGCACGGGGATGCGCGGCGCGCCGAGACGACGGGCCGCCTTGATGCGCGAGGGGCCGAGGCGCTCGACCACGGTGGCAAGCACTTCCGCGCCGAAGCCCGCCGCCTCCACCGCCTCGTGAACGACCAGCAACCGGCCAGTCTTCTCGACCGAGGCGCAGACGGCTTCCTGGTCCCAGGGCCAGAGCGTGCGGAGATCGAGGAGGTCGACCGCGATGCCCTGGCTTGCCAGCGTCGCGGCGGCTTCCTCGACCGCCGGCATGATCGCCGACCAGGAGACGAGGGTGAGGTCACGGCCTTCTCGCACCCGGCGCGCCTTGCCGAAGGGGATCGGCTCGATCACCGAAGCGACCTCGCCGGTGACCGGGAACAGGTTCTTCGGGTCGAAGAACAGCACGGGGTCGTCGGAGCGGATCGCGGAGACCAGCAGGCCCGCCGCATCGGCCGGCGTCGATGGCGTCACCACGATGACGCCCGGCAGGTGGACGAACCAGGCCTCCAGCGTCTGCGAGTGCTGGGCGGCCGAATTGCGCCAGATGCCGTGCGGCATGCGGATGACCACGGCGGGCTTGGCCTGCCCGCCGAACATGTAGCGGATCTTGGCGATCTGGTTGACCAGTTCGTCCATGGCGCACATGACGAAGTCGAAGATGCGCATCTCGATGATCGGGCGCGTGCCGACCAGCGCCGCGCCGAGGCCCGCGCCCATGATCGTCGACTCGGAGATGGGCGTGGAGACGACACGTTCCGCGCCGAACTCGGGCAGGAAGTCCTTGTACTGGCCATAGAGGCCGCCGCGCGCGACGTCCTCGCCAAGCACCCATACGGTGGGGTCGCGGCGCATCTCCTGCAGGGCGGCGAGGCGCACGGCCTCGACCAGCGATACCTGGCTCGTGCTCATGCCGATGCTCCGGTGGCCTTGCCCTGGAAGGCGACGGCGCCGACGTCCTGAACGTCCTCGTAGGCGATGGCCTCGTCTGGCCATGGCGCGGCTTTGGCATCCTCGACAGCGGCGGCCATCTCCGCCTCGGCCTTCACCCGAATGCCATCGATCTCGGTGAGGGCCACGCCGCGCTCTGTCAGCAGCGTCGCGAGCCTGCCGATGGGGTCGCGTGTCTTCGCCGCCTCAACCTCTGCCGGGTCGCGCCAGGCGGCGGCATCCGTCGAGGTATGGCCGGTGATGCGGTAGGTCTTCGCGTGCAGGAGGCGCGGACCTTTGGCCGAACGCACCCCGGCGACCAGACGGGCTGCGGCCTCGTCCACCGCCATCACGTCGTTGCCGTCGACCGTCTCGCCGGGCACCCCCAGCGACGCCGCGCGCGCGATGACGCCCGGCCCCGCCGTCACGGTGTCGGTGCGCGTGAAGGCAGCGACACCGTTGTCCTCGCAGACGAACAGGACGGGGAGGTGATAGAGCGCCGCCCAGTTCAGTCCTTCGAGGAAGGGGCCGCGATTGATCGCCCCGTCGCCGAAGAAACAGACCGCGATGGCCGAGGACTTCGTCATCTTGAGGCCCTGCGCCGCACCGACCGCGATCGGGATGCCGCCGGAAACGACGCCATTGGCGCCAAGCATGCCGACCGAGAAGTCGGCAATGTGCATGGAGCCGCCCTTGCCCCGGCAATGGCCGCCCTGGCGGCCGAACAGCTCGCGCATCATGCCCTGGACGCCCGCGCCCTTGGCGAGCGCATGGCCATGGCCGCGATGGTTCGAGGTGATGCGGTCGTCGGGGTTGAGGTTGAGGCAGACCCCGGTGGCGACGCCCTCCTGCCCGATGGAGACGTGTAGCGGACCGGGAATAACGCCTTCCTTGTGCGCGCCGAGCGCCGCGGTCTCGAAGGCGCGGATGCGGCACATGGTCGAGTAGAGCTCGATCAGCCGGATGACATTGTGCTGGGATTGCATTGAGGGGGCCTGGTTCACTGCGGCTCGATGCCGGCTTCGCGGATCATCCGCGACCAGTTGGCGAGCTGCGCCTTGACGAAGGCGCCGAGTTCGTCGGGCGTCTGCGGGAAGGCGTCGAAGCCGATATCGGCCAGGCGCTTCGTGATGGCCGGATCGGTGGCGATGGCCGTCAACTCCCGGCTCAGCCGGCTCACAACGTCAGGCGGAGTCCTCGCCGGAGCGAAGATGCCGTTCCACGAGGTGATGTCGAACTCCGCCACGCCCGCCTCCTGCATGGAGGGCAGGTTCGGCAGCAGCTTCGAGCGCTCGGCGGTGGTGACGGCGAGCGCCCTGAGCGCGCCGGCATTGATCTGGGTGAGCGAGGCCGTGATGTCGACGAACATCATGGAGATGCGCGAGCCGATCATGTCGGTGATGGCCGGCGGCGTCGAACGATAGGGGACGTGGAGGATGTCGATCCCGGCGCGCTTGGCGAAGGTCGCGCCCGCAACGATGCCGGTGGAATTGCCGCTGGCATAAGTCAGTTTGCCCGGATTGGCCTTGGCGTGCGCGACAAGCTCGGCGACCGAGCTGACCGGCAGCTTCGGGTCGACCACCAGCAGGAACGGCAGGTTGCCCATCCGCGCAACGGGCGCGAAATCCGCCACCGGGTCGTAGCTGAGGTTTTTCATCAGGCTCGGATTGGCCGAATGCGACGTGTTGGTCGTCATGAACAGCGTGTAGCCATCGGGATTGGCGCGCGCGACGAAGGTCGCTGCCACCGAGCCATTGGCACCGGCGCGGTTCTCCACCACCACGCCCTGGCCGATCCGCTGCCCAAGCTGCTCGCCGACGATGCGCGCCACCGTGTCGGTGCCGCTGCCGGCGGCGAAGGGCACGACCATCGTCACCGGGCGCTCCGGCCAGGCGGCGCGCGCCGTGCCGGTTCCGGCTGCGAGCGCGGCGGCGCTGCCGATGAAAGTCCTGCGGTCGATCATGTCAGGTGTCCTCCCGGGACCAGAGCATTTTCAAGCGAAGTGGGTACCGGTTCGCGTGAAGAAAATGCGATAAAACAGAATGCATGCAGCGGCCGTCAGCGACGGCGGATGACCCGTTCCGGGTTCTCTTCGTAGGGCGGCGTATAGACCACCAGCACGCGGACCGGCGTGTCGCTGGTGACTGTGAAGATGTGCTCCATCCCGGCGGGAAAGAAACAGGAATCGCCCGGCACCATGGCGAAGCTCTGGCCGTCGACCCCAGCGGTGGCCGTGCCCTCGAGCAGGTAGCAGATCTGGTCGATGCCGGGATGGGCGTGAGGCAGCGCGCCGGAGCCCTTCTCGATCGTGCCGATCAGCATCTCGACGGATTCCGCGCCGACCGTCTCGCGGCTGATCAGGCGGCGGTTCAGCGTGCCGGTATGGTTGGCGGGGTGATAGCCCGGAACATCCGCCTCGCGGACATGATAGCGACGCGCAGGGGCGCCCCGACCGGCGGTATCGGCCGTCATTCCCTCAATCCTCCCGATGCCGGCAAACTGCCGGCTCCGCCCTGTCGGCGTGTTGCCGGCGAGTGTGAAGGCGCGTCCCGCCCTGTCAAGGCAATGGCGCACATGACTGGCACCACCCGAACGGCACGGGTGGCCGCGTTGCTTAACCGCCCTTCGCATGGGCAGACTGCCGGCCCCGCGCCGCCCGTTTCGATCGCCTGCCATGCCGCCGCTCATCCTCGACAGCGTGACCCATCTGACAGCGGAGGCCCGCGGCCGGGTCGCCGCCTGCGCCTCGCATGGCGCGGTCTATGCGGCCTGGTACGCGGCTTCCAGGGGCGTCTCCGCGCTGATCCTCAACGATGCCGGCATCGGCCGCGAGCAGGCGGGCATTTGCGGCCTGCCCTGGCTCGACGGGCTCGGCGTGCCCGGCGCGACGGTCTCGCACAACTCGGCGCGGATCGGCTGGGGCGCCGACATGCCCGAACGCGGCGTGCTCTCCTTCGTCAATCGCGCCGCCGCCGCCCTCGATCTTGTGCCGGGCATGGGCTGCGCCGAAGCGCTCGCCATGCTGGAGCGCGCCGGGCTGCAGCCTGCGCCCATGCCCGCCCCCCTCGACGAAGCACGCCACGAGGTCGTGGAGGTCGGCGCCAACGGCATCCGCATCTTCGTGCTCGATTCCAACGGCCTCGTCGGCAAGGACGATGCCGGCCACATCGTCGTCACCGCCTCCCATGGCGGGCTGCTAGCCGGCAAGCCGGAGACGGCAGTGAAGGCCGACGTGCTGGCGGCCGTCTATGTCGACGCCGATCGAGGCCTCGACGATGCCGGCATCTCGCGCCTGCCGGCGCTGGAGGCGCGCGGCATCGCGGGCGCGATGGTCTCCGCCTTCTCGGCGCGGATCGGCGACGGAATATCGGTCTGGGCCGACGGCTTCGTCTCTGCCCTCAACCCCACGGCGGTCAGGCGCGGCGGCGCCATCGGCCAATCGACCCAGGACTTCGTTGCGGCCATGGTCTCGTCAAGCGACCCGGCCTCGGCCTGAACCGCACAAGAATATTCTCGGGAGCAGACGCATGAGCGACGCCACCTCCAACACCGTCCGCCCCATGACCGGCGGCCAGGCCCTGGCCGAAATGATCAAACTCGCCAATCCCGGCCCGATGTTCGGCATGGGCGGCTTCCAGCTCCTGCCGTTCTACGAGGCCTGCCGCGTCCTCAACGTGAAGCACTACCTGATCAACGACGAGCGCTGCGGCACCTTCGCGGCCGATGCCTATGCCCGCGTCACCAACAAGCCGGGCCTTGTCGACGCGACGCTCGGACCGGGCGCGACCAACCTCGTCACCGGCCTGGTCGAAGCCTTCAACGCGGGCATGCCGTTGGTCGCCATCGTGGGCGACGCCAACCGCGAGCATGCCACCAAGAACATGACGCAGGAGACTCGTCAGCTCGACATCCTCCGGCCCATCGTCAAGGAGATCATCCGCATCGAGGTGATCAAGCGCGTGCCGGAGGCGGTGCGCCGCGCCTTTGCGGTGGCAACCTCCGGCCGGCCGGGCCCGGTGGTCATCGATGTGCCCGAGGACATCGCCCATGGCGAACACGATTTCGAGGCCGCCGACTTCTGGATCGACCCGACGACATTGAAGGCGCAGGCGCGCCGCTCGCGGCCGGCCGGCGACGATCTCGCCCGTGCCGTCGCCCTGCTGGCGAAGGCCGAGCGGCCGCTGATCCTCGCCGGCGGCGGCATCCACATCTCCGAGGCCTACGAGGCCTTGCAGGCGCTGGCCGAGAAGCAGGGCATCCCGGTTGCCCACACGATGTCGGGCAAGGGCGCCGTCGCCTGCTCGCACCCGCTCTCGGCCGGCCTGTTCGGCCGCTACGACCGGATCGCCAACGGGCTGATCGCGACCTCCGACTGCATCCTCGTGGTCGGCTGCAAGCTCGGCGAGATCGCCACCAAGCGCTTCTCACTGCTGCCGCCGTCCAAGACCGTCATCCACATCGACATCGATCCGCACGAGATTGGCCGCACCACCAAGACCGAGGTGGCGCTGGTCGGCGACGCGCGCCTCGCGCTGGAGGACCTGACGGCGGCGCTGGACGACGGGGTCGACCGTGTGGCGAAGCGCGCCGACTATCTCGCGGAAATCCCGGTGAAGATGGCCGAATGGATGAGGGGGGCAGCGGACCGCCTGGAATCGAAGGAGACGCCGATCAATATCGGCCGCCTCATGGGCGAACTGAACCGGATCATGCCCGACGACGCCGTGCTGGTCGCCGATGGCGGCTTTGCCGGCCACTGGGGCGGGCTCCTGTTCAACACCAAGAAGGCCGGCCGCCACTTCGTCGCCGACCGCGGCTTCGCTTCCATCGGCTACGGCGTGCCGGGCGGCATCGGCGCGCAGCTCGGCGTCGGTCCGAAGCGGCGCGTGGTATCGATGACCGGCGACGGTGGTTTCAACATGTCGATGGGTGACCTGGAGACCGCCAAGCGCGTCGGCGCCAATTTCGTCATCTGCATCTTCAACAATGCCGCTTCCGGCTACGTGAAGGCGCTGCAGCATTCAGTCTACGGGCCGGGCAGCTACCAGTCCTCCGACCTCGTCGAGTTCAACTACGCCGATATCGCCAATGCCATGGGCTGCCGCGGCATCCGCGTCGAGGACCCGGAAAAGCTGGCGGGAGCGCTCGGTGAGGGTCTCGCCAACACGTCGTCGCCGACCGTGCTCGACATCGTGGTGACGCGCGATCCCGGCCGCATGCTGCCGGGCGTCGACAACCGCACGCTCAAGGTCACCAAGGGCGACCGACCGGTGTGACAGAATATTAAATCCTATTACAGGACAATTACCCTTGACAGCGTAACGCTGGTCCGGTACTCTTCAGGCACGTTCGACAACTCCGCCCGGGCCCTTCTGGCCTGCATCAGGCAAGCACTCTCGTCGTCAGGCCCGGGTATCCACGAATTCCTTCATGGTCGTGTTCAAGTCGTGGATGGCCGAGCCAAGCCCGGCCATGACGGCCGGGACAGTACCTCGATATCGACACTCACCGCTCCGCGATGACCGCCACCGGCCCGCCGCCAGGCGGACCCTGATGCTCGGCGCCGCCCGAAACGTAGATCGTCGTGCGGCCGACCAGCCCCGACAACGCCCCTGCCACATAGGCGCGGGCGTGGCGCGTCGACGAGATGTCGGAATCGTCCAGCATGGTGTGCCGGGCACCGCGTACCTGCCCGTCCGGGCTCGCCTCGGCCTTGGCCAGCACGGCCACGAGCCTGCCCCGCTGATTGGGGTCGAGCTGCCCGCTCGCCACCAGCCCCACCCGGCCGAGCGCCGCCCTGACCGGCTCGATGTCGATGGCATCCGCCATCACGGCATGGTCGATGGTCAGCGGCCCCGACCAGGCCGCCGAGCGGCCAAGCACGACGATCTCGTGGTTGGCGAGTTCGACCCCGGCCGAGGCGCTGGCGCGCCCCGAGCACAGCGTCATGTCGCGGCAGATGACCGCATCCGACAGCTTGTCGCGCTCGATCTCGCCGAGCGCCACCGCGACGCCGAGCGAGGAGGCTCCGCGCGACAGGCCCATGGACTTCAGCGTATCGCGCACCGCGACACTCGCGCCCCGCCGCTCGGCCTCGCCGATTCGCTGCGCGGTCAGCAACGGGCATTTGATCTGCACGAAGTGGACGTCGCCGGCATGGGCGATGCCGGCCTGCCGCATAGCCTCGGCGACACCTGCCGCCACCTGGTCGACCTGCCCCATCCGGCCGAGGTCCTCGGGCGGCAGGTCGGTCGTGTGAACTCGCCCGATGGCGAGCGCGGGCCCCGGCGCACCGTCGCCCTCGACCCGCTCGAACACGGTCCAGTGCGGCGACATGGCGCCCTCCGTGCCGCCCGACATGACGTAGCAGACTTGCCTGGCCTTCTCCGCCCCGACATGGGCGGCCAGCGCCAGCATGAGCGACTGGGTCGCGAAGCCACGGGTGAAGTCGTTGACGCAGCCATTGCCCTCGGTCTTGCCGAAGATGGCGAGGATGCCGGCTGGGTCGAGCCGGCCGCCGGCAATGGCCGCCGCGATGCCGGATGTGTCGTCAGGTGCACTGGCGGGGATGCGATGCACGCGGGCGATGGGCATGGTATGGGGTCCTTCCGACCTCGGCGAAGCACGGTCCGTGCCGGTTTTGCTTGACAGGCGGGGCTCCTGTCACTATGCGATCCCGTCTCCGAAAAGGACCAGATTGTCCAGCGGCTGGCCTTGGCCGTCGCGCACCGCTTTAGGATCCGACAGATGTCGCGTCGTTGTGAACTCACCGGCAAGGGTGTTCAGGTTGGCCACCGGGTCAGCCACTCGAACATCAAGACGAAGCACCGCTTCCTGCCGAACCTGCAGAACATCTCGTTTGCCTCCGAGACCCTCGGCCAGACCATCTCGCTGCGCGTCTCGACCCACGCGCTGCGCTCGGTCGACCACAATGGAGGGCTCGACGCCTTCCTGCTGAAGGCCAATGCCGAACTGCTCTCGGTGAAGGCCCGCCAGCTCAAGACCGCCATCGCCAAGAAGCGCGCCGAAGCCGCCTGATCGGCAGCTTCCCTCTGTTTCTGCCAGCCGGCGTCGGGCGACCGAAGCCGGTTTTCGTTGTTGGGCCAGCTACTTGACTATGCGTCATTGTCCCGCAGCGACGGCGCCACCATATCGCAATAAGATATGGATAGACTGAGTCGGTATGATCCTCAGCGTTTCAGGTGGGAAACAATGACGTCCAAGACGCTTTTCCGAATGTCCGCGCTGGCCTCCGTTCTGGTGCTCGTCGGTGCACTCGCCGCCGATGCACGCCCCGGTGGCAACCGTGGCTCCGCAGGCAGCCGCGGCGGCAATACCAATGTCGCGCCGCCAACCACGAATACCGCGCCCACGACCGCCCAGCCGATGCAGCGCACGACCGCGCCGGCGCCGGCTCCCGGCGCGCAGCAGCCGGGTATGGCTCCCCGTCCCGGCATGACGCCGCCCGCCGCTCAGGGCTCCCGCTGGGGCGGCCTCGGCATGGGCCTCGCCGCCGGCTTCCTCGGCGCAGGCCTGTTCGGCATGCTGTCGGGCCAGGGCTTCCTCGGCGGCCTCGGCTCGATGATGGGCATGCTCGGCCTGCTGTTCCAGGTCGCCCTGATCGGCGGCATCATCTACCTCGTCTACCGCCTCGTTCGCGGTCGCCGCGAGCAGACCGCAGAAGGTCAGCAGCCGGCCATGGCCCGCATGGGCGCAGGCCCCGGCAACGGCCCGATGGGCAATGGTCCGATCCCCGGCATGGCCGGCGGCTCGGTCGCAGCGCCCCAGCGCGGCCCGTCGGACACGATCGGCGTCAGCCCGCAGGACTACGATCAGTTCGAGCGCCTGCTCCAGAACATCAACGAGGCCTATTCGCGCGAGGATCTCAACGGCCTTCGCACCATGGCGACGGCGGAAATGGTGTCCTATTTCGCCGATGACCTGAAGGAAGCCGCCAGCCGCGGCGTCGTCAACCGCGTCTCCGACGTCAAGCTGCTGCAGGGCGACCTGTCCGAAGCCTGGCGCGAGCAGGATGCCGACTACGCCACGGTCGCCATGCGCATCGGGCTGAAGGATGTCACCATCGACCGCGCCTCGGGGCGCATCGTCGGCGGTAATCCGCAGGGCGAGGAAGTCGTCGAATTGTGGACCTTCCGTCGGCCGCACGGCACCACCTGGCAGCTCTCGGCGATCCAGCAGACCTGACGCCAGGCGCCTAGCGAATTTCGAGAGATACAGAAGCCCCGGCCTGGCGCCGGGGCTTCGTCTTTTCCGGCGTCAAGCCCAGCGCCGCCAAGAGCGCCGCAGGCCTGTTGATATTAACCTTTTGTCCATAGGTGTTGAGGAAGTCTTAACGAAACCGTTGCGGTGCACGGACTCTCGTGGTTCCATTATCGCAGCCATGAAGACAGTCACCACAGAGATCCGCCTTGCGCGCCTGTCCGATGCGCCGGTTGTTGCCGAGGTGCACGACGAGGCCTGGCGCGCGGCCTATCGCGGCCTCATACCGGGCGCCGAGCTCGAGAAGCTGATCTCGCGCCGCGGACCCGGCTGGTGGGAATCGGCGATCCGCAAGGGCAACCGTATCGCGCTCCTCGGCTTCGGCGACGAGGTCGCCGGCTATGCCAATTACGGCCGCAACCGCGCCAAGGCCCTCGCCTACGAGGGCGAGATCTACGAGCTCTACCTGCGTCCGAAGTTCATCGGCCTCGGCCTCGGCCAGCGGCTGTTCGACTCCGCCCGCAAGGATCTCGTCTCCCACGGCCTCGACAGCCTGGTCATCTGGGCGCTGAGCGACAACGACAGCGCCGTGCGCTTCTACCGCGGCCTCGGCGGCCGTCCCGTCGCGCGCTCCTCCGAGACCTTCGGTTCGCGCTCGCTCGACAAGACCGCCTTCGGCTGGGCCGCCTGACGCCATTCGCCTTATCCTGAAGCCGCACTTGCCGTCGCAGGGGCGATCCGGCTAACGAGGCGCGACATCCATCGCATCCTCATGCCCGCTGCGGTCCGGCCGGATCGGAGCCGCGCCGTTCCGGAGATCTTCCCCATGCGTATCGACGCCATTTCGCTCGGCAAGAACCCGCCCGACGAGGTCAATGTGATCGTCGAGGTGCCGGTCGGCGGCGAGCCGGTCAAATACGAGATGGACAAGGAAGCCGGCACGCTGGTCGTCGACCGCTTCCTCTATACCTCCATGCGCTACCCCGGGAATTACGGCTTCATCCCGCACACGCTCTCCGAGGACGGCGACCCCTGCGACGTGCTGATCGCCAACCAGCGCGGCATCATTCCGGGCGCCATTGTGGCCTGCCGGCCGGTCGGCGTCCTGAAGATGAACGACGAGGCGGGCGGCGACGAGAAAATCATCGCGGTGCCCGCCACCAGGCTCACGCGCCGCTACGAGAACGTCAACGACATCAAGGATCTGCCTGAGATCACGCTGAAGCAGATCGAGCACTTCTTCGAGCATTACAAGGATCTCGAGAAGGGCAAGTGGGTGAAGGTGATCGGCTGGGGTGACGCCAAGGAGGCCAAACGCCTGATCATCGAGGCGATCGAGCGCGCCAAGAAGGCGAAGTCCGGTGGCAAGGCGAAGACGGCCAGCAAGGCGGCTGTGAAGACCAAGACTGCCGAGAAGAAGGCCCCCGCCAAGGCAGCCGGCAAGGCCAAAGCCAAGGCCAAGAAGCGCTGAACGTCTAGCCGGGCTGCTTCGGCCCGGCCGCCAGCGCCTCGGTGACCTTGGCGCGGATATCCGCCAGCGAGAACGGCTTGGTGACCACGTCGTGGACGAGCGCTTCCAGCCCATGCGCGCGTTCGCGCTGGTCGGCATAGCCGGTCATCAGCAGGATGACGAGTTTCGGGAACTGCGGGGCAGCGGCCAGCGCCAGCGCGATGCCATCCATCAACGGCATCCGGATGTCGGTGAGCAGCAGGTCGTAGCTGCCGGCCTCGCGCTCCAGGATGTCGAGCGCCTCGGCGCCGTCGCGCGCCTCGGTGACGACATGGCCGTCGATCTCCAGCGCCCGGCGCACGAAGGTGCGGACCGGTTCGTCGTCCTCGGCGACCAGGATGCGCGCCACGGTCAGCTCTCGATGACGCCGACGAAGGGCAACTGCCGCCACGAATGGGCGACATCCATGCCATAGCCGACGACGAACAGGTCCGGGCACTCGAAGCCGACATGGTCGGGCACCAGATGCACCGCGCGCTTGCCGGGCTTTTCCAGGAGGACGCAGGTGCGGACGGTCTTCGCCCCGCGCGCCATCAGGAGGTCCTTGGCGTAGGTCAGCGTGCGGCCGCTTTCGAGAATGTCGTCGACCAGCAGCACGTCGCGGTCGGCCACCGGACTCTCGACATCGTGGACCACCCGCACCGAGCCGCTCGACACGGTGCCTTCGAGATAACTCGACAGCGACATGAACTCGACCTCCGGCGCCATGCCGGCGGCATCCATGGCCCGGATCAGGTCGGCGGCAAAGACGAAGCTGCCTTTGAGGACCGCGATGACCAGCAGGCGCTCCGGCTTGGTGGCGGCGATCTCGGCGACCAGCGAGGTGTGGCGCGCGGCAATCGCCTCCGCCGAAAACAGCACGCGGATGTTGGAACGATCCATCAGTCTCAGCTCCGGCCTGTGCCGATCATGCGCGAGGGCAACGGCCCGTTGTAGTGCGGCTGCGGTCCGGCGTCACCGGCCCGCGGCATCGACGCGCGAGAAGAAGCGCACCTCGACGCTCGCGCCGTCCGGCGGCGGCGAAGCGAGGCGCGAGCGGAACGGGATCGCCTCGCCGGCATCGAGCTGAGCCTTCGGCGCGGTGGCGGTCCAAGTGTAGATTTCCTTGCCCGACGCATCGCGCACGGCGAGGCGCAGCCGAGGCAGCTCGATCGGACGTCCCGTGATGTTGACGAGGCGTCCTTCGACCACCAGCACCACGACGCCATCGACGATCTCGTTGGCGCCCTTCACGTCGCGGAACTCGACGCCGCGCAGGTTCACCGGCAGGCCGAGCCGCTCGAAAATGGCGGCGGTGTCCGGCATGGTCCGCACCACCTGCTCGCGGCCGAGCAGGAAGGTCGCCATGATCGCCGTGCAGGCGAGCAGGATCGCCACCGGCAGCGACATCTGGAAGGGCTTGCGCGGCGAGCGCGCGACAACCGGGCGCTTGCGGCGTTTCACGACGGCCGATTCGACATCCTGCCGGGCGGAGGACGCGGTCTCGTCGGGGCCACCCGCATCGTCGGAACGCGCCGGCAGTGGCGCAACATTCGCATCGGGCTGGAGCGAGGGAGACTCGGCCGCGGGTATCGCGTCGAGGTCGTCAGCCGGTGCGCCTTCCGCGCCCGGCGCGCCCTTCTCGCGGGCCTCCTCGGCGAAGGCGGCACCCCAGTCGGCATCGTCGGCGCCCGGATCAGGGGCGGGCGGTGGTGACTGCGGGCCACCTGCTCCGGCGGCCTCGGCAATGGCGGGCTCCTCGACCGCCTGATCGGCGGTTGCCAGCCAGATGGTCCGGCACTGGGCACAACGAACCTGGCGCCCTGAATCGCCCAGGACGTCCTTGGTCACCCTGAATGCCGTCGCGCAGGACGGGCAGACGATCAGCATGGATCACGCGCCTTGAGGCCGGTTGCCCCTCCCTACCCTCGCCCAGCATGGTTAATTGGCGGTTAAGCGGCGGGGCTGGCATGATCGCCGCCGACGATTCGCCTTGTCCGCCGCAGCGAAGAGACACCCCCGAATTGGTCCGTTTCGAGAATGTGGGCTTACGTTACGGGCTCGGGCCCGAGGTGCTGAGGGACCTGACCTTCGGCATCGACCCGCATTCGTTCCAGTTCCTGACCGGCCCCTCCGGCGCCGGCAAGACCAGCCTGCTGAAGCTGCTGTTCCTGTCGCTGAGGCCGACGCGCGGCCTTGTCACCGTCTTCGACCACGACACGGCGCGGCTGTCCAAGGACGAACTCTCGGTGCTGCGCCGACGCATCGGCATCGTGTTCCAGGACTTCCGCCTGCTCGACCACCTGACCACCTACGAGAACGTCGCCCTGCCGCTGCGCGTGATGGGCAAGGACGAGGCAAACTACCGCTCGGAGGTGGTCGACCTGCTGGATTGGGTGGGCCTGGGCGACCGCATCGACGCCTTTCCGCCGATCCTCTCGGGCGGCGAGAAGCAGCGCGCTGCCATCGCCCGCGCGGTGATCGTGCGGCCCGAAATGCTGCTCGCCGACGAGCCGACCGGCAATGTCGACCCGCCGCTCGCCAAGCGCCTGCTGCGCCTGTTCGTCGAGCTCAACCGCACCGGCACCGCCGTGCTGATCGCCACCCACGACCTCTCCCTGCTCGACCAGGTGGAGGCGCGTCACCTGATCATCCGCGACGGCTCCATCTCCATCACCGATCCCGATCATGGCGAGGGCGGCGGATGGTGAACTGGACCCGCCGCAGCGCCTCGCTCAATCACTGGCTGGCGACCCGCGACCGGCCAGACCCGGGCGATGGCGCGCGACCGACGGCGCGAAGCGGCCGCACCGCCTCGCTGGTTCCGGCGGCGTCGATCTCGGGGCGCGCGCTGGCGGTCATCATCGCGATCATGACCTTCCTCGGCTCGCTGACTGTCGGCGCGGTCGATCTCGTCCGCACCGCCGCGGAGGACTGGACCGCCTCCATCGTCCGCGAGGCGACGATCCAGGTGCGCCCTGCGCCCGGTCGCGACCTCGCCGTCGACGTGACGCGCGCGACCGAAATCGCCGTGCGCTTTCCCGGCGTCGCCGATGTCTCGCCCTACACGGCCGAGGAGACGCGGCGCATGCTGGAGCCCTGGCTCGGCACCGGCCTCGGCGCCGAAGACCTGCCGATCCCGCGGCTGATCGTCGTCAAGCTCGCGGATGACCGGCGCACCGACATGGTCGCCTTCCGCAATGCACTGAGGGCCGAGGTGCCGACCGCCAGCCTCGACGACCACCGCCAGTGGTTCGACCGGCTGCGCGCCATGGCCCGGGCGGTCATCGTCGTCGGCCTCGCCATCGTCTCGCTGATGGTCGCGACCATGGCGCTGTCGGTGGTCTTCGCGACGCGCGCGGCGGTCGAGACCAACCGGCCGGTGGTCGAGGTGCTGCATTTCGTCGGCGCTCGCGACGGCTTCATCGCCGGCGAGTTCCAGCGCCATTTCCTCTGGCTGGCCCTGAAGGGCAGCGCGGTCGGCGGTATCCTCGCGCTCGCTACCATCCTCGTCGCCGGCTTCATCGCCGGGCGCTGGCGCGCGACCGCCGGCGGCGACCAGATCGAGGCGCTGTTCGGCTCGTTCTCGTTAGGGACAACCGGCTATGTCGGGGTCGTCCTGCTGGTGCTGCTGGTGACGGCGGTCGCAGCCGTGACCTCGCGCTGGACGGTGATGCGGACGCTCGGCGCGATCGACTGAGCGCTACTGCAGCAGCCGCTCGTAGTTGATCCGGAACAGGCGCTGGTCCGGACGCGTGCGCGGATCGAGGTTGTGCAGCGCCACCGAGGTCTCGTAGCCCTGCGCGTCATAGACGGTCCACTGGCGCAGCGTCAGGTCGGAGGCATTGAACAACACCATCATGCGGTTGGTGCCGCCGATCGCCTGGCGCTCCTCCAGCATGACGATCACATAGTCAGGGTCGCGCGTGACCGAGGTGACGTTGGCGTCGCGCAGGATGTCGACCCGGTCCGAGAGCAGGAAGCGCAGCGGCGTCTGCGACAGCGGATAGATGTCCTGTGTGTTGAGCCGGCGGTCGCGCACGGCCACCGACTGGCCGTCGGCGATGAGCTCGACCGGGCTCGGCGCATTGTACTGGAAGCGGATCTTGCCGGGCTTGTCGAGGTAGAGCTTGCCGGTGGTGCGCCGGCCATCCGGGCCGATCTGCACGAAATCACCCTGCATGAAGCGGATGCCGTTGAAATAGGCGTTCACTTGGGCAGCGATGTCGCGGGAGCTGGCATCGACCCCGCGCGCGGCGCGCGGCGCTGGCCGGCGGATCGGCGAGGCTAGACCCCCGCCTGCAGCTGCTCCGGCGGCCGGAGCAGGGGGGGGCGACGCGGTCGGAGCCCCACCGGGACGCGGCGCGGCGGGTGGTGCGCCGCCCGGCGGCCCGAGCTGGAGCGGACCGCCCTGGGCAAGGACGAAGGGCTGGTCGGAGGCTTCTGCCGCCAGCGAGGCAGCGGCAAGGCCGGCGGCGACCAGAGCGAGGCAGGCCGGGATGACGAGGGTCAGGCGGGCGATCATCGGTCCTCGGGTCGGCTCGGTCATGACTGGCGGGAGATAGGCAGCCGTTGGGGCGATTTCGAGGCGGGACAACCTCTAATCCGCCGCCTCCGGCATCAGGATCTCGCGCTTTCCGGCGTGATTGGCCTGGCCGACCAGACCTTCCCGCTCCATCCGCTCGATCAGCGAGGCGGCGCGGTTATAGCCGATCTGCAGACGGCGCTGGATATAGGAGGTCGAGGCCTTCTTGTCGCGCAGCACGACCTGCACCGCCCTGTCGTAAAGGTCGGCCGGCTCCTCGCCGAAGGCGCCCTTGTCGAACACCGCGCCGTCTTCGCCGTCTTCGCCGCCGCCGCCTTCGTCATCGTCGGTCGTGACGGCGTCGAGATAATCCGGCGCGCCCTGCATCTTCAGGTGGTTGACGATGCGCTCGACCTCCTCGTCCGAGACGAAGGGGCCGTGGACGCGACTGATGCGGCCGCCGCCGGCCATGTAGAGCATGTCACCGCGGCCGAGCAGCTGCTCGGCGCCCTGCTCGCCGAGGATGGTGCGGCTGTCGATCTTGGAGGTGACCTGGAAGGAGATGCGGGTCGGGAAGTTCGCCTTGATCGTGCCGGTGATGACATCGACCGAGGGGCGCTGCGTCGCCATGATCAGGTGGATGCCGGCGGCGCGGGCCATCTGGGCGAGCCGCTGGATGGCGCCCTCGATCTCCTTGCCCGCGACCATCATCAGATCGGCCATCTCGTCGACGATGACGACGATGTAGGGGATCGGGTCGAGGCCCATCTCCTCCTGCTCGTAGACGGCTTCACCCGTCTCACGGTCGAAGCCGGTCTGGACGGTGCGGGTCAGCACCTCGCCCTTGGCTTTGGCCTGCGCCATGCGGGCGTTGAACCCGTCTATGTTGCGCACGCCGAGCTTCGACATCTTCTTGTAGCGTTCCTCCATCTCGCGGACCGCCCATTTCAGCGCCACCACCGCCTTCTTCGGGTCGGTGACAACGGGGGTCAGCAGATGGGGAATGCCATCGTAGATCGACAGTTCCAGCATCTTCGGATCGACCATGATCAGGCGGCACTGATCCGGGCGGAGCCGGTAGAGCAGCGACAGGATCATGGTGTTGATGGCGACCGACTTGCCCGAGCCGGTGGTGCCGGCAACCAGCAGATGCGGCATCTTGGCGAGATCGGCGATGACCGGATCGCCGCCGATCGTCTTGCCGAGCGCGATCGGCAGCTTCTCCTTGGCGGTGATGAAGTCCTGGCTTGCCAGCATCTCGCGCAGCAGCACGTTCTCGCGCTGGTGGTTCGGCAGCTCGATGCCGATGGCGTTGCGGCCGGCGACCAGCGCCACGCGGGCGGAGATGGCCGACATGGAGCGGGCGATGTCGTCGGCAAGGCCGATGACGCGGTTGGAACGGGTGCCGGGCGCCGGCTCCAGCTCGTAGAGGGTCACGACCGGGCCGGGACGCACATTGATGATCTCGCCACGCACGCCGAAATCGTCGAGCACCGCGCCAAGCATCTGGGCGTTCTCCTGCAGCGTCTCCATCGACAGGGAGGCGTGCCGCTCGGACGGCTTCGGCTCCGCCATCAGGTCGAGCGGCGGCAGTTCGTAGTTGTCGTCGGCGCCATCGGGTGACGGCAGCGGCAGCTTCTGCTGGATCGGCACCGGACGCGGCGCCGGAGCCGGTGCATGGATGCGCGGGCCGGCGGCGGGCTTCGCCGGGGCTGGATCGAAGGGCGGCTCATCCGCTTCCCGCATATGCTGCGGCGCGACGCTCGGCGAGTCGACGGCATCCTGCCCGCGGCCGAGCGGCGCGTGGTAGGTGCGCGGCTGGCGCTCGGCGGGCGCGTCCATCACCGGCTCGCGCCGGACGCCGGACGACCGGCGGCTCGACGGCAGGCCGTCATCGTCCGCTTCGGTGAAATAGGTTTTCGCCCGCGCGACCAGGCCGGGACCGCGCGGGGCGGCACCGGGCTCCGCGCCGGCGGCCTGGCGGGCCGTTTCAGGTGCTTCGGCGGCCATCCGCTGAAGCCGCGCCTTGACCGACAGCGCTCCATGGGCGAGCGCGCCGACGCTGCTCGACACAGCGCGCCCGACAAAGCCCGGCTCGCGATCCTCGTCGGCAGGCTTGCGGGCCTTCGGTGCGACGCGGTCGATCTCTTCCTCGAGCGTCGTCGGCTCGGGCCTCATCAGGAGGCAGATCGCGATGGCGGCCAGCACGCCGGCGCCCACGAGGATGACCAGGCCGATGATGCCGCGCGCGGTGGCGTCCGGACGGCCGAGCACGGCCGAGATGACCGCCAGGCCGCCGTCACCGATGACTCCGCCGATACCGGTCGGCAGCGGCCAGCCGCGCGGCGCGGGCATCAGCGACACCGCAACCGCGGCGGCCATGGCGGCGGCGAGCCCCAGCGGAATGCGCAGCGCCTCACGGTCGAAGGCCCGGTTGCGCAGAAGCCGCCAGCCCCAGGCGGCGGCGATGGCGAGCAGGACGATGGCCGCGAGGCCGAAAAGCTGCATCAGGAGGTCGGCAAGGATGGCGCCGGGCCGGCCGACCCAGTTCTTCACCGGCGCATTGGTGGCATGGCTGAGCGAGGGATCGCCCGCCGTCCAGGTCAGCATGGCGAGGGCCGCGATGCAAACGGCTGCCAGCACCCCGAGCCCGATCAACTGCCTCAGCTTGCGGCGCATCAGGCCGCCGAGCCCTTCGGGAACCAGCGATGGTCCGGTCTGCCGGCGCGCCACGGCCATGTCGATCGCATCCTGTCAGCAAGGCCGCCGAAGCTGCCGCATCGCCCTGAAATGCAGCCGCACCGGGGCTGTCCGGTTCGTCGCCAGACCTTACCGAGGCAACGGTTGACGGGGGATTAACCATGGCCCGGGCGCGGACCGGCTCGCCCGCTCGCTTAACAAAGAAAAACCCCCGGCGAGTGGCTCGCCGGGGGTTCGTTGCGCAGGATCGACTGCGATGGCGTCAGAGGTTGTAGGCGCGCTCGCCGTGCTCGGCGAGGTCGAGACCCTCGCGCTCGCGGTCGGCGGTCACCCGCAAGCCCACGATCACGTCGACGATCTTGAACAGGATGAACGAGCCGATGCCCGACCAGGCGATGGTCAGTAGAACCGCCTTGCACTGGGCCCAGAACGCCGTTCCGAAGACATAGGCCGCGGCGGTCAGCTCGCCCGGCTTTGCCTCGTAGTCCGGGATGCCGGTGCCGCCCAGCGCCTGGCTGACCAGGATGCCGGTGGCGAGGGCGCCGACGATGCCGCCGACGCAGTGGATGCCGAAGACATCCAGCGAGTCGTCGTAGCCGAAGGCGTTCTTCACCGTCGAGCAGAAGATGAAGCAGACGCCGCCGGCGACGAGGCCGAGGACGATCGAGCCCATCGGACCGGCGAAGCCGGCCGCCGGGGTGACGGCGACGAGACCGGCGACCGCGCCCGAGGCCGCGCCGAGCAGCGACGGCTTGCCCTTGGCCGCCCATTCGACGAACAGCCAGGACAGCGTGGCCGCGCCGGCGGCGACGAAGGTGTTGAGCGCGGCCATGGCGGCCGTGCCGTTGGCCTCGAGGTTGGAGCCGGCATTGAAGCCGAACCAGCCGACCCAGAGCAGAGCGGCACCGATCAGCGTCATGACCAGCGAGTGGGGAGGCATCAGTTCCTTGCCGTAGCCGATGCGCTTGCCGATGACGAGGCAGCCCACCAGGCCGGCGATGCCGGCGTTGATGTGGACGACCGTGCCGCCGGCGAAGTCGAGCGCGCCCCACTGGAAGATCAGGCCTGCGTCGTTCTTGACGGCCTCGAGCTTGGCTTCGGCCGCCGCCTTGGCGGCGGCGTCGGTGCCAGCGGCGGCAACCGCCTTGGCGGCTTCGGCGATGGCGTCGGGGCCGGCCCAGTACCAGACCATGTGGGCGATCGGGAAGTAGATGAAGGTGACCCACAGGACCACGAACAGCAGCACCGCCGAGAACTTGATGCGCTCGGCGAAGGCGCCGACGATCAGGGCCGGCGTGATGCAGGCGAAGGTCATCTGGAACAGGATGTAGGCGAATTCCGGAATGACCACGCCATTCGAGAAGGTCGCCGCCGTCGAATTGGTGTCGACGCCCATCAGGAAGGCCTTGGAGAAGCCGCCGATATAGGCGTTGAGGCCGCCGCCGGAGGTGAAGGTCAGCGAATAGCCGTAGGTGACCCAGATGATCGAGACCAGGGCGACGATGACGAAGACCTGGGTCAGGACCGACAGCATGTTCTTGGCGCGCACGAGGCCGCCATAGAACAGCGCGAGGCCGGGAATGGTCATCAGCAGGACCAGATAGGCCGAAATCAGCACGAAGGCAGTGTCACCGGAATTCGGCTTCGGCGGTGTCGGGGCGGCGGCCGGCGCCTGGGCAAGGGCAGGCTCGATGAAGCTCGCGGCGGCGGCAAGCGCCAGCCCCGCGAGGCCCCACCGGGAAAGGTTGGACTTGATCATGTGGAAACTCTCCAGAGGAATGTCTGTTGCGATGGGCGGGCGCGTCAGAGGGCGTCGACGTCGGTCTCGCCGGTGCGGATGCGCACGGCGTGCTCGATCGACGTGACGAAGATCTTGCCGTCGCCGATCTGACCGGTCTTGGCGGCCGCGGCGATGGCGGCGACGACCTTGTCGACGTCGCCCGCAGGCACCGCGACCTCGATCTTCAGCTTCGGCAGGAAGCTGACGGCATATTCGGCGCCGCGATAGATCTCGGTATGGCCCTTCTGGCGGCCGTAGCCCTTCACTTCCGTGACGGTGAGGCCATGCACCCCGATGCCGGTGAGGGCATCGCGGACCTCCTCCAGTTTGAATGGCTTGATGATCGCCATTACGATTTTCATGTCGTCATCCCCGAATTGGCCCCGCCGGACATCGTCGTCACCGGGGCACGCTGGTTGTTGTCGGCTAAAGCCCCCGGCATTACCGCGGTCCGAACCAGCGAGCAGCAATCAAGTCGCGTGCCAGCGCAGCCGAGAGACAGAAAGCCTCGCGAACTCAAGGATTTGGTGAATCCGGATCGCCGTGCAGCAGGCGTTCAGCCACAGGTTTGCCTAAGAATCGGGCGCCTCGCGACTACGGCAAAGTTGTGGTTGGCTAAACGCCAGTCTCTTGCCTATATTTTAGGCTATACACTTGGCTTCCGCCGCGCGCGCAGCAGGCCCTCCTGCGAGACCGAGGCCACCAGCGCGCCCTGGCGGGTATAGATCGACCCGCGCGTGAACCCGCGCGAACCCTGCCCCGATGGCGAATCGTGGGCATAGAGCAGCCAGTCGTCGGCACGGAACGGCCGGTGGAACCACATGGCATGGTCGAGGCTCGCCGCCTGCACCGACTGGTCGAAGAACGAGCGCCCGTGCGGGAGGTTGGCGGCGTCCAGCAGCGTCATGTCCGAGGCATAGGCCAGCACGCATTGATGGATGACCGGATCATCGGGGAGCGCCCGCGTCGCCCGCATCCAGACGTGGAACTTGCCGTCCCGCTGGCTGGCGCCCGTGTAGCGCTCGAACTCTACCGGACGGATCTCGATCGGCCGCTCGCGGGCGAAATAGCTCTTCATGTCCTCGGGCATGTCGGGGCGCAGCTCCGCGCGAACCTCGGCCTCGGGTTTCAGGTCCTCGGGCATCGGCACGTCGGGCATGGCGAACTGGTGCTCCTCACCCTCCTCCGCCGCGTGGAACGACGCCGAGAGCGAGAAGATCGCGGCGCCGTGCTGGATCGCCTTCACCCGCCGGGTCGAGAAGCTACGGCCGTCGCGGGTGCGCTCGACCTCGTAGATGATCGGCGCCTTTGGGTCGCCGGGCAGCACGAAATAGGCGTGCAGCGAGTGCGGCCCGCGGCCTTCCACCGTGCGGCACGCCGCAACCAGCGCCTGGCCGATCACCTGGCCGCCGAAGACACGCTGCCATCGGTCCTTCGGGCTCTGCCCGCGGAACAGGTTCACCTCGAGCTGTTCGAGATCGAGGATCGACAGGAGGCTTTCGACGGCGGAGGTCATGGCGGCGGCGGTCTCTGGGCGGATGATCTGAGAAACCATCGCAGGGCGCGTCGGGTCAAGGCTTCGCCGTTCATGGCTTGCCCGCTCATGACCGGTGCTCAACCGCGCGCCGCCCCCCGCTTGGCGGCCAGCGAGGCGCCGATGACGAGGACGGTGACCGCCGCGATCATCAGCGTGCAGATGGCGTTGATCTCCGGCGTCACGCCGAGCCGCACCTGGCTGTAGATGCGCATCGGCAGGGTGGTCGATCCGGGGCCAGTCGTGAAGCTGGCGATGACGAGATCGTCGAGCGACAGGGTGAAGGCGAGCAGGAAGCCCGCGACCACCGCCGGCGCGATGATCGGCAGCGTGATGCGGAAGAACACCTGCCAAGGGGTGGCGCCGAGATCGGCTGCCGCCTCCTCCAGCGAGCAGTCGAAGGTGGCGAGCCGCGACTGCACAACGACCGCGACGAAGCCGCAGGTGAAGGTGGCGTGGGCCACCGTCACGGTCCAGAAGCCGCGATCGATGCCGAGCGAGACGAACAGCAGCAGCAGCGACAGGCCGGTGATCACCTCCGGCATGACGATCGGCGCATAGACCAGCCCCGAGAACAAGGTCCGGCCACGGAACCTGAGGTAGCGGGTCAGCGCCAGCGCCGCGAGCGTACCCACCACTGTCGCGAAAGCGGCCGAGGCCACCGCCACCTTCACGGTCATCCAGGCCGCATCCAGAAGCTGCCGGTTCTGCCAGATGGCGCCATACCAGCGCGTCGAGAACCCGCCCCAGACGGTGACGAGCTGGCTGGCGTTGAACGAATAGACGACGAGGATGACGATCGGCAGATAGAGGAAGCCGAAGCCGAGTGTCAGGACGGTTGCGTCGAGCAGGCGGGAGCGCGGGTTCATCGGGCGGCCTCCAGCTGCCGCGCCTGCTGGCGCTGGTAGAGGACGATCGGCCCGACCAGCAGCATGAGCAGCAGTACCGCCACCGCCGAGGCGACCGGCCAGTCGCGATTGGAGAAGAACTCGGTCCACAGCGTCTTGCCGATCATCAGCGTGTCGGAGCCGCCGAGCAGGTCGGGGATCACAACTTCGCCGGTGATCGGGATGAAGCAGAGGAAACAGCCCGCGACGATGCCGGAGAGAGAGAGCGGCACGGTGATGCGCCAGAACGCCTTCCACGGCGGGCAACCGAGATCGGCCGCCGCCTCCAGCAGCGTCCGGTCCATGCGCTCGAGGCTCGCATAGAGCGGCAGCACCATGAACGGCAGGTAGGAATAGACCACGCCGATGAGGATGGCCGTCTCGGTATTGGCGATCTGCAACCGCTCGCCGATCAGGCCGAGGCCAAGCAGCAGCTCGTTCAGCAGCCCCTCGGGCTTGAGGATGCCGATCCACGCATAGACGCGGATCAGGAAGCTCGTCCAGAACGGCAGGATCACCGCCATGACCAGCAGCGGCCGCCAGCGCTCGGGCGCGCGCGCCATGGCATGGGCGATCGGATAGCCGATGAGAAGCAGGATCAGCGTGCCGGTCGCGGCGATGCGGATCGAGGTCAGGAAGGCATCGATGTAGAGCCGATCGCCGAAGATCACGCCGTAATTGTCGGTGGAGAGGTCGCGCGCCTTGGCGAGCCAGCCGGTCGGCCCGTCGTCGAGGCCGAAGACCGGCACATAGGGCGGGATGGCGGTCGCGACCTGCGACAGCGACATCTTGGCGACGATGCCGAAGGGCACAAGGAAGAACAGCGCGAGCCACAGATAGGGCACGAGGATGATGGTGCGGCGGGTGGCGAGCTCGCTCATCGCGTCACCGCACCAGCAGCATCAGGGACTCCGGCGCGACGCAGAGCCTCACGCGCTCGTCCCACCCGATCGGCCGCTCGACGAGCCGGGAGGCATTGGCCACCGCCGCGCGCAGCCGCTGTCCCTTCGCCTCGACGACATAGGTCGTCCAGTCGCCGAGATAGCCGATGTCGTGGACCGTTCCTTCGATCACCGTCCGTCCACCGGCTATCGGCTCCTCGCCACGCACGATGCGCGTCTTCTCCGGCCGCCAGGCGACCGCGACCTGCTGGCCGACGGCAACCGTATCCGCGACCTCCGGCAGCACCATCTCGGCGAGCGGCGTCGTGACCGTCACGCGTCGCCCGTCGATCCCCGAGACCTGGCCCTCGACGAGGTTGATGTCGCCGATGAAGCCCGCGACGTAACGCGTCGCCGGCGCCTCGTAGATGACCGGCGGCGTGCCGACCTGCGCGATGCGGCCCCTGTCCATGACCGCGATGCGCGTTGCCATGGTCATGGCCTCGTCCTGGTCGTGGGTGACCATGATGAAGGTCAGTTCCAGGCGCTCCTGCAGGGCCACCAGCTCGAACTGCGTCTCCTCGCGCAGCTTGCGGTCGAGCGCGCCGAGCGGCTCATCGAGCAGCAGCACCTTCGGCCGCTTGATCAAGGCGCGGGCGAGCGCCACGCGCTGGCGCTGGCCGCCGGAAAGCTGGTGCGGCTTGCGGTTCGCGAAGGCGTCGAGCTTCACCAGCCGGAGCGCGGTGGCGACGCGGTCGGCGATCTCGTCCTTCTGGCGTTTCTCCATCTCCAGGCCGAAGGCGACGTTCTTCTCCACGCTCATATGCGGAAAGAGCGCGTAGGACTGGAACATCATGTTGGTGGGACGCAGATGCGGCGGCACGCCGGCGAGGTCCTCGCCCGCGAGAAACACACGGCCAGCGGTCGGCGTCTCGAAGCCGGCAAGCAATCGCATCAGCGTGGACTTGCCGCAGCCGGACGGCCCCAGCAGCGCGAAGAACTCGCGCTCGTAGACGGCGAGCGAGAGGTCGTCGACCGCCGGCTCCGCGCCGTAGCTCTTGGTGATGCGGTCGAAGACGACCAGCGGCTTCGCCGCGGGATCGTCCCAGGGCGCGAAGGTCGAACGGACCGCTCCGAGGGCCGCGGCGGTCTTGGGCGTGTCGCTCACGATGCCGGGTTTCTAGCGGCCGGTCTTCGCGCGCGTCCAGGCGCGCGTGATCGTTCGCTGGAGCCGCGCGTCCGGGCTGGTCACTGTGAACAGCCGCGCCATGACGTTCTCCAGCGGATAGACGGAGGGGTTGTCACGCACGGCGGGGGCGATGAGCGCCCGCGCGGCAAGGTTGCCGCTCGCGTAGGACACGAAGCTCGCGACCCTGGCGATCACTTCGGGGCGGTTGAGATAATTGATGAAGGCATGGGCAAGGTCGGCGTTCGGCGCATCGGCGGGGATCGCCATCTGGTCGAACCACATCTGCGCGCCTTCCTTCGGAATGACGTACTGGACGTCGACGCCGTTATTCGCCTCACGCGCGCGCTTCTGCGCCTGGAAGACATCGCCGGAATAGCCGACGGCGATGCAGATGTCGCCATTCGCCAGCGCCGAGATGTATTCGGAGGAATGGAACTTGGTGACCAGCGTGCGCAACTGCTGGACATGGGCCGCGGCCGCCTCCCAGTCCTCGGCGCGTTTGGAGTTGGGGTCTCGGCCGAGATAGCGCATCACCGAGGGCAGGAAGTCCTCGGCCGTGTCGAGGAAGTGGATGCCGCAATCCTTGAACTTGGCCAGCGTGTCGAAGTCGAAGGCGAGCTTCCAGGAATCGAGCGGGGCGTCCGGCATGCGCTCGCGGATCTTCGCGGCATTGTAACCGATGCCCGTCGTACCCCAGAGATAGTTCACCGAATAGGCGTTGCCGGGGTCGTAGGTCGCGACGCGGCGCTGGATGTCCGGCCAGAAGTGCTGGCGGTTCGGGATCTTCGAGAGGTCCAGACGCTGGTGGACATTGGCGGCGATCTGGCGTGACAGGAACGGCGCGGAGGGCACGACGATGTCGTAGCCGGTCCGCCCGGCGAGCAGCCGCGTCTCCAGCACCTCGTTGGAATCATAGGTGTCGTAGGTGACCTTGGCGTTGAACTCGCGCTCGAAGTCGCGCAGCACCTGCTCGTCGATATAGTTCGACCAGTTGAAGATCCTGAGTTCCCTGGGTCCCTGCGCGAAGGCCGCCGTCACGAGGCCGAGCGTCACCAGACCCAGCGCCACAAAACCCGCGACGACGCGTTTCGACAGGAAGCGTGGGACCATGATGCCATCCTCTGGGCGGGCGAGGGCCGAACGGATCGGCAATCTAGGCAAAGCGCTGGCTTTAGCAACAGCCGAGCCGGTCCCGGAAATGGCCCGCGATGACGCTGTCCAGCTCCGGCAGGATGGCGCGGAAGGGACCCCGTCCGGCAACGCCATTCCGGAGCCGGCTTCGTAATTCGTCCTGCAGCGCGACGAAGTCGACGCCGGTGGGCTTGCCGCCGGCCACCACGCTGCGCCCCGCGATGATGCTCTCCCGGAGATAGGCCGCCGTACCGCGCGCGAAAAGCAGTTCGATCGGCTCGACATCCATCAGCGCGTCTGAATCGAGCGCCTTGCGGTCGATGACCAGGAGATCGGCCGGCGCACCGGCCTCGATACGGCCTGTCACCGGAGAATTCAGCGTCGTGTGGCCGGCCGCCAGCACCGCCTCCAGCACCCGTGCTGGCTCGATGTCGCGGTCGAAGCCCCAGCCGGCATGCAGCGACCAGACGAGGCGCATCTCGCGGATGATGTCGTCGTCCTCGTCGAAGGCCTGCCCGTCGATGCCAAGCCCGACCTTGCAGCCGGCCTTCAGCATGGCCGCGACCGGCGCGATGCCCGAGCGCAGGGCAAGGTTGGAGGAGGTATTGATCGAGATGGTCGCGCCGGCTTCCGCGATCAGCTCCAGTTCGTCCGGCCGTGCCCAGGCGCAATGGGCCAGCGTCATGCGCGGCGACAGGAGCCCGATATCCTTGAGGTATCGGACGATGCCCTTCGGAAACAGGCGGTCAGCATAGTCGCGCTGGTACTTCGTTTCGAGAAGATGGGTGTGGACGCGCCGGCCAGTGCGCGCCGAGCCCTCGGCGATGGCCTCGAGCAGGCCCGGCGTCGCCCATTGCACGCCCTGCGGGCCATACTGCACGTCGACCATGTCGGAGGCGATGGCCTCGGCGACCGCGTCGACCCGCTCCATCTGGGCTTCGACGGACAGCGGCGCGACCGACAGGAAGCGCTGCTCGACCTCGGCGCGCGCCGCGGGCGAGAGCCTGTCGAGGACCGGTTGTGAATCGCCATAGACGAGCGGATTCTGGTCGCGCATCGCGACGGCGAAGGCGATCCGCAGGCCGACATCGCCTGCTGCGCGCGCAACGTCGCTCGCCTCGGTGACAAAGTCGGTCAGGCCCTGGACGCCGGTATAGTGGACCATTGCCGCGCCCTGCCCGCCCAGGACCGCCCGGCCGAACGAAGCAGCCGTGGCAAGGTAGGGATCGACCGGCGCGAAGAGGCGAAGGCGGTGCAGCCAGATTTCCAGCGGCCGGCCAAAGCCGCCGATGGACGAGGTGCGGATCGGCCGGGCGTGGTCGTGGGCATTGGCGAGCGCCGGCATGACGAGGAGATCGTCGAACGGCGCCCCATCGGCGAGCGGCTCGACCGCGGTGATCCGCTGACCATCGAGCGTGATGCGCGAGGGACCGCGCGCACCGCTGACATCGAGAATGGCGGCAGCGGTGATGACACGAGACATGGCGGGAGCACCCGGATTGTTGGGCCGCGTCCTCAGGCTGCGGCCGCGCGCTCCGCGGCCGGCGGCAGGAAGGCGCGGCTGAAGACCTCGGACGGAGCCGGCGTCTTCGGCAGCTGGAAGACATCGACGATCTGCGCGATCGCTGTCGTCATACGCCGGTCGTCGATATCGCCAAAGCCGAGCGAGCGCACTTCAGGCGTGACGATAGCGGTCCTCGCGGCATAGTCGACCCGGCGCGCCTCGAGCGCGGCGTTGAGCAGGGGCTCGACCCTCGTCATCGATCCCATCGACGCTGCGGGATTGGCGAGCACTTCCTTCATCGCGCGGTTGATCGCGCTCAGCAGGCCGCGCACCGCGGCCGGGTTGTCGCGGGCGAGCTTCTGCGAGACCATGATGCCGTTGGAATAAGCGGCGATGCCGTGGTCGCCGAAGATGAACCAGCGGAAGTCCTTGTCGGGGTCCTGCCGCATGCCGATGAGGTTCATGTAGCTGGTCAGGGTGAAGATCAGCGAGGCCTGGACCTGATCCTGAATGAGCATCTGCTCCTGCAGGTTCGGCGCCATGTTGATGATCTCGTTCTTCGCGGGATCGAGACCGTTGAGCTTGGCGAAGGCGGGCCACATGCGCGTGGTGGCCGAGCCTGCGGGCCCGCCGAGCTTCTTGCCCTCCAGATCCTTGACCGTGGTGATGCCGCTCGAGGCCTTCACCACCGCGCCAAACGGGGCCTTGTTGTAGATCATGTAGACCATCAGCGGCTGCTCGCCCGGCCGCTGCGCCGCATTCTGGATGATCGCGTTGATGTCGCCGAAACCGGCGTCGTAGGCGCCGCCCATGACGCGCGAGACGGTGGCCGCCGAGCCCTCGCCCTGGTCGATCGTCACCTCCAGTCCGGCGTCGCGGAAATAGCCCTTCTCCTGGGCGAGGTAGTACCAGGCGTGGATGCCCTGGAAGCGCCAGTCGAGGGTGAACTTGATCGCCGTGCGCGCCTGCCCCAGCGCGGGGGCGGCGATGAGCGTCGCGGCTGAACCGATTACCAGGCGGCGTGACAGAGACATGGAAGGCCCTCGGTTGATGGTTGGGAAGCTCACGTCAACGCCAGATCCTTGCGGTGCGCCCAGCCCGTCACCCGTGACTCGAAGATCGAGAAGATGGCGTAGAGCCCGACGCCGAGGCCGGCGAGAATAAACAGGCCGGCAAAGACCAGCGGCACGTTGAAGGTGGAGGAAGCCACCATCATCATGTTGCCGATGCCGCGGTTGGAGGCGACCGTCTCGGCGACCACCGAACCGACGAAGGCAAGCGTGATCGCGACCTTCAGCGAGGCGAAGAAATAGGGCATCGAGCGCGGCAGCGAGACGTTCCAGAGGATGTCCCACTTGGACGCCTTCAGCGTCTTCATGACGTCTTCCAGTTCCGGCTCGACGGTGGCGATGCCGGTCGCGACGTTCACGACGATCGGGAAGATGGAGATGATCGCCGCGGTGAGGATGGCCGGCACGGTGCCGGCGCCGAACCACAGGACGAAGATCGGCACGACCGCCACTTTCGGGATCGACGAGAAGCCGACCAGCAGCGGATAGGCGGTGTCGTAGGCCAGCTTCGAGGAGCCGATGCCGACCCCGAACAGGATGCCGATGACGACGCCGATCGCGAAGCCCACCAGCGTCGTGTAGAGCGTCTGCATGGCGTGCGGCTGGATCGCCGGCCAGTACTCGATCAGCGAGGCGATGATCTGGGTCGGCCGTGGCAGCACGATGTCGGATATGCCGAATATCAGGCAGGCCAGTTCCCAGAACACGAAGACACCGACGATCAGCGCGATGGAGGCCGCGCGCTCGCGGATGATCTCACGGATGCGGTCCATCTCAGTGGCTCCCTGCGCGGACGATGCCGGTGCCGCCGCGCGCCTCGACGATGAGGGTGCGCAGCTTCTGGTTCAGCGCGACGAAATCGTGCTCGTAGGTCATGTCGATGGTGCGCGGCCGGACGAATTCCACCGCGGAATCGTCGAGGATGCGGCCGGGCCGGGCGCTCATCACGCAGATGCGGTTGCCGAGGAAGGCGGCCTCGCGCAGGTCGTGGGTGACCAGCAGGACGGTCGTCTTGTTGGTCATCCAGAGCTCCTGCATGATCTGCCAGAGTTCCTCGCGGGTGAACTGGTCGAGCGCGCCGAAAGGCTCGTCGAGCAGCAGCAGGTCGGGCTCGTGGACGAGGGCGCGGCAGAGGTTGGCGCGCTGCATCATGCCGCCGGACAGCTGCCAGGGATATTTCTCGCCGAAGCCGGCAAGGCCCACCTGGTCGAGCAGCGCATCGACCCGGTCGCGGAACTCGCCCTTGCGCTTGGCGAAGAACTCGCCCCGGAACGGCGGCACGATCTTGAGCGGCAGCATGACGTTGTCGCGGATGTTCAGCCAGGGCAGCAGCGTCGGGTTCTGGTAGGCCATGCCGATGCGGATGGGCGTTGCGCCCAGCTCGCGGCCGCCGACATAGACATAGCCGGTCGAGGGCTTCAGCAGGTCGCCAACCAGCTTCAGAAGGGTCGACTTGCCGCAGCCGGAGGGGCCGACGAGCGCGACGAAATCACCCTTCTCGACCTTCAGGCTGGTCTCGGACAGCGCCTGCACCTGCTTGTCGCCGCGGCCGAAGCGGACGGTGACCTTCTCGAACTCGATGAATGCGCGGGCATGGGACACCTGCTCAGACATGCCTGTTTCTTGTGCAGGTGCCCCCGGTGCCGGTGTTTCGGGGAGCGCGGCAAGGGCAGCAGACATGGGCATTTCCCGGAGGCTTTGGCGATAACCTGATCAGGGTTCGCAAGACCGGTGCCAAAGGGCGCTGTTGTGCATGCAATCGGTCTGCGGCACGGTCGCGCGACGGCAGCCTCGGGGAGCAGGGCATGGATCGCGACACGATGGCCACCGGCGACGCCGCCCTCGACGACATTGCGCACCGGATCGGACGCCTGCTCGTCGAACGCCGCGAGACCGTGGCGGTGTCCGAATCCTCCGCCGGCGGATTGATCTCGGCGGCGCTGCTGTCTGTGCCGGGCGCGTCGGCCTATTTTCTCGGCGGCGCGGTGGTCTATACGCCGAAGGCGCGCCACGCGCTTCTCGGCATTACGACCAAACAGATGGCGGCCTCGGGCATCCGCTCGGCTTCAGAACCCTGGGCCGCGCTGATGGCGAAGACCATTCGCGACAGCCATGGCGCGACCTGGGGCCTGTCGGAGACCGGCGCGACAGGGCCGACCGGCAACCGCTACGGCGATCCGGCCGGCCACGCCTGCCTCGGTCTCGACGGGCCGGTGATCGTGGCGATGACCCTGCGCACGGGGTCGGACGACCGAGCCGCCAACATGCACGCCTTCGCGGCGGCCGCGCTCGGTCTGTTCGAGGATGCGCTGGAGGGGCGGGTGTGAGGGGCCGAGCCCCTCACCTCAATCGCGGACGAGGATATTCCGAAACTGCCACGGGTCGGACGTGTCGATGTCCTCCGGGAAGAATCCGGGGCGGCCCTCCAGCGGCGTCCAGTCGGTATAGGTGCCGATGACGGGGCCGAGATAGGGCCGCTGCACTTCCAGGCACCGGCGGAAATCCATGTCGTCGGCCTCGACGATGCCGGCCTCCTGGTTCTCCAGCGCCCAGACCATGCCGGCGAGCACGGCCGAGGTCACCTGCATGCCGGTGGCGTTCTGGTAGGGCGCGATCCGCCGCGTCTCCTCGATGGAGAGCTGCGAGCCGTACCAGTAGGCGTTGCCGGCATGGCCGTAGAGCAGCACGCCGAGTTCGTCGATGCCGTCCTCGATCTCGTTCTCGTCGAGGATGTGCCATGCCGGCTGGCGCTTGCCGGCCGCGCCGAACATCTCGTGGAGCGAGAGAACGGCGTCGCCCGCCGGATGATAGGCATAATGGCAGGTCGGCCGATAGGTCACCGCGCCCGACGCATCGCGCGCGGTGAAGTAGTCGGCGATCGAAATCGCCTCGTTGTGGGTGACGAGGAACCCGTATTGCGCGCCCGGCGTCGGGCACCAGGAGCGCACGCGCGTGTTGGCGCCGGGCTGGAGCAGGTAGATCGCCGCGCCGCAGCCGGTCTGGTGCGTGCCGGCATTGGCCGGCATCCAGGTCTCGTGCGTGCCCCAGCCGAGCTCGGCCGGCTGCATGCCTTCCGAGACGAAACCCTCGACCGACCAGGTGTTGACGAACATATTGGCCGGCTTCGGCTTCTTCGAGCGCTGGGTGTCGCGCTCGGCGATGTGGATGCCCTTCACGCCGACCTCAGCCGCCAGCGCGGCCCATTCGGCCTTGCCGTTCGGCTCGGTGAAGGCGATGCCCTGGTCGGTCGCGACGTTCAGCAGCGCCTGCTTGACGAACCACGAGACCATGCCGGGATTGGCGCCGCAGCACGACACGGCGGTGATGCCGTCGGGCTTGCGCTCGCGGGCGTCCAGCACGCGCTCGCGCAGCGCATAGTTCGAGCGCTCGGCAGGCCCCATGCTTTCGTCGAAATAGAAGCCGGCCCAGGGCTCGGCCACCGTGTCGATGTAGAAGCAGCCGAGTTCGCGGCACAGTTCCATGATGTCGACCGAGGAGGTGTCGACCGACAGGTTGACGCAGAAGCCCTTGCCGCCGCCGGCGGAAAGCAGCGGCGTCAGCAGCGCCTTGTAATTGTCCTGCGTGACCGCCTCCTGCACGAAGCGGATGCCGCGCTCGTCCAGCAGCTTGCGGTCGGTATCGACCGGATCGATGACCGTCAGGCGCGTCTGGTCATATTTGAAATGCCTCTCGATCAGCGGCAGCGTGCCGCGGCCGATGGAGCCGAAGCCGATCATGACGATCGGGCCGGTGATTTCGTGATAGACGGGCCACTGGCTCATGCGAGGTCTCCGGAACTGGCATGGGAACTGAAAACGGGCCCACGGCGGTCAAGCCGGGACCCGGATGCGGTAATGGCGCGCATTGGCCACGCCGCGACCCATCCGTCAACACCTGTTCCTGTGACATGGCGATGACGCCGCGCGCCGTTCAGGCTTCGCGCGAGCGACCCTTCTCCTGAACGCCGGCTCGCCGTGCCGCGAGATCAGCGACCGTAACAGCCGAATTGTGCCGTTTCGACCACCCGGCCTCCAGCGCCATCGCGTCCTTGAAGGTCGCGCCATAGCCCTCGTCGACGAGGCGCTTGTAGTCGGCGAGGAAGCCGGCCGGCACCTCGGCGATCTCGTTCGCCAGCGCCAGCACGTCCTCCATCAGGCGCCCGGGCGGCACCGCGCGGCTGACGAGGCCCCAGTCGCTGGCCTGGTCCGCGGAGATGAAACGGCCGGAAAAGGCCAGCTCTTTCGCCCGCGACGGCCCGATGATCCGCGACAGTTTCTGGCTGAGGCCCCAGCCGGGAATGACCCCGACGCGCTGGTGGGTGTCCGCAAACCGGGCCGTGGTCGCGGCGACGAGGATGTCGCAGGCCAGCGCCAGCTCGAACCCGCCGGTGATGGCGACGCCGTTGACCGCGGCGATCACCGGTTTCGGGCAGAACTCGATCGCCTTGATCGGGTTCGGCTTCCCGCCATCGCCCTCGACCAGGCCGAGCAGGCCGGGCGTGGCGCCGAGTTCCTTCAGGTCGAGGCCCGCCGAGAAGGCCCGCTGGCCGGCGCCGGTGAGCACCAGAACACGCACGCCGTCATCGCGGCCGAGATCGGTGATCGCCTGCGTCAGCGCGCGGATCAGCGCCTGCGACAGCGCGTTCATGGCCTGCGGCCGGTTGAGGGTGAGGATCGCCACCGGCCCGCGCCAGTCGATGAGAAGGTCGGTCATGGGGCACCTGCTTGGTCGGCCCGAGTGTGCGGCGCGGCGGGACGCAGCGCATCTCCGCGGTTCGGGGGAGGCAAAGCTGATCCTGCCTACCGCCCCAGCGCCGTTTCGATGGCGGGCCGGATCACCCCCGCCAGAATTTCGGCCGTGATCGGGCCGACATGCTTGAAGGCGATGCGGCCGTCACGCCCGACGATGAAGGTTTCCGGCACGCCATAGACGCCCCAGTCGATCACCGTGCGCCCGGCCGGATCGACGCCGATGACGTGATAGGGATTGCCGTTACGGCCGAGGAAGCGGCGGGCATTGTCCGGCTGGTCCTTCTGGTTGATGCCCGCGATGCGGATGCGGGTGTCGCGCGAAAGCTCCATCAGGAACGGATGCTCCTCGTGACAGGGGATGCACCAGGAGGCGAAGACATTGACCAGCGTCACCTGGCCGGCAAGGTCGGCGGTCGCAAAGCCCGGCCGACCACTCCCCTCCAGCGCCGCGAGCATGAATTGCGGCGCCGGCTGGCCGATCAGCGCCGAGGGCAGCCGCTGGGGGTCGCCCCTGAGGCCGATCACGAAGACGGCGACGAGGCCGGCGAAGACGATAAGCGGCAGCAGCGCCAGCCACGAGCGCGACCGGGGCTTTGCGGCGGCTGCCTCGCTCACGCCGCGCGCGCCGAACGGCGGGTGACGCCGCGGGCCTCCAGCTCGACGATCAGCGTCTTCTGGCGGCGGTGGTCGACCACGATCCAGGCGATCAGCCCGAGGCAGGTCACCACGGTCACCGCGTAAGAAGCGAGGATGAAGCCGGCATGCGGGTCGCTCATCAGCCGGCCCCCGCGATGGATTGCGCGCGCATCGGCGGCAGTTCCCGCTGCGCCTCCATCATCTGCATGGCGCGCACCCGTCGGCGCAGCACCTCGTTGCGCATGGCGGCGAGGTGCAGCGTCACGAACAGCAGGGTGAAGGCCAGTGCCGAGACCAGCAGCGGCGTCAGGATCGAGGCATGGATGGTCGGTCCGCCGAGGCGGATCACCGAGGCTGGCTGGTGTAGCGTGTTCCACCAGTCGACCGAGAACTTGATGATCGGCAGGTTGATCGTGCCGACGAGGGTCAGCACGGCCGCGGCGCGGCCGGCACGGCCGGGATCGTCGACCGAGCGCCAGAGCGCGATCAGGCCGAGATACATGATCAGCAAGACGAGCTCGGAGGTCAGCCGCGCGTCCCAGATCCACCATGTCCCCCACATCGGCCGGCCCCACAGCGAGCCGGTGGCGAGGCAGATGAAGGTGAAGGCCGCCCCTATCGGCGCCGCCGCCTTGGCCGAGACGTCGGCAAGCGGATGGCGCCAGACGAGCGTGCCGAGCGAGGCGAGCGCCATCAGCCCGTAGCAGGCCATGGACAGCCAGGCCGCGGGCACATGGACGAACATGATGCGGACCGTGCCGCCCTGCTGGTAGTCGTCCGGCGCGACGAAGAAGGCGAGATGGATCGCCGCCGCGAACAGGATCGCGGTCGCGGCGACCAGCCACGGCAGCGCGCGCTGCACGAGGGCCAGGAAGCGGGTCGGATTGGCGAGGTCGAGAAGCGCCATGGCGGCGTTCTAGGACGTGCCGCGAGGCGAGGCAATCCGGCGGATCAACCGGCCGATGACGATGCCTTGATGGTTGCGCATCGGAGGGCAGGCAAAAGCAAACGGCCCGGGACAAACCCGGGCCGCTGCATGCTCGATCGCCTGAACGATCAGAAGCGGTAGTTCACGCCGGTGCGGATCGTGTGGCTGTTGTAGCCGACGCGCGGCGCGAAGGAGATCGCGTTGTAGGCCGAGCGGCCGAGATCGGTATAGCGATACTCGATCAGGCCCGACCAGTTCTGGGTGAACTTGTACTCGCCGCCGGCGCCGACGGTCCAGCCGAGATGCGTGCGCGACTGCGAGGTGGCGAGCACGGCGTCGTTCAGACGGATGTTGCCGAGGGCGAGGCCACCGGTTGCGTAGAGTAGCAGGTTGTCCTGCACCGCATAGCCGAGGCGGGCGCGCAGCGAGCCGCTCCAGTCCTGCCGGGCGCGGATATCCGACGGGGTGAGATCGATGTAGCGGCGGGAGACCGTGGAATAGCTCACGTCACCGGCGACGCCGAGCACCACGCGGTTGATCTGGTAGTCGTAACCTGCCTGCAGACCGGCGAGGAAGCCCGAGGCGCCGCCGAGGCCGTAGCCGACGTCGTTGCGAAAGTTCGAGCCGAAGGCACCGCCGAGATGGGCGCCCACATAGAAGCCGGTCCAGACGCCGGCCGGAGGAGCGGGCATGTAGACCGTGTCGGAGATCGGCTGGCGGCGGGGAATATCGGCCGCGAGAGCCGGGGTGGCGAGCGTCGCGGCAACGGCCACGGCCCAGAGGATCTTCTTCATCGTCAACTCCTGTCCCTTGAACGCCGCCGGAGTGCGCCCCCTCGCGTCGTCCCGTATTCGGTGCGGTGAATTGTCTATAACCGCATTCGATCCAATTTTCGCGACCTCGTTGGCTCCGTCGTTAATAGTCGGTTACCAATCGGTCGTCTCACAAGCGTTCATTCGCGAACACCGGAGTCATAGTCCGCCGTTGTTGGCTGAAATGAGGCACCTGACAGGAAGTCATATTTGGAAATAATGTGTTACATTGACATTTTATACTTTAAATAGCTCAGGATTTCAAAACAACAATCAAACGTATTCTATCAGGATGTGGCGCAATCGTGGCAGCTGCGGGTCCAATCCCGGGCGACGAAGGAGAATGGGCCGGTGACTTCCCTACCACGTCACGTTCGCGCGGGCGGCAGCAGTGATCGGCCGAGTGCTGCGCCGGCGTATTACTGCCAGCCCTAAGTTCGGTCCCTTGCTAAGGGCCGTGGCCGAACGGCAACGCCTGCTCTATTTGCAGCATGGCGGGCAAGCGCGAGGGATCGGATCATGGCGGCAGGCGGCATCGCGCTTGTGACCGGCGGCGCCCGGCGGATCGGCGCAGCCATTGTCGAGGCGCTGGCTGCGGCCGGCTATCACGTCGTCATCCATGCCAGCCGGTCGGTCGCCGAGGCCGAGGCCCTGTCCGCGCATATCGCCGATCGCGGGGGCCGGGCGGCGGTCGTGCGCGCCGATCTCGCCGAGCCGGCCGATGTCGACAGGCTGATCGCGGCGGCCGCCGCGCCCTTCGGTCCGCTGACCCTGCTCGTGAACAATGCCAGCGAATTCGTCGAGGACCATATCGGCACGCTCACCCGCGAGGTCTGGAACCGCCAGTTTCGCGTCAACCTGCAGACGCCGTCCTTCCTCGCCCAGGATTTCGCGGCCCAGGCGCCGGATGGTTCCGCCATCGTCAATGTCGTCGACCAGCGGGTCTTCAAGCCGACGCCGCAATTCTACTCCTACGGCCTCACCAAGGCGGCGCTGATGGCGGCGACCGAGACCATGGCGCAGGCGCTGGCGCCCCGCATCCGCGTCAATGCCGTCGCGCCGGGCCCGGCCGCCGCGAACATCCGCCAGCGCTCCGAGGACTTCGCCCGCCAGCAGGCCGCGACCCTGACCGGCGCGGGCAGTCCGCCCGACGCGATCGCGCAGGCAGTGCTCTACCTCGCCACGGCGACCGCGGTGACCGGCGTCACCCTGCCGGTCGACGGCGGCCAGCGGCTCATCTGGCAGACACCGGATGTCTGGGGTCTGAGGGAATAGCGTGCCGTTGCACCCTGATGCCACGCAACGGGCGGCGGCATCGACTATATATCTCGATCCATGAGTCGCCCCGGCCAGACCAACATCGATCCCGACCTGACCGACCCCGAAGCCCCCGAGGCCGACGAGGCGGAGGCGCTCGTCCTCGATCTCGCCCCGGACGAGGAGGCAGCTCCCGCCGAGGGCACGGTCGCCGCCGGCATGGAGGTGATCAAGGCGGCGGTGAAACACGCGCCGAAGGGGCCGGGCGTCTATCGCATGATCGATGCGAAGGGCGAGGTGCTCTATGTCGGCAAGGCCAAGTCCATCGCCAGGCGCGTGATCTCCTACGCCCGGCCGACCGGCCTCGTCAGCCGCATCGCGCGCATGGTCGCTGCGACATCGGCCATGGAGTTCGTCTCCACCAAGACCGAGACCGAGGCGCTGCTGCTCGAGGCCAATCTCATCAAGCAGCTCCGGCCCCGCTTCAACGTGCTGATGCGGGACGACAAGTCCTTTCCCTACATCCTGATCACATCGGACCATGTCGCCCCGCGCATCGCCAAGCATCGCGGCGCGCGTGTCCCGAAAGGCGACTATTTCGGTCCCTTCGCCTCGGCGCAGGCGGTCGGCCGCACGATCAACGCCCTGGAACGCGCCTTCCTCGTGCGGTCCTGTTCGGATGCGGTGTTCGAAAGCCGCACGCGGCCCTGTCTGCTGTTCCAGATCAAGCGCTGCGCCGGCCCCTGCACCAACGAGGTGGCCGAAGCCGACTACGACGCGCTGGTGAAGGAGGCGAAGCTGTTCCTCTCCGGCCGCAGCCAGGCGGTGAAGCAACTGCTCGCCCGGCAGATGGAGGAGGCCGCCGAGGCCATGGAGTTCGAGCGCGCCGCGGTCTACCGCGACCGCCTCGCCGCGCTGTCGGCCGTCCAGTCGACGCAGGGCATCAACCCGCGCGGAGTCGAGGAAGCCGATGTCTTCGCGGCCGTGCAGGACGGCGGACAGACCTGCATCCAGGTGTTCTTCTTCCGCACCGGCCAGAACTGGGGCAACCGCGCCTATTACCCCAAGGCCGATCGCTCGCTGGAGCCGGCCGAAGTGCTGTCCTCCTTCGTCGCCCAGTTTTACGACGACAAGCCGCCGCCCTCGCTCGTGCTGCTGTCGCACGAGATCGAGGACCAGGCGCTGCTCGCCGAGGCGCTTTCCACGAAAGCTGGAAGGCGTCTGGAGGTGCAGACACCGAGGCGCGGCGAGAAGAAGGATCTGGTCGACCACGCCGCCCAGAACGCCAAGGAGGCGCTCGGCCGCCAGCTCGCCGAAAGCGCCTCGCAGATCAGGCTGCTGCAAGGCCTGGCTTCGGCCTTCGGCCTCGAGAAGCCGCCGCGGCGGATCGAGGTCTATGACAACTCCCACATCATGGGCACCAATGCGGTGGGCGGCATGATCGTGGCGGGGCCGGAAGGCTTCCGCCGCAAGGACTACCGCACCTTCAACATCAAGTCGGACATCTCCCCCGGCGACGATTTCGGCATGATGCGCGAGGTGCTGGAGCGGCGCTTCAAGCGGCTCCTGAAGGATGCGCCGAAGACGGAAGCGGAGCCGGCCGCCGATAGCCCTGCGCCGGAGGAGGTCGAGGCCGATACGTCATGGCCGGACCTCGTCATCATCGACGGCGGGCCGGGACAGCTGTCGGCGGCGGAAACGATCCTCGACGGGCTCGGCATCACCGACGTGCCGCTGGTCGGCATCGCCAAGGGCCGCGATCGCGAGGCCGGCCGCGAGACCTTCCACATGACCGGGCGCGTGCCGTTCCGGCTCGAGCCGCGCGATCCCGTGCTCTACTTCATTCAGCGCCTGCGCGACGAGGCGCACCGCTTTGCCATCGGCACCCATCGCGGCCGGCGCAAGAAGGACCTCCGCTCGGCCGGCCTCGCCGAGATCGGCGGCATCGGACCGACCCGCAAGCGCGCCCTGCTCAACCATTTCGGCACGCTGAAGGCGATCGAGCGGGCGAGCCTCGAAGACCTCCAGCGCGCGCCGGGCATCAATGCCGGCACGGCGCAGGCGGTGTTCAACTTCTTCCACCCGCAGGGATAGGGCCTACCCGCCCTCGCCCTTCGCCCGCGATTCCGCGATCAGCCGCGCAGTGGCGCCCTCGATGCTTGCCTCCAGCCTCGCGGCGAACTCCTCCGGAGCCAGGCCCGGCGGGATCGTATCGAGGAACTCGACGATCACCGTCCCCGGCCGGCGCGTGAACGATTTCCGGCTCCAGAACATCCCTGAATTGAGCGCCACCGGCTGGCAAGGAATGCCGAGCTCGGCGTAGAGATGCGTGACACCGTATTTGTAGTCAGGCGGCGCCTCCACCGCCCGGCGCGTGCCTTCGGGGAAAATCATCACCTGCCGTCCGATCGCCGCCGCCCGGCGCGCGCCCTCGGTGATGGAGGCGAGCGCCACGCCCTTGCCGCCGCGGTCGACGGGGATCTGCTTCGCCTTCCAGATCAGCCAGCCGAACATCGGCACATAGGCCAGCTGGCGCTTGTAGACATAGGCCGGCCGGCGAAAGGGGATGAAGAAGGCGAAGGTCTCCCAGGCCGACTGGTGCTTGGCGGCCACCAGCATGGCCCCGTCCGGAATCTTCTCGATGCCGCGCCACTCCACGTGCATCCCGCAGATGACGCGCAGCGCCCAGAGATTGCCGCGTCCCCAGACATAGCCGATCCACAGGATCGGTCCGGAGCCCGGCCAGAGCACCATCGGCATGATGAAGATCATCAGCGCGAGCGTGTAGAGGTAGAAGAAGACATTATAGACGAAGGAGCGCAGCGCAGGCATCGGGCGGGTTCCTCCCGCCAGAGGCGGTCAGCTTCGGGCCGTTCTCATCGGGATCGGGCGTGGACGCTCGTCGATCGGCGCATCCAGCCGCAATCCCGCGGCGGCCATCAGGTATTTCGCATATTCGAAGCCGAGAATCTTCAAGGACGCGCCGTCTTTCCACCATGCGGTGGGGCGCAGCGCATCCGTCTGGACCGGATAGGCGATCAGCCTGACGTCCGGCAGCAGGTGCTGGAGCTCCAGCATGGTGCGCGGCATGTGATAGCTCGACGTCACCACCAGCAGGGAACGGAAGGCGTGCAGCCGCGCCCACTTGGCGGTCTCGATGGCATTGCCGCGCGTGTTCAGCGCCCGGTGGTCGAGGTCGATGCAGCAGGCGAGCAGCGGCATGACAGCCGGCACCGCACGCGCCAGTTCGCGCTCGCGCACCATCGGATTGACGCCGCTGATCAGCAGCCGGCGTCCGTGGCCGGAACCGAGCAGGCTGACCGCGTCCGTGACCCGGTAGGAACCGCCGGTCATGGCGACGATCGCCTCGGTGCGCGGCGCCGCGGCGTCGTAGGGGCGCGTGGCTTCGTCGGCGAAGGACAGGAAGCCGCCAAGCAGGCCGAGGGCGAGCGAAACGCAGAAGGCCGGGACAAGGAAGCCGGCACGTAGCAGACGCCACGGCCGCGCCGATTTCGGTCGCGCCATCGGGTCGCTGTGCGTCTCTCGATGCGTCATGCCGCTCAGAGCGGCCTCCATGCGCATGGGCGTCATTCCTGCAATCTTACCATCGAATGCGGCGATCAGAAGTCTTAGGGATGGCCGGCTGCCATGGCCCTTGCGGATGCGTTAACGGCCCGAATGAGCCGCAAGCCTCGCCCTTCGGCGGAGGTTGACCTTGCATGCGCCGGCTGGTGGTGTGCCGGCCTTAAGGAGGAGCCCCGATGAAAGCCGTTCTTTGCAAGGCCTATGGGCCGCCCGAAAGCCTGGTGGTCGAGGATCTCCCCGATCCGGTACCGGGTTCCGGCGAGGTCGTGGTGGGCGTTGCCTCGGTCGGGCTCAACTTCTTCGACAACCTGATCATCAAGAACATGTACCAGGTGAAGCCGGAGCTGCCGTTCTCGCCGGGTTCCGAGTTTGCCGGGCGCGTGACGGCCGTCGGCGAGGGCGTCACCGGCCTGAAAATCGGCGACCGCGTGGTCGGCAATTCGAGCCATGGCGCCGCCCGCACCCACATCGTCGCCAAGGCCGCGACGCTGGCGCCCATTCCGGATGCCCTGTCGGACGACCAGGCGGCCGGCATGATCATCACCTATGGCACGACCATCCATGCCCTGAAGGATCGGGCGCAGTTGAAGCCCGGCGAGACCCTGGCGGTGCTGGGCGCCGCCGGCGGCGTCGGCCTCGCCGCCATCGAGCTCGGCAAGGCCATGGGCGCGAAGGTCATCGCCTGCGCCTCCTCCGACGACAAGCTCGCCTTCTGCCGCGAGCACGGCGCCGACGAGACGATCAACTACGCGACCGAGGATCTGAAGGACCGCCTTCGGGCGGTCACCGGCGGCAAGGGTCCCGACGTCATCTACGATCCGGTCGGCGACAAATATGCCGAGCCAGCGCTGCGCGCGATCGCCTGGGAGGGTCGTTTCCTGGTCATCGGCTTCGCCGGCGGCGAAATCCCGAAGATCCCGCTGAACCTCACCCTGCTCAAGGGCTGCGACATCCGCGGCGTGTTCTGGGGCTCCTTCGCCCAGCGCGAGCCGCAGAAGAACCGCGAGAACCTCATCCAGGTCGCGAAATGGACCGCGGAGGGCAAGCTTTCCCTCCACGTCCACGGCACCTATCCGCTCGAGCGCATCGCCGAGGCGCTGAACGAACTGACCAGCCGGCGCGCCAAGGGCAAGGTCATCCTCAAGCCCTGAGAGGGGGTAGGACCGTGGCGAAGAAAGAGGGCTTCCTTCCGGTCGTCGCCACGCCCCGCTTGCGCTTCAGGATCGATGCCGTCGACAGCGACAAACCATCGGAGAGCGGCGGCCACACGATGGCCGACAACCTGTCGGCCGCGGCCTTCGTCGACGGCAGGCTCCATGTCGGTGGAGACGAAGGCGACCTCGTCGCAGTGCTCGATTCCGATGGAAGAGGCGGTTTCTTCGAACAGGATGCCGCCGGCCGCATCGCGGTCTATGGCCTCGTCGACCGGCTGAAGAAGGGCGTCGGTCCTGACGGCGAGACGATCCGGGTCGGGCGCGAGATCGACATTGAGGGCCTCGCATTCGAAGATGACAGCCTCTGGGTCGTTGGCTCCCATGCTTGGCGTCGCAAGCGCATCCCGCGCGGCACCGAGCCTGCCGAGGCGCTGGCGCGGATCGAGCGCGGCGTCGAACCCCAGTTCGGCCGCTGCCTCCTTGCGCGCCTCGACGTCGGCGATCCCGACAACGGCGATCACAGGCGCCTGTCCGCCCATCGCCGTCATGGCGACATCCTGTCCGCCGCCGTGGCCGCCCATCCCGTGCTCGGCACCTTCGCCCGGCAATCATCCAAGGAGAATGGCCTCGACATCGAGGGGCTGGCAGTGCGCAAGCGGCGGCTGATGCTGGGCTGCCGCGGTCCTGTGGTCGGCGGCTTCGCGGCCATCCTGGATCTGAAGCTCGCGGAGGACAGCGGCGAACTGGTCTTCGCCGACCCGGACAAGGCACTGGCGGTCCACTACCTGCGCCTCGACGGCTTCGGCGTGCGAGATCTGGCGCGCGATGGCGACGACCTGCTGATCCTGTCGGGCCCGACCATGGAAGCGCCCGGCGCTGCCGCCATCTGGCGCTGGCGGGAGGCTTTCGGCGTCAGGCGTGCCGATCACGTCGAACCGGACGGCCCGGCCCCGGCATTGCGAAAGATCGGCCAGATCGAAGGCACCGGACCGAAGGGCAAGCCCGAAGCCATCTGCTTCATGCCCGGTGAACCCGACCGGCTGCTGGTGCTGCGCGACGGGGCGGCGAAGGGCGCCTCGGACGGGCAGATCACAGTCGAGGCGGAAGTGGTGGCGATCGCCGGCTGACCTGGCGGCAACCGCGACAAAAGAACGCGCCGCCCCCTTCCCGGGCCTCAGGGAACCGGGTGCGACACCATTTCGTCTTTCGAGATCGAGGGGTTTCCGCTTTACAGCGGCCCTTCGTCAACGATAGTGGAGATGGTTCGTGGAAGATCTTGTCAGGCTTGCGGCGGACCCGACCGCCTGGGTAGCCCTTGCAACGCTGATCACCATGGAGGTGGTGCTCGGCATCGACAACCTGATCTTCATCTCGATCCTCACCAACAAGCTGCCCGAGGGTCAGCGCGAGAGGGCGCGCAAGATAGGCATCACGCTCGCCCTCGTCATGCGCCTCGCCCTGCTCGGCACGGTCGCGATCATCGTGACGCTGACCCAGCCGGTGATCTCCCTCCTAGGCAAGGGCTTCTCCTGGCGCGACATCATCCTGATCGGCGGCGGGCTGTTCCTGCTCTGGAAGGCGACCAAGGAAATCCACCACAACGTCGACCCGCGCGCCGGCAGTCACGGCGACGAGCCCTCGACCACCGGCGCGGTCGTGACCAATTTCGCCACCGCTATCGGTCAGATCATCCTGCTCGACATCGTCTTCTCGGTGGATTCGATCATCACGGCCGTCGGCATGACCGACGAAATCGCCATCATGGTGATCGCCGTGGTGGTCACGGTGCTGGTCATGCTGCTTGCGGCCAACCCGCTGGCCAACTTCATCGCGGCGAACCCAACCATCGTCATGCTGGCGCTGGGCTTCTTGCTGATGATCGGCATGGCGCTGATCGCCGAAGGCTTCGGCGCAAAAGTTCCGAAGGGTTACATCTACGCGGCGATGGCCTTCTCGGCTTTGGTCGAGACCCTGAACATGCTGTCGCGCCGGGCCGTCAGGAAGCGCGAGGCGACCGAGGACGAGCCACGCATACCGATGCAGCGCTGACCGCGAGGCTCAGCGCGCCACCAGGAAAGTCGCCGCCTCCGGTACGAGCGGGGCCGATGCCACGGTCACGAGATCGGCCTCGACCGCCGCCCGCTCCTCATCGCGCTCGGCGATCAGGTGGACATGGACCTCCTCGGCCCGCTTCATCTGGGCGAGGCGGGCCAATGCCCCCGGCGTGCGCGGCGCGCGACCGGCCCACACCGCAAGCCGGGTGCCGTCCGCCTCGCGGCGGGCGAGCACGATGATCGCGCCCTCATAGGCCGGCGCATCGCCGGCGCCATGGACGGTCGCGAGATAGCGCCGCCCGGAGGCCCCGCGCCAGGCGTGGAAGCGCGCGGCAAGGCCTGACACCGCCAGGGCTGAGGGGCTGCCCGCATCGAAGGCGTGGATGATCCGCCGATTGTCGATTCGCTTTTTGTTCATGAGAACATTGTGCGAACATGCGGCCCGGCCGTCAACGCCTACGACGCAGGATACTGACAGCGCTTGGCAGCAGAGTGTCAGCCCTTTACGCCGGCGCGGATCCCCCGCGCCGGCGCTGAGCGGTTCACCGCCGAAGCGCCGTCGCGAGCGCCCGGAAGGCCGCGCGGTCGAGACCATGGGTGAAGATCGTATTGCCGATCGGGTGGGAGGACAGCTTCACCACGACCAGGCCGGCGGCGGGGTTGATGTGGATGTGCTGGCCGTGCAGCCCCTTGGCCTCGAATGTGCCGTCGGCATCGTGAGTGATCCACCACTGGCTGCGGTAAGAGTAGCCATCGCGGACTGTCTGGCCGGCCGCCCTGAATTTTGCGGGATCGCCGCCCCGGCGGATTTCAGCGACGACCTCGGCCGGCACGACCTGTGCCTCGCCGACCTTGCCGCCGTTGCGCATCATCTCGCCGAAGCGGGCGAGGTCGCGCAGGGTCGTGTTGAGGCCGATGCTGGCGATCGTCGTGCCAGCGGGATCGAGCAGGTAGTAGGCGTCCTGTTCGGCGCCGAGCCGACTCCAGATGCGCTCGGACAGCAGCGCCGCGACATCCTTGCCGGTGACCCGCCGGATCACCCAGCCGAGCACCTCGGTATCGACGCTCTTATAGGCGAAGCCCGCGCCATGCTCGCCGCGGGCGGCAACCGTCGGCAGGTAGTCGTAGAGCATCCGGGCGCCGGGATAATTGGCCGGCGGCGGCACCAGGCCGGTCGCGAACAGATAGCGGAAGACCTCGGAAGCAGGATCGGTGAAGACCTCGGTGTAGGCGGCGCCCGTGGTCATATCGAGCGTTTGCTGGATCGTCGCCTCGCCCCAGGCCGTGCCGACGAGTTCCGGCACGTAGCGCGAGACCGGCGCCCGCAGGTCGAGCTTGCCTTCGTGGACCAGCATGGCGGTCAAGAGGCCGACGAAGGACTTGCTCAGCGACCAGAGCGCGTGGGCGTCGCTTGGCTGCATGCCCACATGGTATTTCTCGAGGACGACGCGACCGTTGCGCAGCACGATCAGGCCGTCGGTGTAGGTGTTCTTCTGCCAGTCGGCGAGGCTGATGCGGTTGCCCGCGCCGTCGTCGAACGCGACGCTTTCGAGGGCAGTCCGTGCGGCAGGCAGTGGCCTCGCCGGATTGCCGCCGATACCCACTGCGCGCGAGGGCGCGAGTTCGCGCATGTGGTGGAACCCCCAGCGCGGATTGGGATAGGCGAGCAGATTGGCGAGGCTGACGCGCCGGTTCGCCGGCGGCGGGGCGCCGGCCATGATCCCGAGCGTCACCGGGTCGGTGGCCTCCGGCGGCGGCAGGCGCGGCGCCTGCTGGGCCGAGGCGGAGCCCAGATCGACGGCGAGCAGCGCCGACAATCCGAGAGCCAGAAGAAGAGAGCGCTGACGCATGCGGAACCCCAAATCACGAGAAGCCCGCCATCGACGTGCGGCAGGCATCGATACATCGCGTAACGATACCTTGTGTTACGATGTATATGATGACAAGGCAACCGCATCCGGCGGACCGGAGGACCGTCGGGCATCACGTTCCCGGGATCAGGATGGCTGGCGGAGCAGCGGAAACCGGCAGGTTCGGCTCTCGGATGGCAAGCTGCCGGCAGGAATTTGCCGGCTCAGTGCCCCTCGGCGAGCGTCCCGCGCTGGCGCGTATCGGAGGCCCCTGCCCAGCCGCCCGGCACGGCCATGATGGCGTTGACATTGCCGAAGGCCGGCCGCGGCGCGATCCGATGCCCGCGTTCGGCGAGCAGCCGCAGCGTATCCGGAGAGATGCCGCTCTCGGCGTCGATGGCGTCGGGCAGCCACTGGTGATGGATGCGCGGCGCGACGACGGCCTCCGCGACGTTCATGCGGTGGTCGACCACGTTGAGGATGGTCTGGAGCGTGATGGTGATGATCCGGCTGCCGCCCGGCGACCCCGTGACCATCGCCACCTTGCCGTCGCGGAACAGGATGGTTGGTGTCATCGACGACAGCGGCCGCCGGCCGGGCCCCGGCAGGTTGGCCGCGCCCTGGACGAGGCCGAAGGCATTGGCCGCGCCCGCCCTGGCGGCGAAATCATCCATCTCGTTGTTGAGGAGGATGCCGGTTCCCTCGGCGACCAGCCCGAGGCCGTAGGAGAAGTTCAGCGTGTAGGTGTTGGCGACCGCATTGCCCCAGCGGTCGGTCACCGAGAAGTGCGTCGTCTGCTCGCCCTCGTGCGGCGCGGGGTCTCCGGGGCGCACCTCCGAGGACGGCCGCGCGCGGGCCGGATCGATCAGGGCGCGCAGCCCGTTCGCATAGGCCTTCGAGGTCAGCCCGCGCACCGGCACGACAACGCTGTCGGGGTCGCCGAGATATTTGGCGCGGTCGGCATAGGCGAGCTTCATCGCCTCGACCATGAAGTGAATCGTCTCGGCGCTGTTCGCCCCCCGCGCGCCGAGGTCGAGCGGCTCGAGCAGGTTGAGCAGCTGGACGAGATGGACCCCGCCGGACGAGGGCGGCGGCATCGAGGCGATGGCGTAGCCCTTGTATGTGCCGCGTACCGCCTCGCGGATCACCGGGCGGTAGGCGTGGAAATCCTGCGCCGTCATGATGCCGCCGTGCTCGGCCAGCGCCGCGACGATCCGCTCGGCAGTGGCGCCCTCGTAGAAGCCAGCGGGACCGCGCTGGGCGATCGCCTCCAGCGAACGTGCGAGATCCGCCTGCACCAGAATGTCGCCGCGCCCGTAAGCCGTGCCGTCCGGCTTCATGAAGATGCGCCGGGAGGACGGGAATCGCCCAAGGCGGGATGCCGCGCGCGGCAGCGAATCCGCGAGATCCTCCTCCACGGCGATACCCTCGCGGGCGAGACGGATGGCAGGCTGGATCAGCTCGGCCAGGGCGAACCGCCCGGAGCCGTAGCGCCGGTGCGCCTCGGCGAGGCCCGCCACGGTGCCCGGTACGCCCGCTGCAAGCCCCGAGTCCCGCGACAGCCGCGGATCTGGCTCGCCGTTTGCGCCGAGAAACATGGTCGGCGTCGAAGCCGCTGGCGCGGTCTCGCGATAGTCGATGGCAATCGTCTCGTTGCGCTCGGCGAGATGGACCAGCATGAACCCGCCGCCGCCGAGATTGCCGGCGCGCGGCAGCGTCACCGCCAGCGCGAAGCCGACCGCCACCGCGGCATCCACCGCGTTGCCTCCGCGCTTCAGGATGTCGACGCCGACCCGCGTTGCCACCGCCTCCTGGCTCGCCACCATGCCGTTCGGCGCCAGCGCGGGGTGGGTGCGGGCCGCATCCGAGATGATCGGCCAGGCTGGAGCCGGGGCCTGCGCGACGGCCGTCCCCACCATCGCCAGACCCGAAACCAGAAGACCCGGAGCCAGCAACGCCGCGAACCTCAACCGACCCGACTTGCCCATGCGACCACTCCGTCCGGCATCGAAGACCCGCGCGCCGGCCCCTTGGCAAGAGCCGGGCGCACGCCATGATGATCCTGCCGGCCGGATTGAGTCGGTCACTTTCCCGTAAAGTCCAGCCTGAAAGCCGCGATGGCCGCTCCTGACCGCATGCCGCCCATCCCGCCCTCGGCCTATACGCCCGACCAGCAGGCCGCCGCCGCCGATTTCCGGGCGCGGCGCGGCGTCGAGCCTTTCGGCCCCTATGCGCCACTGCTGCGCTCGCCCAAGGTCATGCTGGACGTCGAGGCGCTGGGCCGGCGGCTGCGCTACGGCTCCTGCCTGCCGGAGAACCTCAAGGAACTCGCCATCTGCCAGGTGGCCCGCTCGTTCTCGCAGCAGTTCGAATGGTCGGTCCATGCCCGCGAGGCCGGGAAGGCAGGTGTCTCCGGGGCCATTCTCGCCGCCGTCGCCGACGGTCGCCGTCCCGAGTCCATGACCGATGACGAGGCACTGATCCACGATTCGGTCGCCGAACTGCTCGCCACCAGGCGCTGGTCCGACACGACCTATGCCCGCGTCACCGCCCGCTACGGCGAACAGGGCGCGGTCGAGATCCCCGCCATGATCGGCGTCTATACGCTGCTCGCCTATGTGCTGAACGTCGCCCGCACCCCCTCCGACGGTCCGGAGGGACTGGCCCGCTGGCCCGAATGACATCCGGCGGCGTCACGCGGTCGTATTTCACATACAGTATCCGGTAACCACCGCGGCCGTTGCCGCTTCAAGTCCGCCCGGAAAGGCGTCTAGCCTCGCACCATGATACCCCCCGCGCCTGCCTCCGACGGTGTTCCGAACAAGCCGACGAACCGCTCCGCCGTGGCCGGCTGGGTGCTGTTCGACTGGGCAGCACAGCCCTATTTCACCGTCATCAACACCTTCGTCTATGCGCCGTTCTTCGCCACCGCCATCGCCAGCAATCCGGTGGAGGGGCAGGCCATGTGGGGCTTTGCCACCAGCGCCGCTGGCGTCGCCATCGCGGTGCTGTCGCCACTGCTCGGCGCCATCGCCGATGCCTCCGGCCGCCGCAAGCCGTGGATCGCCGCCTTCGGCCTGGTGCTGGTGCTCGGCGCAGCCATGCTCTGGTTCGGCCGGCCGGGCGTGCCCGAGACCATCGCCATCGTGCTGTTCGGCTTCGTTCTGGCGACTATCGGCGCCGAATTCGCCACCGTCTTCAACAACGCCATGATGCCGAGCCTCGTGCCGCCGGAGCGGATCGGCCGGCTCTCCGGCCTCGGCTGGGCCATCGGCTATGTCGGCGGCATGACCTCGCTGATCCTGATGCTCGGCTTCCTCGTCGGCAGTCCGGAAACCGGCAAGACGCTGATCGGCCTCAACCCGCTGTTCGGCCTCGATCCCGCGCAGCGCGAGGGCGACCGCGCGGCCGGCCCGCTCACCGCGCTCTGGTTCCTCGTCTTCGTCATCCCGCTGTTCCTGTTCACCCCGGACGTGCCGGCGAAGATGGGCATGAAGCAGGCGGTGCGTTCGGGTGTCTCCAGCCTGAAGGCGACGCTGATCGAGGTGCGCCAGTACAAGAAGGTGATGACTTTCCTGATCGCCAACATGATCTACCAGGACGGCCTGATCGCGCTGTTCGCGCTCGGCGGCATCTACGCCGCGGGCGTGTTCGGCTGGGGTACGATCGAGATCGGCCTGTTCGGCATCCTCCTGACCATCACCGGCACGGCGGGCGCGCTGCTCGGCGGCAAGCTGGACGACACGATCGGCTCGAAGCCGGTCATCCTCGGCGCCATCGGCTTCCTGTCGTTTGCGGTCATCACCATCCTGATGATCGGCCGCGACCATCTGTTCTTCATCTTCCCCGTCAGCCCGCCCGTGCCCGGCGACGGCTTCTTCGCCACCTGGCCGGAACGCGTCTATCTGGTGCTTGGCGGCCTGATCGGGGCGGCCGCCGGCCCGCTGCAGGCGGCGTCCCGCTCGCTCTTGTGCCGGCTAGCCCCGCGCGAGCGCATCGGCCAGTTCTTCGGGCTCTTTGCACTGTCGGGCAAGGTCACGGCCTTTGTCGGGCCGTTCCTGGCGAGCGTCATGACGCTCGCCTTCAACGACCAGCGCGCCGGCCTTGCAGTCCTGGTCGTGATGTTCGCGATCGGCGCAGCGATCCTGTGGACGGTCAGGACCGGCGAACCGGCCCCTGCCTGAGGCGGCTTATCTCTGGCCCCATGGCGGAACCGAGCCGCCAAAGCCCGGCTGGGACGGAGGAGCGCCCTGCTGCACCATCATCTCGATGGTGACGGCAGTTCCAGATACCGACACCATCAGCATCGATTTGCCGAGCGTCTCGTAGTCGATATCGATGCCGACAATGCCATTGGCGCCGAGCCTTTGTGCCTCGCTCATCATTTCCTGGAAGGCAGTGGTTCGCCCGTCGCGCAGGACGTTCTCGTAGGCCTGCGCCCGTCCGCCGATGATATCGCGGATCGAGGCGAAGAAATCGCGGAAGATGTTCACGCCGAGGATCACCTCGCCGGTAACGATCCCGTTGTAGCGGATGATCCGGCCGCCTTCGATGGTCGGCGTCGTTGCGAGCAGCATGAACTCAGGTCTCCGGTGTCGCCCATCGCCAATGTAGTGCGCCGGTGTCAGTGCCGGAAGTGGCGCGTTCCCGTGAAGACCATGGCGAGCCCGGCCGCGTCTGCGGCGGCGATGACTTCCCCGTCGCGCATCGAGCCGCCCGGCTGGATAACCGCGGTCGCGCCGGCGTCGACCGCCGCCAGAAGCCCGTCCGCGAAGGGGAAGAAGGCGTCGGAGGCAACCACCGAGCCCCTGGTGAGCGGCGTCGCCCAGCCACCGGCCTGCGCGGCGTCTTCGGCCTTGCGGGCGGCGATGCGTGCCGAGTCGACGCGGCTCATCTGGCCCGCGCCGACGCCGACGGTGGCGCCGTCCTTCGCATAGACGATGGTGTTCGACTTCACGTGCTTGGCGACCCGGAAGGCGAATTTCAGGTCGATGAGCTCACGCTCCGTTGGTGCGCGCTTCGTGACGACCTTCAGGTCCATGGCGTCGACCACCGCATTGTCGCGCGACTGGACCAGCAGGCCGCCTGCGACCGTCTTGACCATGATGCCGGCCGCCCTCGCGTCGGGCAGGCCGCCGGCGACAAGCAGGCGCAGGTTCTTCTTCGCCGCGACGATGGCCATCGCCTCGTCGGTGGCGTCGGGCGCGATGATCACCTCGGTGAATATCTCGACGATCTTGCGCGCGGCTTCGGCGTCGAGCGTCCGATTCAGCGCGACGATGCCGCCGAAGGCCGAGACGGGATCGCAGGCCAGCGCCTTCTCATAGGCCGCGAGCAGGGTCTCGCCCTCGGCAACCCCGCAGGGATTGGCATGCTTGATGATGGCGACCGCGGCGGTGCGGGCCGGGTCGAACTCGCCGACCAGCTCGTAGGCCGCATCGGTGTCGTTGAGGTTGTTGTAGGACAGTTCCTTGCCCTGAAGCTGGCGCGCCGTCGCGACGCCCGGCCGGGCGATGCCGGCAGCCGGGGTCTTGTAGAAGGCCGCCCACTGGTGCGGGTTCTCGCCGTAGCGCAAGCCTTGAGCCAGCGTCCCGCCGAAGGCGCGGTAGACGGTCGAGGTCTCGCCGAGTTCGTCGAACAGCCAGTTTGAAATGGCGGCGTCATAGGCGGCCGTGCGCGAATAGGCCTTGGCGGCGAGCCGGCGGCGCAGGTCGAGCGCGGTCGCTCCGCCATTCGCCTTCATCGCCGCGATTACCGCGCCATAATCCGCCGTGTCCACCACCACCGTCACGGCGTCGTGGTTCTTGGAGGCAGCGCGGATCATGGCCGGGCCGCCGATGTCGATGTTCTCGATCGTGTCGTCCCAGGGGGCGGCCCGGGCGATGGTCGCCTCGAACGGATAGAGGTTCACCACCAGCAGGTCGATCGGCAGGATGCCGTGGGCGCTCGCCGCGCCTTCGTGATCGGCATTGCCGCGGATGGCGAGCAGTCCGCCATGCACTTTCGGATGCAGGGTCTTCACCCGGCCGTCCATCATCTCTGGAAAGCCGGTCAGCTCCGCGACCTCGGTGACGGCAAGCCCCGCATCCCGGAGCGTCTTGTAGGTGCCGCCGGTCGAAACCAGCGCCACGCCGAGGACCGCAAGCTCGCGGGCGAATTCGACGATTCCGGCCTTGTCGGAGACGGACAGGAGCGCGCGGGCGATCGGGCGGTTCGGCTGGCTGGACAAGTGGCGCGGCTCCGGCGATGGCGCCGCGATGGCCGCAGGCGCTCTCAGAGTTGAGGATGACGGCCGCGCCTTAGCATGGCCCGGCGGTCGCCGGAACTGCCGGTAATGCGATCATCACGGGATTTGTCGGGGGGACTGACCGGCAGGCAGATGAACCGTGGGCCAGCGGCGCTGCTGCGGTCGCACGGACCGAACATGCCTGAATGCTACCGGACCAGCGTTACGCTGTCAAGGACAATATTCCTCTCATCACAGCGGCAGTTCGGGCTCCTCCTGCGCCGCATCCGCCGAGCGGGACACCCGCCCGAAGCGGTGGAACTGCCAGACGATGCGCGGCGTCTCGGCAGAGGACGCCACCGCGACGGCCAGCTGGAGGCTCCGGCGCGGCCCCTCGGGCATGGCCAGCGCCACGCTTTCCTCGATGGAGACCGGCAGGCTGGCCGTGAACTGCCAGGCCTCGCCATTCGCCAGCCGGAGGATGACCGACCGGCTGCTCTCGGTGGGGATCGGCTGGACCATCGGATGCAGGTGGAAGCGCGCGACATAGGGACAGTCCGGCCCCTCGATCACGTCCTCGCCGTGCAGGCGGTCGCCGGTGTCGCTCAGCCGCAGGTTCCGGGCATGGATGACATCGAGCCGGGCCTCGTAGCCGTCATGGCTCGCTGCCAGCGCGAGCCCGCTGCGCTTCGCGGTGACCATGCGGGGGCCGGCAACCGGCATGCCGCGCGCCGGGCCGGACCGGGCGAAACGCGCCGATGACTGATCGGCAACCGTGACCGTCGAATGGGCGGCGGTCTTGCGGGCCTCGTCGCGCCAGACCACCCGATGGATGGCCGGTGCGCCGCAATTCATCACGACAAGCTGCCGCGCCGAGGAGAGTTCGAAGGCGAGGCAGCCGGCATGGGCGCTGGCGGCATGGGCCGGCGGCGGCGTGGCACCGGTCTCCACGATAGCGACCGTTTCGCCGGCGGCGAGCCGCTCGTAGCCGCTATGCGTCGCGGAGGAGGAGGCGACGCCCCGGCTGTCATCATAGGCGAGCGCCGTCGCTACCTGGTCGATGATGGTCGGACCCATGCCGTTGAACCGGGCCATCGACCCGTCGCCGAGCTGGAAGAAGCGGATCATCGGCATCATGCGGTCGACGGCGGTCAGGACCGCTGACGGCGGCATCTCGTTGCGGGCCGAGAACAGCTGGCGCAACGGCAGGAGATCGAGCACCAGCGGCACGAGCACGCCCGGGTCGCGGCTGACATGGCCGCCATCGGGCAGCACCTGCCGGCCGAGTTCGGCGTCGAGGCGCCGGGCGGCCCAGGCCAGCAGCGGTTCCTCGCCTTCGAGGCAGAGGCCGGCCGTGACCAGCGCGACCAGGACCTGGAGCCGGTCCGCGCCGGGCGCGACACCGCGGTAGCGGGCCTCAAGAATGCGGGCCTGCCGCCACAGCGCGCGCGAGAACCGGCGGTAGAAGGCACTGTCGCCGCCGGCGAGCAGCAGGCCGGAGGCCGCGAGCCAGCAGCGGATGCGCTCGGCGGCGATGACCGGGTTCTCATCCGCCAGCCGGCCGCCGTCGCACCGGTCGAGATAGGCGATCAGCAGGCGCCGTCCCGCCGCGGCCGCCTCCGGCGTTCCGGCGGCGCGCAGGTGGCGGAGCCAGCCGAAGCTCGCCAGCGCCTCGGCCCATTCCGGTGTCGGCGCTTCCACCGCGAAGGGATCAGCCGCCGTGACGATGCGGCCGGCGAAGACGCTGACGCCGGCCATGATCTCGTCGGCCCGAACGGGGTCCGCCGTGCGCAGGTCCTGCGGCACGAGCAGGATGCCCGGGGCGGGCACGCCCGCGATCCGCATGCGGATCAGGGCGAGGCTCATCGGGTGGGCGCGCAACGCGCGATAGTGCGCGGCCGCGGCCAGCCTCAGCCCCACCAGCTTTTCCCCGAACCATGCCCCTGCGGCGGACATGCCCAGCGTTTCCCCTCCGGAGAAGCCCGACGCCTTGTGCGGCGCCTCCGATGAATCCCCCGATCCATTGAATCCACGATGAGTGTTTCCAAGCCATTAACCATTTTCGCGCTTTGATGCGGGCGTCCGCAGGCACGTCGATCACGCCGGGCGGCTCATGCCGCACCAGTTTTGCCGCACAGGTCTTGGAGTTTGCGTCCCGTGTTCCGATCGACCCTCGTTCCCGCTCTCGCCGTCATCGTCCTCGTGTGCGCGCCCGCCCGCGCGCAGGAGCGCGTCTCCGCGCGCTACGACATCATGATCGGCGGCCTGCAGGTCGGCATAGCCGGCTTCGAGGGGCGCATTTCCGGCGACAGCTACCAAGCCTCGGTGTCGCTGCGCCTGTCCGGCGTGTCGCGGCTGGTCGCCTCGGGCCGCGGCTCGGCGACGGCATCGGGCCGCATCGCGGGCGCGCGCGCGCAGCCGGCGAACTACCAGCTGACCCTCAACACGACCCAGCAGAACGATGCCATCCGCATCGCCATGGCGGGCGGATCGGTCCGCTCCCATTCCGCCGAGCCGGCGCGGCCGGACGCGGCCGACCAGGTGCCGCTGACGGCGAGCCATCGCCAGGGCGTCCTCGACCCGCTCTCGGCCGGCTTCTTCTTCGTCGGCGGCAGCGGCTCGACGATCACCCCCGAGGCCTGTGCCAAGACCTTCCCGGTGTTCGACGGTCGTCAGCGCTACGACCTCTCCTTCTCCTTCGCGCGCACCGAGACGCTGAAGATCGCCGGCTATGACGGCCCGGTCGTCGTCTGCAACGCCCGTTACCGGGCGATCGCGGGGCACCGACCGGCGGTGACCGCCCCGATGGAGGCCAACCGGGACATGCAGATCTGGCTGGTGCCGGTGGCCGGTACCCGAGCCCTGATCCCGGGCCGCATCTCCATCCGCACGCCGGTAGGCCTTGCCCAGATCGAGCCGACCCGCCTCGACCTCGGCGCCCCCGCGACGACGGCCTCGATCCGCCGCGACTGAGGCGGCCGCCCTGCCTCAATCCTCGGCCAAAAGCCGAATTCTTGGGCAATCCCCGGCATCTGCCCGAAAAATGGGTTGCCGTCCGTTACGGCATGGTCTTTGCTGCCCTTGTAATACTTCGGTGCCGGTTCCCGACGCGGAACGGTCACCGTCCGGCCATGCCCTTGCGGTAGGCCGAGACACACACCGCCATCCAAGGGCCCTTCCATGACCGAATTCCGCTTCCGCCCCACCCGCCGCGATGCCCTGAAGCTTGCTGGCGCAGCTTCCCTGCTGCCGCTCGCCGCCCCGGCCGTCCATGCCCAGGCCGCCGCCAACGTGCGTTTCACACTCGACTGGCGCTTCGAGGGTCCGGCCGGCCTGTTCCTGATGGCGCTGGAGAAGGGCCATTTCCGCGCCGAGGGCCTGAACGTCACGATCGACGCCTCGTCCGGCTCGCGCGAGGGCGTCACCCGCGTCGCCTCCGGCACCTACGACATGGGCTTCGGCGACTTCAACTCGATGATCCGGTTCCGCGACGAGAACCCGACCGTCGACCTCAAGGGCGTCATGATGGTCTATGACCGCCCGCCCTTCGCCATCATCGGCCGCAAGTCGCGCGGCATCACGACCGACGTGAAGAGCCTCGAGGGCAAGAAGTTCGGCGCTCCGGCCCCGGATGGCGCCTATGCCCAGTGGCCGATCTTCAAGGCGGTCAACAATCTCAACGATTCAGGCATGAGGTTCGAGAATGTCGGCTTCCCCGTGCGTGAGCCGATGCTCGCCTCCGGCGAGGTCGATGCCATTTTCGGCTTCGCCCATTCCTCCTACATCAACCTGAAGTCGCGCGGCGTGCCGGATGCCGACATCGTCGTCCTGCACATGTACGACTACGGCGTCGAGCTCTACGGCAACGTGCTGATGCCGAGCCCGGCCTTCCTGAAGGACAAGCGCGACCAGGTCGCCGCCTTCAACCGCGCCGTGGTCAAGGGCATCCGCGACTGCATCGCCGACCAGGCGACCGCCGTGAAACTGGTGCTGGCGCGCAACGACGTCGCCCGCCAGGAAACCGAGACCGAGCGCCTCAAGATGTGCATCGACAACTACGTGCTCACCCCTTACGTGAAGACCAACGGCGTCGGCGGCATCGACCCGGCCCGCCTCGCCAAGGCGATCGACCAGATCGGCCTGACCTTCACCTACAAGAACAAGCCGAAGCCGGAGGACGTGTTCCTCACTGACCTGCTGCCGGGCGCAGCCGACCGCCGTCTGGCCTGACCTTTGCTCTGAGCTAGAGTCTGCGGGGGCGCGAATGCCCCTGCCCCAATTCCCCCCGAAAGTTCATCCGCCTTGCGTCCCTTCGTCGAACTCACCGGCGTAAGCCATACCTACGCGACTGGCGGCACGCTTGCCGTCGACGGCCTCGACATCAAGGTCAATGAGGGCGAGTTCGCCGCGGTGGTCGGCCCGTCGGGCTGTGGCAAGTCGACGCTGATGAAACTCGCCACCGGCCTGCAGTTCCCCCAGCAGGGCGCGGTCATCGTCGATGGCAAGGAAGTGCGCGATCCCGTGAAGATGGCCGGCATGGCCTTCCAGGCACCCACCCTCCTGCCCTGGCGCACGACGCTCGAGAACCTGATGCTGCCGCTCGAGATCGTCGAGCCGCACCGCTCCCGGCTGCGCAGGCACAAGGCCGAATATGTCGCGAAGGCCGAAGCACTGCTCGAATCCGTCGGGCTGAAGGGCGCGGGCTCCAAATATCCCTGGCAGCTCTCCGGCGGCATGCAGCAGCGCTCCTCGCTCTGCCGCGCGCTGATCCACGAGCCGAAGCTGCTGATGCTCGACGAGCCGTTCGGCGCGCTCGACGCCTTCACCCGCGAGGAACTCTGGTGCGTCATTCGCGACCTCCACGCGCGGATGGCCGGCACGCTGACGGTGATCCTCGTCACCCACGACCTGCGCGAGGCGACCTTCCTTGCCGACCGCATCTTCTGCATGTCGTCGCGGCCTGGAAAGATCATCGCCGAGCGCGAGGTGCCGCTGGCGCGCCCGCGCGACCTGGAGGTCACATACACCGCCGAATTCACCAATATCGTTCACGAATTGCGCGCCCGCATCGCGGAAGCGCGCGCGACGGCTTGAGGGCTGAGGGCTGAGGGATGACGTTGGGCCCATGCAGGTGATCTTCGACCTCATATTGTCCTGGTGGCCGGCCGCGCTCGGCATCGGCGTTCTCGTCTATGTTGCGCGGCTCTTGTTCAGCGTGGTCAATGCAACTGACCGCGCGAAACTGTCGCTGCAACTGGCGCCGCTCGTCTGCACCGTCGGCACCTTCCTGGTCTGGGAGCTTGTCTGCATCGCCTTCGGCATCAAGACCTTCATCCTTCCCAAACCCAGCGATATCGCTTTCGCGATGTGGGATTTTCGCCGGCAGATCGGCCTGCACTCCTTCCACACCGCCTGGATGACGCTGGCCGGCCTCGCCCTCGCCGTCGTCTTCGGCATCGCGCTCGGGCTGGTGTTCGGGGCCAGCCGGTTCTTCTATGCGGGCTTCTACCCGCTGCTCGTCGGCTTCAACTCGATCCCGAAAGTGGCCGTCGTGCCGATCCTGCTGATCTGGTTCGGCGTCGGCTGGCCGACCGCCGTGCTCACCGCTTTCATGATTTCGTTCTTCCCGATCGTGGTGAACGTCGCGACGGGCCTCGCCACCATCGAGCCGGAGGTGGAGGACGTGCTGAAGGCGCTGGGTGCCTCCAAGCTGCAGATCATGACCAAAGTCGGCATTCCCCGTGCGCTGCCCTATTTCTTTGGCTCGCTGAAAGTGGCGATCACGCTCGCCTATGTGGGCTCTGTCATCGCCGAATATAACGGCTCGAACTTCGGTATCGGCAACCTGATGGCCAGGGCCTCGGCCGATTTCAACGTGCCGCTGCTGTGGGCCTCACTCATCGCGCTCGGCATCCTGGGCGTCGCCATGTACATGGCCACCGTCTGGCTGGAGAACCGCATGACCGGCTGGGCCCAGCGCTCCTCCTTCGCGGCGACCTGACCGGGATCCGATAAAGCTGCCGCTTGCCCCTGCCGCCGCGGCACCCCATAAATCGGGTCCCTCATTTCTCCCCTCACGGCGGACCCATGAAAGCTGTCATCGACATCCTCATCATCGCCCTCAACCTCTACTGGTGGGTGATCATCATTTCGGCCGTTCTGTCGTGGCTGATCGCGTTCAACGTCGTGAACTACCGCAATCAGATCGTCGCGCAGATCGACACGACGCTGAGGGCCTTGACCGAGCCGGTGCTCGCGCCGATCCGGCGGCGGCTGCCCAATCTCGGCGCGGTCGACATCTCGCCGATCGTCCTTTTGCTCGGAATCATCTTCATCCAGATGATTCTGACCTATTACGTCCGCCCCTACGTGTTCTGAGCCAGACGGATGGCCGAGCGCCCCTACCGGATCGCCGAGGATCGCCTGATGATCGATGTGCGCCTGATGCCCCGCGGCGGGCGCGACGCGCTCGACGGCATTGATCACCTGGCCGATGGCCGCGGCGTCCTGAAGGCACGGGTGCGGGCCGTGCCCGAGGACGGCAAGGCCAATGCGGCGCTCAAGGCGCTGGTCGCCACCACGCTCGGTGTCGCCCGCTCGGCGGTCAGCGTGGTGCAGGGCAGGACGGCGCGCGTGAAGACGCTCGCTGTCTCGGGCGATCCGCGAGCACTGGCGAGCGCGGCCACCCGGCTGGTCGGCGCTGCCTTCGTCGCCCTTGCGCTGGTCTCGGCGTCCCCGGCGCAGGCGCAGTTCCTGCCGCGCGGCGACATCTGCGCCGATCCGACGCAGTTCCTGCGCACCCGTGCGACCGTCGAGCGGTCCGGCCTGGCAACGCCGGACCGCGCGCGCCTGGTGCGGACGATCCGCGCGGCCCAGCAGCTGGCGGTGGATGCTTGCCCGAAGCGGGACGGCTGGCTGATCCGCCGCGCCGTCGGCATGCTGAACGCGGTCAACCGCGAGGTGCGCTTGCCCCCTGTCGACGTGCCGCTGTTCCTGCGGGATTGACGGGCATCGGCCCGGGGTGGCGACCGACGGTCAGCCCTTGTCGCCGGACGGTCCGATCGAGACGCCGCCATTGATGACGGCGACCGGACCCTTGTGCAGCTTCTCGGCGATGCCATAGAGCTGCTCTCGGCGCGTCATCTCGTTCCAGACATCGTCGGGCGAAATGCCCATATCGACCCAGAGCACGGTGAGATTGTAGATCAGGTCGGCGCTTTCGCGGACAACCGCCTCGCGATCGTTGACCACCGCGTCCAGCGAGACCTCGGCAGCTTCCTCGACCAGCTTTTTCGCCATCTTGGTCCGCCCGCCCTGCACGAGCTTGCTCGTGCGCGACTGATCGCCCGCGTTGCGGCTGATCCGGGTGGCTGCCTCGTGCAGCCTGTCGATGGCGCTGGACATCGTCGTTGGGGGAACCCTCGTCGCCGTTCGAATCAAACGTCTATTTCAACGGATGAATCACGCTGCCACAGAATTGCGGCCTGTCAATGTTAGGTTGCACTGCAGCCAGGAAAGGATGACAGGCATGCCAGACGCCAACGACCCACCCATCGTCGTCAAGCAATTGACCGACACGGACATCGCATTATTCCGCGCGCTGATGGCGGTTATGGGGCGGGCCTTCCAAGATGTGCCGACGTATACGCAAGCCCAGCCCGATGATGCCTATCTCCGCGATCTCCTGGGCGGCAACGGCTTCATCGCGCTTGCGGCCCTGCGGCACAGTGCGGTCATCGGCGGGCTGGCCGCCTATGTCCTGCCGAAATTCGAGCAGGCCCGCGCCGAGATCTACATCTACGACCTCGCGGTCGCGGAGGAACACCGCCGCAGCGGCGTGGCGACAGCGCTGATCGGCGCGTTGCAGGATCTGGCCGAGGCCCGGGGCGCCTATGTGATCTTCGTCCAGGCCGATCCGCCCGATGCGCCGGCCGTCGCGCTTTACACCAGGCTCGGCACGCGCGAGGACGTATACCATTTCGACATCCCGGCAAGCCGGCCGCGCGACTGAACCGTCACCCGCGATATGGGGCCGAGAAAGCGGGTGGCAGACCAGGTCGTCGAGCGGCTAGAAGCTGTGGTTAGACAGAAAGAGACGCCATGACCTCCCGCGAATGGGCCCTGCTGCTCGCCCTCTCCATCTTGTGGGGCGGTTCGTTCTTCTTCGTCCGCGTCGCGCTCGACGGTCTGCCGCCCCTGACGCTGGTGCTGGCTCGCGTCGGCATCGGCGGCGCCGTGCTGTTTGCCGTGCTGAAGGCCATGGGGCAGGTTCTGCCACGCCAGCGCGAGGTCTGGATGACGCTCGCTGTCATGGCCCTGCTCAACAACCTGATTCCGTTCTCCCTGATCTTCTGGGGCCAGACCGCCATTCCCGCCGGGCTGGCGGCCATCCTCAACGCCACGACGCCGCTCTTCTCGGTGATCGTCATGCATCTCTTCACGACGGACGAGAAGGCCACGCCCAACAAGATCGTCGGCGTGCTGACCGGTTTTGCGGGCGTGGTGCTGCTGGTCGGGCCGGCGGCCTTCGGATCGCCCGACACACCGCTCTGGGCGCTGCTGGCCTGCCTCGCCGCCGCGCTGTCCTATGCCCTTTCCGGGCTCTGGGGGCGGCGGATTAAGCCGCTGGGTATCACGCCTGTCTTCACTGCCTGGGGCCAGTTGACCGTGACGACACTGGTCATGATCCCCGTCGTCGCCATCGTCGACCGGCCCTGGACGCTGGCCATGCCGGGCTGGCCGAGCATCCTCGCGGTCCTCGGCCTCGCGGTACTCTCGACCGCGCTTGCCTACATCATCTTCTTCCGCATCCTCGACAGCGCCGGCCCGACCAATCTCCTGCTGGTCACCTTCCTGATTCCGGTCTCGGCGATCCTGCTCGCCAGCCTGTTCCTCGGCGAACGGCTGGCCTGGACGCATTTCGCCGGCATGGCGCTGATCGGCGTGGGCCTTGCCGCCATCGACGGGCGGCTGTGGAAGCTGGCCACGAGTAAAGCCTAGCCTTCGCCACCGGTCAGCAGGCTGGCATTGCCGCCGGCCGCCGCCGTGTTGACCGAGACCACCTGTTCCAGCGCGAAGCGCGGCAGGTAGTGCGGCCCGCCCGCCTTCGGACCGGTGCCCGACAGGCCCGACCCACCGAAGGGCTGGGTGCCGACGACCGCGCCGATCATGTTGCGGTTGACGTAAACGTTGCCGTTGGCGAGACGGTCGACGACCTGCTCGGCCACCGTGTCGATGCGCGAATGGATGCCGAGGGTCAGGCCCGTGCCGTTGGCGGCGATGGCGTCGAGAAGCTGCGGCAGCATGCCGGCTCGCCACGTCGTGACATGCAGGACCGGCCCGAACACCTCCTCGGTCAGGTCCTCCGGCCGCGTCACGCGGACGATGGCGGGCGGCACGAACAGGCCCTTCGGCGCATCCGCCGGCAGGCTTGCCTGCCAGACAAGGCGGCCTTCGGCCTTTGCCCTGGCGACGACAACGTCGAGCTTGTCCTTCGCCTCGGCGTCGATGACCGGCCCGACATGGGTGGCGGGGTCGGCGGGATCGCCGAGCTTCAGCTCGGCAGCCGCCCCGCGGATCATCTCCAGCATCCGGTCGGCAACATCCTCCTGCAGGCAGAGCAGGCGCAGCGCCGAGCAGCGCTGGCCGGCCGAGCGGAAGGCGGAGGTCACCACGTCGTCGCTGACCTGCTCGGGCAGCGCCGTGGCGTCGACGATCATGGCGTTGATGCCGCCGGTTTCGGCGATCAGCGGCACGATCGGCCCGCGCCTGGCGGCAAGCGCCTGGTTGATCTTCCAGGCAACCTCGGTCGAGCCGGTGAAGGCAACGCCGGCAACCCGAGGATCGACGGTCAGGAGAGCACCCACCCGGCCGTCGCCCGGCACGAGGGCCAGCGCATCCGGCGGCACGCCGGCCGCATGGGCCATCGCGACGGCGGCGGCGGCGATCAGCGGCGTCTGTTCCGCCGGCTTGGCGATGACCGCATTGCCGGCGGCCAGCGCCGCCGTGACCTGCCCGAGGAAGATCGCCAGCGGGAAGTTCCACGGGCTGATGCAGACGATGGTGCCGCGCCCGCGCAGCGACAGCCGGTTCTCCTCGCCGGTCGGGCCGGGCATGACCTGTCCCTCGCCGAAATGGCGGCGGGCCTCGACGGCGTAGTAGCGGCAGAAATCGACGGCCTCGCGGATCTCTGCGACGGCGTCGTCCAGCGTCTTGCCGGCCTCGCGCGCGAGCAGATGGCAGAGCAGGCCGCGCTCGGCCTCCAGCCTGTCGCTTAGCGCCTCCAGCACCTCGGCGCGCCGCGACACCGGGGTGCGGCTCCAGCGCCTGAAGCCCGCATCGGCCGCCGCGAAGGCAGCCGAGACCGTCGCGGCGTCTGCGTCCTCCACCGTGCCGATGGCGCTGCCGTCGACCGGGCTCAGGACCGGCCGCGCCGCACCCGCCATGGCCTTGCCGCCGACCAGAGGCCGGGCGAGCGGCGGCGCCTTCGGGGTGCCCCTGGCGATGGCATCGCGGAAGCCGGCCAGCGCAGCCGCATCGCCGAACTCGACGCCGGCCGAATTGGCGCGCGCGGGCGCGTAGATGTCCCTCGGCAGCGGCAGCTTGCGTGGCCGTGCGTCGCCAGCGCTGCCGATCCAGCTCTGCGGGCGCGTGAGCAGCGTCTCGACCGGCACGGCGGGATCGGCGGAGGCCGAGACGAAGGAGGAATTGGCGCCGTTCTCAAGGAGCCGGCGCACGAGATAGGCGAGCAGGTCGCGGTGACCACCGACCGGCGCATAGGTGCGGCAGGCGGCCTCCGGCAGGTCGGCGAGCAGGGTGTCGTAGAGCGCCTCGCCCATGCCGTGCAGACGCTGGAACTCGAACCCCAGCGGTCCGCCTGCTTCTTCGAGAATGGTCGCGATCGTCAGCGCGTTGTGCGTGGCGAATTGCGGATAGAGCCGCGGTCGCGCGGCCAGCAGCCGGCGCGCGCAGGCCATGTAGTTGAGGTCGGTCATGGGCTTGCGCGTGAAGACCGGAAAATCAGGCAGGCCGCGCTCCTGCGCGCGCTTCACCTCGGTGTCCCAGTAGGCGCCCTTGACGAGGCGCACCATCAGCCGCCGATCGAACCGCGTCGCCAGCGCATCCAGCCACTCGATCACCGCCAGCGCCCGCTTCTGGTAGGCCTGCACGGCCAGCCCGAAGCCGTCCCAGCCGGCGAGCGAGGGCGAGGCCAGCACGGCGCCGATCACCTCCAGCGAGAGCTCCAGCCGGTCAGCTTCCTCGGCATCGATCGTGAAGTTGAGGTCGTGGGCCTTGGCAGCTTCGGCCAGCTTCAGAACCTGCGGCACGAGTTCCGCCATGACGCGGTCCCGGCTCACCGCCTCGTAGCGCGGATGCAGGGCGGAGAGCTTCACGGAGATGCCGGGGCGGTTGGGCAGCGTCTCGTTGCCGGCGGTCTTGCCGATCGCCTCGATCGCGTCGCGATAGGAGGCGAAATAGCGCGCGGCATCCTCGGCCGTGCGCGCGCCCTCGCCGAGCATGTCATAGGAGTAGCGAAAGCGGCGTGCCGAACCCGCCCGCCCCAGCGCCTCCGAGATGGTCTGTCCCAGGACGAAGTGGGAGCCGAGCAGGCGCATGGCCTGGCGCGTCGCCGCGCGCACCGTCGGCAGCCCCAGCCGTTTGCCGAGCGTTTCCAGGATGCCCTCGGGCGTCTCGCCGGGATGAATCACGCGCGCAGTGACGCCCAGCGCCCAGGCCGAGGCCGAGACCAGCCACGCCTCGGATTTCGTCGCCCGGTGCGCCCAGTCGGTGCCCGACAGCTTGTCCTCGATAAGGGCATCGGCGGTGCGCGAATCCGGCACGCGCAGCAGCGCTTCGGCCAGCACCATGAGGGCAAGCCCCTCCTTGGTGGTCAGCGAATATTCTCGCAGGAAGTCCTCGATGCCGCCGAGCCCGCCCGATCGGGCGCGGATCGCCTCGATGAGCTGGCGGGTGCGCCGGTCAACCCGAACCTCGGCCTCCGTCGGCAGGCCGGCATCCGCCAGGAGACGTTCGGCAATCGCCTCATCGGCCGCGGCATAGGGAGCATCGAAGGGGGGCGTGGACGGCACGGCGAGCCTCAGGTGATCGTGTTCGATATCCCTACGATACGAAACTCAATGCAGCGATTCGATAGCTTGTTTGCGCGTACGATAGTGTTTATCACTGCAATGATGCACTGCTGCCGTGACAATCACTATCCGGAATGACCCCTCCCCTCGACCATCTCGATCGCAAACTCCTCCGCCTGCTGCAGGAGGACGGACGCATCGCCAATGTGGAACTCGCCGACAGGGTCGGCCTGTCGCCGACCGCAACCAGCGAGCGGGTCAAGCGCCTCACCCGCGACGGCATCATCGCCGGCTACGGCGCAAGGCTCGACCCTGTGAAGCTCGGACGCGGCTTCCTCGTCTTCGTCGAGGTGACGCTGGACAAGACGACGCCGGATGTCTTCGACCGTTTCGCGGCGGCCGTGGCGCGCGCGCCGGACGTGCTGGAGTGCCATCTGGTGGCGGGCGGCTTCGACTATCTCGTCAAGACGCGCGTCGCCGACATGGCGGCCTACCGCATCTTCCTCGGCGAGGTGCTGCTGTCGCTGCCGGGCGTGCGCGAAACACGCACCTATGCGGTGATGGAAGAGGTGAAGGCGACGGCCAGCCTGCCGGTCTGATCAAACCTGCTCGGGCGCCGGCATCTCGCGGCTGATCTCATCCGAACGCGATGGCGCACGCGCGGGAGCAGCAAGCCGCTCGGCATTCGCGCGCGCCTCGCGCGCGAGTTCGGGCAGGCGGCCGCCGCCGCCCTTGCCGCTGCGGATCATGACGTCGATCGCGGCCAGGGCGCGGTTGAGCGCGGCGAGGGCGTCGTGGTTCGGCATCGGGTCACCTGTCTGCGGCTGTCAACAGCAGGCTAGGCAAGACCCGTTTCAGCCCGGCGACTTTGACGGCCGCGAATGTTGCGACCGCCGAAATATCCGTTCCAAACCGTTTCAGGCGGGCCGGAACAGCGTCCGGCTCTCCAGCGCGGCATCGACCGCCGCCTTTGAGTAGGGCAACGGCACGTAGTCGCCCCTGATCCAGGTCTCGAACAGGTCCCGGTAGTGCGGCGAGGCCGGATTGCCGGACTGGCCGGGCGTGTTGACCACCACCGAGCGATCGAGATCGGCGAGATCGGCCACGAAGCGGAATGAGGACCCCATCATCGTGCGGAAATCGGTTGGACGGTAGCCGGTATGCATGGGCGTGACGCTCGACCCGGCATGGGGCAGCGGTCCGATGGACCAGGCCTTCGCCGTATCCGGCGGCAGCAGGAAGGACAGCGGATGCTCGAAATAGCCGTGGTGCAGCTTGCCCCAGGCCCAACCCGCGGCATCCGGCCCGAGCAGCCGCTTCAGCTCGCCATAGGCCGCGCCCAGCGACGAGAGCAGGATCGTATCGCGGCCCGCGCCGGGATTGGCACCGAAGCGATCATCCGGCTGTTCGAGCGCGCCAAGCGTGCCGTCCACGTCACCGGGAATCATGAGCCCATGCAGTTCGGGCTCAACCACCGCCTTCCACAACGCCTTCTTGAGGTGACGCGACCACCAGAGCTCGAACAGCGCGCCGGCCGCCGATTCCTTGGTGAGCGCATGGTCCCAGTGGGCGAGTAGCGCAAGCGCCGCCGCCGTATCGGCATCGGTGCTGGTCAGGCTGGCGAGCAGCCGGCCGAGCCGGCGGGCCGGAACCGACACGACGTCGGTCTGCAGGGCGCGCGAGGTGCTGAGCGTATGCGGCGAGACCGAGGAGAGCACCTCCTCGATGCGGGTCGCACGCGAATAGTCGACCCATTCGTATCCGAACGGATAAGCCTTGTGGTCCCAGCCGTCCGGCACGTTCATCTCATTGGCGGAGAAGACGAAGCCCTCAGCGGGATTGTGGACGAGCGGCGCCTCGGCGCGGTCGCGCCAGCCGGCCCATTCATAGTGGCCGTCGCCCGGAACGGGCAGCAGTCCGTCCCAGTTCGGGCGGATCGGGTTGATGCCGGCCGGCATCCAGGCGATGTCGCCGCTCGTGTCGGCATAGACGAGGTTGCAGGACGGCGTGCCCCAGGTGACGGCGGCTGCGCGGAACTCCTTCAGGGATTTCGCGCGCATCAGCTTGTGGGCGACGAGATAGGGCGCGGTGCCCGGCTCGAAGCTGGCGGAACGAACCGCATAGGCGCGCCGTGCCTTCGTGTCCTCGTGAATGATCGGGCCATGCCGGGTGAATTTCAGGGTCAGTATCTGATCGTCGCAGCCCTTGACCCTGATCCGCTCCTCGACGGTACGCATCCGCTCCCAGCCGCCCTGGTAGCGGTAGAGGTCGGGGTCGTCGGGGCTGGTCTCGTAGACGTAGAGGTCTTCTTGGTCGATGTAGAAGATGGTCAGACCCCAGGCCATGGTGCCGTTGTGGCCGATCATCACGCCCGGCACCGAGGGTTCGCCTGCGCCGACCACGTCGAGACCCGGGCAGGTCAGGTGGACGATCGAGCGCAGTGAGGGCATGCCGTGGATGCGGTGAGGGTCCGATCCGAGGATCGGCATGCCGGTATCGGTCTTCGAGCCGTGGACCGCCCAGTTGTTCGAGCCGGTATATTGCGCGTCGAGCACCACTTCGAGCAGGTCGGTGGTCGAGCGCCATTTCGGCGCATCCTCGAGCGTCGCCGCGAGTCGCTCCGCCGAGAAGGTGGCGTTGGCCGTGGCAAGCTTCACGATGTCGAGCACGGCGATCGGCACCGAGGCCGGATCGAGCCCCTCGGGCACGACCGGGGTCACCGGCGGCTCCAGCTGGCGGCGCAGGAGGTCGGTGCGGTGATCCGCCCTGGCCAGAACCTGGCAGCGGAGGATTTCCGACAGCGCATTGCGTGACAACGAGTGGGTACGCACGCGCGAGACGTCCTCCGCCGCCCATTTCGCCGGCTTCGTGCCAAGAAGGCCGAACTCGAAGGGCAGCAGCGAGGGGTCCGTCTCGGTCATCGCCACATAGGCATTGATGCCGTTAGCGAAGGTCGTGAAGTTCGCCTTGGCCTCCGGCCCGTAGGCAGCAAATTCAGCTTCCATGTCGCCGCGATAGAGGAACAGGCGCGAGGCGCGGTCCTGTTCGATGTAGCCGGGCCCGAAATCGGCGGCCAGCAGGCCGAGGCCGCGCTTGCGGAAGAGATCGATCTGGAAGAGCCGCTCGCGCGCGGCGTTGAAGCCCTGAAGGAAGAACAGGTCCGGCTCGTTCTCCGCCCGGATGTGCGGGATGCCGTTGGCATCGATCCCGATGGAGCCGGGCGCGGTGAGGCCGGGCAGGCTCAGGGTTTCGGTCTTGGTCATGGATGCGCGAGCCTTCATGAGGGAGGGGGACTGTGCATGGCCGGCCCTGCCCTGTCATCCGCTGCCCCAAGAAGACGAGGCGTGCATATGCTACGCCCATATCGACTAACGATGCGCTCGCGGCTCCGTTGCTTTGGCTCGCGCGGCGGCTTTTTGGGCTGGACAGGGCCGGACCGCGTGCCAGACTGCCGGCCAATCCGGCGTCGCGGAAGACGGCGCGGGCATATTCACAGGGGACGAAGGCCATGGCTCACTGGCTCCGGCGGCTCGCAGCGACCGCCCTGTTTCTGATCGCGGCCACGGTGGCCGCCGCCGCGCAGGCCTTCGCGCCAGCGCTGGTCTATGATCTCGGCGGGCGCTTCGACAAGAGCTTCAACGAGGCCGCCTTTACCGGCGCGGAGCGGTTCAAGGCCGAGACCGGCATCGCCTACCGCGAGTTCGAGATCCGCAACGACACCCAGCGCGAACAGGCGCTGCGCACCTTCGCCCAGCGCGGCCAGAACCCCATCGTCGCGGTCGGCTTCGCCTTCCGCGCGGCCATGGAGAAGGTCGCGACCGAATTCCCCAATGTCCGCTTCGTCATCATCGACTCCGTGGTCGACCGCCCGAATGTGCAGAGCATCCTGTTCCGCGAGCACGAGGGGTCCTATCTCGTCGGCCTGCTCGCTGCGATGAAATCGCAGAGCGGCACGGTCGGCTTCGTCGGCGGCATGGATATTCCGCTGATCCGCAAGTTCGCCTGTGGCTATGTGCAGGGCGCGCAGGCGGGCCGTCCTGGCATCCGCGTCATCCAGAACATGACCGGCACCACGGGGGCGGCCTTCTCCGATCCCGTGCGCGGCGGCGAACTCGCCCGCAGCCAGATCGCGCAAGGCGCCGACGTCGTCTATCACGCCGCCGGCGCGACCGGCATCGGCGTGCTGCAGGCGGTGGCCGATTCCGGCAAGCTCGGCATCGGTGTCGATTCCAACCAGAACGCGCTTCATGCCGGCCGCGTGCTTACCTCCATGCTGAAGCGCGTCGATGTTGCGATCCACGCGGCGCTGGTTGCCGGCCGCGAGGGGCGCTGGTCGTCGGGAACGACGGTCCTCGGCCTTGCCCAGAACGGCGTCGACTGGGCGGACGACGAGCACAACCGCGCCCTCGTCACGCAAGAGATGCGCGACGCCGTCACCAAGGCCGCCACGGAGATCCGCGCCGGGCGGCTGCGTGTCCACGACGTCATGGCCGACGGCGACTGCCCGGTCCGCTGACGCATGCAGGTCACGGTCATCGGGTCGGGCGACGCCTTCGGGTCCGGAGGCCGGTTCTCGACTTGTCTCCACCTGACCACGGACAGCGGCGCCAACATCCTCGTCGACTGCGGTGCGGGATCGATGACTGCGCTCAACCGCGCCGGCATCGACCGCAACGCCATCCAGGCGATCCTGTTCACGCATTTCCACGGCGACCATTTCGGCGCCCTGCCGGCCTTCTTGCTGGACGCCCTGTTCAACGTTCGTCGACAAACACCGCTGCTGCTCGTCGGGCCCAAACGGGTCGCCGAATGGGCCAGGGCCGCGATGGAGGCGGCCTTTCCCGGCGCCTCCGGCAACGCCTACCCCTTCGAGGTCACCTACCGGGAGATCTCGCCCGACGCGCCGGACGATGTGGCAGGGATCGCCGTCACGACCTTCCCGATGGTCCACGAGCCCAGAGCCGGCCCGTGCCAGGGCTATCGGCTGGCGGCGGACGGCAAGGTCTTCGCCTATTCCGGCGACACCGCCTGGACGGACGCCCTCGTGCCGCTCGCAGCCGGCGCCGATTCGCTGCTGCTCGAGTGCTACACCTACGACATTCCGCTCAAGAACCACCTCGACTGGAAGACGCTGGAGCAGCGCCTGCCGGAACTTGCCGCCAGGCGCATCGTGCTGACGCATATGGGTCCGCAAATGCTGGCCCACCGCGACCAGGTACCGCTCGAATGCGCCGAGGACGGCATGGTGATCGTGCCATGACGGTATTCTTGCCATGATGGTGCTCTTGCCATGATGGAGGCTGCGCCGGCCGTCGCCATGCGCGGCATCGACAGACGCTTCGGCGCGGCGGTGGCGAACCGGTCAGTCGACCTCACGGTGCAACGGGGTTCCGTCCATGGGCTGGTCGGCGAGAACGGCGCCGGCAAGTCGACGCTGATGTCGATCCTCTACGGCTTCCACGCCGCCGATGCCGGGACCATCGCGATCCAGGGCGAGGATGTCGCCATCCGCGCGCCGGCAGATGCCATCCGGCAGGGGATCGGCATGGTCCACCAGCACTTCATGCTGGTCGAGGCCTTCACGGTCGTCGAGAACGTCATGCTCGGCATGAACAGCGACTTCCTGACCGCGAAGGCGGAACGCGCGGTGCGCGCGCGCCTGACCGAGCTTGCCGAAACCTACGGCCTCACCATCGACGCCGACGCGCGCATCGCCGACCTCTCGGTGGGCGAGTTGCAGCGGGTCGAGATTCTCAAGGCGCTGGTGCGCGGCTCGGAGATCCTGATCCTCGACGAGCCAACCGCGGTGCTGACGCCGCAGGAGGCCGAACGGCTGTTCGTGTTGCTGCGCCGGCTCGCCGGGGAAGGACGCGCCATCATCCTCGTCACCCACAAGCTGAAGGAGATCATGGCCGTCACCGACCGCGTCTCGGTCATGCGGCGCGGCGAGATGATGGCGACGGTGGAGACATCTGCCACGAGCCCTCAACAACTCGCCGAACTGATGGTCGGGCGCTCCGTGCTGCTGGAAGTCGACCGGCACGGGCGGGCGCCCGGCGCGCCGGTCCTCGAGGTCGAGAACCTGTCGCTGACCGACGGGCGCGGTCGTATTCGCCTCGATGCTGTCAGCTTCGACGTGCGCGCTGGCGAGATCGTCGGCCTTGCCGGCGTCTCCGGCAACGGCCAGTCCGACCTGCTCGACATCCTCGCCGGTCTGACGCATCCGACCGGTGGTCGCATCACGCTCGACGGCGACCTCGTGCGGCTCGACGACGACCCCAACACGCTGCGCGACCGCGGCCTCAGGCACGTGCCGGAAGACCGCCTGAGGCGCGGCCTTGTCGCGGCCTTCGACGCCGCCGACAGCGCCGTGCTCGGCTGCACCGCGGAACCGGCATTCGGGCGGCAGCCCTTCCTCGACCGCGCCGCGGGGATTGCCGACTGCACCGCACGCATGGAGAGCTTCGACATCCGCCCGCGAGATCCGCGGCTGGGAACGGCGCTGTTCTCAGGCGGCAACCAGCAGAAGCTGGTGCTCGCCCGCGAGATGGAGCGGGGCCCGAAACTGCTGCTCGTCGGCCAGCCGACCCGCGGGGTCGATGTCGGCGCCATCGAGTTCATCCACCGCCGCCTGGTCAGGCTGCGCGACGCGGGCGCGGCCATCCTCCTCGTATCGAGCGAGCTCGACGAGATCCTCGCCCTGTCGGACCGCATCCTCGTGTTCTGCGGCGGCCGCATCGTCGGCGAACGGCGTGCGGACCAGACCGACGAAGCCGAGCTCGGTCTCATGATGGCCGGCCTCACCGGGAGGGCGGCGTGACCGCGGGGCCGCGCTGGCTGGCGCTGGCTATTCCCGCCGCCAATGTCGCGGTCGCGCTGGGGGCCGCAGGCCTCCTGCTGCTCGCCATCGGCGAGAACCCGGTGGAGGCGCTGACCATCGCGCTGCGCGGCGCGCTCGGATCGGGCCACGGCGTCGGCTACACGCTGCACTATGCGACGAGCTTCGTGTTCACCGGCCTCGCGGTGGCGGTCGCATTCCATGCCGGACATTTCAACATCGGCGGCGAGGGGCAGGTGCTGATGGGCGGCCTCGGCGCGGCCCTGGTGGCGCTGGCGCTGCCCGGCCTGCCCTGGCCGTTGGTCCTCCCCCTCGCCATCACAGGCGCTGCGCTGGGAGGCGCGCTCTGGGCGGTAGTGCCGGGCTGGCTGCAGGCCTATCGCGGCAGCCACATCGTCATCACCACCATCATGTTCAACTTCATCGCCGGCGCGCTGCTGGTCTATCTGCTCGCCGGCCCGCTCCGGATGGCCGGTTCCATGGCGCTGGAGACCGCGCCCTTTTCCGCCGCGGCGCGCCTGCCCTCGCTCGCCGACGCCGCCGCGGCCTTCGGCCTATCGCTGCCGCGCACGCCGCTGAACCTGTCCTTCGCACTGGCCCTGCTCGCCTGTCTCGCCGTGTGGGTTCTGATCTGGCGCACGCGGCTCGGCTATGCCATCCGCACGGTCGGCGCCAACCCGGATGCCGCCGCCTATGCCGGCATCTCGCCGGCGCGCGTCACGGTGGTGGCGCTGGCGATCTCCGGCGCTCTTGCCGGCCTGATGGCCACCAACGAGATCCTCGGCGTGCAGGGCCGCCTGATCAACGAGTTCGCGGCCGGCGCCGGCTTCGTCGGCATCGCCGTGGCGCTGATGGGCCGCGGACACCCGGCCGGCATCCTCGCCGCGGCGCTGCTGTTCGGCGTCCTCGCGCAGGGCGGCGCGGAACTCTCCTTCGACAAGCCGACCGTCACCCGCGACATGATCGTCGTCATCCAGGGGCTGGTCATCCTGTTCTCGGGCGCGCTGGAGGGCATGGTCCGTCATGGTGGCCTTACCCTCGCCCGCCGTATCAGTGGCAAGGCGGTGCCGGCATGAATGGCTGGCTCGCTCTTTTCGCAGCGCTCGACAGCGCCGTGCGCTTGTCGACGCCGCTGATCTTCGCCTGCCTCGCCGGGCTCTGGTCGGAGCGGGCGGGCATCGTCGACATCGGCCTCGAGGGCAAGATGCTGGCGGCCGCCTTCGCCGCTGCCGCCGTGGTCGCCATGGTTCCCAACCCATGGCTCGGCCTTGCCGCCGCCATCGCCGCATCCTCGGCCTTCGCGCTCGTCCACGGCTTCGCCTCGATCACCTGGAACGGCAACCAGATCGTCTCCGGCATGGCGCTGAACTTCCTCGCCGCGGGCCTGACCGCCGTGCTCGGCAATGCCTGGTTCGGACAGGGCGGCCGCACACCGCAGCTCCCGAACGAGGCGCGTTTCGGCGAGGTCGCCCTGCCGCTGTCCGAACCCGCCATGCAGGTGCCGTTCGCCGGCAGCTTCTATGCCGAGGTCATCTCCGGCCACTCGTTGCTGGTCTACGTGGCCTTCGCCGCCGTGCCGCTGACCGCCTTCCTGATGTTCCGCACGCGCTGGGGCCTGCGCCTGCGCGCGGCAGGCGAGAACCCGGCCGCCGTCGAGACCGCCGGCCTCTCGGTGACGGGCCTGCGCTATTCGGCCGTCATCGTCGCCGGCATCCTCTGCGGCTTCGGCGGTGCCTATCTCTCCATCGCCCAGTCCGCCGGCTTCGTGCCGGAGATGACCGCCGGCAAGGGCTACATCGCGCTGGCCGCCCTGGTCTTCGCCAAATGGCGGCCCTACCCCGCGCTCGCCGCCTGCCTGCTGTTCGGCTTCCTCGACGCCATGGCGCTACGGCTTCAGGGCGCAAGCCTGCCGGGCATCGGCCTGATCCCGGTCCAGGCGATCCAGGCTTTGCCCTATATCCTCACGGTGATTCTGCTGGCGGGCTTCATCGGCCGCGCCGTGCCGCCCAGAGCCTCGGGCACCCCTTACGTGAAGGACCGTTCGTGAGCGCCGACCTCGACGCGATGTTCGCACTGGCGAAAGATGCCCAGGCGAAGGCCTATGCCCCCCATTCGCGCTTCCGCGTCGGCGCGGTGGTGGGGGCGTCATCCGGCCGGCTCTATGCCGGCGCCAATGTCGAGAACGCCGCCTATCCGGTCGGCACCTGCGCCGAGGCCGGCGCCATCGCCGCCATGGTACTCGGCGGCGACAAGGCCATCGCCGCGGTTCTGGTGATCGGCGACGGCGAGGCGCTCTGCACGCCCTGCGGCGCGTGCCGCCAGCGCCTGCGCGAATTCGCGCCCGACACGGCCGCGATCCACATCGCCGGACCGGAGGGCATCCGCCGGACCTTCACGCTTGGCGAGTTGCTGCCGCATTCCTTCGGCCCGGAGAACCTGCCGTGAGCGCGGCGGCGGCCATCCGCACGATTGCCGGCGACGCGCCGATCGCCTGTGCCATCGTGCTCGGCACCGGCCTCGGACCACTCGCCGATGCGGTCGAGGACACCACCGTGATCGCCTATGCGGACCTGCCCGGCTTTCCCGCCACCGGCGTCTCCGGCCATGCCGGCCGGCTGGTGATCGGCATGCTGGAACGCCGCCGTGTCGCGGTCATGCAGGGGCGCGTTCACGCCTACGAGCACGGCGACGCCCGCGCCATGAAGCCGGCCGTCGATTGCTTTGCAGAACTCGGCATTGGCGCGCTGCTGCTGACCAATTCGGCGGGTTCGCTCAAGCCGGACATGCCGCCGGGCAGCATCATGGTGATCGAGGACCATATCAGCCTGTTCGGCCCGAACCCGCTGATCGGTCTTTCCGGCGACGACCGCTTCGTGCCGATGAACGATGCCTATGATCCGGCACTCCGCACCGCCATCGCGCATGGCGCGGCCGCCGGCCGCATCGCGCTGCACGAGGGCGTCTATGCCTGGGTGACCGGACCGAGCTTCGAGACGCCGGCCGAGATTCGCGCTCTACGCACGCTGGGCGCCGATGCCGTCGGCATGTCGACCGTTCCCGAGGTAATCCTTGCGCGCCACGCGGGGCTACGCGTGGCTGCGCTGTCGATGATCACCAACTACGCCGCCGGCATGACGCCCGATGCGCCTTCCCACGCCGAGACCAAGGCGGTCGCCCATCAGGGGGCTGCCGCCATGGCGGCGGTGATCCGGAGCTTTCTTGCAGGGCTTCCCGCATGACAGATGCCGAATTTGCCCGTCGCGCCATCGCGCTGCTCGACCTGACGGACCTCTCCAACGGTCTCGACGAACCGGCGGTCGAGCGGCTCTGCGCCCGGGCCGTGACGCCTGTGGGTCCGGTCGCCGCCGTGTGCCTGTGGGCCGGCTTCGTGCCGCAGGCCAAGCGCCTCCTCCGGGGCACGCCCGTGAAGGTCGCCACCGTCGTCAACTTCCCGGCCGGCGAAGACGACGTGATGCGCGCCGCCGACGAGGCGCGCTACGCCCTGCTCGACGGGGCGGACGAGATCGATGTCGTGCTGCCCTGGCGCGCTCTCGCCGCCGGCCGACGCGAGGTTGTCGGCGCGCTGCTCGGCGCCATCAGGGCCTCGGTGCCGACCACGCGCACCCTGAAGACGATCCTCGAAACGGGCGAGTTGAAGACGCCCGAACTTATCCGCGAAGCGGCTCGCATTGCCATCGGAACCGGCGCGGACTTCATCAAGACCTCGACCGGCAAGACCGTTAAATCGGCGACCCCGGAAGCGGTCGCCATCATGCTCGACGAGATTGCTACCTCCGGGCGTCGGGTGGGCATCAAGCCCTCGGGCGGCATCCGCACCGTCGCCGATGCGCGCACCTATCTCGACCTCGTAGATGGGCGCATGGGACCGGACTGGGCCAGTGCCGGCACCTTCCGGTTCGGCGCTTCCGGCCTGCTCGAGACGCTGCTCGCGGCGAGCGGAGAGGCAGCATGACCTTCATTCCGCAGGAGATCATCCGCGCGAAACGCGACGGCGGGACGCTCTCCGAGGAGGCCATCGCCGCCTTCGTCGCCGGCATCGGCGAGAAGACCGTGACCGAGGCGCAGGTCGCCGCCTTCTGCATGGCGGTCTTCTTCCGCGGCATGACCATGCCCGAACGCGTGGCGCTGACCCAGGCCATGGTCCGCTCCGGCGTGACGCTGGACTGGCGCGACCTCGACCTGCCCGGCCCGGTGCTCGACAAGCACTCGACCGGCGGCGTCGGCGACGTCGTCTCGCTCATGCTGGCGTCCATGGTGGCGGCGGCCGGCGGCTTCGTGCCGATGATCTCGGGACGCGGCCTCGGCCATACCGGCGGCACGCTCGACAAGCTGGAATCCATCCCCGGTTACAATGCGACGCCGGACCGCGACCTGTTCCGGCGCACGGTGCGCGACGTCGGCTGCGCCATCATCGGCCAGACCGCCGATCTCGCCCCGGCCGACAAGGTCATTTACGGCGTGCGCGACGTGACCGCGACGGTCGAGACCATCCCGCTCCTGACCTCCTCCATCTTGTCGAAGAAGCTCGCCGCCGGCCTCGATGGGCTGGTGATGGACGTGAAGACCGGCTCCGGCGCCTTCATGCCGGAATTCCCGCGCTCGAAGGAGCTCGCCGAGAGCATCGCCGCAGTCGCCGGTGGCGCCGGCCTGCCGACCGTCGCGCTGGTCACGCCCATGGACCAGCCACTGGCCAATGCGGCAGGCAATGCCGTCGAAGTCCGCTGGGCCATCGACTATCTCGAAGGCCGCCACCGCGGGAGCCGCCCGCACGGCGTAACCATGGCGCTCGCCGCGGAGCTTCTGGTCCTCGGCAGGCTCGAAGCCGATATCGATGCCGCGCACGGCAAGCTGGAACGCATGCTTGCCAATGGCCGCGCCGCCGAACTCTTCCAGGCCATGGTGACGGCGCTGGGCGGGCCTGCCGACCTGATGGAGCACCCCGACAAGCACCTGCCGCGCGCGCCGCTGGTGCGCCCGGTGCTGGCCGAAACCGCGGGCATCGTGACGGAAATAGACACGCGCGCCATGGGCATGAGCGTCGTGGCGCTCGGCGGCGGCCGCACGCGTGCCGCCGACCCGGTCGATCACGCGGTGGGGCTCACCGACATCGTCGCCCTCGGCGACGCCGTCGAAGCCGGCCAGCCGCTCGCCATGGTCCACGCCCGCGACGAGGCGGGCTTCGCCGCCGCAGCCGCCATGATCGGCCGGGCTGTGACGATCGGCGAAGGCGGCGCCGTCATCGGCGCGCTCGTCCAGGCCCGGATCGCCGGCTGAGCCATGGCCCGCGCGCTCCTCATCGTCCTCGATTCCGTCGGCATCGGCGCCAGTGCCGATGCGGCGTCCTATGGTGACGCGGGTGCTGACACGCTTGGCCATGTCGCGGAGTGGTTTGCCGGCATGGGCACGCCCTTCGCGCTGCCGAACCTCGCCGCCCTCGGGCTTGGCGAAGCGGCGCGGCACTCGACCGGGCGGGTGCCGCCGGGTCTTGAAGCGCAGGCCGCTCCATCGTCCCGCTTCGGCTACGGCGTCGAGACCTCGCGCGGCAAGGACACCCCGTCCGGGCATTGGGAGATGGCCGGCGTTCCCGTCACCTTCGACTGGGGCTACTTCCCGACTACGATCCCCTGTTTCCCGCCGGAGCTGACGGAAGCGATCATCCGCAAGGGTCACCTGCCTGGCATCCTCGGCGACAGGCACGCCTCCGGCACGGAGATCATCGCCGAACTCGGCGAGGAGCATGTCCGCACGGCCAAGCCGATCCTCTACACATCGGCCGATTCCGTGTTGCAGATCGCCGCCCACGAGGAGGCTTTCGGGCTGGAGCGGCTTTATGACCTCTGCCGCATTGCCCGCCATCTCTGCGATCCGCTCGGCATCGGCCGCGTCATCGCCCGTCCCTTCACCGGTTCATCGCCCGCCGATTTCATCCGCACCGGCAATCGCCGCGACTACTCCGTGCCGCCGCCGGCGCCGACCATCCTGGCGATCGCCGCCGATGCCGGCCGGCAGGTCGTCACGATCGGCAAGATCGGCGACATCTTCGCCCATGTCGGCACCGGCGAAGAGATCAAGGCCAACGGCAACGCCGCTATCGGCGCGGCGACGCTCGCGGCCCTCGCAAGCCTTGGCGACGGCGGCCTCCTGATGGCGAATTTCATCGACTTCGATTCGCTCTACGGCCACCGCCGCGATCCGGAGGGCTATGGGCGTGCCCTGATGGCCTTCGATGCCTGGCTGCCAAGCCTGCAGGCCCGCCTCCGGTCCGGTGATCTCGCGGTCATCACCGCCGATCACGGCTGCGACCCGACCTTTCGCGGCTCCGACCACACGCGCGAGCACGTGCCGATCCTCGCCTTCGGCCCGGGGCAGCCGGCAGGGCCGATCGGCCGTCGCGAAACCTTCGCCGATATCGCCGCGACCATTGCCGCCCATCTCGACCTGTCAGCGCCACCCGCAGGCCATCGCTTCTGAGGCAAGGAAACCGCAGCCCTTGCGGCGCGTTCAAGAGCATGTTTCACAAGGGCCAGTTCCGGGCAGAACCCGTCACCGACAAGGGCGCCGCATGTCACTCCTGAAGGTCTACTGGCGCGTCCTGATGCAACTCGGACCCGAGCAGCGACTTGGGACAATCCTTCTCGCCTGCAACATCCTGCTCGCCTGCATCATGTTCGCCGAGCCGATCCTGTTCGGGCGGATCATCGACACGCTCTCGGGCGCGCAGGCGCGCGGGCGCACGGTGACCTGGGGCGAGATTCTGCCGCTCGTCGCCGCCTGGGTGACCTTCGGCCTGTTCACCATCGCCGCCGGCGTGCTCGTCGCGCTGCACGCCGACCGCATGTCGCACCGCCGGCGCCTCGCCTTCATGCAGCACTTCTTCGAGCACGTGCTGAACCTGCCGCTCAGCTACCATTCCGGCGCCCATTCCGGGCGGCTCCTCAAGCAGATGCTTGAGGGCTCGAACGCCATGGCCTGGCTGCTGCTGTCGTTCCTGCGCGAGCACTGCGCCTCGATGATCGCGCTGGTCATCCTCGTGCCCGTCTCGCTGTGGGTGAACTGGCGGCTCGGCTCGGTTCTCGTCGTGATGGTGTTCTTCTTCTTCTTCCTGACCAGCTGGGTGCTGCGGAAGACCGAGACCCTGCAGGGCAAGGTGCAGGAATATCACAACGCCCTTGCCGAACGGGCGACCGATGCCCTCGGCAACGTGCCGGTGATCCAGTCCTTCACCCGCGTCGAGGCAGAGGTCCGCGCCATGCGCGCGACCATCGATGCGCTGCTGGCCGCGCAGATCCCGGTCCTCTCCTGGTGGGCCATCGCGGCAGTCGCCTCGCGCGCCTCGGCGACGCTGACGGTGCTGTCGATCTTCCTGATCGGCACATGGCTGCACATCAACGGCCTTGCGAGCATCGGCGAGATCGTCACTTTCATGGGCTTCGCCACCATGCTGATCGGCAAGCTGGAGGCGCTGGTCGGCTTCATCAACGCCGTCTTCCTCGAAGGCCCGAAGATCAAGGACTTCTTCGACGTCGTCGACACGGCCCCGCAGGTTCGCGACCGGCCGAACGCTATCGACATCCCGCGCGTCAACGGCACGGTCGCCTTCGAGAACGTGTCGTTCTCCTACGACGGCAAGCGCGCGGCGGTGGCAGACCTCTCCTTCGTCGCCCAGCCCGGCGACACCATCGCGCTGGTCGGCTCCACCGGCTCCGGCAAGTCGACGACACTGTCGCTCCTGCACCGCGTCTTCGACCCGCAATCGGGCCGTGTCACCATCGACGGCCACGACATCCGCGACATCACCCTGGTCTCGCTCCGCCGCAACATCGGCGTGGTCTTCCAGGAGCCCATGCTGTTCGCCCGCACGATCAAGGAGAACCTGCAGGTCGGCCGGCCCGAGGCGACCGACGCCGAGATCTGGGAGGCCTGCGAACGGGCACAGGCCATGGACTTCCTCAAGCGTCAGCCGGATGGCCTCGACACCGAAGTCGCCGAGCGCGGCCGCTCGCTGTCGGGCGGCGAGAGGCAGCGCCTGTCCATCGCGCGTGCACTCCTGAAGGATCCACCGGTCCTGATCCTCGACGAGGCGACCTCCGCGCTCGACGCGACCACCGAGCAGAGGCTGCAGGCGGCGCTGGAGGAGGTGATGAAGGGGCGGACGACCTTCGTCATCGCTCACCGCCTCGCCACGATCCGGCACGCGACGCGCATCCTGGTCTTCGAGCATGGGCGTGTCATCGAGAGCGGCAGTTTCGACGAGCTCGTGGTCCAGGGCGGCGTCTTCGCCACCCTCGCCAAGGCGCAGTTCATGGCGAGCGACGCCGACGCCAGCCGCAAGCCGCCGCGCGCCGTGGTCGAGACCTGAAGTCGCTCAGGGCTGGCGGGAGGCCGCCATCCCGGCACGGGCCTTATCGCAAGCCGCAAGGAACGCCGGAAGCGCTGCACCCAGCCCCTCGCCGAACCCTGATCGTCCAGCAGGCGTCGCTCCCGGATCGTGGGCGATGTCGAGCACGCCCTGGCGGCCGGCCTCCTCAAGGGGCGCGCGCGGCACCGCGACGCTGATCCAGACCGAGCCGTTGAGGCCACGGGCCTGCCCCGGCGCCCCGGACGAGCGCCACGGCACCGCCGTACCGGCGAGTTCGACCGCGATCCCCGGAATGGTCAGGGCCGCGCCATCGGGAGCCCGCGCGAGGATCGCCCGATAGTGCAGCATGGCCTGCCCGGCATCGCGATGGCAGGTCAGCGTCACCTCCTCGTCGATCCGGCGATCCGCTGCATCCGTTCGCGTGGCGCGCCGGAACAGCATTGGCTGATCCGGCCGCGCGTGGCTCGACCAGCCGACCTGGCCGCGATCCGCCTCGTTGATGGTCACCGGCGTGGCGATCCGCAGATTGCCGATCTCGGTCGGCGCGAGAACGCGCAGCTGACCGCCATAGGGCATGGAGGACGCAAGCTCCAGGAGGCGCACGTCGACACCCATCTCCTGGACATAGACGGCGAGCTCCGCCATCCGGCGCTGCGCCTGGACAAAGTCGCGGATCGACGGTGTGTCGCTCTCGAACCGGCCGTCCTGGCCGATCGCTCGGCTGAACTGGTGGACGCCAAAACGCGCCGTGGTGGGAACGAGGCGCTGCACGCCGCCGATGAAGGCGTAGGTGCAGGCCGAGCCGCAGCCGACCCCATGGCTGATCATGGTCGAGACGATCCGGCCGCCTTCCGTCCGGACCAGCGTGCGGCCGACGAGCGTGTTCAGGCCGGCGGCGCGGAAGGCGCGGCCGAGGCGCAGGCCCGCGGTCATCGACCCGCCGGGACTGTCGAGCACAATGGTCAGCCCCGTGACGCGATGGGCCCTGGCGAACTCCTCGAACCGGAGCGGCGTGTCGGGGCGGATCGGCCCGGTCGCCTGGATCCAGCGCATCAGGCCGAACAGGCCGGCGCCTTCGACAAGCCGGAAGTCCATGGCCGGACGGGCAAGGGAAGGCGGCGGCGCCTGCACCTCAGGTGCCATTGGCGCCGCGGGCGTCCGGGCGAAAGCGGGGAAGCAGATCGCGCCTGCGCCAAACAAGGCGGCGGCGACAAAGACGAAAGTCGGCCCTGGGCGGCCGCTGACTGTGCTGCGCATGGTCGTCATACCCCTGACTTCCAGATGCCGGCGTGGCGGGCGGTGTGATCCGCCCGCGATCATCCTGGCGCGTGACGGGACATCGGCGCCGTGACGGAGATCACAGTCAGTGGGTTTCAGCGAAGCGGCAGAAGGTTCAAATGCGCGCCCGGCGTCAGGCGAGCCGCAGACGCATCGGCTGGACGTCGATGCCCTCGATCGTCGTCGACCATTCCTCGCCGGCGTGGATCGGGAAGGCGCGCGTCACCGTGCCGGTCGTGATGATCTCGCCCGCCGCGATCGGCGCCGCCTCGGGGTCTGCCGCGAGCACACCTGCGAGATGCCGGATGGCAGAGAGCGGCCCGTCGAGCACATTGGCGGCGACACCGCGGTCGAGCTCCTCGCCATTGCGGGCGATGGTGATGGCGAAGCCGGTCAGCGCTTCCATCCACCGGTCGGCATCGCCGGCAACCTGCGTCCGCGGCCCGCAGATGAGCGCGCCGTGCAGCCCGAAGGCCGCTTGGCAGTCAGCACCCTGGAACACCCAGCCGGGGAACAGCGACTGGACGATCTCGAAGCCGTGGGCGACCCAGCCGACAGATTCGAGAATGGCATGCTCGTCCATATCGGCCGTCACCGGCGCCTTGAAGCCAAGCACGATCTCCGGCTCGATCCGCGGCTCGACCAGATGACCGATGGCAGCCTCCGCCGGCCCCGCCTCGTCCCGGAAAGTCGTGTCATAGACGGGCCCCCAGATCGGCGAATAGACCTTGTACTCGTCCCAGATGGTGCGGTTGGTGAAACCGATCTTGCGGCCGATCATGGTCTCGCCACCGGCAATGCGCCGCCGCGCGACCTCGTGCCCGACCTTCTCGCCGTCGCGGACCGAAAAGGTCGGCTCCGCGGCGGTCAGCGGCGCGATCTGCCGGCCCGTCCGATAGGCGGTCAGGACGGCGTCGGCGAACAGGCGGGTCTGCGGCGAGCACAGGGACATCGGGATGCCGGTGGTGCGGGACATGGAAAACCCCCGGCCGTTACCGACCGGGGGTTGATTGATGGGCCGTCTGCGCGAGACCTCAGCGCGACGGCGCAGGGGTCGCCGGGGCGGCAGGGGTCGCCGCGGGGGGCGTTGCCGGCGCGGGCGCTGCGCCGGGGACGGGAGCGGCGGCGGCCCGCTGGCTCGGCGGGAAGGCCGGATCGGTGGCCGTGCCGCGCAGCAAATCGAGCGCCCGCCCGATCTGCGCGTCGTCCTTGTGCTCGCGCGGCACGTAGACCGCCGAAGCCGGACGCTCCTCGTTGCCCTCGGTCGCGTTGTTGCGCAGATGGCCGCGCAGACCCGCCTCGCCGCGGTTCTCCTGGAGCCTGGCCCGCAGTTCCTCCGGCACCGGCTGATCGAGCACGATATCCGGATCGATGCCGCGCGCCTGGATCGAGCGTCCCGACGGCGTGTAGTAGCGCGCCGTGGTGAGGCGCAGCGCGCCCTGGCTGCCGAGCGGGATGATGGTCTGCACCGAGCCCTTGCCGAACGAGCGCGTGCCGAGCACGGTCGCGCGGCGGTGGTCCTGCAGCGCGCCGGCGACGATCTCGGAGGCCGAGGCCGAACCGCCGTTGATCAGCACGATGATCGGCTTGCCGCCGGTCAGGTCACCGGCCCGGGCGTTCCAGCGCTGCGTCTCCTCGGCGTTGCGGCCGCGCGTCGAGACGATCTCGCCGCGCTCCAGGAACGTGTCGGAAACCGAGATCGACTGGTCGAGCAGGCCACCGGGATTGTTGCGCATGTCGACGATGTAGCCGCGCAGCTTGTCGGCCGGCACCTTCGCCCTGATGTCCTCGATGGCGCGGCGCAGATTCTCGGTCGTCTGCTCGTTGAACTGGGTGACGCGGACATAGCCGACATCGTCGCCGATGATCTGGTGGCGCACGGCGCGGATGACGATGCGGTCGCGGGTGATCTGCACGTCGCGCGGCTGGGCGCCCGTGCGCGTGACCCGGATGGTGATCTGCGAGCCCACCGGGCCGCGCATCTTCTCCACCGCCTGCTGCAGGGTCAGGCCCTGGATCGGCTCGTTGTCGATATGGGTGATGATGTCGTTGGCGAGGATGCCGGCCTTGGCGGCCGGCGTATCGTCGATCGGCGAGACGACCTTGATCAGGCCCTCCTCCTGCGTGACCTCAATGCCGAGGCCGCCGAACTCACCGCGCGTCTGCACCTGCATGTCGCGGAAGTTGCGGGCATCCATGAAGCTCGAATGCGGATCGAGCCCGGTCAGCATGCCGTTGATCGCCGATTCGATCAGCTTGGCGTCGTCCGGCTTCTCGACATAGTCGGTGCGAACCCGTTCGAAGATGTCGCCGAACAGGTTGATGTGCCGATAGGTGTCGGACGCCGCGGCATTGGCGTCCATCCCGAGGATGGCCCGGGGCTGGGTGACCGCGACGGTCGCCAGTGCTCCCATGGCCGCTCCTGCGAGGAGGATCGAAGCTTTCCGCATCATCCGCGAACCCTTTCATTGGCCTGGACGCCGGGTGTCCGTGGGGACCACCAAGGCGCGGGGTCGACATTCGACCCATCCTTGCGAAATTCGACATAGAGCACCGGCTGCGAGGAGCCGGTCGTGACCGCCGAGGTGGGTGGCGGAGCAGTGCCCATCACGCCAACCGCTTCTCCCGCCAGCACGAACTGACCGAGATCCACGGTGATCCGGTCCATACCGGCGAGAACGACATGATATCCGCCGCCGGCATTCAGGATCAAGAGTTGTCCGTAGGTGCGGAACGGGCCGGAATAGACCACCCAGCCGTCCGACGGCGCGGTCACGGAAGCGCCCGGACGGGTCGCGAAGGACTGCCCCTTCTCCGTGCCGCCATGGCCGTCCGGCGCGCCGAATTCGCGCAGGCGCACACCCAGAACAGGCACGCCAAGGCGCCCGCGCGCCTGTTCGAAGGGCATTGCCGGCGTTATCCGGGCTGCATTCTGCAAAGCGGCCATCTGCTGGCGGCGGTCGGCCTGGGCCGTGCCGCGGGCAACGACCGTGGTGCGCGCAGCATCCGCCGCACGCTGCGCGGCGGAGATCTCGGTCTCCATGCGCCCGATCAACAATTCGAGATTGCCGGCCTGCCGGGCCAGCGTCGCGGCCCGCGCCTTCTCCGACTCGAGCGTCTTCTCGCTATCGGCGAGCTGGTTTTGGCGCGCCTGCGAGAGCGCCTCCAGCCGGATCCGCTCGGTGCCGAGGGAGGTGAGTTCAACCCGCAGCTTCTCCCGGCCCTCGGCGATCGAGCGCCGGAGCGTCGTCAGTTCCTCGAGGTCGCGCGCCAGCGTTCCCACCGCCTCGCGCATCTCCGGCACCAGCGTGCCGAGCAGCATGGCAGTGCGGACGTTCTTCAGGACATCGTCCGGCCCGACCAGCATGGCCGGCGGCGGGCGACGGCCCATGCGCTGCAGCGAGGCCAGCACCTCGCCGATCAGCTCGCGGCGATCGTTGAGTGAGGCGCGAAGCTGCACCTGGCGCTGGTCGAGGCTGGCAAGCCGCGCCTCGCTCTCGACGACCTGCGTCTCGGCCTCGCGCAGCCGCGCTGCGGTCTCGATGCCCGCTTTGACCAGCGCCGCGCGGTCCGCACGCATGGCCTCGACCTCGGTGGAGATGCGGAAGCGCTCGGATTCGGCGCGTTCGAGATCGGAGCGGATGCGGGCGAGCTCGTCCTGCCGCTCGCGGCGTTCGGCGGTCGCCCGATCAGCCGCGCCCGGTACCTGCGCCAGGGCCGGCGCGGCGAGCGGGAGAAGGGCGACAAGGGCGAAGAAAAGGCGCATCGGGCCCGAATCAGGAGGGCGGAGAAGGACGAACCGATGCTACATGGCCGCGACCCGGGGCGGAATCGCGGCAGGGAAGGGCCGAACTCAAGGCCCTGCGGTTAAACTTCGTCCATCTTGCGCGACAGCCGGAGTGCCTGTGGAACGTCAGAGTTGGCTCGCGAACAATCGCACGGTCAACGTCCCAACAACCAGAATGCTCAGGGATGACGCAATTCCACGCCAGCGACTGCCTGTGACGAATGGAGCAAGGATCGCGCCGATGCAGACGATCATCTCCCCGACCGACGATCGCAGGTACGTCTGCTTGTCGCGATAGTGCCAAGGCAAGAATCCCTGCCCTTCTACACTCCAAGGATAGCAGTTCGGGGAGGCTTGTCGGTCACCGCAGCCCGTCGCTCCGGAAGCAGTGACGAAATCCCACAACAGAAGCGCAAACCACAGACCGATCATGATCTGGATGGCCAGCTCTGCGGACGTCAAAGCCCTGACGCGCAGCCATGGCATGAGGAATTCGCTCAGTTGAACAGCGCGTCGATGTCGTCCTGGCTGGCGTGGCCGTTGTCGCCGGCAACCTTCGGGCCGTTGAGCAGCGCCGCATCGCCCGTCGCCTCGGCGATGCCGTCGACCTCGACGTCCTTGAAGCTGTCGAGCCCGCCCCAGATGTCCATCATCTTGACGATGCGTTCCTCGATGAACTTCAGCGTGTTGACCACCTTGGTGATGCGCTGTCCCGTGAGATCCTGGAAATTGCAGTGCTCGAAGATCGTGATGATCTTCTGCTGGATGTCGTCGATGGCGGCGCGGTCCTGCACGCTCTTGAGCTTGGCGGCGAGCTGGCTGGCCAGCTGGTCGATGCCCTCGGCCGAGGTCAGGATGCCCTCGGTCGCCTCTTCCGTACCGGTCACGATGGCGTCGAGCTCGTGGGTCACGCGGGTCATCTGCTTGCCCTGGAAACCCGAGACATGCAGCGTCGCGATCTCGTGCTTGGTCTGGTCGATCGCCTGCCAGATCTGGTCGAGTTCGCCCTTCAGCTTCATCGCCTCCTGCATCTCGGAGCGATAGGCCTCGATGACCTGCTTGGACACCTCCTCGGGGCGGATCAGCGAGCGCAGCGCCTTCAGCTCGCTCATGATCTCCTGGTGGCCCTCGCCGGAAAAGGAGGCCGGAAACGCCACCACGTCGGACGGCTGCGAGTAGGACTCGATACGGAAGGCTCTTTTCGTCGCGGGCATGGAAGATCCGAGCATGAGATGTCGGCCCGGCCCTTCTGGTCCGGACGGGAAAGCCTTGGGGCGTGACGGTTAAGGCGAGGTTGGCGAAATGCCACAGATTGTCAAAGCGAAATGAGAAAAATCATTAAGGATGACAGGGCGTTAACGCTGCGAGGGCGGCCTGAACGATGCGTTAACCTTGAGGAAGCATTTGCCAGCATGGTTGACGGCAACAGCGCCCGAACGCTCGTCCCGTTTACCATTCGGGAGTGGCCTTCGGTCTTCCATCGCGGCTGAGAGACGGGGCCGTCCGCCCCCGACGTGTTTGTTCGTGAGTCCGTCGATGATCAAGCTCAGCCTGCCGGCCGCGCTCGTGGCCTTCTGTGCCCTGTCCGCCGCAACCCTCCAGCCCGCCCACGGCCAGATCGCGTCAGCCCGCAGGGGCGACATGGGCGGCGGCTTCATCGAGTTCCTCTACAATGGCGGCCAGCCTGCGGGGGGGCCGATCCCGACCGCGCGCCGCGCGGACGACATCCGCACGCAGCACTATCGCAGGAACGATCCCGGCCCGGGCGTTATCAGGGCCTATCCCGCCGCGCCGCGCGCGATGGGCGCCGAACGCCCTTTCGGGGGCCGGTCCGTAGCGGTCGCGCCGGGCCTGGAGCCCGTGCGGCCGATCCACGCCCCGCAGCAGCATGCGGCCTACGCCCCGGAGGTTGAGCAGGCCCTGCGCCATCGCAGCAGCGTGCGCCCCGGCATCGACCCGCGCTACCTGCCGCAGACGGTGGAGTATCGCACCAGCCACCGCCCAGGCACGGTCGTCATCGACACGCGCGAGCGCTACCTCTACCTGGTCGAGGCTGGCGGCATGGCCCGCCGCTTCGGCGTCGGCATCGGCCGCCCCGGCTTCGGCTGGACCGGCGCCAAGACGATCACTCGCAAGGCCGAGTGGCCGGACTGGCGGCCGCCCGCCGACATGCTGCGCCGCCGCCCGGACCTGCCGCGCTTCATGGCCGGCGGCCCCGCCAACCCGCTTGGCGCGCGGGCCATGTATCTGGGCTCCTCGCTCTACCGCATCCACGGCTCCAACGAGCCCTGGACCATCGGGCAGGCGGTCTCCTCGGGCTGCTTCCGCATGCGCAACGAGGACGTGATGGAGCTCTATTCGCGGGTTCGGGTGGGAACGCGGGTGGTGGTGATGTGAGTTTCGCCGCGGTCCCTCGGGGCTTAAGCTCCTTGGGGATTGCGGCCTGTCCTTGCGGCGGACGGGGAAGGTTAGACCCCCAACCGCTGCGGCGCTCGAAAGAGTGGACAGGAGGGAGGCCGCTCCGCCGAAAGGTGGGGCGGCCTTTCCCGGGATTTTTGGTCTGGCATCGCGTGATGAGGTAGGCCGCTCAGATGTCAGGGCAATGTTGTTGAGATGCTCGCGCGTTTCGAGCAAGATTCTGCTCTCAATCTGGCAACGCCACGAGTGTTCCTTTGCCCGCCAATTATACGTGGAAAATTTTCTCGACTGTTGGCGGTATCACTCCATTGCGGGATGCCCTACCCCTGATAGGAAGGCTGGCCGTCGCGGATGACTGACGAGACCGAACCGGTATGGGGAAAGCGAGAACCGTGAAGGGAAGCCCTGTTGTAGGTGTGTCGCCTCTCGTCCTGAAATGGGCGCGCGAAAGCGTGAACATGACGACTGCTGACGTTGCTGATCGACTCAAGAGGGCAGTCGAAACCGTAGATGCTTGGGAAAGCGGCAAGGCCGCCCCGACGTATCCCCAGCTAGAGGCGCTCGCCTACGATATCTATAAGCGCCCGCTCGCGCTGTTTTTCATGCCTGCCCCCCCTGAGGAGCCTAGGGCTCAAGCTGAGTTTAGGTCGCTACCAGACGTCGATCTCGGGAAGCTGTCGCGCGAGACCGCGCTTCTGATCCGCAAAGCGCGGGCGTTTCAAGCCGCCCTTATTGAGCTTCACGGAGATAGAAATCCAGCGCCTTCCCCAATTTGGCGGCAAGTTCAGGTTGACCCAGGCCGAAATGCCAATTCGCAGGCAGATCGCGTTCGCGACGCATTGGGGGTAAGCCTTGAAGACGTTCGACAGCAATCTGATGCCGGCGCGGCTCTAAAAATTTGGCGGCGAGCGGTCGAACAAGCAGGGATTCACGTCTTTAAAGAAAGCTTCAAGCAAAGAGAGCTGTCAGGATTCTGTCTCTGGCATCCCGAATTTCCAGTGATACTGATAAACAATAGCACGAGCAAGACGCGACAGATATTTAGCCTGCTGCATGAATTAGCTCATATTCTTTGCGATCGCAGTGGGATCAGTCGCTTCGACGATCGTGGCATCGATGCATTGCCTCCGAGTGACCGGAGAATCGAGCGCTTTTGCAATACGCTTGCGGCTGAAATTCTCGTCCCCATGGACGATTTCACTGCCAACTCACATGGCATTGTTCCGGAGCGAGCGACGAATGAACAGTTCGCCGCATTGGCAGAACGTTACTACGTCAGTCGGAGCGTAGTCCTGCGCCGTTTTGTCGAGCTTGGTCAGGCGTCGATGGATTTCTACCTCGCAAAGGATCGGGAATGGGCAGATCAGCGCCGCGAGGGAGAGGGCGGCGGCAACTACTACGCTACACAGGGCGCTTATCTTAGCGAGCAGTTTTTGCGCGAGGTCATATCCCGCTACTCGCGCAGGCTTCTTACAAAAGCGGAAGCCTCAGAACTAATCGGCGTAAAGCCTCGAAATTTTGAACGCTTCGAAGACCTTGTGCTGCGGAGCGTCGCGGCGTGATTTACGTCTTTGATACGAACTCGTTTTCTGAAATGAGCCCATACTTTCCGGATGTTTTTCCGGCGTTCTGGGTGAAATTTGAGGAAGCAGTCGAATCCGGTGAAGTCACGTCAACTCGTGAGGTATTGCGGGAGTTGAACGATGGACCGCAACATCATGTACTCGACTGGTGCAATCTCAATAAATCCATTTTTGCTACTCCAGACGCACAGGAGACTGGGTTCATACAGCAAATATTTGCTGTGCCGCATTTCCTGCAGCTGATAGGCCGGAAGCAGATGCTGCGCGGAACACCAGTAGCTGACCCGTTTATCATCGCTCGAGCCGCCGTCTTGGGCGGTTCTGTCGTAAGCGAAGAAAGCTATAAGGTCGGCAAACCGAACATTCCCACTGTCTGCCAGCACTTCGGGATTCCCTGCATGAAGCTCGGCGATTTTCTGCGGGCGAAACGCTGGGTTTTTTGAACGGCTACCCGCCCCGCATCCCTCCCCTTCCCCATCCGACCTTGCCCACCATCCCGCCCTTGGTATGGTCGTTCTCCGATCCGCCCCTTCCGGAGAATAGACCCCATGTCCAAGACGAGCGCCCTGCGCGTGGTCGGCGCCGACGATGCCGCGACGACCGCCATCCCGAACGATCTCGCGGCCTTCTGGATGCCGTTCACGGCCAACCGGGCCTTCAAGGCGCGGCCGCGCATGATCTCGCGCGCCAAGGACATGTACTATTACACCCCCGAGGGCCGGCAGATCATGGACGGCACGGCGGGCCTGTGGTGCTCGAATGCCGGCCACGGCCGCGACCCCATCGTCCAGGCGATCCAGAAACAGGCGGCCGAGCTCGATTTCTCGCCGACCTTCCAGTATGGCCACCCCAAGGCCTTCGAGCTGGCGAGCCGCATTGCCGCGCTGGCGCCTGATGACCTCGACCACGTGTTCTTCTGCAATTCCGGTTCGGAGGCGGCCGACACCGCGCTCAAGATCGCGCTCGCCTACTGGAACGTGCGCGGCAAGGGCTCCAAGACCCGCCTGATCGGCCGCGAGCGCGGCTATCACGGCGTCGGCTTCGGCGGCATCACCGTTGGCGGCATCGTGCCGAACCGCAAGTTCTTCGGCTCGCTGCTGGCCGGCGCCGACCACCTGCCCCACACCTACAACCGCGAGAAGCAGGCCTTCTCCAAGGGCGAGCCGGAATGGGGCGCCCATCTCGCCGACGAGCTGGAGCGCATCGTCGCACTGCACGACGCCTCCACCATCGCCGCCGTCATGGTCGAGCCGATGGCCGGCTCCACCGGCGTGCTGCCGGCGCCGCAGGGCTATCTCAAGCGCCTGCGCGAGCTCTGCGACAAGCACGACATCCTGCTGATCTTCGACGAGGTCATCACCGGCTTCGGCCGCCTCGGCCACGCCTTCGCCTCCGAGCGCTACGGCGTGACGCCCGATCTCCTGACCTTCGCCAAGGGCGTCACCAACGCCACCGCCCCGATGGGCGGCGTCATCGCGCGCAAGAACATCCACGACACGTTCATGACCGGGCCGGAGCACGTGGTGGAGCTGTTCCACGGCTACACCTACTCGGCCCATCCGCTGGCCTGCGCGGCGGGCCTTGCCACCCTCGACCTCTACCGCGACGAGGGCCTGTTCGAGCGCGCCAAGACAATGGAGCCGGTCTGGGCCGATGCGGTGTTCTCCGGCCTGAAGGACCTGCCGGGCGTGCTCGACATCCGCCAGGTGGGCCTTACCGCTGCGGTCGACTTCACGCCGTCGAAGGACGGCGTCGGCAAGCGCGGCTTCGAGTGCATCGACCGCGCCTTCCACGACGAGGGCCTGATGATCCGCACCGCCGGCGACACCATCGCCGTGACGCCGCCGCTGATCGTCACCGAGGCGCAGATCGGCGAGTTGGTCGAGAAGGTGGCTAAGGTGATCAAGGCGACCGCGTGAGCAGTACCGTCTCCTGAGCGAACAAAGGCCCGGCCATCGCGCCGGGCCTTTCTGTTTCTGACTTCGAGGCACGCCTCCATTCGTCTTGGCCAGGCTTGGCCCGGCCATCCACCACGTGAACACCGCGCCATGAAGGAATTCGTGGATACCCGGGCCAAGCCCGGGCATGATGGGCTGCAAAGCAAAAGCTCTCACCCGAACGCGATCTGCACCTTCATCGCTTTCGAGCGATCCGAGGCCAGCTGGAACGCCTCCACCGCCCGGTCCATCGGCAGCGTCGCCGAGAGCAACGGCCGCACGTCGATGTGCCGCGAGGAGATCATCTGGACGGCGGTGGCGAACTCCTCGTGGAAGCGGAACGTGCCGCGCAGCTCCAGTTCCTTCGCCACCAGCACGGAGATCGGCAGCGTGAAGTCGCCGCCTGTGCCGACCTGCACGATGACCGCGCCGGGCCGGAGTGCGGCCAGGGCGCCGGTCAGCGCGCGCATGTTGCCGGAGGCCTCGAACAGGACATCGAACGATCCCTTGTCGGCCTCCCAGGGCTTCAATGCGTCAGGGTCGGCAGCGGTGTTGAGTGTCTTGGCGATACCGAGTTTCTGAACCACCGCCAGCGTCGCATCGGCAATGTCGGTGGCGACGATCTCGGCCGCCCCGGCGGCATGCGCCGAGAGCACGCAGAGCGCGCCGATCGGCCCGCAGCCGGTGACCAGCACGCGCTTGCCGAGCAGCGGTCCGGCGCGGCGCGCGGCGTGCAGGCACACGGCCAGCGGCTCGCAGAAGGCGGCCTCGCCCAGCGAGACCTCGCCGCTGACCTTGTGGGCCTGCACGGCGTCGCAGACCAGCACCTCGCGGAACGCTCCCTGGATATGCGGGAAGGGCATGGCCGAGCCGTAGAAGCGCATGTTGAGGCAGTGGTTCTGCTGGCCCGCGAGGCAGTAGCGGCAGGCGCCGCAGGGCCTGGACGGACTCACAGCCACCCGGTCGCCGGGCTGCACCGAGGCGACCTCCGCACCGACGCTCGCCACCGTGCCGGCGATCTCGTGGCCAAGGATCATCGGCTCCTTCAGCCTGACGGCGCCGAAGCCGCCATTGTGGAAATAGTGCAGGTCCGACCCGCAGATGCCGCCCGCGCCGATGCGCACGGCGATCTCGCGGGGCTTCAGCGGCTCGACCGCGCGTTCCTCGAGGCGGAGGTCGTGGGCAGCGTGGATGACCAGCGCCTTCATGGCGGTTTCCTCGGGGTGTTCTTGTCGGCGGGCGGCCGCCTGCCGGAAGGTAGCATCAAAGAGTCCGTGGCGACCAAGTGCCGCCCCGAGAGCAGCCCTCGCCGTCACCCCCGGCGAGCCGCGCAGCGGCGAGGGAAGCGACTGTCTTCGACGTCAAGAGTTTTGTGGGCGCCATGGCTGGTTGTCCCGGAGAATGGCGTTGAGAATGATGAGGAGCTTTCGAGCGGTCGCGATGATGGCGACGAGCTTTGGCTTGCCGGCCAGGACGAGCCTGTCGCGGAAGGCTTTGAGGTCGGGGTTGTATCGGGCAGCGACCATGGCGCCCATGAAGAGAGCGGATCGGACGGCGGTTCGGTCACCGCCGATAAAGCTCTTGCCCCGCCATTTTCCCGATTGCCTGGTCCAGGGGGCGAGGCCGGCCAGGGCCGCGATCTCGCGACGGTCAAGGTGGCCGAGTTCCGGCAGCTCGGCGATCATCGTGCGAGCGATGGTTGGCCCGACGCCCGGCACGGAGGCGAGGAGGTTCTCCTTGTCGCGCCAGGCCGGCGAGCCGCGCACGGCGTCGTCAATGTCGGTGTCGAGGCTGGAGAGCTCCAGCAAAGTTACAAGGGGGTCCAGGGGCGCGAGGCTAGCGTCGGCTGCGTCGAGTCCTGCAACTCCTGGATCCCCTTCCCCTCGCTTCGCTCGGCCCGGGATGACAGGCTGAGCACGCATCGCGGGCCTCGTGTCTTCCGCTACCCTGCGTTGCCCTCACTAAGGACGCATGGTCTGATCGCGCCGAACGATCAGGAGCATGAACCCATGAAGACCCGCGCGGCCGTCGCCTGGGAGGCCAACAAGCCGCTCACCATCGAGACCATCGACATCGAGGGGCCGAAGGCCGGCGAGGTGCTGGTCGAGATCATGGCGACGGGCGTCTGCCACACCGATGCCTACACGCTGTCGGGGCTGGATTCGGAGGGCAAGTTTCCCGCGATCCTCGGTCACGAGGGCGCCGGCATCGTGCGCGAGGTCGGTGCGGGCGTCACCTCGGTGAAGGTCGGCGACCATGTCATCCCGCTCTACACGCCGGAATGCCGGGCCTGCAAAACCTGCCTTTCGCAGCGCTCCAACCTCTGCACCGCCATCCGCGGCACGCAGGGGCAGGGCCTGATGCCCGACAACACCTCGCGCTTCTCCTGCGAGCCGGTCGGCGGCAAGCGGAACGAGGTCTTCCACTACATGGGCTGCTCGACCTTCTCGAACTTCACGGTACTGCCGGAGATCGCGCTGGCGAAGGTGCGCGAGGACGCCCCCTTCGACAAGATTTGCTACATCGGCTGCGGGGTTACCACCGGCATCGGCGCGGTCATCTACACGGCCAAGGTCTGGCCGGGCGCCAACGTCGTCGTGTTCGGGCTCGGCGGCATCGGCCTCAACGTCATCCAGGGCACGCGAATGGTCGGCGCCGACAGGATCATTGGCGTCGATCTCAACCCGACCAAGGCCGAGATGGCCAGGAAGTTCGGCATGACCGACTTCATCAACCCGGACGAGGTCGGCCGCGACAAGGTGGTGCAGGCCATCGTGGACCTCACCGGCGGCGGCGCCGATTTCTCGTTCGAATGCATCGGTAATACGACGACCATGCGCCAGGCGCTGGAATGCTGCCATCGCGGCTGGGGCGAGAGCATCATCATCGGCGTCGCGCCATCGGGCACGGAAATCTCGACCCGGCCATTCCAGCTGGTCACCGGCCGCGTCTGGAAGGGTTCGGCCTTCGGTGGCGCGCGCGGCCGCACCGACGTGCCGAAGATCGTCGACTGGTACATGGACGGCAAGATCGACATCGACTCGCTGATCACCCACACCATGCCGCTCGACGAGATCAACACCGCCTTCGACCTGATGCACGAGGGCAAGTCGATCCGCAGCGTGGTGGTCTACTGACCCATACCGTTGCAGATGGCAGCCCTGCGCTGTCGAGCGCCTGCAACAAAGCACCTTCAGTTTCGGTTCATGTCGACAATGGTGCCCTTCTCTCCGGGGAGGCGTCGTCCTGACTTGAGCTGGAGCTTGTCATGCACGACCGCGATTATGTGAAACTGCAGCCCGCCGCGATGGGCTTTCGCTATGTCGGCACCGTGCCGAGCGAGGCGCGCCCGCTGCTGACGCGAGCCTATGAGAGCCTGAAGCGCGACATGGGGCCGAAGTGGGATGCCCAGATTGCCGCGAGGGAAATCTGCTGGATGAACATCTGGCAGGACGACGACGAGGGCGACGCCATGGAGCTCTCGGACAAGACGCTCGCCAAGGAGCTGCACACCTGGTGCGCGCAGGCCTCCGGCCAGTTCGCCGAAACGGGCGCCATCATGGATGGCTACGGCTTCGTGGTGAACCCGATCGGCTCGCGGCCGCAGGCCTGGCATGTCGATTACACGACCGATGCCGCGGCGATCTGGATCCCGCTGACCCAGTTCACCGACAGGAACGCGACGCAGTTCATCACCCTGCCGGAGACGACGCCGGAGGCGGCCTTGGAAAAGGTCGCCTCCAATGTCGACGCCGTCGACGTCGAGGCGCTGTCGAAATCCGTCGACCATTTCCAGGTCCATCAGATCGTCGCTAAGCCCATGTCGGTGCTCTACATGGGGCGCGGCACCATCCATCGCGGCATTTCGAACTCCGGTGAAGACAACCGGATCTCGTTCTACATCTCGCTGCACTTCATCAGGGATTACTCCGTCTATCCCTATGCCGCCGACGAGCGATCGGAGAAGGCGCTGGTGAACTTCAACGACTGATCCGGGCAAGGCCCAAGCGAAAGGGCCGGTCCCTCACGGGGGCCGGCCCTTCGTCATGCCGCTTCAGGAGCCTTAGGGCTGCTGGCTCGGCGTGGTCTGCGGAGCGGGCGCCGGCTGGGCCGGAGCGGGCTGCATCGGGGCCGGCTGCTGGCGCGGCACCGTGCCGGTCGTGGTCGGATCCGTTGCCGAGCCCGGCGCGCCCTGGGCCACCGGCGGACGCTCGGCATCCGGCGAGCGGGCGGACCGGTCGGACGGCGAGCCGAACATCGACATCATCGCGATGACCAGCACCAGGACGGCGGCGAGGCCGCCGACGAGGCCCCAGCTGTTGCCGGAGGCGCGGTCGAACCGCGGATCGCCCGCCGGAAGCGGCGGATCGAGATCGGGGCGGCGGCTTGCCGGCATCAGCGGGTCGATGTCGGCCCGGCGCGGGTCGCGGGGATCGATATGGGTCATGATCGCTTCTCCTGCCAAACGTTGCTGTGCAGAAGAAACGGCTCCGGCGGAGGGTGGTTCCACCTCCGCCGGATTCAGGTCTATTCAGCCGGCTGGGCCGCCATGGCGGGCTTGGTCTCCGCAGCCTCCATCCGCGACACCGCGTAGAGCAGCCCGGCCACCATCAGATAGGCCAGTGCGACCGTCGGGGATTTTGCAAACCCGACCGCCTCCCCGTGCATGAAGCCGAAGAAAGTGAGCGCCGCGCCGGCGCCGGCGAACATCGCGGCTTCGACGAACTTCTTCTCGATGACGAAGACCGCGATGGCACCCAGCACGAGGCCGGTGATGATGGCGCCGCCCGCGGACGTCCGGCTTGCTGCGGCCTCCCCGCTCAGTGCGCCGCGCTGCCCTCTCCGCCTCGCCAGCGGTGGAGGAGCGGCGCGACGATCCAGTGCATGCCGGCCAGCACCAGCCCGCCCAGCGCGAGGCCAACGATGCCGGAGGCCGTGGCGGTGACCAGCCACTCGACCACCGCCTTCATGACCGGCACAACGCCGGCAACCGCCACCGCGATGCCGTGGATCGCATGTTCGACGCCCGCGAAGCCGTAGCCCGCGAAGCCGTGGATGACGATGCCGCCGCCGACCCACAACATGGCGAGCGTGCCGACGAGGCTCAAAACCTTGAGGAAATAGGGCATGCCGAAGACGAGGCCCCTGCCTATGCCGCGCGTCACAGGCCCGATCGCGCGATCGGCGGCGAAGATGCGGCGCACCTCGTCGACGGCCGGCCTGCCGCGGAAAATGTCGCCGATGCCGCTGACAGGACGGTTGCTCTGCGCGAGCGCAAGGCCGACATCGTCGGCCTTCACGATCAGCGCCACCGCGCCATAGACCACGAAGGTGATGCCGACCCCGACCACGGCGAGCACCAGGGCCTGCGTCCAGAACGACGAGGCCGTGATGGTTGCGAGCGCGATCGCCATGATCTCCGCGGAGAGGATGAAGTCGGTCCGGATGGCGCCCGAGACGCGCTCGCCCTCCAGCGCCGAGGAATCGGCCGGAGCGGCGGCGACAATGTCCGGCGCATCGTCGTGATGGCCGTGCAGGCCGGTCATCTCGAGGACCTTCTCGAAACCCTCGAAGCAGAGATAGGCGCCGCCGATCATCAGGAGCGGCGTGATCGCCCAGGGCGCGAACAGGCTGAGCAGCAGGGCGGCCGGCAGCAGGAACAGCAGCTTGTTCTTGAGCGAGCCCATCGCGATCTTGCCGATGATCGGCAATTCCCGGTCGGCGGCGAACCCGACCGCATAGCGCGGCGTCACCGCGGCGTCGTCGATGACGATGCCCGCCGCCTTGGCGCCGGCCTTGGCGGCCTGCGTCGCGGCATCGTCCAGCGTGACCGCCGCGACCTTGGCGAGCGCCGCGACATCGTCGAGGAGGGCGATCAGTCCGGTGCTCAAGGGACGCTCCTGTCCTGTTGGCCGCCGCGACGGGCCGCAGCGGATGCCCTGTACCAGACTATGCCGGCTGCCGGCATGACAAGCAGCCGCTGTGCCGCAGGCAACCGCGCGTCGATACCTCCGCGCGCAGGCGCAAACAGCGCGATGCCGTACCGACCAACATTGTTGACAATCAACAATGTTGGTCCTTCAATCGGTGATCAGACGCTTTCGCGGCTCCGCGAGGCAGGCACCAGGGAGGGGACCATGACCATCGACCGGCGGACTTTCGCCTCGGCACTCGGGCTGACGGCCGGCGCGGCCCTGATCGGCGCCCCGGCGCTTTCCCAGGCGGGCGGCACGCTCGACCAGGTGAAGCAGCGCGGCTCGCTGCGCGTCGGCGTCACGCAGGCGCCGCCCTGGTATTCGAAGGATGCGCGCACCGGTGAGTGGTCGTCGGGTGTGGGCGTCTCCCTCGGCAAGGCCATGGCCGCGGCGCTCAACGTGCGGTTCGAGCCGGTCGAGGTCACCTGGGGCACGGCCATCGCGGCGCTGCAGGCGAACCGCATCGACATCATGTACGTCCTCGACGCGACGCCTGAGCGCGCCCAGGCGGTCGATTTCCCGAAGTCGCCGCTGCTCTATTATTCGCTCGCCGTGCTGGCGAAGGACGATCTCGCTGTCCGCACCTGGGAGGATCTCAACAAGCCCGAGGTGCGCATCGCCGTGCCGCAGGCGACCAGCATGGACCGCTACCTGACCACCCAGGTCGCCAGGGCCACCATCCAGCGCTTCCCCGGCAACACCGAAGCCATCGCGGCCTTCCAGTCGGGCCGCGTGGAGGCTGTTTGCCTGTTCCACCCGCCGCTGATCGCCGCGCGCCAGCGGCTCGGCGCCGGCAAGATCGTCGTGCCGCAGCCGACCCAGTCGAACCCCTCCAGCGCCGCCGTGCGCAAGGGCGACACCGCCTTCGTCGAGTGGGTCGACGGCCAGATCGCCGAGTACTACCGCACCCGGCAGATCCAGGCCTGGTACGAGGAGTTCCTGACCGGCTTCGGGCTCGACCCGAAGGCCGCGCCGCCGATCATCAAGGAAATGCTCGGCTGACGCGGCGGCGGCGATGTACGCCTGGGACTTCACGCCGGTCCTCGCCAACAGCGACCTGCTGCTGGCGGGACTGTGGAACACGCTGGCCCTGACGGCGGTGGCGCTGGCTGGCGGCCTGCCAGTCGGCCTTGCGCTGGCCCTGGCGCGGCTCTCCGGCGCACGGTCCCTCTCGATTCCAGCCGGCATCGTCATCGAGGTGTTCCGCACCACGCCGCCGCTGGTCCAGCTGTTCTGGTTCTATTTCGGCCTGCCCATCGTGCTGAACGTCGAGATGACGCCCTATCTCGCGGCAGCGCTCACCTTCACCATCCAGTCCGGCGCCTTCTTCGCCGAGATCTTCCGCGCCGGCATCGTTTCCATCGACAAGGGACAGCGGGAGGCGGCGCGCGCCATCGGCATGAGCCCGGCGCAGACCATGACGCGGATCGTCCTGCCGCAGGCGGTCAAGCGCATGTTCCCGGCCATGATGGAGCGCTCCATCGAGCTGATGAAGACGACGACGCTGGTTGCGACCGTCTCCTATGCCGACCTGCTCTACCAGGCGAACGAACTGGCCCAGAAGACCTTCCGGCCGCTGGAGGTCTTCACCGTCGCGGCGCTCATCTACTTCGTCACCATCTCGCTGTTCAGCGCCGTTGGCGCGCTGGTCGAGCGGCGCATGGCGGCGAGCGGCGAAATGGCGGCGCGCTGATGGCCTATCGCTGGGACTTCGCCTCCGTCCTCGACAACTGGCAGGCGCTGGCGACGGGCGCCGTCGGCACGGTCCGCCTGTTCCTCGTCTGCCTGGTGCTCGGCCTCGGCTTCGGCCTCGTCATTGCGCTGGCGCGGCGTTCCCGCCGCGCGCCCCTGCGCTGGCTCGCCATCGGCTTCATCGAGTTCTTCCGCAACACGCCGGTGCTGGTGCAGATCCTCTGGTTCTATTTCGCCCTGCCGATGCTGGTGGCGGTCGAGATCAGCCCCTTCATGGCCGCCATTCTCGGCATATCCCTGAACTCCGCCGCCTACTCCGCGGAGATCTACCGGGGCGGCATCCAGTCCATCGAGCCCGGACAATGGGAAGCCGCGCGCTCCATCGGCATGAGCGGCCTTGAGACGATGCGCCGCATCGTGCTGCCGCAGGCGCTGAGGCGGGTTCTGCCGGCGCTGACCAACCGCGGCATCGAGATCTTCAAGATGACCACGCTCGCTTCGGTCGTCGCCTATGTCGAGCTCCTGCACCAGGGCAAGCTCGTCGCGTCGCTGAACTTCAACCCGCTGGAGGTCTATACGGTCATCGGCGCGCTGTTCTTCCTCTTCCTCTATCCGCTGGTGCGCGCGACCTACGCGCTCGAGCGGCGGCTGGCACGGAGCGATTGATCCATGGCCGCTCCGGTTCTCCAGCTCCAGGGTCTCGGCAAGCGCTTCGGCGCCAGCCCGGTCTTTGCCGGCGTCGATCTCGACGTGTCGAGCGGCGATCGCATCGCCATCATCGGTGCCTCAGGCTCGGGCAAGTCGACACTCCTGCGCTGCATCAACTTCCTCGAACGGCCGGACGAGGGCCGCGTCGTCCTCGGCGGCGAGGCCGTGGGCACCGCGCGCGAACGCGGCGGACAGACCGAGATGCGCTACGACGAGCGCGCGCTGAACCGCCTGCGCCAGCGCGTCGGCATGGTGTTCCAGCAGTTCAACCTGTTTCCGCACATGACCGTCATCGGCAACGTCATGGAAGGGCTGGTGACCGTGAAGCGGCAGGCGCGCGACGCGGCGCGACCGAAGGCGCTCGCCGAACTCGCCCGCGTCGGCCTCGCCGACAAGGCGGAGGCCTATCCCGCGCATCTCTCCGGCGGCCAGAAGCAGCGCGTCGCCATTGCCCGCGCGCTCGCCATGGAGCCGGAGATCCTGCTGTTCGACGAGCCGACCTCGGCGCTGGACCCGGCGCTTGTCGGCGAGGTCCTGAACACCATCCAGTCGCTCGCCGAGGACGGCCGCACCATGCTGCTGGTCACCCACGAAATCGGCTTCGCCTATCACATGGCGACGCGCGTCGTGTTCCTCGCCGAGGGCGGCATCTACGAACAGGGAACGCCGGACGAGGTGCTGAAGGCGCCGCGCCGGCCGCTCACCCAGGCTTTCATCGCCGGCCACCGCCGGTTCAGCTTCTGACAGGAACAGTGCCATGAGCAGCACCGCGGGCAGCGCCCAGGGCTATCTCGACGATCCGCGCAACGAGACCGTCCTCGTCCATGTCGACGGGGCCTACTTTCCACGCCACGAAGCCCGCGTCTCAGTCTTCGACTCAGGCTTCGTGCTGGGCGACGGCATCTGGGAAGGGCTGCGCCTGAAGAACGGCCGGCTGATCCAGTTCGACGCCCATCTCGACCGGCTCTTCGAAGGTGCCAGGTCCATCGCGCTCGACATCGGCCGCAGCCGCGAGGAGGTCGCCGCCGCCGTCAACGAGACGCTGGCGCGCAACGGCATGACCGACGGCGCCCATGTCCGCCTGATGGTGACCCGCGGCCTCAAGAAAACACCGAACCAGGACCCACGCTTCGTCATCGGCAAAGCGACCATGGTCATCGTCGCCGAATACAAGACGCCCCGGCCGGAAGCGAAGGCGCGGGGCATGGCGCTGTTCACCTCCACCTTCCGGACCAGCACGCCGGATGTCTTCGATCTCCGCCTCAATTCGCACAGCCGCCTCAACCTGATCCAGGCGCTGATCCAGGCGATCAATGCCGGCGCCGACGAGGCCCTCATGCTCGACCCCAACGGCTTCGTCGCCAGCTGCAACTCGACCAATTTCTTCATCGTGCGGCGCGGCGAATTGTGGTCGTCGACGGGCTCCTACTGCTTCAAGGGCCTCACCCGCCAGGCCGTGATCGACGCCTGGCGCGCCGGCGGTTCGGTCGCGCACGAGAAGGACTTCACCCTTGCAGAGGTCTATGGCGCGGACGAGGCCTTCGTCACTGGCACGCTGGGCGGCGTCACACCGGTGACCCGCATCGACGGCCGCACGATCGGCACCGGCGCGCCCGGCCCGATGACGCAGGCAGCCTCCGAGCGATACCAGGCCTGGGTCGCCCGATGAACCGCGCGGCCTCCCTCGGCGTCAGCGAACCGATCGCCCAGATCCGGCGCGCGACCTTCCGCGACCAGATCGCCGAGCGGCTGCGCCACGCCATCATCGACGGGCGCATTCCGCCGGGCGGCGCGGTGACCGAGCAACAGCTGGCCGCCGAGTTCGGCGTCAGCCGCGGGCCGCTGCGTGAGGCCATGAGCCAGCTCGCCGAGGAGGGCCTGCTCATCACCGTGCCCTATACGGGCACGCGCGTGGTCAGCCTCTCCGGTGACGACATCAGCGAGATCTATTCGCTGCGCACCGCGCTGGAGACGCTGGCCTTCCGGCAGATCTGGCAGCACAGGACACCGCAATTCGCGCAGACGCTGAAGGCCCGGCACCGGGCGCTGCTGCTCGCCCTGCCTGAGGGCGACGGCTTCGCCTCGTCGCTCGTGGAGGTGCAGTTCCACTCGACGGTCTACGAGTTCTGCGGCCACGCGCTGCTGCTCGAGACCTGGCGGCGGATTTCAGCGCGGCTGCACCTCTACCTGGCGGTGCACCAGAAGGCGCACGGCCGCTCCGGGCCCCTTGGCGACGCGCACCAGCGCTATGTCGAACTCGCGCTCGGCGACGACCTCGACCTCATGCTCGCCGAGATCGAGCACCACATGCGCCGCGGCGTCATGCAGTTGCAGGCCTATGTGGACACCGAGGACAGGGCGCGGCGCGGGTCGGAATAGTGGGGTGACGACCCCGGCACACTATCCCTCTCGCCGACATCCTTTGTCTGACGCGCTAGGCCTCGAATCGCCCCTATCGCGCGGCCTCCACGTCAGGCCGCCGCGACGCCAGCCTTGCCCTCGCTTTTGCGGCCAGAGCCTCGGCAGCGGCCACGTCGAGCATATAGCCGAGTTCCCCGAGGCCGCTACGCTCCGCGAGATCCCGCAATTCCTCGACGAGGTCGGACAGATATTCGGCCGCATCGGCCGTCTGGATGGCTTCTGCCCGCGCCGGCCGTTTCGCCTGCCTGCCCATCACCGCCTCCTAGGGTCGTGAGAAAATCTCGGGGCCCAGAGTGGCGCGACCCATGCCCAAGTCAACGCAACCTGCGCGCGCAATCACGCTGGAATCACGGAGGGTTGCAGGGTCAGAGCTGCCGGCTTTTGGCAGGGAGCGCAGACTGGCTAACGCCCCAACCGGAATGTCAAGACCACCCTAGCGGACGCGGCTCAGGTCCGACGCGGACACGTCCGGTAGGGCAAGCCTCAATGGACAATCACCCAACCGCATGCCGTCGGCTGGGCGACTGCTAGGCATTAGGTGCGCCGGCGAGGCGCTGGTGCGAATTGTGTGCAGGCGGCAGCCCCCCGGGGGAAAGCCGGAAGCCGTCTCTTCCAGGTGCCGCTTCGGAAATTTGGGGCGAACATCTGCCGGCAGGACTTGTCGGACGACCGGCGGAACAGGCCGCCGTGAGCAGTTTCAGCACATGTGACGTTGCCCCCAGTTCTTATCCAGCCTTGAGTTCGTTCCGGCGGTTGGATTGGCCCTCTCGGGCGGGTTGAGCGGCGAGGGCAGACGCGGAGCCTGGCATGGGGCGTAGCGTCTGATCCCGCCG
>JAESFK010000072.1_pt1 | contig 114606 bp, 87 predicted proteins | sample 9269391 | NCBI WGS metagenome assembly JAESFK01 (sample SAMN14506231, study PRJNA617097) | algae metagenome | isolation source: Drouetiella hepatica UHER 2000/2452 and co-occurring heterotrophs from... | place: Slovakia: Slovak Paradise National Park, Hrabusice, Kosice Region | collected... | reverse complement strand
ATACCCATCAGTATAGTTTCAGAAACTATACTGATGGGTATCAAACGTCAAGTATATCCGTATTATAAATTATTTGTATATGTGAGAAATGATAAGGATTGTGTATAGCACCGTTTTGTCTTCCACCTATGCGATCGCCTTAGTAATCCCTGAAAGCCTTGTATATCAAGGGTTTCAGCATTTACTAGGTTCATCTGTATCTATATTTGTATATACATCCATATTTAATATTCATATCAATGACAAGTATATCTATATCAATATTGTATATACATGATGTATCTATATCAGAATTGCTTATCTTTATCTATATTTTTATGGTGAGATTGATAGGGATATAAGAAATTTGTATCGATCGAATTATTAGAAATTTAGACTGAAAGATATGTAAGTAGAGCTTTTCACGGTTTGAATGGATACGCGCATCTTTATTAAATAATTTAGATAATGGCTGTAATTTAATATAGATAACGTTGTGATATGGATGTGGATGAGTTGATACGTTTCAAGTTCCTCATCCGCTCTTCCTAACCTAATCGGCTCTCTCTTTACTAGCCGATCATTCCCCATTCTGGAGTTTCCATCATGACCGCTCAAGACTTCCTGACCTGGATTCTCATTGCAATATTGATCTTCTCGGTTCTCAACTTTGGGATGCTTTTCGTAATTGATCTCTCTGACCGCTCACGGCTCCCTAGTCAGACTGCAAAGCTTCCTACGCCTGTAGCCTCACCTGCGCCTATCGCCGTCCTGCCTGCTCCTATCCTGCCTGCCATATTGGTAGAGCAGGCAGACCACAACCTAGACTCTCAGATCGCTCAATTGGCACAACTCAATCAGATAGTCTCTAATTCACGCTCAACCGCTTTCCCACTTCACCCTACAGGGAAAGAGCAGCAAGACTAAGACCATCAACAAGACCTCTACAGCCTCGCTACAGGTCAGCTCAACCAAAAAGCAGTCTCTGTACCTGAACTGCGAAAGACCGTTCTCAGAACGCTATCCAAGTTTCTTACCATGATTTTTGGCTCAGAGTCTTAAGGAGCAATAAACGAGCAATCTTTACGGCAGGCTCTAAGGCTCAAGAAGCAATCGATTGAATGTACATGCAGTTCGATAAGGCTCAGGCTGCTTAAGCTATGTTTCAAAAGAGAATCAGGCTTTTTTCGAGCCTGACTCTACCTTCACCTTAAAACAACTTACATAAACTCTTCAAGTTCTGCATAGAAGATAAGAAACTGAAGATCTTCAAAAATATTAGGGCTGGCGAATGGCGATCGTGTAAGAAGGTCGTTGTTGACCGATTAACTCATGCGCCTGATTCTAACTGCGATCGCAACCGTTCCAAGTTCCCCCGCACGATCGCCAAATTCGGATGATTGGCGGGTAAAACTTTTTCTAAGATCGAGAGCGATCGCTCAAATAAAGGTTCCGCCTCGCTGTAGCGTCCCTGAGATTCGTAGAGATATGCCAGATCGTGGAGGCTAGAGGCGACATCGGGATGGGCGGCTCCCAGTTGCCGTTCGCGGATGGAGAGCGATCGCTCATACAACGGCTCCGCCTCGCTGTAGCGTCCTTGAGATTCGTAGAGTCCTGCCAGATTGTGGAGGCTGGAGGCGACATCGGGATGGTCAGCTCCCAGTTGCCGTTCCCAAATAGAGAGCGATCGCTCAAATAAAGGTTCTGCCTCGCTATAGCGTCCTTGAGATTGATAGAGTCCTGCCAGATTGTGGAGGCTAAGAGCGACATCGGGATGGGCGGCTCCCAGTTGCCGTTCGCGGATGGAGAGCGATCGCTCAAATAAGGGCTCCGCCTCGCTGTAGCGTCCCTGAGTCCGGTAGAGTTCTGCCAGATTATTGAGGCTAGTGGCGACAGTGGGATGGTCAGCCCCTAGTTGCTGTTCGAATATGGAGAGCGATCGCTTAGACAAGAGTTCTGCCTCGCTGTAGCGTCCCTGAGAATAGTAGAGTAATGCCAGATTATTGAGGCTGGTGGCGATCGTGGGATGGTCAGCCCCTAGTTGCTGTTCTTTGAGGGAGAGCGATCGCTTAGACAAGAGTTCTGCCTCGCTGTAGCGTCCCTGAGAATAGTAGAGTAATGCCAGATTATTGAGGCTAGTGGCGACAGTGGGATGGTCAGCCCCTAGTTGCTGTTCGAATATGGAGAGCGATCGCTTAGACAAGAGTTCTGCCTCGCTGTAGCGTCCTTGAGATTGGTAGAGTTCTGCCAGATTATTGAGGCTGGTGGCGATCGTGGGATGGTCAGCCCCTAGTTGCTGTTCGAATATGGAGAGCGATCGCTTAGACAAGAGTTCTGCCTCGCTGTAGCGTCCCTGAGATTGGTAGAGTTCTGCCAGATTATTGAGGCTAGAGGCGACAGTGGGATGGTCAGCCCCTAGTTGCTGTTCGCGGATGGAGAGCGATCGCTCATACAACGGCTCTGCCTCACTGTAGCGTCCTTGCTCATGCAAGTAATATCCTGCCGCATTCAGCAAAAACCCTATCTCTGGCGTATCTACTGGGTTAACCTCTAGCCGAGCTGCGATCGCTTGTACATGGGAGACTAACTGCCCACAGACCTGCCAGTTCTCAATCTTCGAGGCATTAGGAAACATGGCATTCAAGGTGGCGATCGCCCGTTCCAGCCAATCTTGCCGCACGGCTACCGCCAACCCCTGCCACACCACTTCCTGTACCATCCGGTGAATACTGTAGAATCCCCCATCCCGTTGAATCAGCGAAAAGTTTGCCAATGCCCCCAACCCCTCCGCCAGCGTCAACTCATCCGCCCCTAACCCCAACTGCGACTGTTGCAACAATGCTTCTGGAATATCATCCGCTGCCCACACCGCACTCACCTGCAAAATCTGCACCGCCAGGGGCGATCGCCGCCCCGTTTCCTCAAAGTTCAACACCCAAGTCGTCGCCACCGATGCTGGATAATCTCCCGTTTCCGGCATCTGCCGCGCCAACAACGCCAATCTTTGCTGCCGATAGTGCGCCAAATACACTGCAAACCGCACCTGCATCTGATCGAGGTATGCCCCCGCCTGCTCCAACACCAACGGCAACCCATCCAACTCCCGCGCTAATGCCTCCACTGCTGCCAACTCGGCGGCATCTAACTCCAAGCGCTGGGTGCGATCGCTTAAAAAAGCGATCGACTCTTTCAGCGATAGCTTCCCGATCTCCAGCGCCGCTCTGATACCTACACTGACAAACCGCCGCGCCCGCGAAGTCAGCAAAATCCGTCCGGCATGACGACGCGGCAAAACTAACTTCAGCAGTTCCGGTTGATCCGCGTTGTCAAAAATCAATAGCCAGCGATCGTGCGTCTCTAGCCACTGACGCACCTGCACTGCCAACTCATCCAGGGTTGCCCCCGCTAGACTCAGCGATCGCCCAATAGCTGCTAAGTCTGTAACCGCACTCAACTCCGTCTCCGCCTTGACCCAAAACACCCAGTCATAATCCACTGGGAAATGACGATAGGCATATTCCACCGCCGTTTGCGTTTTGCCAATGCCGCCTAAGCCCGCGATCGCCGCCACCTGGCTCAAGGCTGCAACGCCTGTTCCCGTTAGCTCAGCATGGAGATCTTGTAAGAGTTGCGATCGTCCCGTGAAGTAAACATTTCGCAGATAAGGAACCTGAAACTTTGTCTTAATTTCAGCCGCAATAATCCTTTTTGCCTCGGCAATCGGGACGGAATTAGTGTTAGTGCGATCGCGGGTAATACCCTGGATTAGCAGTTCCATTGGGGCTGAGTCTTGCCGCCGAAAGTCTACCCAGGTAAACAGCTTCAGAAACATCATCAGATCTGTTTCGGGAGGCGCGTCGGCTAAAAACACTGGAATCACCCGCAGGTCATGTTCCACAAACCGTTGCAAAAAGATAGAGATTTCAATGCGCTGCCACTTACCAATGCCATTTCTTCCCACAAACACTGCCACTGCTATCAGCTGTGCCATATCCCGTTCCTGGGTATCAAGCCAATGGCAACCGGGGGGTAATTGTTCTTCGTCGAGCCAGTACGAAATATTGTGCTGTTGGAGTTGAGTGGCGATCGCTCTGATCGTCGGCTTATCTGCGCTGTTGTGACAGAGAAAAACGTCAAAGTTTAGAGTTGGAGCAGTGCCGAGCGAAGAAGTCATAAGGAAGGTCGCAGCTATTCCTCCCAGATTGTGGCATGTTGCCAGACTTAGCGTCCATTTTTAGCCAAAGTCCCTGGCGAACCGTACCCAATCCTAGATTCTGAGGGACTTCGATAGAACTGAGGTTAACTCTTTCTTCAGTCTCCAATAAGGTATTGCGTACCTGAAAATTAACTTTTTATATCTATATCTTTATTATCTATTGATATAGATATGGATATATGATAATGATATAGATAGTTGTACACTAACTTTTTTAACTGAAGGCAAGCATGAGCAGTAGCAAGTGGCTAGAACAGCAACTCAATGAAACCTATCTTCCATTGATTGCAACCTGGCAGGATAACCAGGCAGGCAGGAGGAAAGCCAAAAAACTTCTCAAGGATTTACGCTCTGACTGGACTAAGCGGGAATTAATCACGATCGCCCAGCAAAAAAACTGCATGGCTCAGGTCAGACGTGCCATTAAAGACGAATTCGGGGAAGACCACTTCTCCCTTGACTACATTAAGTTTTCGACAGATGAATACACAGATTTGAACAGTGCAGCTCAGGCGAGAGTTTCAGACCGCAACGAGAATGTCCAGTATCTCAAAGATCCTGAGGTGATCACCGCTAAGGCAGTTCGCCTGCTTGAGTCGAAGGAATGGGCAGAAATAGCCGCAGGTCTCTCAGTATTAACGGGTACGCGGGTAGCCGAGCTTGTCTCTACAGCTCATTTTGAACCTACAGCGGTTTTCGCTTGAATAAGCCACACGATCAGCCGAGAAAAATAGCTACTTGGTACTTAACCTGTGGCTTACTGATCCGGAAATCGCTGTGAATCAAAATGGGCTGTCATGTTTACAGGAGAAAAAAGCGAGGCTCTGAAAAGGTTACGTTAGAATTTAAAATCCCAATCCTAGCAACGGCTGCAAAGGTCTGTGAAAAGCCTTGTTCTATAGAAGTTTCAGCCTTAGCGACCAAAATTTCTCGTCTGCTATGCAAAGGCGGTTATGCGGTGTCCTTCTCAATTTTCTATAGGCAATATCAATTCAACTACGATCGAGCGTTGTTTGCTCAAGTTGCTTTAGAGAATGATCCTAATACCTAGTGTCACTTGCAGCGATCGCCTCCAGATTCTCAATGCGTTGTTTAAGCTCCTCCAGGGTTTCGGATGGAGATTTAGCGTTAGGTTGATGATCACGCAACTTCCTCAACACAATGATCGTGCTGATTGTCGCACCGAACACAATTGTTGCAGGCAAAAAGAGCACCTTCCGATTGTGTCCGTGACCATTAAGTAAGATAGAAATTAAGAGCATCGCTGTTGCATACGCCCAAATTCTAGAAATAATTGTGACGCGAACGTCTCTTTGAGTTGAAATGGTCACAAGTTCCTCCTACGATTTAGTTACAGCATCTGGCTTGTTAAACACGTCACGCAATATATGATGAAAGCTTGAATAGTAATTTGAAAGCAATTGTCCTATCACTCAGCAAACGGACTGCGATCAAGCATTTCATTCCAACTTGGTGAAACAAAACCATGAACGCAACTTCGTCCCACTTCTGTTAGCCAGGTGAGCGCAGCGGTATGCGGCTTACGTTTGACTTGTGATACTAACAATTCAGTCATTGCTGCATTAAAACCGAGTCGAGGATGCGCATCCAGCACTTGCTCGACTATTTCTGGTGAAATGTCAGTCATTCGGATGCCTAACACGTCTGCACTTGCTCCCAGATTCACCAAAGCAATTTCGGGCTGTTTGCGCGAACCAATTCCAATGGATGTATGAAGGGCAACCGCGTCCCAAACGATTTCTGCCTTTGCGTCTGATAGTCCATGCTCCAGAACAAAAGCCTGTGCTGCGTCTGCACCATCCACTTCAAATCGCTGTTCCCCATCAAAGCGATCGGTTAGTCCCAAGTCGTGCAGCACCGCACCGAGATACAGCAGTTCGCGATCGCACTTCAGCCCATCCCGTTGACCAAGCAAATCGCCAAAGAAAAATGTGCGCATACAGTGGTGACACAAAAAAGTGGGTGACACTTCTGCAACCAGTTGAGTTGCTTTCTGACAAATTTTGCTGTCTGGAATTGAGTGATGAATTGAGGACATATGTGTTTCCTTATTTGATAAATCAACTTGTGTATAGAATCTCATGTTGGTGATCATGCAACTTTCTTAAAACAACGATTGTGCTGGTTACCGCGTCGAGCACGATTAATGCTGGCAGGAAGAGCACCTTCCGATTGTGTCCCTGACCATTCAGCAAGATAGAAATTAAGAGCATCACTGTTGCATACGCCCAAACTCTAGAAATAATTGTGACGCGAACGTCTCTTTGAGTTGAAATGGTCACAAGTTCTTCCTACGATTTAGTTACAGCATCTGACTTGTTAAACACGTCACGCGATACACGATGTACAAGGCTTGAAGACACGTAGAATAACGTGAAACCAATCAGCGGATGAAGCACCTCTAAATGAAGCGGAGTCTTGAGATGAATGCTGCAAAACTGGAGTCCAAGCAGCACAGGTAGACTAGCAGTGAGTGATCGAACTCGGTCTGAGAATGGAGCAATTAATGACCCCATCAGCAATATGAGTGATAGTCCACCATACCCTCGCACGAGCCACACATGAATAGTCCACCAGGCAGGATCAGTGAAGTAGGCAACACCAACCGTTAATACCTGAGCAATTAAGCAAACGTTAAAAAGAATGGAAGTCGCGTAAAACCCAAGTTTTACCCAGCTTGCAGCAGCAAGATCGTGATCTGTTTCCGAAGTTGTAGTCATGTCATACCCATTCGATTTGAGGTTACACAGAACAAATCCTTGCCTCACAAGGGGCTTAAGCCCCTTGTTCAATGCCGCTTCACCAAGAATTGGTATCAGCTTACTGATTGTGCAAGTTCTAAACTTGTGATCTCCTGCACAAATAACCTTGCTTTGTTGACCAACTCAGGACCCGCTTTTTCGGGCGAACCGGTATCAAATGGAGGGGCAGGATCGTACTCCAGTAATAATTGAACAATCTTGGCGGTTTCCTCGCCGTAAAGGATACTCGCGATCGTCAAACCAAAATCAATCCCGGCTGTCACACCTCCACCCGTAATGCGATTGCGATCGACAACGACGCGCTCGGTTCCAACCTCAACGCCTAGATGTGTCATCAGTTGTTCGCGCATTCCCCAGTGCGTCGCTGCTCGATAACCCTGTAGCAGACCCGCTTTCGCCAGAAACTCCGACCCGGTACACACAGAGGTGATAAACTTTGCAGTCTTGCCTTGTTTGCGGAAAAACTCAAGCACATCTGGATCGTCTACAATTGCCCACTGTCCTAAGCCGCCGCCGACACAAATGACGTCCAAGGACGGGCAATTTGCAAAGGTGGTATCTGGCACAACCACCAATCCGTCATCGCCTGTAATGGGGTCTAGCGTTTTCCAGATCCGATGCAGTTCGACACCGGGAAGCGCACTAAAAACTTGATGCGGTCCCACTATATCCAGTGAGGTCATGCCGGGATAAAAGACCAAACCAATGATGTACTTTTGTGAGTCAGTCATGAATTTATCTCCTTGTAGCGCTTGCAATTGAAGCTATCCTTATATTAGAAATGGCAACTCACCGTGCCTAGACCTCGATCGAGTACTCTTTTCACCGCCATGACTATTCCCCTGAAGCTTTTATTTGAAGAAATCCATCAGGCAAAGGATGAAAACAGCTTGCGATCGCACCTTGCGCCAAAACTTGGCGAGTACTTTGCGGCTTCGCGATCAGGAATCTTTTTCTTCGACCAGCTTCTAGCCGACCAAAAGTTTCAGCCCGTGCTCAACCTTGCTCTATCTCTGGAACATAATCCTGTGGCGCGTTACATCGTAGAACATCATACCCCCGTCCACGAAGGATTGGTGACCACACCCAGAGCTTGGAAACTAATCTGTCCGCGTCCAGATCACTGGCATGTGATGGCAGGACCAATTGTCGCTCATGGTCAAGTCGTCGGTTCAGTGGGATGTACCCGTGAAAAATCAATGCCTGCCTTTGACACCCAAGATTTAGCTGATCTGAGTGCCATTTGTTTGCATCTATCCGCTTGGACTGCAACCGTGCGGTTTGCACGAAGCGTAACTTCAAAACCTTCTCAGCAACCGTTTAGCACCCGTCGATTAACGCCACGTGAGTTACAGATTGCCGACTTGGTTGCTTCGGGGCGAACCAATGCAGAGATCGGGAATGAGCTTTGGATTACCGAGAATTCTGTCAAGCAAGCTTTGAAGCGAATGTTTCGTAAGCTTAAAGTTTCATCGCGTACAGAGATGGTTACACAGCTCTCTACGCGATGAAACTCACTTTTCCAGTACAAAGCAATCTTCATCTGACTCGATGCTGAACCTTGATCAGCAACCTCTCACTTGCCTTACCTGTCATGACGGTCGCCATATACGATTTGGGATTCGTTAAGCGACCGCCAGAAAAGTTCAGGCTTTCGTGATCATCAACCGTTCTGCTGCTGTTTGAAGCGCTGCGCCAAATTGATTTGCGAACGGTGCATAACGCTGCATTAGTTTTTGCGTCAGCTCAGGACCTGCCAATTCTGGGCTACCTGTACCAAACGGAGGATGAGGTGCATACTCCATTGTTAGTTCTGCTTCCTTCGCCGCCTCTTTACCCCGCAGCTCTGCGAGTACCATTAGTCCCGCCTCGAACGAGCCAGTCACAGGTCCGGCTGTGAAGCGGTTGCGATCGACGACCACATGACCTCCTGCTACTGGAATCGCACCAAAGAGAGCAAGTGCCTCAATTGCCTGAAAATTTGTGGTTGCCCGGTAACCAGTCAATAGACCCGCAGCAGCCAACGTCAGGCTACCAGCGCAGATGCCGATGAGATATTTGGCGTGACTGCCTTGGTCAGCGAGAAATGCCAACGTTTCCTCATCAGACCAGATATTGGGTGTAGAGGCTCCAACACACAGAACATCGAGGTTTTGGGGACAATCAGCAAAGGTAGTCGTAGCGTGCACCGGGAAGGGATGCAACATGCCAAAGGATTCAGTGTTTTTCTGAGGGTTGGTGTGCTTCCAGAGGAAGTGAATGTCGCAATTTGGAGCATCACAGAACGCTGTGTAGACACCGATAATGTCGGGAACAAAGCAGTTCGGGTCTACAAGAATACCAATTTGTAAGCGATCTAGAGCTTGAGTCACTTTATTTCTCCTGGATGTGAATTCTTTTCGGTATTGGACATATAGCAACCAAGGGGTTGGTTGGGACGGGGTGCAGGGGTAGAACTCCTGGCTGGGGCTAAGCCCACACCCCCTTTGTCTTAACTGTCTCGACAGTTGCCATAGCATCCATACTAGAAATACGACTGGGTTATGCCTAGACCTCGATCGGGTACACTTTTTGCCATTGCCACTATGGCAAATCCTTTGCAGCTTCTGTTTGAAAGGTATTGTCAACTTAACGGAATAACTTCAAAAATTGGCACGATGATCTTCCAGTAGCTGCGATTGCTTGGGTTATACAGAGGTTTTAACCCAACAATCTTGTAAGTGAGCAGAAAGAATTGTGCAAAGAGCAGATTATGTGGCGCAGTGAAAAATCGCTATAATCACTATCGCAATAAGATTAAAGGTAATCAAGCAGTAGAGACCAGCGGCAGGCTATGGCGGTAAGAAAACGAGCGGGATGGATGTAATGGTGGAGGTTCTACGGGTTGCGCCACTCATTTGCTAACTGCGCCAAATAACCTGCTCACTTACACCAGTTTAGCTGACGCAATCATCCTGCTGAGTTTAACTTCTCCTCGGTCGGTTCCTCAGCGCGATCGCCCCACTTCAGCGTTACGCCTCAGTTTGTTTTTTCGACAATCCGCCGCTTGGATGACAAATAAGGCTACCAATACGCCAACGATCGCAAAGCTCACACCCCCGACCAACGCCGCCCTAAAGCCTGCCGTTAATGCAATCCGTTGGGCATCCGCCGCTCCACCCAACTGAGCCATTACCGCCTCAGTTCGAGCCGTTGAGACCGCAACGAGGATGGCAAGTCCCAATGCTGCCCCGATCTGCTGTGATGTGTTGAGTAAGCCCGATGCTATGCCTTGTTCACTATCGCTGATGCCTGCGGTGGCAGCGATCGTCACAGCAACTAGCGTCATCACAATGCCAAAGCCAATAACTACCGTTCCTGGTAGCAGATCGCGCACAAAGTTGCCCTGCACCGGAATCCGACTGAGGTGCAGTAACCCCACTGCCGCCAGTGTCATGCTGGCTATGAGGGTATTTTTTGTACCGAGTCGGGTTGCGAGTTGGGAGGCGATCGGGGCGGCAATCATGGCGGCAATCGCATGGGGCAAAAACGCCAGTCCGGTTTGCAGGGCAGAGTAGTTCAGAATTTGCTGCATGTACAGAGTCAGGATAAAGATGGTCGAGCCGATCGCTGCGCTCATCAATAGTCCAATCAGGTTTGCTCCCGTAACGGTGCGTTGTCGAAACACGCGCAAGGGCACCAATGGATCTGGAGACCGAGCTTCGATCAACACGAACGCTGCCAGCAACACTAGCGCCACGCCCAAAAGCCCCAATGTTTGCACGGAACCCCAGCCTGCGCTACTGGCTTGCTCCAGGGCGTACACCAATATCACTAATCCGGTTGTGACGGTGACTGCACCCAGCACATCGATTTGTGAGGTGGCACTTCTATCACGGCTCTCTGACAATAGCATTGGCGTAAGAACGAGGGTAAGCAAGCCGATCGGCACGTTAACAAACATCACCGAGCGCCAATTAAGGGTATCGGTGAGAATGCCGCCCAGAAGAACCCCTGCGGCGAAGCCACCTGCGGCAATCGCGCCCCAGATGCTCAGGGCACGATTACGTTCCTGTCCTTCAGCAAAGGTTGTCGTCAGAATCGACAGGGCAGCAGGAGAGACGATTGCGGCTCCTAAGCCCTGCACGGCACGAGCAGCAATCAAAATCCACTGCACCTGAGCAAAACCTCCTACCAGAGAGGCAAGCGTGAACAGTCCCAGTCCAATCATGAAGACGCGACGGCGACCAAACAAATCTGCGGCTCTGCCACCGAGTAGCAGAAAGCCACCAGACGCCAGCGCGTAGGCACTTACAATCCATTGCAGATTTTGCTGTGAGAAGCCCAGATCCTGCTGAATGGCAGATAAGGCAACATTGACGATCGAAAAATCCAGCACCATCATGAACTGTGCGGCACAGAGGAGGAGCAATGCCAGCCAACGGCGAGAAATTGATCGAGTTGAGCGATCGACAGTGGGTATAGTCAACGGATTATCCTGTTGAGATGTGTAGAGCGAGAGTTGATTTGAATACGTAGCAGATCACTGAGCAAATGTAAGTGAACAGAAAGAATGGCGCAAAGGCAAATATGTAGCGCAATGAAAAATCGCTATAATCACCATCTCAATGAGCTTAAAGGTAATCAAGCAGTAGAGACCAGCGGCAGGCTATAGCGGTAAGAAAACGAGCGGGATGGATGTAATGGTGGAGGTTCTACGGGTTGCGCCACTCATTTGCTAACTGCGCCAAATAATCTGCTCACTTACATCAACCGTGCGATTTGCACGAAGCGTAACTTCAAAACCTCCGCACCAAACGTTTAGCACCCATTGCCTAACGTCGCGTGAGTTACAGATTGCCGACTTGGTTGCTTCGGGGCGAACCAATGCAGAGATCGGGAATGAACTCTGGATTACCGAGAATTCTGTCAAGCAAGCTTTGAAGCGAATATTTCGTAAACTTAGAGTCTCGTCGCGTACAGAAATGGCTGCACAACTCTCTACGACAGCATCTCACTTTTCCAGTACAAAGCAAGCTTCATCTGACTCGATGCTGAACATTAATCAGTAACCTTTTACTTACCTTACCTGTCATGACGGTCGCCATATACGATTTGGGATTCGTTAAGCGACCGCCAGAAAAGTTCAAGCTTTCGTCATCAGCCGTTCTGCTGCTGTTTGAAGCGCTGCGCCGAGTTGATTTGCGAACGGTGCATAACGCTGCATTAGTTTTTGCGTCAGCTCAGGACCTGCCAATTCTGGGCTACCTGTACCAAACGGAGGATGAGGTGCATACTCCATTGTTAGTTCTGCTTCCTTCGCTGCCTCTTCACCCCGCAGCTCTGCAAGTACCATCAGTCCTGCCTCGAACGAGCCAGTCACAGGTCCGGCTGTGAAGCGGTTGCGATCAACAACCACATGACCTCCTGCTACTGGAATCGCGCCAAAGAGAGCAAGCGCCTCGACTGCCGGAAAATTTGTGGTTGCCCGGTAACCAGTCAATAGACCCGCAGCAGCCAACGTCAAGCTACCAGCACAGATGCCGATGAGATATTTGGCGTGACCGCCTTGGTCAGCGAGAAATGTCAACGTTTCTTCGTCAGACAAGAAACCGGTTGTAGAACCTCCAACACACAGAACATCGAGGTTTTGGGGACAATCGGCAAAGGTAGTCGTGGCGTGCACCGGGAAGGGATGCAACATGCCAAAGGATTCAGTGTTTTTCTGAAGGTTGGTGTGCTCCCAGAGGAAGTGAATGTCGCAATTTGGAGCATCACAGAACGCTGTGTAGACACCGATAATATCGGGAACAAAACAGTTCGGGTCTGCAAGAATACCAATTTGTAAGCGATTTAGAGCTTGGGTCATTTTGTTTCTCCTGAATGTGAATGCCTTTCGGTATTGGACATAGCATCCATACTAGAAATACGGCTGGGTTATGCCTAGACCTCGATCGAGTACTCTTTTCACCGCTATGAGCATCCCCTTGAAGCTTTTATTTGAAGAAATTCATCAGGCAAAGGATGAAAACAGCTTGAGATCGCACCTCGCACCTAGGATTGGCAAGTACTTTGCAGCCAGGCAATCCGAAATCTTCTTTTTCGACCAGATTTTAGTGTATAAAAATCTTTAGAAAGTCTTAGAAGCCTCGCTATCTGTTGAACATAATCCTGTTGCACGTTACTTAATGGAGCGCCATACGCCTGTTCATGGAGGGTTGGTAACACAACCCAAAGCATAGGCGATCGTAGGAGTGAGCCGACATAAAGGAAGAAAGGTGCTGGATGACCTAGAAGCCTTGTCTAAATTAAGTTTAAAGAAAGCAGTAATCCTTGACCTCAAAGCAGCTCTTCTGCCTCTCCAGAGCTGCGGCAGCATGAGGGTTCTAGAGGTTCCTTTCAACGAAGGAATCGACCTTTAAGGCAGGTGACAGTTGAGCAGCTAGTTCAGAAGCTGTCCAATGGTCAAAAGAAGAGCAGGTGAAATCTGTACTGGCACCTTTTTGCCCTTATGTCGGCTTTACCCATTAAGGAATTATTGGCTCAACTGCAAGCAGCCATTGAAGCTGAAACAATGAAGTGACCCCCTCGCTTCGGACAGGTTAGTTCAACCAAAAAGCAGCCCTCTGTAACTGACCTGCGAAAGACCTGCTCTCAGAACGGTATCAGATGGCGTAACGCTAATGGCAAAAATCAGCACCTCAATAAAGCTCAAATGCTCTCTCTTCTCTCTCAAAAGGAGGAACTAGAAACACCTTAAGCTTGCCTGCCTACTAGGAGCAGGCAGGAAGCCAAAAAATAGAACCAGCTATCTGCGATAAGACAACGCTCAGACAGTAAAATCACAGGGTTCTCAACTCATGACTAGACCAGTTTATGACTCTCAAGACCTGATTGAGTATCTACAAAATTAATTTCTTCTATCTGTATTATTAAATCGTATTGATATAGATATGGATGTATGATAGCGATATAGATAGTTATACACTAACTTTTTTAACTGAAGGTAAGCATGAGCAGTAGCAAGTGGCTAGAACAGCAACTCAAAGAAACCTACCTCCCATTGATTGCAACCTGGCAGGATGACCAGGCAGGCAGGAGGAAAGCCAAAAAACTTCTCAAGGATCTACGCTCTGACTGGACTAAGCGAGAATTAATCACGATCGCCCAGCAAAAAAACTGCATGGCTCAAGTCAGGCGTGCCATTAAGGACGAATTCGGGGAAGACCACTTCTCCCTTGACCATATTAAGTTTTCAACGGATGAATATACAGATCTGAACAGTGCAGCTCAGGCGAGAGTTTCAGACCGCAACGAGAATGTCCAGTATCTCAAAGATCCTGAGATGATCACCGCTAAGGCAGTTCGCCTGCTTGAGTCAAAGGAATGGGCAGAAATAGCCGCAGGTCTTTCAGTCCTTACAGGCAGGCGAGTAGCCGAGCTTGTATCTACAGCTCACTTTGAACCTAAATCAAAATGGTCTGTCATGTTCACAGGAGCTAAAAAAAGAGGTTCTGAAGCAATTGAGCTAGAGTTTGAGATCCCAACTCTAACAACGGCTGCAAAGGTCTGTGATGCTCTGAGCAGACTTAGAAAAGAACTACCTGAAACAGCAGAGCTTGATTCAACCACGATTAACAGAAGCTACTCACAGGCAGTAGCTAAAGCTTGTGATACTCATTTCTCTGGTCTAATTCCTCTCAGAAGCGGAAGGGACAACCTGTATACGCATATCTCCAGAAGCGTATACGCCACGATCGCTGTTTTTTGGTACTGCCCCCCAGCCGTCAACGAAGCTGAATTTAAGGCGGCTATCCAGGGACACTACGCAGTATTGAACGAAAAAAACGTTGAAAAGAGAAGGTCACTTGCAGCAGGAAGACACTACAGCGATTATGAAATTGCTGATGAGTTAATCGCTCAGCACAAAGGCAAGCGGAAGGGAATCAAGCTAGGTCTTGGCGGCATTACTGTGATCGATGCTTTCAAAAAGGGGGAAGCCAAAACGACCGAAGCACCACAGGAAAGAACTGTTCAACGGCTGAGATTATGGCAGGAAGACCGAGAGGCACTTGAGAGCATCTTTGATAAGCTCCAGCTCTCTTCTGACAGCACTCAAATGGAAAAGATGGGGTATCTAGTCTCTTGGATTAAAGAGAGACTAGAGAAGTCACTAGAGCCATCAAGCAATGCTTCATCTCAAAGCACTCCTACTGAACCGATCGCTGAGGTAGTTCAGCAGAAAGATGATAGAGCAGCTGAGCCAGTTGAAGTCAATCAGCCATTCTTCTCCAATTTGGAGGCGACCTTGAAGCAGCTCACGGATGTGATGACCCTATTTCTTCACCAGCAGCAGGGAACTCCCCAAGTAGCAAAGGCGATCGATCCCATAACCTCTGTTGCTGCACCCACTCAAGTTGAGAGTTCTCCTAGCAGCGACAGTTCAGCTCCTAAGACCAAACCAACAGAGCGAAAGAGAGGAGATATTGCAGATGAAAGGCTTGTAGACATCATGCACCGCATCTTTGCCTACAATGACGCTGAAGAGAGGCTTCACACCGAAAAATGGGCAGTCACAATCGGGTTGCTCAAGCAATTCGTCAAGAGCCAGCCACGCTTACAGAAATTTTTGGCTGACCATGAGCCAGAGCTAACCGCTCACTACAAAAAACATGCGATCGACCCAGAAAAGCAAAACTATAAACACCGGGGCAAAGATATTAGAGAATTTATCAACTTTGGTTAGGGACTTGAAGCCACAGGCTTTGAAGAAGCAGCCATTCAAACAAAAACTGAGGAGAGATCGCTTTCGCTTTACAACCACATACGTACTAGAGAACAGCTACACTCAATGCCTTGACATGAGCAAGACTGACAAGCACAAAGATTCTGATTAGGTAGAATTATGCATCCCTGGAGCACTTTAGATTGCACTTGAGGTAAATGAAATCGTATAACTATTCGTCAACGCATAATTTCAAGTCTGTGACACATGACAAATAATTTTTCTGCTCAAAGCTGGGAGAGCTTATGCACTTTGATTTCTAAAAGGCATACCTAGGTGATAAAGAAGAGCACGCCCTTCTTCATCTGTATTAGCTGTAGTAATAACTGAAATATCCAGACCACGAATTTGAGTGATTTGATCGTACTCTATTTCAGGAAATATAAGTTGTTCTCGGATTCCTAATGTATAGTTACCCCTACCATCAAATGCTTTTGGGCTAATACCACGAAAGTCACGTATACGGGGTAATGCTAAGTTAATTAGACGATCTAGAAAAGAGTACATTCTATCTGACCGTAATGTAACGAGGATGCCGACAGGCATTCCCTTACGAAGCTTAAATCCCGCAATTGCTTTTCTCGCTCTGGTTACTACAGGTTTTTGACCTGTGATTAAAGCAATCTCCGTGAGAGAGTCTTCTAGCATTTTAGCATTCTGAGCTACCTCTCCCAAGCCTCGATTTACAGTAACCTTTACAAGTTTAGGAACTTTATGAATATTAGTATATTTGAATTGATCTAATAAATAAGGCACAGTTATATCTTGATAAACTGCTTTCAATCTAGTTCTTGACTTCTTGAAACCGGACTGAGAATTTTTAGAAAGAGTAGCGCTAGATAAGTTTGTAAATCGCAAGTCAGCACTTTTCAAAATAGCGTGCCTTAGATCCGCATCCTTTAAATCACACTCTCTTAAATCAGCCCTATAAAGGTTTGCTCCACATAAAATTGCTCTACGAAGATTTGCACCTTTCATGTTGGCATACCGCAAGTCTGCATTCTCTAAATTTGCATCTTCTAAATTTGCATTTCTTAGGTCTGCATTTCTTAGATTTGCGCTTCTTAGGTCTGCTTCGTGCAAATTGCCATTCCTTAAGTCTGTGTTGCTTAAATCTGCATTGTGTAGATTGCTTCTACTCAGGTCAACTCCTTTAAGATTAGCCCCTGAAAAGTCCTCCAGCAAATTTCTATCAAGCAACCTAGTTAGTTCATTAAAGTCATTAGTGTCTGCGTGAAGAATTGACTGTATGCGGCTTTGGAGTTCTTGTAGAGATACATCATCAGGCATATTTCATCTCCAAACGACTCATATAAGGCTTAACCTTGGACTGTAACATCCAGCGAACAACCTCAGCTTTAATTGCAATTTGCTTATTAATATGAGTCGCAGGAGGCAAGATTTCTTCTATGTCAGTTAGAAATAAGTCATTTAAAGATATTTCAAACGTTGCTTCTAAATTAGCCGGAATTGCTGTAGTTTGCAGTATGGCAAGCTTCACGGCATCCAATAAAACCTTTAAAGTTGGTTCATCCGTTTTCTTAAGCTTGAATTCCCAAACAGGTTTCTCTTCAGAACCCTTGGTTGAAATATAACAGTCTGTAGTAGCTAATTTGCGAGAGCTATAAGGGATTTTACCATTTGTTAAACTCAGCCGTAATTCTCCACTTCTAATACCAAATTTTACTCGCCCGATACCTAAATCTTCCCACTGCTCATTAAAGTTAATAGTCAGCCGTAATTCAACTTGCTGAAGTGAAGCTGACTTAACCATAACTCCTTCTAAGTAAAGAAATAAGCAATCTGGGCATCGATTCTCTTGAGAGTGAGGAACATAATCGGCAGCTACTATCACTATATCTGAAGAATCTTGACTAAGAGACTGTTCATTAGTTTCCTCAACGATTTCTTGCCAATTGTTGATCCCAACTGCCTCACAGATAGCTACAAAAGCTTCTTGCTGAATTGCTTGCCCTGACCAAAACCTCTTTAAAGTTGATGCTGATATTACCGTAAGCTCACACCAAACACTCTCTGTTTTTGACCATCCCTTTTTACGTCTAGCCATGTCAACTTTATTAAGTCCTGCCTGTGAAGCTCTAAGTGTCACTGCCATTCCAAGATGCTATCTCCTCAAGTTGGTTCAGTATAAGCCCAGTTTTCGATCACTTTTGAAGACAAGCATGGAAATGGGCTAGATATGACCCATTTTAAGGAATTTTTAGCTTGATGATGAAAGTGTCGAAATTGGTAAAACAACAATGCCATTTCAATAAAGCGATGGCTTATTTAACTAGGAAAACCCGGCAGCTCGCCGACCTTACTGCAATGGAATAGCAGAAAGCAGTTTGACGAATAATCTCATATGTCACTCGCTTGATACTCAAGCTCATTAAGAGCTAGTCAATGAGCCTGAGCTTTATCCTCTAAAACAGTCGTACCAGACTGTCATTTATCATGGCTAATTCTTCCAAAAATATCAACCTTTCTCCTGAAGACCCAGCATCTAGAGTTTTGAAAGTACGAATCCGACACGCAGAATGGGCGTTTAACCTTGCCTGGGGAATGACAGCTACGTCAGCCTTACTCGGACTTGTTGGAGCTGGTCTATTGCTAGCGAATAAGGCGCAGGCTGGAGCTATCACTACTGCTGGAAGTACAGCATCAGCAGTAGTGTGTCGAAGCTTGGCGAAGGATGCTAATGATCGATTGGATAAGCTTACGGCACAAATGGATGATGATAAGCCAAACTGAATCGAACCGATTTTCTCAATGTCTCATTCTTCCGAATCTGTTCAACTAGCTTTATAGGGAGTCAAGCTAGACCCGATCCCAAAACATACATGGTCATCGGCATGACGTAGTAAGTCGTCAACCGCCGCAACATAGAAATTCATTTTTCCACTAAATTCAGGCTGAAATTCTACCATTTTGAGATCGATGACCACAAAACAGCGTAACTTGACATGGTAAAACAGCAGATCTAGCCTGTATTCTTTTCCATCTACCTCAATTGAATACTGGCTTCCCATAAAGGAGAAACCAACTCCAAGCTCAAGCAAAAAATCTCGGATATGAGTTACAAGAGCGTTTTCTAAGTCTCGCTCCTGAGCATCTTTACTTAGTGAGAGAAAATCCAATCGGTAAGGGTCTTTAAGCAGACTATTTGCAAGATCAGATTGTGGCTTCGGCAAAACCCTCTCAAAATTTGTAATTGCGCCACCTTGTCGCTTATGAAGAGCGCTTTCGATCTGAAAGACTAATACGTTTCGGCTCCATCCATTCTCGATCGTCTGCTGGATATACCAGAGACGCTCATTGATGTCTTTCACCTTGTCCAGGAAAACACAATTGTGAAACCAGGGAATTTTTGCAGCAGGCTGCTGCAAAATTTGCTCATCAAAGTAAGCGGCTGCAAAATCCCTCATATAAGTCGGGTTTCGAGGAGAAAACCCTTTAATGTCAGGGAATTTCTGCTTTAAGTCTTTAGCAAGCCTCTCTACAACCTTCTTGCCCCACCCCTCCTGATTATAACGAGTAAGAATTTCGGTTCCAATCTGCCAATAGAGGAAAATCAACTCCTGGTTAACTGCTAGAGCAGCTCAAACTTGAAAGGTTGCCTTTAGGAAAAGCACCTCGTGCAACTGCTGCGGTGTCTTCTGAAACTGGAGGAATGGGTTGGGTCTACATAGACACAATGCACCTCTGTTCGGCTCGACCCCAAGAGGGTGCGTTAAAAGTCAGCTAAAATCTCCTTACTAATCGCTGTCAGTGATCAAACTGCAACATGATCGGTCTTCAGCTGATGCAGCTTCAACATAGGATAGGGCAGTTGTGAATAGGCGGAATTTATGTCAAGTCCTAGACTTGATTGGGTGTTGGGGTTGTTGTGGGGGCTAGTGAGTATGAGCGCCATCTTTGTTGGTGGGGTTGTTTCGCTCTACGTTAGCTACTTTACGGCTGGTCAACTGGGCTTCGCCATTGAGGGTACAAATGAGGGAGCGGTGGGAGCCGCTATCTTTCTAGCTTTGATGTCTCTCTTACTCACAGCAGCGGTGGGAGCGGCACAGGGTTGGCTACTTAGGCAATACTTGCCACTTGCTCAGTGGTTAGGCGTGACGGTAGCAGGTGGGGCAATGGGAGCCACTATTGCTCTTGGAGTTGGATTATTAGGTGGCGATAGCTTAGACATCGCATCGGTGGCAGTTTGGGCAGGAACAGCCATTACCCAGTGGTTTATACTGCGGCGGTTTTCATCTAGGTCAATTGCTTGGCTAATTGCCGGAGTGGCGCAAATCCCGATCGCCTTAAATCAACCGAACTCTATGCTTTTTCAGCCACCCATTATCATATTGGTTTATAGCGCTGTGACTGCCATTTTGATGGTCTGGATCTTGCAGAGTGCGCGGATGCGATTGGTAAAAAAGTAGTTCTCTTGCCTCATTTAAAGTTGTACAGCGATAAATAATCTGTTCTTGGACAGCAATTGGGACGGCAAGAATTCATCGACTTGTAGCTATCGCAGGTCGATCAGAGCTTTAAAGATCGAAATGGCTGCCAATTGGGTGAATGCCTAGCGCACCTTTCCACGCCAGCGCAAGCTGTTTTGGTTGAGCTGGTAGATATACTCATCTGGTCGAGCGATAATAGCTTCGGCTAGAGCGATCGCTGATTCTAGCTGAGCTTCTGTAAGCTGCTTGTAAGCTGCTTCTTTGCCACGTTGCAAAACAGTGTACCAGCACTGCCCAAACAGGTTGTCTAAAATAATACGTTGAAAGCAGTGGTTATTGCGGACAGGAAATTGCCGTTGATGAGCCAGTTGAGGCAAGATGTGGTTAGTTAGCTCCAGATAGCGATCGCGACGTTGAGCAAGCTGATTCATTCACATTTTTTTGTAATATGGTAGTTCTTGTTTTTCATGCAGACGCATTCTATCTGCTAGAAAGTATCTAAAAATTGACCAAATGCCATGCCGAAAGACTTCTGCTTCTGTACCTAGAGGGTTGTTATATATTTTTACTAAGAAATATTTTGTCTGAATTTAATGTAATTATAAATTTAAGCGAAAACTAGGTTTTCCTGTACTCTTGTGGGAAATCTAAAGACAAGCTGTCTCTTATCTCAGAACTGTTGCCCGTGAAACCATGGGTGCCTTTTTTTACCAAAGCAACTCTATTGAGTTATGTCAAAGGAACAAAGTAGCTGTCCTTTGATCTATTACATCTATGGAATCTGCCTAGAGGCAGTCGGCTATGTTGCTGATTCTGCGAACTTTAGGAGACTGGTATGAAATCTGTTGGTTCCCACTTTCAGAGTAATGAGCGGGGTTCAGGCAAATTTCACGGTGCAATAGTAAAGTTATCTAAACGATGCGCCGCTCAGTGTCAGCGAATGAATCAGGCGCTACAGCGAGAGGTAGAAGCTTGCCAAGGAGCAGGAGAGAAACTGAAGGGTTTACTCCACGCACTCGTTGAGTTAACCCCGTTACCCGTTGCTATCACTAGCATAGAAAACAGTCAAATTCTGCTGAAGAATCAACTTGTAGATCCTTTATTTGGCATTTCTGGCGATCAGACCTTTGATGCGCTCGAACCAAAGTTTTACGGTAATCCGACAGAACCAACCCAACTTCTTAACAAGCTCAAGTGCGGCGAACAACTCATCAACTATCAGCTTCAGCTTAAAACCGTTTGCGGAGAGATTCGAGATACCTTACTCTCAGCCCAAATCGTTGAGTATAAGCAGCAACAGGCAATTCTTTGGATCTGGACAGACGTGACAGAGCCAAAGCAAGTACAGCAAACAGATGTATTCGCTGCACAAAAACAAGTAGAAACTGCGTTGCAAGAGAGCGAAACCCAGTTTCGAGCGATCGCGGCAGCCTCTCCCGTTGCTATGACCATTAGTCAAGTTGGGGATGGGCTGATACTATATGCCAGCGATCAGGTAAAAGAAACCTTTGGGCTACCCAGTAAAGATTTAGTGGGTCGTAAAACTCCTAACTTCTACTACGATACGACAGATCGTCAAGCCATGCTGGAGCGGCTCCTTGAGGAGAAACATATTCCCCAGTTCGAGGTGCGAGCGAAGAAGGCAGATGGGACACCAATATGGGTATCTGTCTCTCTCCAATTAATCACTTTTAATCATGAATGGGCTATCCTCAGCGCATTCCATGACATTACCGAACAGAAACAAACCGAAGCTAAGCTCCAAGCAAATGCGCGGCAACAGGCTGCCGTTGCTCAATTAGGTCAACAGGCATTGTCTGGCACTAATCTAACCTTGCTATTTAACGAAGCAGTCATGCTTGTCGCTCAAGTACTAGAGACGAAACTGTGTGGCTTTTGGAAGCTGCTACCCAACGACAGTACGCTTTTCTTACAAGCTGGGACAGGGTGGCAAAATGGACTAGTGGGATCTGCTTTAGCTGGAATTCAGGCGCACTCTCACTTGGGCTATACGATTCTCACTCAAAATCCAGTGTTGATTGAAGACTTACGCACTGACACACAATTCAGTGGTCCTCCTTTATTGCACAATCATAAGATCATTAGCGGCATCGGCATTCCAGTTCCAGGTCAATCACAACCGCTTGGTGCGTTAAGTTGCTATACGATTCAACCTCGAACCTTTACTCAAGACGACGTTCACTTTTTACAAGCGATCGCAAATGTGCTTGCTAGTGCTACCTCGCGTCATCAATCAGAAGCCCAATCACATTTAATGGAGCGGGCAATCAATGCTAGCAGTAATGGCGTGGTTCTGACGGATGCTAGTCAGTCTGACAACCCCATTATTTATACAAATGCTGCCTTTGTAAGCATTACCGGATACACGGCTGATGAAATCATCGGGCAGAACTGTCGCTTTCTGCAAGGATCTGATCGTAACCAGCCAGCTTTAGCAGCCCTGCGCTCTGCCATTCAAGAACAGCGCGAATGCCACGTAACTTTGCAAAACTACCGCAAAGACGGGACTCTGTTCTGGAATGAACTATATACTGCGCCCATATTTGATGCAGAAGGACGTTTAACTCACTTTGTGGGTATTCAAACAGATATTACAGAGCGCCTTCAAACAGAAGCAGCGCATCGCCAGCAAGAAGGACAGTATCGCCGCATTGTCCAGATGGCGACAGAAGGCATTTGGATGCTCGATCAAAACAACAATACCAGTTACGTTAATCAACAGACAGCGACCATGATGGGTTATAGCCCTTACGAAATGCAGGGTAAATCATTGTTCGCCTTTATGGATAACGAAGGCACAGTGATCGCCAACCATTATCTAGAGCGGCGGCGGCAAGGTATTCATGAAATGCACGACTTCAAATTCCGCCGCAAAGATGGGACAGATCTATGGGTCATTCTCTCAACCGCTCCTATGTTCGATCAGCAAAAAAACTACATCGGCGCGTTGGGAATGCTGACAGATGTGACTGATCGCAGACGAGCAGAGGTAGGTCTCCGCGAGAGCGAGCATCGCCTTAATGGCATTCTCTGCTCTCTCGAAGATGTTGTGTGGTCAGTTTCAGCAACAGCTCACGAAACACTCTATCTCAATCCTGCGGCTGAAAAAATCTACGGTCGTTCAATCACCGAGTTTTTTGATGACCCTGACCTGTGGATTAAAGTTGTTCATCCAGACGATCAGAAACGAGTTCAGGCTGCGACTCAAGCTTTAGACAAAAAGAAAAGTAGGAAATTGGAATATCGCATTATCCGCCCTGATGGCAGAGTGCGTTGGATACAGGATCGCTATCGTGTGATTTGCGATCCAATGGGTCAGTCGATTCGGATTGATGGCATTGCCACCGATATTACAGGACGCAAGCGGATGGAAGAAAAACTTCTTCATGATGCGTATCACGATGCATTAACGGATTTACCCAATCGCGTGCTGTTTGTGAATCGACTCAAACAAGCGATCGGGCGAGCAAAACGGCGTTCCAATTACTTGTTTGCCGTATTGTTTCTCGATCTCGATCGCTTCAAAGTGATCAATGATAGCTTGGGTCATTTGGTAGGTGATCAATTGCTAATAGCAATCGCCCAACGCTTACCGGGTTGTCTAGTCTCAGAAAACACTATTGCCCGATTAGGCGGAGACGAGTTTGCAATTTTACTTGATCCAATTAAAGATCCGAACGATGCTGCCACAGTGGCTGAACAAATTTACCAGGCATTGAAACTACCGTTCAATCTGAATGGCTATGAGATATTCACAACCGTGAGTATTGGCATTACCTTAAGTGCAACAGGCTACGGTCAGCCTGAAGAGGTGTTGCGCGATGCTGACGTTGCTCTACACTACGCTAAAGAACAGGGCAAAGCTCGTTTTGCCCTGTTTGATTCAGCGATGCGCGACCAAGCTATGGCGCTGTTGCAATTAGAGATGGCATTGCGGCGGGCGATCGAACGGCAGGAGCTACGTGTTTACTACCAACCTATTGTTTTACTGACGACGGGTAAGATTATCGGATTTGAAGCCTTAGTGCGCTGGCTACACCCAAAGCAAGGACTGATCTCTCCAGCCCAATTTATTCCAGTTGCTGAAGAGACGGGACTCATTGTTCCGATTGGACTGTGGGTGTTAAATGAGTCCTGTCGACAGCTACGGCAGTGGCAGATGCAGTTTCCAACTGCCTCAAAATTGACCATTAGCGTCAACCTCTCTAGTAAACAGTTTTCACAACCGAGGTTAGTAGACCAAGTTGACCAGGTTCTTAAAGAGACGGGTCTAAATCCAAATGATCTGAAGCTAGAGATTACAGAAAGTGGCATTATAGACAATCAAGAGTCTGCGGATTTGCTGCGGCGACTTCAGGCACTCAACGTGCAGTTGTGCATTGATGATTTCGGGACTGGATATTCTTCCTTAAGCCGCTTACGTCAGTTTCCCATCAATACATTGAAGATCGATCGCTCTTTTATCGGCACTATGCAAGAATCAGTTGAAGATGCGGAAGTGGTTCAGGCAATTGTCACCCTAGCTCATAATCTAGGTATGGATGTAGTCGCAGAAGGGATTGAAACAGCAGAGCAGCTGGCTCATTTGAGACGATTGCATTGCGAGCAGGGACAAGGATATTTCTTCTCTAAACCAGTTGATAGCGATGCGGTAGAAGCCTTACTTGCTGAAGGCTTTCGGTGGTAGAACTTGTTATGTTACAAAAATAGTTAGTGTTGATCATCATTGACTCTCAAGCTGTGAAGAATACCTGCAATGCTAATGTGAACTCGAAAGAATTTTGTTTTTATAAGTCGCTATCACCCGGTTTCAGCTACGAGAGACTCCCAAAATTGATGCCTCAAAGGGACTGCTCCTGAGCCTTCCGGCAAAGATGTCCTTCTCTCAAAATTCATACCCAATGAGCATTACAGGTTTCAGACAACAGATGACGTGAGATCGGTGTCAATTATTAAGAGACGCGGCACAAGTTATTGAGTACAGTCGGCACTATTGCATTAGCCGACCGTGATGACGCGGCGAATCTCGTCAGTGATCAGCCCGATCGCCATCGGGCGGCGCACCCCCGGTAAGACGGCAACATCGTAGAGTTCTTCCACAATGCCTTCCACCCGCAGCCAGTGCACAATGTCGCCCGTTGTTAAACGAATTACCAGTAACCCGCTGCGAGCTTCTGCATCTTTGATTTTGAGATTGTCATCAAGTGCCAGACCTGAAAAGGTTTTGTTGTGTCGGGGGCGTGAAACGCCGACGATCGCATAGTCTTCCCAAAACGCCAGTCCGCGCAGGTAGCCAGGACAAAAAGTAATGGGTTCAAACTTGCCCTGAGGACGATCAATTGTACCGAAGTAACCTGTCCCAGAGTTGAGCAGCCAGAGCTTGTCCTGATAGCAGCGCGGCGAATGGGGCATCGATAAGCCCGTGGCAATCACCTGATTCCCAGGCACATCCACGACAACTCCTCCATTGTGACGGCGATCGCGCCAACCATCGGCTACGTCAGACTGGCTAATAGCCGTGACATAGCACGGTTGCCCTTTATCCATCGCTAAGCCGTTGAGGTGGCAGCGATCTTCGGCTGCAAGTTTCGAGAGGAAGGGGGGCTGCCACAAGGGGACAAAGCTATGGGTGTCGCTGACGGTGGCGAGGCAGCCAAATAGCGTGTTCACGAATAGGATGCGATTGTCGGCATCCAGCGCAATATCGTGAACGTCGAGGTCGCCCGTCGTATAGCCCACTTGCGGGACGTAGAGGCGATCGTAGCCCTGATAAAGCTGTCCAGGTTCGAGGGCATTTTCAAACCGCCAAAGCTGAAACAACGAACTGAGGTAAAGGCTTTGACCAATGGCGGATAGCCCCATGACTCGGTTGAAGGTGCGCTCGAAGAGGGAGAGGCGATCGTCGGGCTGGAGTCCGATCAGAAACACTTTCCCCGTTTGGTAGGTGGTAAAGGCGAGGCTGATGCCTTGTTCAGATAGCCATTCAGGAAACTGGCGGGAACTGGTGATTTCGAGCGAGGGAGAGGAAGTCATGACCCTTCAACGATCCAAGAAAATGTAGGCGATCGAGTCTTGAGTTTGGTAACAAAACCCGAAGAGAAAAGTACCCTCAAGGGTAGCATGAGGGCGTTTAGATGCTGTTTATACTGAGCGTATTCTGCTGCATATTAGACGCGATCGATCTCACCTGAATTCAAGTCATAGGAATGCCTTCATTATGGTTGCCCCCATCCTCAATCTGTCTACGCTCAACGGCAGCAATGGCTTCCGCATCAATGGCATTGCCGAAGGTGACTTTTCAGGCGACTCCGTCAGCGGTGCAGGGGATGTGAATGGGGACGGCATTGATGACCTGATTATTGGTGCTACTGGTGCTGACCCTAATGGCAGTGGTTCAGGACAGAGCTATGTGGTGTTTGGCAGTCGTAATGGGTTTGGCTCTGCCCTCAATCTGTCTACGCTCAACGGCAGCAACGGCTTTCGCATCAATGGCATTGCCGCAGGTAACTATTCAGGCACATCCGTCAGCAATGCTGGAGATGTGAATGGGGACGGCATTGATGACCTGATTATTGGTGCTCTTGGTGCTGATCCCAATGGCAGTGATTCAGGACAGAGCTACGTTGCATTTGGCAGCCGCAGTGGGTTTGCCGCTGACTTTACCCCCTCTACGCTCAACGGCAGCAACGGCTTTCGCATCAATGGCATTGCCGCAGGCGACACTTTAGGCACCTCCGTTAGTGGTGCAGGGGATGTGAATGGAGACGGCATTGATGACCTGATTATTGGTGCTAGGTTTGCTGATCTCAATGGCATTGATTCAGGACAGAGCTATGTGGTGTTTGGCAGTCGTAATGGGTTTGGCTCTGCCCTCAATCTGTCTACACTCAACGGCAGCAACGGCTTTCGCATCAATGGCATTGCCGCAGGTGACTACTCAGGCACCTCTGTCAGCAATGCAGGAGATGTGAACGGGGACGGCATTGATGACCTGATTATTGGTGCTCTTGGTGCTGATCCCAATGACAATCTTTCAGGACAGAGCTATGTGGTGTTTGGGAATCGTAGTGGGTTTGGCTCTGCCCTCAATCTGTCTACGCTCAACGGCAGCAACGGCTTTCGCATCAATGGTATTGCCACAGGTGATATTTCAGGCACCTCCGTCAGCAATGCAGGGGATGTGAACGGGGACGGCATTGATGACCTGATTATTGGTGCTAGGTTTGCTGATCCCAATGGCAGTGACTCAGGACAGAGCTATGTGGTGTTTGGCAGTCGTAATGGGTTTGGCTCTGCCCTCAATCTGTCTACGCTCAACGGCAGCAACGGCTTTCGCATCAACGGCATTGCCGCAGGTGACACTTCAGGCGACTCCGTCAGCAATGCGGGGGATGTGAATGGGGACGGCATTGATGACCTGATTATTGGTGCTAGGTCTGCTGATCCCAATGGCAGTGGTTCAGGACAAAGCTACGTCGTGTTTGGTAACAGTGGGTTTGCCGCTGACATTACCCCCTCTGCGCTCAACGGCAGCAACGGCTTTCGCATCAATGGCATTGCCGCAGGTGACTACTCAGGCGCTTCTGTCAGCGGTGCAGGGGATGTGAATGGGGACGGCATTGATGACCTGATTATTGGTGCTACTGGTGCTGACCCCAATAGCAGTAATTCAGGACAGAGCTACGTCGTGTTTGGTGTAGCCGATCCGATCGCCGGACTGACGCTAACTCCTCCTACTGTCGATGCAGCAGGTGTGACGCTAGGTTCCATCAACGCTGACCTGAACACAAGTAATCTGATTCTGAACTTCACGCCTCGTGCCGTCAGCCGATCGATCGCCGGGTTCACCAATGCCTTTGGCACAGCCTTTGACGACACCCTCACCGGTAGTGCTGTTGCTAACACACTGACGGGCAATGACGGCAACGACACGATCGTCGGCAACGCAGGCAACGATGTCATCAGCGGTGGCGCAGGCAACGACAGCTTGCAAGGTGGGGCAGACAACGACCTCTATTTATTTGCTACCGATACCGCTCTGGGCAGTGATAGCTTGAACGATGCGATCGGCGTTAACGCGATCGCCTTTTCTGCGACTACGACGCAAAGCATCACGATTAATCTGGGGCTAACCACGGCTCAAACGATTAACAGCAATCTGGGTTTGACATTAGGCAGTGCAGTCGATATCACTAACTTAATCGGTGGTGGGGGTAGCGATCGCCTCACTGGAAACGCGCTGAATAACTCCCTGGTGGGGAATGGCGGCAATGATATTCTGTCCGGCGGTGTGGGGAATGACAGTATGGCAGGCGGGATTGGAAAGGATCGCTTTTTATTCAGCCTTGGGACTCGCTTTGACCGCACCCAAATTGGAATTGATGCGATTGTAGACTTCACCCGACAACAGGACAAGCTGGTGCTCGATCAAGCTACCTTTAAAGGCGTGAGAAAGATTGACTTCGCCTCTGTAAGGAATCGGCGGCAGGCGCAACAAAGCGATGCCGAGTTTACCTACATTCGCAGGAGCGGAGCTTTGTTCTTCAACGCCAATGGCAGCAATGACGGCTTCGGCAGGGGCGGACAGTTTGCCGACTTAGCCAATGGATTCAATTTGGCTGCAAGAGATATGGTGCTCGGGCGTGCCTGATGGGTTCTGCGGGGGGAGAGGGGCAGCGATGCTCTTCTCTCCTACCCAACAGCACCCTATCCAATTGCGGGTAAAAATTTGCACCCTACAGGATGGAGCATATGACGATCAAGTCTTTTAAGGGAACGATTTATTGGTCTCTGTCACTTTTGCAAGTTTGAACCTAACCGCAGCACAAGTTTTGGAAGCAGAGCAGGGCTTATCCTAGAGCTTAAAGGAGGATTGATGTGTTTTTCAGCACCCATTAGCTTTGCTGCCAGCGCTTTGCTACTTCCGACAGGTCTCTATTCCTTGCGTCTAGCATATCAACGGAACCCTAGCTATCTTCCGCTTGCTTGTATTCCGATCGCGTTTGCCATTCAACAAGCTGCGGGCTAGTTGTTTGCATGGGGGTTCTCCTTAAGGTAAGAAATGATCAACGCTAAATCTGTGAGCCTTTCGAGAGCCGACGCCAAACCAAGCAGCGTTTTCATCATAATTTTCTTCAATCAGTGCACCGTTCACATCCGCGATCGCGCCGTAGATTGGGCTAGTGGTCTTGAAGGGCGATAGGTAAACAGTGGCGGCAGCCCGGCTTAGACTTAAGTACTCAGATCTGACAGTTTCGTCCCTATTTACTCGGTTCTGAAATGAGTATTGCCGATTTCTATCTGATTCCCGTCTTTGTCTGCCTCTCGCAGACTCCAGAATATGACATGACGATCGCTCAGGCTCCGAAACTGCGAACCTGGTGGAATGCAGCCAGTCGACTTCCCAGCGTGAAAAAAGTGTGTGCATAGCAACTGTGCATCCTGTTGACGCATTGTTTGAAAGATAAAGCATCATCAAATGCTGACGGCTCGCTTACAGTAAAGCTGGGGTCAATAGCTGAACTGGAGGAACAATGGCAGGCGAAATGAACTACATTCGGCGCGGCATAGGGAAACCGCTGCTGTTGATTCATGGGCTGGGTGGGAGTTGGCAGTCCTGGAGTCCCATTCTTAACGATCTTGCGGTCGATCGTGAGGTGATCGCAGTAGACTTGCCAGGTTTCGGCGAAACACCGCCTCTGATGAGTGAAGTCTCTATCCGAACGCTATCGGATGCCATGACCCATTTTCTGAAGGCTCACGACCTGATGGGAATTGATGCGGTGGGCAGCTCGATGGGAGCAAGACTTGTGCTGGAACTAGCGAGGCGGGGTGGTGTCCTGGGAGCAGTGACTTCGCTTAATCCTGGTGGCTTTTGGAAAGGTTGGGAGCGTTCTGCATTTTACGGATCAATTTATGCGTCGATTCGTCTCGTGCGTCTCTTGCAGCCTGTGATGCCACTGCTGACCGGAAACGCAATTAGTCGAACAGCGCTCTTTGCCCAGTTTTCGGCACATCCCTGGCAGCTGCCCCCTGAAGTCACCCTGGAAGAGATGCGGAGCTTTGCCGCTTCGCGGTCATTTGACGAACTGCTACATCAGCTTGCTTATGGGGAAGCCCAACAAGGTGCGCCAGAGGGTGCGATCGCCCATCCCCTCGTGATTGGTTGGGGTCGTCGCGACCGGGTGTGTTTTCCAAATCAGGCACAGCGTGCCCTAGAATTATTTCCGGATGCACGATTGCACTGGTTTGAGAACTGTGGGCACTTTCCACAATGGGATGTGCCACAAGAGACGGTGCGCCTGATTCTAAGGAGTGAATAGCGGTTGCTGACACTTTCCTGCCTCTACGTTATTCAGATAATTTTTTATTTCCCAACAACTCTAGCCAGTAATTCCTTACTTCTTATTACACATCGAAGATACAGGTCTAAATCGGTTCCGCAGAGATTCGAGCAATCGGCAACGCATCATGACCAAATGCCTCCATCAGAAGCGGAATAGACGTGCCTCGCTCCATTCGCTGCCAGTGCTTCCAGGTCTTACGAAGGGTATGGCTGCCATAATTTTCCTTCAACCCTACGTCTTGGCACCACCCTTTCACCATCTCTTGGAGGCAGTGATACCTGAACAATCTTGCCCTAGCCTGCCGTCGCTGCAATGAGAGGCGCTACAACTTTACAACCGGGATAGGCGGCTGGTATCTCCCAAATTTTAAGATCTCTCGCAACACACTAGGAAGCGCCAAAAGAACTGATTCCCTGATCGCTTCGGGAACACCTGCATAAAGATCTAAAACTGGCTCAGAGCCATAATTTATGGCTTCTAACAGCAGTTCAGACCACAAGCTTACTTCGGGATCACCCCCCGGTAATTTACTACTAACACCAGAGGGTGATCCTGCTGAATCCCCCAAGGCTAAAAATGCTTCACGCTTTGCTTTACGTCTTGAAAGCACACTTGAAACTATTTCCCAGTGAGATTCTTTTAGTCCGTAGACTCTAAGTTTTTGCCCCTCATGCCCCGGCACTATGCTAGAGAAGCGAAGCATTTCCACCTCTATACCCATCTGCCTTAAAAGCTGATGGATTATCTGAGTATCAGTCACCCTCTCATGAATGGAAAAATTCAGAACAATTTTTGATAGCTCTGATAATTCCCTAGCCTTGTCTGCATAGGGTTTTAAGTCATAAATAGTCCATTCCCAGCCTTCAGTAATTTTTACAATCAACTCATTAAATCCTAAACGCTCTCTTAAGGCTCTCTTTAGCTCAATTGTGGACACATCCCAAGGGCAAGCACCCTTACCCCAAGAAGCCTGTTTTTCTAGTGCCTTAATGGTTCGCTCGATAGCAAGACCTTCCTCAAGTTGCACCTCTAACGCTAGCAGCTCACCACGCCGCCGACCCTCGTTATCCCAAAGCACATCAAAAATGCTCAACTCTTCCAGAGCGTAAAACTCTTTGAAATAGTGCTTAGCGATCGCCTTATGCTCTTCAGGCGACATCACCTCTTTTTGCTCCAGAGCCAGAAGGTCTGCGTACTGTAAATCTTCAGCAGCTACCAATTCCTCAGCATCAATTTCTCGCTGAGCGGACCGGATTTCAGACAAAAGCAATTTGATTGCAGGATTACTATTATGCTTTTCAATCTGCACCTGGTTCCCCTCAGCTTTGAGTCTTACGAGCAACGCTTGGCGAAGATACCTCATTGAGAAATTCTGCTCACTTGAAAGCCTGCAAAATAAATCCAGATGCGGATTAACTCGCCAATCATAGGCTTCAAATTCACCCGCTATATCTTCTCGCAGGTTTGAGCGCACTAGGCGAACAGTTGCAGCGGTCGATGCCTGCAAATGCTCACGAAACTCGGAAGGCAGAGCCGATCGGCTCACCTTAGAATAATTAGAGCCGACCTTGGCACACCAGACGATCCGCTCAACTCCCTCACGCACCCGCCCTAAAGCTTGGCTCATATCGGCATCGTTTGAGCTTCCACCTGTGAACACCCCAAACACTTTTGAGATAACGCTTTGAGCCTCAATAGAAACACCTGTAGCCATCGAAGGCGACACGATCACCACATCAAAGCACCCCTCAAGAAGTGAGCGATCGGGCGACTGCATGAACTCCCGCTCAATCTCACCCCCTGAAGTCTCAGAGTTGATCACCATCACTTTTTTAGAAGGGTCAGCGTTCAAAATCCCTGTGGCTAATGATTTGCTCATCCCTTTGCTGTCAGTAGCGATAAAAACTACCTGCCCTGGCTTCGCCTCATCCACAGCCTCAAGGATTTCAGCAGTGATAGCCGTGCGGTCTGGAGCTTCTAGAAACCTGCAAGGGTATCCTTCAGATTGATAGTCATTTTTGATCAGGAATATATTTCTATCCTGATTTTCCGCACCAACTCCCTGATAATCCCGAAGCTCTTTTAGGTAAGAAAGCGTTGCATTATCAAGATCTGCATCGGCAATAATCACCCGACGAGCCACACTCAGCAACTCCCTAAATCTTGCAAGGAGCGCCGGACGTTTGCCGTCTTTCGCACAGGTCGAGGATGTGAGCAAATGCCTCACCACCTGGCACACTTCATCAAGCACTAGATCACAACCTGCAAAGGTCTCAGGATTAATAGACAGCAGTGAATCGACACAGAAACCGACCCGAAGCGTGTAGCCTGAGCCGCTGATGAATTTGCCACCAACCTTATCCAAATCTCCTCTCCAGTTAAGTCCAAGGCGAGAGCAGAGGTTACGTCCTAAGGCGACTCTATGAGTTGCCGATAGCACTGCTTCAATATCAGAGACCAGGCTTGAGATAAATTTTGTCTTACCCGTTCCCTTGCTGCTGGCGATCGCAATGATGCCTGACTCTGGCAAATTAGAGAGCAAAAGCGTTGATAAATCAGCAGTAGATAAACGAATATGCGGAGCATAGGTAAGCTGATTGCTTAACCGCTCTTGGAGCTTCCAGTGAAGAAAAGGCAACGCCTCTGCATAGACTTTCTCAAATGCTTCAGCTCCAGAATTGGCGATTAAATCATCAACGCCTTTGCCGATCGCCCCATTCCAAAGAAGTAGGCTCACTTGTCCTTCTGCCTGCTCAAGTAGCCCCCCAAACCGGAAAAGGGCAAGCGAGACCTGCCGACGAACCTCTTTTTTCTCATCCTGGTCAAAGGCTAATAGGTGCGATCGCCCTGGCTGAGCAAACCGCTCAACATCAGCAATGAGTGTTCGAGAGCCATCAACTTGTTTTCTGTAGCCACCGTTTACGCCATAGAGAGCGATCGCCACAAATCCCTCACTTAACAGCGAGAGTGCTTTTTTACCTCCTTCAGTCCAGATAACCGGAATCTCAGGATGCTTTTCAAGCCAGTTCCAAAATGAACCCCGAAGAGGAACTATTGCTCCATACCGCTTCCTGATTTTAAGTCTGAACTTAAGAGGCACTTCAGGCAGATAGGCAGTAGAACCTGCACCTAAAGGAGCCTCATATTTCTGGATTTTGCCTTTAGCATTATGCCGAGGATGGCTCAGCTTTGCCTGCCACGTTGAGCCATCCTCATTAAGCAAGAGTGCTGCAAACATAGCCTGTCTTATTTGATGCCCGAAGCGTGTATACCGCCAGTTCAAAGCATCATGGATCGGCGTAGATACATCCCCACCCGGCAGCTCTTCTAAATCAGCGACTAGCGACACGGCAGACACAAAAAGCTCAGCGTCTATACAAGAGCCTCTAATAAACTCATCTCGTATCTGCTCTGTATATGTCGTTAGAGAATCTATTTTGTGAGAGAGAACAGCAATCATGGCGTTGCTCCTCTCTGCAAAAGTTGACGGATATAAGCTTTCTCCGCTTGGGTCAGAAGCTTCCAAGCTGCTCTTTTAAGAGTTAGAGGAAGGCATGAAGCCCGCTGTACTTCAGTCTTAGAGCTAACCTTCCGTAGATACTGCACCAGGACTGTCGAGACCTGGCATAGTTCGATAGGAGACAGAGTAGGAATTCCGCAGTGGTGCAATGACCCGTCTGGCTCTTCTAAAAAAGCTTGGATGAGGTGTTCTAACGTTGCAGCCGATGTCAGCTTACCCGCAAGTCTGCTGTCTGCTGCTTGGTAAAACTCCAGTCGTTCTTGAAAAGAGGAAAATTCGGTCTTTTTGAGAATTAAAGGTTCTGCGATCGCAGGAGACAAAATCTCCCTGCTTTTTGTTGCAGCTAAACGCCTAGCCATTGTATGTACACATCCTTATCCGAGAGGTGAAGCGACCCTGGGATAAAAGAGCATTAAGCTCTCTTTATCCTTCAAATAAGGAATTAAAGAGAGCTTCACATAGATGTGCATTTGTAAGGATTTCCTGCAAAAAAAGTTGCAAAACTCCCTACGTGTCTCATACAATGAAAACACGCACAACATCCCCCGACCTCTAACCTCTTTCGCTCGCCAAAGCTTCTATTAGTTAGTTGATCGGAAATGCGTAAATCTCTTTATTTCCTTTCCCCATGTTGCTCTTGCAGTGTGGGGCATTTTAATGGCTGAACATAATTACTACCTCCTAAATACCTTAGAGAAATCATAACCCTGAAACTCTTCCCCTGATCGATCTCTGTTGGCGAATTGATTAATCAAGCGTCTCCTCATATGCCCCGGAAGCACCTGAACCCCATAAAAACGGTGAAGGACAACGCTGAAAGAATGAGCCTTAGAATCCCCTCAAGTGACATGCCCTAAGCGCTTAACCCACTGACGCTCGCTGTAATGAAATTCCCAAACGGTCACTTCCCCGTGCTTGAAATCCGGTCGCTTACGAGGTTGTGGCGTGTCTCTGGCAGGTTTAAGCAATCGCGCTAAACTTATTGCTCCATCTAGCAGCTTGGATGTTAGTACGTCTGTCTTTTTGAGGTTGCTGTGTTGTTGTCTGTGTCATAGCGTTTACTTGTGTGCTTAGCACGTTCACCCCAACTACCGCCTACATTAGTGATGGCTTAATCCTTTAACTGAGAGCTTTTTCGATCGCCGCACCTAATCGAGCTAGGGTTCTTTCCTTTGAAAAATCGGCGGCTGCCCTTGCTGACTCTGCCAGAATGGTGTCGGTGTTGGGGGTGAGCTTGAGTGCTCCGCCCAGGTAGCCCAAAGCTTTGCAGTAATAGTCAGAGAGGTTTGTAGAAGCCAGTCGCTTCACGGTTTGATGATCGCCGCTCTGAAAAGCTGCTAAGGCTTTGTTATGGAGTTCGGAGTCAGGGTTTCCTAAAGTCTCTAGGATGGCGCTGACGGCTTGATTGACTTTTTCTAGAGTTAGTTCTGTCTGTACTGCTACTGTCATTGTTTTCTCCTTAATTATTTCCAAGTTTCAAAGTTTTCAGCCTCGACTTGAGAAGCATAGATCTTGTCCCAGTTGCGATCGAGATGCTCTTTCACAATTCGGGATACAAATCCGATCGCGTTGTCGCTGCAAAGCAATTTATAGAAATTTGCATCGTTGATCTCTATCTATCTGCGGTTGATAATTGGTTTCCCATTTGTCTTGCAAGTGCTTCACAATCATTCGTGAGACAACCTGCACCATTGCTCCACCGTCCACAATTTGAGCCACACGCAGCAACACATAGTTGTAAGCGGATAGCCCAATGATGTTATATCGATGTTTGTTCTCATCGATCGCAGGAACAAGATCAATGTCGTCAATGGGAGCTTTTCCAAAAGCAGGTCTGCCCGCAATGTAGCGTGACAGGTCTTCATCGCTGCCGTCTCTCAAGGTACGAAAGTAGTCTTCTTCCTTCATCCCTCTTGCTTCAGCATCAAGAATGCCAGCACGAGCATAAAAAACTCCATCCACAGCCATGAATCCGTGAATCATCTGTTTAAGGATGCTTGCCTTACTCCAACCCAGCTCAGAGCAGGCTAATTCAACCTTGTTCCAATTGTCAGGAGTTGCAAATACATAGTTGATACGTACTTCCCGAATCACAATGTTTTCGTCGATTCCTTTAGCCATGAATAGCTACCATCTTCCCATATTCTATACGGCTATATGCTACGAACCACTTTTTAAAACAGTAACACACTAAAATAGTTGTTAATAGAATTTTTTATGCTAAATTTATTCGTAAGCGAACGGAAGATAAGTTCGCAACGAACGCTCCGAAAGCCTTGCGGCTCTCCCTAATATTTGACATAGGAGAATATGAAAAATGGCTAAGATGTTTGACTTGCCTGATCTCGCCACTGCTGAAGCCTTGGAGAAAATTGACCCTGTGTCCCTTCAAAATCGTTCCTACGACCACTCGATCGCACTTGCCCCGAATGACGCAGCGAACGAAAACCTGGACGGGTGCGAATCAGACCAGCCTGACTTGACTGATATAGATGATTTACTGGCGATCGCCATTTGGCAGCCTGCCGAACCTCAGTACTGTCGGGCAATCTGTGCCTATTACGGCGTGAAGCCTCGTACCGTGCAGAAATGGTTCACCAAAATTGTTGAGGCTTGCCCCTGGTTTGCTGAATCAGAATTGCGATTGAGTGACGATCGCTATACCCCTTTATGTATCCAGCTAATGGGCGACTATCGAGCTTCTGGTTTGATTGCTCGAAAGTGGGGGATGAAAATGGCTGAACGCTTTGCAGATCGCGCTGCTGTCACCGCCTCAGCCTCAGAGCCACCCGCACTCCGCCCTGAAGTCATACCACGAGAGGATCAGCAGTCTATTGAGGACGATCGCCCCCTTAGATTTTCCCTGCACCTTGGCTCAAGCCTCACCCTGCCCTCTATCGCCAGCATCGTCAGCCCTGGTAACGACACCGCCTATCTGATGCAGACCCAGCAGCGCTTGCAGCAATTCGAGGCATTGCAACAGCAAGTCATCGCCCAAATGCAGCAGCAGCACGAACAGGCTCAAGCCCTTAACGCTCAGTATCAAGAAGCCACCAGTCTGAGCGACCAACTCCTCCTACAAGAGTTCCAGCTTAAAGGCGTCCAGTTGGGCTACACCGCCCTTCAGCTCAAGCAGCAAGCCTTCAAAGCCACAATTCAATCTGTCGAATCTGGAACCCTAGCCGTGCCGGGAAAGCCCCCAACTGGCAACGAGCCATTGCCATCGGCTTGATTTTAGGGGCGATCGCCACCGCCACCCTCACCCTTAGATTTGGGTACAGCCACCGCACCGCACCCCATGAACCCGCACCCCATGAACAGCCTAGAAGCCTCCGAACTGCCTACGGCTAATCATGCCTTGGGGCGATCGGTACGCTTGACGCAGCAAGCGTACCGAAACTCCACCTTAGATCTTCTAAACCTGCGGATTGCCGAAGAAGAAACTAACCTCACAGCCCTTCAATATCAGCAAAATCACCTGAAAACGGGCTACGAATTGCTCAAACTCCAAGCCCTACAAAACAAGGTCAATGCTGCTACCCCTGAAACTTCCCCACCATCCGGCTACCGCAAGGCAGACCAAAATCAATGCTCCCATCATGTCTAATCCGACCCAGATCGCTTCGCTTAAGCCAAAACTCACAGATTCACAAATCCGCCTTGCCCTCTACGCCCTGGACTCCGCCCTAGAACCCAGTGGCGTGTTTCTAGAGATCGATACTTCAGACCTCGCCCCAGACCTCAACTACATCCAATCTCTCGCCCCCACTGCCCGCTACCAGTTCGCCCTCAATCTGCTTCAGCAACAGACCGTCTAAGCACCAAACCATTTATCTAAACACTAACCAGGAACGCAATGCCAACCCGTAAAGCAGTTACTACCAAGCCTACAGAACCAGAAATTCAAGACATCAAAGCCTCCGCACAGATCGAAACATCAACGCAGCCGATCGCCCAGTCCTTACCCGCGATCGACGAGCTGATTGCCCGACATGCCGAACCTCTAGCCGTCGAGCTACTCGAATCACGCCTCACCTCTGCAATCCACACCCACATCCGCCGCCTGCTGACCTCTCAAGTCCCCGCAGATATCGCCCAGCGTCAGTCTTTATTCCGCCGCATCGGACTCATTGCCGCTGGCTCTGCCCTTTCAGAAGCCTTTGGCGCATTTTCCCAAGATGCCCAAAGTCACCTAGAGGAGATGAAAACCACAGCCCTACCTGCCTCCACAAACGGCTCTAAGAGCATCTAAGCATTGCCCACCCATCACATGTAAGGAATCCCTCCATGCCTCCCCGCAAGAAACCTGCCCCAATGCCCCAAGTCCCGAACGTTTCGCCGATCGCTCCGACTCCTGCTGTCTCAACTCCAACCTTCAACAGAGGCGGCAGAGCCATTCTGAATCTCCCTACAGAGATTGTGCTAACCGCCCCTGATTTCCAGTCCATGCTGCCCACCGACTGGTTCAGCGACTCCTCTGCGCTTCAGCGCCAAACCGATGAAGCCAGAGAGCAAATCAAGCTCAGCATCCATGAAAAGCGCAACACCGTTGCTACTCTTAGAGACAACATTGCCCTTGCCACTGACATTGTGGGGGCTGCAACCGACTTCACCAAACTAGGCAAGCAGCTGATCAGCTATCAGATTGGGCTAGAGGCAATGACAACCGAAGGCGTGAAGCTAAGCCAGCAGCAGACCCGCACCCAGCTAGAGCAGATTAAGCTTGGCAACCTTCAGCAGGACGTTCAAGGCACTCAAGCCCTGGGCGCTAAACAAGGCGAAGTCTGGCAATCACGGCTCGATGAACTTGACAACCGGATTAAAGAGATGCGGGATAAATCGCGCCCTTACCTGCCGACAGAAGGCTAAAACCATGCAGAACTCCATGCGATTGAAGCTTGAGTTGCTGGGTGGCAGTGCGATCGCCACCCTCGCCCTCCTGATTGGCATCTCCTACACAAATCCCAGTGGGTTTCGCAATATTGCCCTGGCTAGTCTAGGGGGAGCTGTCACTGCCGCTGTTGGCACCCTGACGCTCTGCGCCATCAATGACAGAACTGGAGTGCTACAGCGTGAAATTAGCAAGCTAGAGATTGAGGTGAAATCCCTCAAAACCAAGCTTGACAAGGAATATGAAGATGCCGCCGCCCTGGTCATTATCTGTGAGCAGCTCCAAGACGCTGTCTCCAAACATGAGTTTGAATTGAGCGAAGCAGGTAGCAAGGTTGTCGCGATCGAGCAACAGGCAAAGCAATGGCAACTTGCAGCTCACAACAGCAGAAATGCTGCTCTGAACTTGAAAGCTCAGCTAGAGCAGCTCCAGGCTAACTTCAACGAACGTCTGCACCAAGCCGTGAAGGCAAAAGCCAACCAGATTGCCCGTCGTAATGCAGACATGTACATTAGCAAGCGCAAAGAGGAGTTGACCGCGATCGACACTGCCCATTTGGAGCAGCTTCAATCTATCAAAGAGAGTTACCAAAAAGAGCTAGAAGAGCTGCAAACCCTGTTAGGACAAAGAGAGCAGCAGTTGTCAGAGTTCGCCATTGAGATCAAAACCTGGGATGAAGAAATTATGCCGGGAACGCGATCGGCGTTTACTGAATCCGCCACCTCCCTGCAACTGCAACTCCAGCTTGCCGCCCAACGATTAGAAGCCCTCCAGAACACCAATGCCCAACTGCAAGCCCCTAGACTGTTTCCAGGCACCACTGCCATCGACGCGACAGGCAATCGCATCGTTCAACACTTTGCCGCCTATGAGGTGATTTTGGATGCCGTTGAAGCCATCTTGATTCCCACAGGATTTAGACTCCGCTTCAAATGCGATCGCACCAATGAATTCACTAAGCTCACGGAAGAGGAGTTTGACAAGCGCACGGCAGAACCAGGACTGATGGGTCTAAGCTATGCCCTGCTTGACTTTGCCCTAGATACCCGCAACTTCATTGTGAGCGTGGATATCGTCACTGCTCCCCCCTTAGCAACGGGTGGAGGTGGGGCTATCGCTTCAGGTAAACCCATCACGGCAGCAACGGCAACCGACTTGGTTTCTAAGGGTTCTGCCAGCAGTGAAGATGCCTTTAGAGCTTTGGGCTGCTTCCCTGCCAGTGAATTTGAAAATGTCATCCGCGACAAGTTTGTTCCTCGTGTCCGAGTTGTCGCCGGATCAACAGGCGGTAAATCCCCCCTAATGGAACTGATCGCCGTGGCATTAGCCAAGCAAAACCAGGCTGAACTCTGGCTAATTAACCCCGTTCCAGGCTCACCCAAGGACTGGTTTAGCATTCCTGGATTGGTTCAACCGGGTACAGACGTGACCCAAGAAGCGATCGCTCAGCTTCAAAAAGCCCATAGGGAGCTAAACGAGCGCAACAAAAACCTGAGCCAGAAATATCGATTTCTCATCGTTTGCGCCGATGAAATCAACCGACTGGCGCGGGAATTTGCAGACTTGGGCACGGTGATCAAAGACTACTACCAGATCTCAGATCACGCTCAAATGGGCTTCATTACCGCTGGTCAAGGGGGCAATGTCAGCGGCGTTTCTGGAGCAGCTAAGACTGACAACGCTAAAAAGCTGATGGAAGAAGATTTCCAGAATGCTACGCAGGTTTTTACGGCTCAGGCTGCAAAGGCATGGCTTCAGAAGAAGAACGTTAGCCTACTGCCTAAACTTACAGAACTCGAAGCCCTCTGTCGTCAACTGAATGAAGCGGCAGGACTCTCCCCTCGCCCTAAGCCTGGAACAAAGGTCGTCGATCGCCATGCCTATCGAGTGGCTCTAGTCGTGAGTCCTGCCACAGATGAGCCATTCTTCCTTCAGATTCCCCCGTACAGCCATTACGCAGACAAGCTAAACGGCATTAGCTTTCCCGATGGAGCCATGATTACCGCTCCCTATGAAAACCAGGTAGCGCTGGGGTTAGCCTCTGATCCTCTGACCTGTCCCCATTGTGGCTCTGCTCACACCAAGCAAGATCGCCCTTTGAAAACGGAGATTAAGCGAAAGTGCAACGATTGCGGCAATTTTTACAAAGTGCCAAAACTGACGCTAACCTCATCGCGCAAGGCATTTAGTATCGACGCGAGAGGGCAGTAACAGCGTCAATATTGCCCCTGTCATAGGGCTGGAGCGGAGACAGCGTTGGGCAATATTCAGCCACGTCGGTAGCCGCGTTGGTTTTCAGCGTCGATTTCACACTGTCATTGCTTTTTCAATCATCCATTGCTCACTCAACAACTCGAACGAAATCAGGAGAACTCAGGGTTTATGATTTTAGTCAGGTAAGGCTCATTAAGAACCGGAGATACTAAATCTTAAGGCGTTGCTTGCGCTATGTGCAGTGAAAGTTGTACGTACTGTTAGAGGGGATAGAGAAGGATATATCTAAAACTCTCTCCTTTACCAGGCTGGCAATGAGTATGATGGGAAGCCTCAAACGTAAGTGATTGGGATATCGCTATGTCTAGCAAGTTAGAGTATTCACGCCGACTATATGACGATGTTTTAGATTGGTATAAAAGTGCAGACTCGAAGGCTCAAGTGGTTTTAGCTATTGATGCTGCTTTCTTGGCGTTCCTAACAAGTACAGTTTTCTCCGAGCCTGATAAACTGCGATCAATTCTTGATGTATTCAGTTGGGTAACATGGTTAAATCTAGCATTGATGCTTTTGTCATTGATAGTATCAATTGGAGCTGCTATTTCTTGCGTTTGGTCACGAATATATTCAATCAGAGAAGTTAAGCAAATTATTAAAAAAGCCGAGTCAAGATGCCAAGATTCTGACAAGTATCCTCCAGAAATGATAATGTGGTTTTTTCAATTTATTGAGGCATTAGATCAGAAGAAATTTCAGGTTACTCTTGAGTCTAGTGAGGAGGAATTTGAGCTTAAAGTGCTTGCAGAGGAAATATACGTACTCTCAAGCAATGTTCGTAAGAAGCACATCGCAGTTAACATTGGATTTGGGTTTGCAGCATTAAGTCTAATCTTCTTTGTTATGGCGGCTGTGAGTTATCTATACTCTGCTGCCTAAGTTCTAGATAAGCGCATCCCAATAATCGTACTAGAAAGTCGTCTTAGAAGAACTCATAGAGATAGTTCGACAGTTGGCTCGATCGCAACAACAACTGAGGTTACCGATCAATCACATAAAACTCCTCGTACTCCAGTGGGGTTGCCGCAGCGATCGCAAGCTGGATTACATCTTTGTCTTTTTCAAAAGCGCGATCGGTGAAAAAGACAAAGATTGCGATTATCGCTTGATCGCGAAAAATCGGAAAACCAAGTCCGGCTTTGAGATTGAACGCTTTAGCAAGCTGATTGCGAAGAAAGTAGCCTTCTGAGGGAACAGAAACATCTTCAATCCACTGAGGCTGACGCAACTGAAAAACTCTCCCAGGCAACCCCTCGTTAATCGATAAAACAAAGCTTCGACTACAGACTCCAAATTTTTCGAGAGCATCCCGGCGATCGTCGTCACGGTTTGGATGAACACACCAAATCGGACTGAGTTCGAGCAGAGTTTCTTCTGGATTGAGCATCCAAGCTTCGCCATAGTCCCAATTAATGGATTGACAGACGCGGCTGAGAGCGCCAGCGAAAGCAGGATGAAGCGTTGAGACAGCATTCGTATAGATAGGCTCAACCATAAAGCAGTAAGCTCAATCAACAATGGGTTGCAATTCTACCTTTAACACCAAGATGGCTTATTGGGTGTATTGATTGGAGCGCTGATATCCCAATGAAACATATACTCGCTTAACTTTCTGTTCCAATGCTGATGCTATTGGCGAATGCCCCTTATTTTTGTGATTTTCCTTTGATCTTTGCTAGACGTACTAGCCTGTATGGGCATCCTAGAGTCATTCTCTAGAGTGCTTTTGCCATGTCACCGTTTTTTAGGCGTTTGCTTATTATGACTACCGCTATCGCTCTTCCATTCACCGCAGCGCCTCACTTCATGCAACGTTTTGGGACTCCTGCATTCGTTGATCAGGCAATTCAAGCTAATCATGAGCGGCAAAAGGTATTAGCAGGTGGGGTTTGGTGCGCTCAGTTTAATCCGGACGGCAGCTCAAAGGAGATTTTATATGGGACAGATAAATGTGGCAAATAGACTTCATAGCTAACAGTCTTAAAACCGTAAGTTAAATAATCAAGTAAAAGCATATGAAAATTCAATTGATGCTCTCTGCTTTGTTAAGCATGGCGATCGCCATGCTGATCCTGCTCTTTCAGCCTTCGCCCATCGCTGCACAGCAGAACTGTGACCCAAGCTATCCTACCGTCTGTATTGCGCCTGCTCCGCCAGATTTAGACTGTCCAGATGTTTCATACACCAACTTTCAGGTACGCCAGCCTGACCCACATCGTTTCGATCGGGATAAGGACGGTATTGGCTGTGAGGCTCACTAGAAGGAATTTTGGGCAGTTGACAAAGACATTTAATTGAGATTTTTTGGGACTTGAAAGCCTTGTATAGCAAGGCTTAATTTATGCAACAACGCTGATCAGTTTTATAATTGATCGTAGTGTTTTAGTTGGGAAAGCATGAGGCTCATGGGTAGTGCGCCGCAAAATGTTAGGTGGCAACGACGATAACTATTATGGATATCTTCAGCACATCGACATAGAACCCAGGTCTGTCGGGATACGGAATGAGTTAGCCGAGATAGCGATCGTCTCAACCCTAAACTAAACGAACTCAGCAGCTTCTTGTTCTAGCTACGACCAGTGATTTGTGACATGATTGGTAATCTCACTGGGTTTATCTAACTTACCAGTCGAGTTATTTGTGCGGATAAAGAAGCATTCTTTCAGTTGCCCAGTCTTGTCGCGGATGTGGACGTAGACAGGTTTGGGGGCACGTTGAGCGGTGATTTTGCAGATTTCCTGTTGATCGATGACGTGAAAGCTGATGGCAATGTAAGGGGCGAGATCTTTGCCCATTTCCTTAAGCAGTAGATCGTTGGTGAGCCAGAGTTCGTAGCCATCGCGGTTTTTCTTTTGCAGAGTTTGGTAGTCGAGCTGTAGTCCGAGGATGTTGCCGTTGTCTTCGACACCGATGAGGAGGGTGCCGCCATGAGTATTGAGGAAAGCGGCGACAGTTTTCAAGATCACCTCTTCCATCGTCCGGTCTTTTTTGGCTTCTTTGAGGTTCCAGCGGGCGGTGGATTTGAATTCGAGTTGGGCGTTTTCGCCTTGGGCGATTAAAGCCAGAATTTCGGCATCGCCTGCTTTTGGGATAAAGTTGCGGTATTCCGCAAGGGCAGCTTGTTTGACTTCGTCTGAGACGATCGGGAAGGTGGAGAGAATATGGGTGAATTCGGTTTCGGTGAGTCCGTAGAGATGGGCGATCATGCCGTCGAGTTCGGCGCGAAGTTTAGCCCGATCGCCCTCATCGGTAACGCCGTTGGCATGGGAGCCTAGCCCGACTTCGGCGGCAAGATCATCAAATTCGGGAGTGGTGCAGATGAGTTTGGCAGCGCGATCGACGATTTCTTTGAAGTAGCGATCGCCTTTGATGAGGCGGGGAACAGGAAGTTGGTACATTGAAAAAAGGCTGATATTCCGAGCAACTCTTGAGCGAATTGAGTAATCAACGACAAAACTGTTAAACGTACTACATAGAAAAAGTAGCTCTTCAACATTTTTGACGTTTCGACTTACGCCTAGAGAGTGTCCGCAAAATACATGCTTAGGAAGTAGCGAAACTATGAGGTTTCTAAAGTTTGTATTTTCACCTACTAGCCTAAAAGCTAATCTGTGATGCTGATAAGCCAATTCTTGACCATCATCTTTGGCTCTACCAAGCAGAGATTTTCTTGCTTCACCTTCATCCACCCAATATCGTGGCTCTGCATATTCATGAGTAAACTGATGAATCATCTTGCCTTCGTAAAGCGGTGATCGCCCTTCACCCGGCTGTTGCTTAAACAAATGACTATCGCTAGTCATGTTCAATTCTTGTCTGAGTGAAAGATTCCATCGATCAGGTATCTTCTCACCGAGCAGCGGAAACCCAACCATCTTTTCAGCAATTTCAACGTCTTGCTTACTTTTAAGTTCCATCACCGAAAGCGAATCCGGTGACAATCTCCGAATTAAGTTAGTGCTGATTTGAAGACTGTTTTGATTTGGAAAATCTTCTAATTCGCCAACATTGAGCCTCATAAAGGCAGCAGGAAATTTATCTGTCACACCACCTTTTTGAAAAGAAAGGATAACGATTTTGAAGCTGCGATGAACGTTCTCGAAAACTTCGCGTCGATTCTCAATGCAGAATAAACCAGAAATTTGTGTTTCACTAAACAGCATTTCTCTAAGCTGTTTAGTACCAAGATCTGTATAAATTCCGCTCGGAAGGACAATACCACATTCGCCATTTGACTGCAACAAGTTAAAGCATTGCTCAACAAATAAGGCGTAGAGATTTATTTTTCTGGCAGCACTTTTCCCGTCAACTATTGAACGCTGGTTTATATAGTGTTCAGTTTTCTTATAGTAAGCACTGACGTGAGAATAGCTACTACAGTAAGTTAGCCATGCTTGTTGGATCTCTAGATCCTCTAAGAGTTGATCTCTCTGGCTCTCCCATGCCTTAATATTTAGTTTTTTCTTTCTAATTAGGTTGTCATATTTCTGAAAAAATTCTTTTTCATCCGTCTGAAATACTTCCCAAGGCGGATTGGCAATAATTGCATCAAACCCACCCCGCGCCATGACGCGATCGAAGTGATAGCCCCAATGAAACGGTTTCAAATCCTCAATATCTTTGAGGGTCAGCGATCGCTTTTTGGCTTTTCCGGTGAGTTGCGCTTCTTCATAGCGAATCCCCAATTTCAGCGTAAACTCATTCAACAAAAGCTGATTTAGCTTTGCCTCAGCGTCTCGATTGATTTTATCGATCTCATTGCGTAAGCTCTGGAGCCGATCTTCTTGCACTGTGCCGCCTGCATCCTCTTTCAAAAACGCATGTTTCTTATAGAGATCAATATTGGCGTTCTTCTCCTCCAGAATCTGTTGATAGCTTTGAGCCGCGATCGAACCCAGAAAACTCATTTGCACGTCGCCCGAACTGTGGATCGCATCAAACCCCGACTCGTCCACCCGCATCAGCCCAATCAGCGAATTCCCCGCCATGATGTTGAAATCTACATTTGGCAACGGCTCCAACTGATCCGCAGTCTGCGCCGACGACACCAGCGCCAAAAACAACCGCAGCTTAGCAATTTCCATTGCCTCCTCCATGATGTCTACGCCATAGAGGTTGTCGGTAATGATCCGCTTTTTGATGAAATAGGACAACGATGGATGTTTTGCCTCCACTTCCTTCAGCCATTGAGTCAACTGGCGATCGCCCGCAGTATTAATCACCCCAATAATGCCGCTATAAATTGGGATCAACGTCTTCATTGCCGCAATCAAAAATGCCCCCGATCCACAAGCCGGATCAAGCAACGACAGCGTTCGCAAAATTGCATCATCACCATAGATCAACTGCCGACAAAGATTGGCATCCAGCTTCACCAGCAAATCGCCAATGCTGTCAAACTGACGCTCAGAAATTCGGTTTACCCGATCGAGAATCAGCTTGTTGATCGTGCGATCGCACAAGTATTCCGTAATCTCAGTGCGCGTATAGTACGCCCCAAACGCTTTCTGGTTAATGTATTTCTCAAAGATGTAGCCCAACACATCCGGGTTAATCTCTCTTGCATTTGCTATCTCACTTGGTCGGTCGTCCAAATGCCAAGAATAATTCTCAAAGACATTAAATACCTGCTCAAATGCCACATCTGGAATTACTATATGGTTGCGCTCATCCTGCTCAATCTGATGGTGCAAGAATAAACCGCCGTTGAGATAAGGAATTTTATTAATGAGTTCGTTGATGTCATCAGAGCGAGTTCCCTCTGGCTTCGCAAATCCCTCAAAAAATAACGGCTGCAAAAACTCTCGATAATACAAGTTGCTGCCGCGCTTTTGACTTTTCTCTAGCTGTATTCGCAAATACTTCAGCTTATCCTTCGGTTCCCCTGATCCCAAAAAAAGCTTTTTCTGTAAAAAATAGACAAACATCAGGCGATTGAGAACCACCGAGGCATACCAACGGCGATCTGACTCCTTCTCGATTCCTCCAATGTGCTGCAAGAAAAATTGGTGCTGATCTTGAAAGTCCTTGTAAAAATCTTTTGTTACCTTCTCGACATCAAAACCTTGCTGAAGCCGAGCCGCAACGTCGATCACGGGCAGCTCGCCCTGCTCTAAAGCTTCAATAGGGATGAACAGTCCCCCTATTTTGCTCAACAACAAATCAGGTGGCTGCCCCTGCACATACGATTCGGTACGTGGGTAAAATTTTGTCCCATCCCGCTTTGCCCAATACCACAACGATCGCGTCCGCTTCTGATTCACAAAAATCAGCAGATTCTCGGCAAACTGATCGGCGATTGCCTTGTAAATGGCATTACGAATTTCGGCAGTCGGAATGTCGCCATCTGGCGAAGTGATTTCAAAGATCGGCACACCCGACATCTGGGCAATCTGCGATCGCTGATAAGTCTGCCCCTCCACTTCTAGCGATTCTGGGTTACGACTGGCAGGCTGCGACCACCCAAGTTCCAAGATAAATAACTCTTGCAGCTTGAACTCATACAGGCGATCTTGAGCTTTATCGGAATTGAAGGGCATAGCAGAAGTGAAAACTAGGGGCAGCGGATCAAAACAAGTAACAAGGCAAATTAAGAGGCTTCCGGAGAAGCAGACCCTCCTGATAGAATGCCCGATAATCCCAGCACCCGTTCAGACCAAACTTTTGCCTGATCAGCCATCTTGACTCGTTGAGCTGGATCTGCCCAGAGCGATCGCCAGTTGCGCTGCCATCGCGCCAGTTGAATCTGCATCGCCACCAGCTCGGCAGCACTATCAATATCGATTTCGCTAGCTGTCCACTCAACAAACAACTTGCTTTCCTCAATCAGGCGCTCTACCACTGCCTGATTGCCTACATGGTGAGAAAACGATTGAATGCGCGCCAAGTTTGCTGCCAGTCCACCCAGACGAGTCGGCAGGTCATCCTGTAAATACCGTTCTTGAAGCCTTGTCCGATCTTGAACAACCTGATCTCTCATAGCCTGCCTCAGCCTCCCAGCAATTGTTGAATCACTTGAGCTACCTGTTCCCGAATCCCAATATCTAAAATTTCCATCGATCGATTTTGGCGCGGACGGATGTTGATCAACGATTCATAGACAATATCCTGGGTAAAGGGGTTCCAGTTCGCACCCCAGATTGCATCCTGCCTGCTGCCGTCATCTAACAGTTCGGCTTCACAGTCTGCATGTAAATAGCCCCCACCTGCTAGAGTTCTGCGATCGATATCAACTGCCACTTTGATGTAAACCCCCAGCTCTTCCAACATTTCCTGGACTTGTGCTTCTGTCGCGCGATCGCGGATCAGCAGGATCAATCGTTCCCCTCCAATCCCCTAGCGAACAAGCCCATCGAGCAAATGATCTGTGGCTCCCTTGTACTCACTTCTTCCTGCACCAAACACAGTCGATCGTCTTGATAGAGCGCTACCACTAATTCTGCCAACTGCTGGTCATTGATGCCACTTCTAAGTTGCCGATTGAGCTGGTCGATCGCTGACTGCCGCAAGGGATAACGATAAATTTGATCGATCGCCATCAGCAAATCTTTAGACTCAAACAAAGTCCCCCTCACTGCCTGAGCATGGCGCTTTAAGCGCTCGTAAGTCCGAAACCGCGCCCCTGAAGGACGACCCAACTGCCCACCCGTACTTTTCTCTTCTTCTAAAATCAGCTTTGCACCCTGCGCCACTAACTCATGGTGCTGCGGATCTCTGGGTCTTGCAGGAGTATCTGGAAGGCATTGCGCCAACCGCAAGATCGCAAGCTGCGACTGAGTAACACTTCTACCCTGGCGATCAACGAGTGCCAGAGAATCGTTGCCTTCCGCTGTTTTCATATACAGCAACACCCCTTCTGGTTGAGTCGGTGTTGCCGCATGGTCACGGGTGGAATAGACAACTGGAGCTAAATTCTCGATTGTCTTCTTCAAAGCCGGATCAGCATCTGTAGCATTCTTCCAAATTTGATAAGCTTCCGAGGTCAAGTCCACCTCGCTGTCTTCTGCGCCGTCATAGACCCCAGCTTTCTCGTGATACAGATCCAGAAATGCTTGCGCATCCATTTCATCTTCAAAAAAAGTTTCATCCGTGCCCACGACTTCAGCATTCTCCTGTAAGCGCTGCCGCAATCGACTCCGAAGCCGGATGATTCGCTCTACGCCCTCAGCAGGCAAAAAGGAGTAGCAAAGAATATTAGCTGCCGTCTGACCAATGCGATCCACCCGCCCTGCCCTTTGAATCAGTCGGATAATTGCCCAAGGCAAATCGTAATTGACGATAATGGCACAGTCTTGCAGGTTCAAGCCTTCACTCAACACGTCAGTAGCAATCAACACCCGCAATTCTTCATCTTTAGAGACTGATTTGCCGTTACTCACCGGACTAAACTGCCAAGCGATCGCTGCCGGATTCTCTGAATTGCCTGTCACGCCCTCAATGTGGGTGAGTCCAATGCGCTTTAGCTCTTCGCTCAAATAGCGAACGGTGTCTGCAAATTGCGTAAACACTAGCACCTTCTCATGCGAGTGCTTCTGCGTCAGCAGCTCTACTAATGCCGCTAGCTTTGTATCTCGGTGAGCCAGCCATTTACCGTGCTGCGTCAATACTGCCGTCAATGCCTTAGCGTCTGCCTGCAAATCCTTCTTGAGGGAAGGCTTAAGTAGTTTTGACTGAATCCATTTGAAGCGGCGTTGATAACGAGTCGCATAGATCCGGTAAACCTGGGCGGCTCGCTGACGATAATCGCTCTCAGCCTGATCAAGCACTTCTTCCTGCGTGAGTTCGTCTTCTTCCTCAATTTCTGGATCGAGCAAGGTTGCCAGGATTGATTCGGCATCTTCATCGTTGTTGCGGCTATCAAGCAGGGCAGCTTCCTGAGTCCCAATCGGCAAATCAAGCGTCTGCTCGATCGCGTGTAAGAAAATGTAATTCCGCAAGATATGGCGATCGATCGATTGAATAAAGGCGGGTCCACCGCTTTCCAATCGCTTAAACAAATTGGTGCGGCTAAAGCCCATCAATCGCTTCCCAGCCCGTGATAATCCTTTAATTTGGCGCTCTTCTGATTCTGTTAGAGTTTTTCGTTTTGTCGAAGCGACATAGTTGCCTAACCCATAGCGCGGTAGATTCAGATGATTAATCGTCTCTACCACCTCGTCCGAATACAGAGAGGCATAGGGATCATTGCCTTCACCCAGGCTAAATTTAATCGTCTGCGGCTGCCGGATCGGGAAGTAAGCTCTTCTGCCATCGGCAAACTCTAAATACGTCCGAGCTTCTTTGCCTAATTCTTGTTCTAGGGGCAACGGTTCATCCAGCTTGGCATAATTTGTCTGAATAAAGCTGCGAGTGCGTCGTACCATGTATAGCCGCATCAACTCCCGCCAGTCATCTGGATGCTCACTCTGTTCAAACGCAGCTAGCGATCGCACCGGAGCCTGATGTCTGCGGATAAACTCTAGCTCGCCGCCAATTTCGCTGAGCAAGGCTTCTGGACGCACTCCTAAATCCTTGTCTTCTGGAACAAACAGCCGCAGTTGGGCAGATAAATCAAGATAGGTTTTGTTGTAAGGCGTTGCCGACAGCAGAATACAGCGACTTTCATTGGCAGCAATGTACTCTTGAATGGCTCGGTATCGTTTGCCCTCTCGGTTTCGCAGGTTATGGCTTTCATCAATCAGAACCACCCGATAGCGCCGTAAATCTGGTAGCTCATTCTGGACACGGCTGAGCGGCAAGACTTTAGCTAAAAGGCGATAGCGATCGACGTAATCTTGCCACATGGAGACCAGCGTTTTAGGGCAGATGATCAGCGTCTCCAGGAAAAAATCTTCCTGTAAAATCCGCGCTAGCGTTGCGGCAATTAATGTTTTCCCTAACCCCACGACATCTCCAATCAACACACCTCCCCGCCGATTGACGTGGTGTGCGGCAATTTGGACAGCCGCCCGCTGGAAGTCAAAGAGGGTATCCCCGACATCGCGGGGAATTCTATACTCCGATAGTCCAATTCGGGCTTCTTGAGACAGGTGATAGGCAATCTTAAGATAGATGTGATAGGGCAGAATCAAATCTTCTCTTGCCCAGCTTTCGTCGATTAGGGCGACCAATTCTTCGGAGATATCAAAGCACCAGTGGTCATCCCAGCGATCGTCGAACCACCGCTTTAGCTTGTCACAAGCATCATGGTCTAGGACATCCACATTCAGCTCACCCTGATACTCCAGACCTGACAGGGTTAGATTGCTGCTGCCTAAAATCGCAACCGTTGGGTTGTTGCGATCGTTGCGGTGCGCCAGGTAGAGCTTCGCATGTAGCGAATGCTTCAGAAACAGCTTGACAACGACTTTCTTTGCCTTAATTTGACGGCTTAGCCGCCGTAGCCCTGATTCCTCGTCATTAGTTGGAGTTCCAATCGTAAGCTGCTTACGGAACTCCTCTGCAATCTGTCTTTTGAACTGAATGACTCGATTATTGTCAATGCCGTGTCCAGACGCTATTAAGGCTTTTGACTGATATAGCTCCTCTTGCGGCAGCGTCTGCATCCCGACTAGAAGGCGGCAAGCTTTGTCTCCACCCTGAAACTTTTCAATTAAATCATCGACTTTGCGCCAGCCCCTAAGATTGAAATACCCAACACAGAAGTCAGCCCGTTCTGCCACTTCCAAGGCACTTCGTAATGTGGGCAGTAGATATTGATCTATATTGTCGAAGATGCGTGGCATGGCTGGCTCTCAGTAGGCTTTGCTGATACCCCATCGACAGCATCAGGCTTTTCTCAGACAGGATGGAACGGCTCCTAATCCTATGCCATCAAATTGCTAATGAACTGTCCTTTTACGCTTTCCTAGAATATTTTTGCTTCTGAACCACTGCTCCTGGACGAGATTGGCTCTCCTCTACGGGGTATTTCTGCTGGGCTTTAGCCAACATTAAGCTGATAGAGACGATCGTGCTCTTCTAGCATCCTCTGTTCTAGTTCGGGGGTTAGAGAAGCAGGCATAGGCTAATACTTAAGAGAGCTAGCCACGATTTTAATGGCAAAGTCTGTTATTGCAACAGTATTTGCTTAGCCTGTAGTCAACAATTCTCGGTATTGAGCCAACATTGAGCAGGGTGGCAGTAAGAATAGAGCCATAGCCCTCACTCTGCCTGGGGCAGGCGCTTCTGGCTTCCCAAAAAGGAGAGCTGCACTATTGACATAATCACCTTACCAGGGAGCGACTGAACCTCATTATTAGATCTTCTGGTTATGATTCAGCCGCGACAGCTCATTCCTTCCCTGTAGGATTGCGATCGCCTACAAATTTAGCCAGCTTATCCAGTCTTCGCCCTTAAGCGCCCTGTTTGTGTTGCGCTTTAACCCATGCTTCTCAATATGGGCATCAATTTCAGCCTTGTGTTCAGAGAAATAGCTTTCAAGCTCTTTAGTTGAATGAGGAGATACTTCAGCCACAACCGCGCGTGAGATGTAGATCTTCTTTTTACTCCCGGCAACATTGTTGTATTCCTGGATAGCGGAAACTATCTCATCGATCGAGATAGGCTCTTCCTCTTCTGATTCATCCTCATTAACCTTCTCAGCTTTATTAGGAGCTGGCGGAGAGATTAATGAGCCTCCTTCATTACCAAGAAGCTTCTCTAGCCGTGCTGAAACTTCCTCATCACTCAGCCCCGGTGAAGGAGCTTGGGTTTGTACCCCATAGAAAGACTGCCGGATTGCATCAAGTGCCTGCTTTCTCAGCGTTGTTACTGCCTTGGCGCTGATTCCAAATTGAGCGCCAACGTCTGAGGTTGACTTTCCAAGCACCTCACCCACGATCGCACCAAGTGCAATCTTACTTTTTTCTGCTGGCGACAGATCTTTTAATGCCATACTGATCAATTTTTCTATTCAACAGGTCAGTTAGCCATTATAGATGAAATAAAAAATATGAGAGCGTTATTGATATTTTTTAATGAACATCGGCATTGAATCATAATTTAATCAACTACCTGAATTTGATGGAATTTCTTCAGAAGGTATAATAACAACTTGACCATCCTTCTAGATAGCGATCGATTCACCAAGGCGCTTGTGTCTCTCAAGAGCAAGAGCGATCGCCTCTTTAACTCAGCTTCAATTAATCGGTGCTTGTTTTCATTCTGTTCTATTGTCTTACCTTGTGATTTGACTTCGTATATCCTTTATTCTTCATCAAGTAAGCTATTGTTGACTTCGCAAAGAGATATTCCACGTCCAATTTTTTGTGGATGCTCAATAATTTTAACCTTAAGCAGAGCATCCATTACTTCTTGAGAAGAATGGACGACACATACAGAAGGGGGTAAATATCCCATATTTGTGCTATCTATCGTCACTATCTGATCTAGCTCTCCTTCTTCGTCCCAAAGCAAAATTCTAGTTCTCTCTGAAATATAGCTTGTAACCTCAACCTCATAGAATTTGCCGTTTAAGGTGATTTCTAAGGGTGGTTTCTCAGAGGCTGTTTCATCTCTATTAGCTTGGAGCAAGAATAGCGTCAGCTTAGCTTCATCCACATCGCACCGCAACTCTTTCGGAATGCCTTGAATTCGAGCTGTTTCCATTGCGGTCTCTTGGCTCAGACCTGCCTCAATCAGGCTTTGAACTGGATCTTTAGGTTTTTCAAGAACTTCAATCCTGGCTCCTACTGTTTGATCTAGCCAGTTATTGATTGTTAAAATCTGTTGCCCTGAAAGCTCCTGCTTCTGAAAAGCAGAATCTAGCTCTTCAGGTGAAAGCCCTATAAATCCTTCAGCTCTAGTAGCAATTCGATAAAGGGTGTCAAATTGCTCCCGCTGTGTAGGATTCTGAGAGAATCTATCTATCTGCCTCTGAATATATCTTAAATCTAAAGATATATCCTCCAGTTCGGTATTAAGCAAAGCAGGGTTTGCTGCATATTCTGTGTCCAATATTCCAAGTTTAACGATTTCTGATAGTTGAACATATGTGATCTTTTCCTCTTGAGCCATAAACTTCATTCTCAATAAAATCTTTATTGCGATCGCCCGATCACAAAATCTCTAAATTCTAAGAATCATCCTAGACAATTCATAAAAAGAGAATGAAATTAACCCATTTTTGAACCTCAATCAATTCAAAATAGAAAGGTTTTTTATTATTTTTAACATTGTGTTCTAAATCTTCTTGCAGGTTTTCTTCTAATGATATATTTCTCTTCCTATTCATTTTCCTCAATAACTTTTAAGCAGTATTTAAGTCGTTGGTCTCTGATAATCTCTCGCATGATTCGGGAAATCATTTTTTAGAAAGCAGCTTTTCTGATTTAACCAACGCTCAGGTTGCCTTATCCGAGATTCAATCTGCCCCAACCCCTTATGAATCGAAAGTTATCCGAGCCGCCGACTCACTCTGGAGAACGCTTCTGAAGGCTAGAGCCTTAGATGCCAATCAAGCAAAAGCCCTGATGAACGAAGCCTTTGAAGGCTCAGCTTCTGATGGAGCATGGCTTTGGAAAGACTTTTACGAAGTTCAAGAAGTTGCCTTCCACAGGATTCTGGATAGCAGAAAAGGTTTAGAGCTACTGTCCCTGCCCCCGGCAGAAGCAATCTGGGCAATTCACCAAATTCTCGATCGCTCCCTAACCCACACGAAACGGACTGAAGAATCGGTTCAGCTCCAGCAGTTCTCAACTCCTCCCCCAATTTGCTATCTAGCAGCGCTCTGTGGCGGAATCACTGAAAAAGACACGGTACTTGAGCCAAGCGCTGGCACAGGGCTTCTTGCCAAATTCTCAGAGCTACTCGGTGCAAAGTTGATTTTGAACGAACTGAGTCAAAAGCGGGGTGCCCTTTTAGAAGTCCTTTTCCCAGAGGCTCAACACTTCTCCTGTGATGCCGAGCAAATTCATGACTATCTGCCAGAGGATGCGAGACCTAGCGTTGTCATCATGAACCCCCCGTTTTCTGCAACTCCTGGAGTGCATAAGCGAAACCCGGACGCAATGCCGAAGCATGTGCGATCGGCATTTCTGCGACTTCCAGAAGGTGGAAGGCTCGTTGTGATTTCCGCTCACTGGTTCTCACCGCTCTCCTCGGATTGGAAAGGCTTCTTTGAAGGACTCAACGCCCAGGTCAGCGTTACGGCTCTGATTCACGGGGATTTCTACTACAAGCACGGCACAACCATTAAAACGAGGCTCACAGTCATTGACAAGGTGCCGCCAACCTCCCCACCTGTAGAAATCATCGTTGAGCCAAAATATCGCTATGTCTCAGATGGCAGAGACAACCGCAGCATCAAATCTTTCACTGAAGAGCAAGTCACCCAAATCCTCAATGCCATTCCACCACGCGCCGAGATTGTTGCAAAGGCAATCGTTGAGCGATCGCCTGAAGAAGAACCCCTCACCACCGCACCCTCAACCCAGAGGAAAAAGAGGGCACAGGTCGTTCAAGGCATTTCTAATCTCTCTCTGCCTCAAGAAACTGTAGAAGTCCAGTATCAAATCAGGGAGGCTACTCTTGAAAGCTCTCAAGCTCTAGGTTCTCTCTATGAGGAGTACAGACCCCAGAGAATCGAAATCACTGGAGCAAAGCCTCACCCCACAAAGCTTTGTGAATCAGCAGCTCTTGCCTCAGTCATCCCTCCAATCCCCACGTACATACCGCTTCTGCCAAGCCAGATCGTTGCTGAATCCAAGCTGTCTTTTGCCCAACTTGAAACGATTGTCTATGCAGGAGAAGCACACTCCCAGCACCTAAAAGGCTCATTTCTTGTCAATGATTCCCTAGATGAACTCTCCGCTGCTTCCCCCGACGACCTAAATGCTGTGCGGTTTAGAAAAGGCTGGTTTTTGGGCGACGGCACAGGAGCAGGCAAAGGGCGGCAGATTGCAGGCGTAATTCTAGATAACTTCCTAAACGGCAGGACTAAAGCCGTCTGGGTCTCAAAATCTGACAAACTCGTTGAAGATGCTAAGCGAGACTGGGTAGCCCTTGGCGGCGATGAAGCAGACATCATCTCCCTTTCAAAATATAAGCAAGGCTCTGAGATCCTGTTCAAAGCAGGCATCCTCTTTACCACCTACGCAACTCTCAGAAGTGCTGGTAAGCAGGGTAAAGACTCAAGGCTAAAGCAAATCACAGATTGGCTTGGGAAAGACTTTGAAGGCGTGATTGCATTCGATGAGGCTCACGCAATGGGAAACGCCATTACTGAAAAAGGAGCAATTTTCACAAAGGAAGCCTCTCAGCAAGGACTTACCGGACTACGACTACAAAATGCTGTTCCAGATGCCAGAGTGCTTTATGTCTCAGCAACCGGAGCTACCAAGGTCTCTAACCTTGCCTATGCCTCACGGCTTGGACTCTGGCAGTCTGGAGACTTCCCCTTTGCTAGTCGGGATGAATTCATCGGGGCGATCGAGAAGGGTGGAGTTGCCGCAATGGAAGTCGTTTGCAGGGACTTAAAATCACTGGGTCTTTACCTCTCTCGATCGCTTAGCTTTGATGGCGTTGACTATGATGCCCTCGAAGTACCTCTCACCGCTGACCAGGTCAGTATCTACGACACCTACGCCCAAGCCTTTAAGGTCATCCACAACCGCATGGGAGAGGCAATGGAAGCCTGCAACATCACCTCAAGCGAAGGAAAATCTCTAAACCGTCAGGCGAAGATGTCAGCTCACTCCATGTTTGAATCAAGCAAGCAGAGATTTTTCAATCATTTGCTCACCTCTATGAAATGCCCCAGTATGCTCCGGGCGATCGAGCAGGACATCAACGAGGGAAATTCTGTAATCGTTCAGCTTGTCAGCACCAATGAATCCATTCTCGATAAGCGTCTCAAAGAGCTTCCCGCCGAAGAATGGGCAGATCTCAATATTGACATCACCCCCAGAGAATCTGTGATGAGCTACCTCATGCACTCATTTCCAACGCATCTACACAAAGTTCTCTCAGATGCCGATGGAAAGCTGTTCTCAGAACCCGTTGTCGATGCAAAAGGCAACATGATTGTCTCAAAAGAGGCAATTGAAATCAGAGACGGGCTAATCAACCTCATTTCATCTCTTCCCCCACTGCCAGGAGCCTTAGAGCAGATCCTTCACCATTTTGGGCATGAGCAGGTTGCAGAAATCACAGGTCGCTCAATCAGAATCCTAAAAGAGCAATCTACAGGACGCCTATTCGCCTCAACCCGCTCAGCTTCAGCAGGTACTTCTGACGCACAGGAGTTTTTAGATGATGAGAAAAGGATTTTAGTCTTTAGCGAAGCCGGAGGCACCGGGCGAAGCTACCACGCTGACCTTGGAGCCATCAACAAAAGAAGGCGTATCCACTACCTGCTAGAGGCTGGATGGAGAGCCGATAACGCTATTCAAGGATTGGGGCGATCGCACCGAACGAATCAAGCATCAGCCCCGGTTTTTAGACCTGTGGTAACAGACGTTCGTGGAGAGCGACGATTTATCTCAACGATCGCCAGACGGCTTGATGAACTAGGAGCTTTAACTCGTGGGCAGCGAGAAACCGGAGGGCAAGGACTTTTTGACCCGAAAGACAATCTTGAATCACGCTATGCAGAAGCATCCCTTGATCAGTTTTTTGTAAGACTTGCGAGAAACCAGATCTCTGTATGTACGATGGCTGAATTTGAAGATGCCACTGGACTCAAGCTCACAACAGAGCAGGGCGACTTAAAAATTGAGCTGCCAAATATTCCAAAATTTCTCAATAGAATTCTGGCTCTCCCCATTCAGCTCCAAAACGACCTATTTCAAGCCTTTGAGAACATTCTGCAAGATAACATTGAACGGGCGATCGAGGCTGGAACCTATGATGTAGGCGTTGAAACCCTTAAGGCAGAAGGATTCAAGATTTTAAGCCGTGAAGTTGTCTATACACATCCTTCTGGCTCAAAAACAAACTGCCTTGAGATTGAAGAGAAAAGAAAAAGAGAGATTTTATCCTCTGGGAGAGCCTATGAAATCTCTAACCTCAATGAAGGAGCGCTGTATATCAACGATCGCTCTGGTCGTGCAGCGGTAGCTGTTTCTACCTCATCTGAAGTGAGCGATAGTGGTGCATCCATTGAGCGAGTGAGCCTGATTCGCCCGACTGACAGAGTGAGAATGCCGATCGCCGATCTAGAAAAATCTTCATGGAATAAAGCCTCTTATGGGGCGTGGAAGGAGGCTTGGGAGGATGAGGTATCAAATACTTCACCTTTTGCAACGAGCAGGTTTTTCATGATTACAGGGCTTTTACTCCCTATCTGGAACTCATTAGACCAGAACAATATGAGAGTCTTTCGATTGCGATCGGATGATGGAGAAGTGCTTTTAGGGCGCGTCATTCAGCCTGAAGACATGGCAGCAGTCTCTCATACCCTTGGTCTCTCTCAAGTTAAGCTTCGCCCAGAAGAGGTCTACGCTTCAGTCATGGAGCAACATAAGAGTCACCAGCTTGCAGGAGGCATTACACTTAGAAAATCCTCTGTCATGAACGACTGGCGATTAGAGATAGCAGGAACCTTTTCAGAGGCTCTGATCAGTCAGCTTGTAGCCAACGGCTGCTTCACTGAGATTATTTCTTGGAGAAAAAGAGTATTTCTACCCGCTAATGAAGTTAAGGCTTTGCCAGTCTTAGAGAAGGTTTCAGAGCTTTTAAGAGGGTATTAGAGCCATGCTGTTTTTCATTTGTTATGTCTCCATAGAATTTGAGCAACAAGCTGTTGACTAAATTTTCAAGTACGAATCGAATCAAACTAACTACCTGGATTTGATGGGATTTCCTCAGGAGGTACAATAACAACCTGACCATCTTTCCAGACAGCGATTGATTCACCGAGTCGTCTGTGCCTCTCAAGAGCAAGAGCTACTGCCTTTTTAACTCCAGCTTCGATCAAGCGATGTTTATTTTGATTCTGTTCCATGTTTTACCTTCTAATTTGACTCCATATATCGTTATTGTAGATAACTTGATTTTGTCCTAATTCTTGTTCTGCAACAAGTATTGATTCTGACTCTGAATTATCAAAAATCATCCATTCATCAACCAAAGGAAGATATAGGCTTGTTAGATTAGTTCGCCCTCTCTCATATCGTCGTCGCACTACATCATCTGGTATTGAGTGTCCTCCTGCTGCAACTCGCCTTGATACCCGCTCAATCGCCAGATCAGCGCTACGAAGCCAAAAGTAGATTAGAGCGATCGCATAGCCTCTATCCTTGCATTTTCGCAGAAACGGGGCAAAAGTCCGGGATGCCAACGTTGTCTCGAATGCAAAATTGGCTCCAGAGGATGAGAGCAGCTCTAAGCGCTCAAGCATGATTCTTCCTGCTTGCATTGCCATTGACTCAGGATTTAATGGAGAAATTCCAGCAGCAATAGCGTCAGCATTAACAAACTCGATCACGTTCAAGCTGGTCGGTAAGAGAATTAGAGATGTGGTAGTCTTTCCTGCTCCATTCGCCCCACCTATTACGTACACCGTTGGCATAAATTATGTCCAAAAGAAATTTGTGCTACGGGTTGTAGCACAAATTGCAGGTAAAACGGAAGGAGATGATCTGTTAAACAGACCCTTTCCCAAATTCCCCCCGACGAAACTCACGAGATCGCACAATCCGCTTAACCTGCTTTCGCCACCGCTCTAATGCTCTCATATACCGCTTTTCAGCCTGATGGACAATTCTCTCCTGAAACCTTGCTTCCTTATCGTAGTTAGCCCGGATTAGCCGAGCCGTTTCAAGGTCAATATTGAAGGTATCGATAATCTGCTCTCTTGGGTCTGGCTCTACCTCAACTTTTAGTGAAAACTTCTTCTCAAAGGCGATTTCGTCGTAGGCAATCCCGTAGGAAAGCATAATGTTCACGAAGGCTCCAAGCCCAGATGCACAGTAAGCCGTGACCTGTGGCAGAAATTGACTAGCCTGACGCGGAGGCAAAAGAGAGATAAGCCCAGGTGCGGCAAAAGCCATCTCTAGGACAATTAGAGTAAGGGAGCATAAAAACAGGCTATCTCCACTTGTTAAACGCTTCCAGAAGGGTTGGGAGACCCCATCATACCGTTTTGCCTTAACCCAGAAGACAAGAGCCTCCTTAGAGCCAAATGTAAGGCTTAGAGCAGCGATTATAGAGACCACCGCCAACGGAATGTCTGAAGGCTCTAAATTATCAATCTGCACCCCCAGCAGTTCGCTAATTGCTAGAATCTGCATGAAGCTTAAGCCTGCGGCTACTACCTGCAATCCTCCTTTTTTGGTCATGAACTGCTTAAAATCAATCCCTTTGGATGTCTTCTTAAGCCGGAGTGTGTCTATGGCAAAAGCTTTAATCCACTTGACCAAAACATTCTCAGCCTCTCTTGTCGTGTGGCTAATGATCACTCCTTCAGCGATTTTACGAGAGGTGAGCAAATCCTCATACTTCTTACACTCGCTAATCCAAATTGCTCTAAGCGGTCTCACCTCATCCCACCAGAGCGACAGCTCATCAGGGCTTAAGTGCGAAAGAGCAATAGCTAACGGGCGAGTATGCGGATCTTGAAACAGATCATCTGGGAGCTTTGCGACTTCGTTAATAGAGTATTCCATGACTATTTCCCCTTTAGTTTTGAAGCAACGGACAGCATTTCAGTTTCAGAGCTTCCAAGTTTTACGTTCCCTCTAACCTCAGAGAACGCATTTGACATAGGGAGCCTGTTCTCTTCTGTAACCCCAATCACGTAGAGAAACGTGTTTTCCTTGATGTCTTTTGTAGCTGCTCTAATCTTTGCTATCGACTGTTTATCAATGGTTCCAGAGGTTACAAGGACGGCAAACACAGGCTTATTGTCTTGCCCCAGCAGAGCTGCTCTATGAATCGCAGACACTAAGGCTTCATCATCTGAGAGCGTAATCTCAACTACGTCAATAGCCTCTCTTAGAGCGTGGGATGATGCCTTATCGGAGAACACATTAACCGTACTTTTCCCTTTTAATTCATCAATCACAATTTGCGATCGTCCTGAGAAGTTCTCAGACATTTCGTAAAGAACATCCTGACTAAAGAGCTTTTCCTCACTGGTATTACTTTCAAGAGCGACATACACAGTTTGATGTCTCTCCGGTGGAGAGTCACATCCAGGGATAAAAGGTATACACAGCAACGAAAACCCAAGTAGCAATTTCGGTTGGAACATAATGGAAAAAACCTCTTGAAATAACTATTCTTCGGACTTGGACTCAGGCAAAAGATTCATGCTCTCAAGCCGAACGGTTTTAGCTTCGAGAGCGATCGGCTCACTTTTCACGCTGATTGCAACTTTTTTAAGGATCTCAGCACGGATTTTAGGATTATTGAGAAGCCTCACCACGGCACCCGATAAAATATTGAGGTGTATGCAAAATAAACTGTTTAAGTCTTCCCTCTATGAGAGTTGTCGTCCCCTCAAAGAGCATTGAATCAAGAAGCTCTAGACTTCCAGCTTCATCATTAGCAGCAGTTGCACTCTCGCTCATTCCTCGCTTCCTCCAACTAACTGATCAACTATTACAAAGTCCCCTGAGTGCATTTTTCTAGCTAGCTCGTGAGTTATGTCTTGATTAAGCTCTCTTTGTTTCTCAGTCTGCGTCTCTAAGGCTAAATACACTGTTTTTGGCTCTGGTTTTGAGCAAGAAGTTAGGAGTAGTGAAGCTACTAATCCGCACGTTGTTACTAAGCGTTTCATGGTGATTGAATCCTCTTTTTGTTTTTATGAGTCTTGGGTCTCAGACGGTAAAAGCTTCTGTGCTTCTTCTGGATTAGCTAATCGTTTTTGCTGTCCAGTTGAGTTTTCAACTTTTAGTATTTGCATTAGTTCAGTCTTAAACTTTTGTCTGCCTGCACCCTTAAGAATTGCCCCTGAGACAGCCTTCATAAGCATTTTGGGCATATACCCTACTAGCCTCTCAGCTCTCTCTTCTATTGCACCGTAGAGAACCTGTGCAGCATCTTCTTCAAGCTGATCTAATGCGTCAATTAACGCCCCTCCATCTTCTTCATCTTCTGCACTTTCAAGAGGCGATAGGGTTTTTACAAACTGCTCTACTTTTTCATATGTTCCTCCGTCATCTAAGATTTTTCTTGCAGGCACAAACCTTTCTAGTAAAAGAGCCACTGAGTAGGTTCTGCTGCTAGTCGGGATTCCGCATTTAGCAAGTGTTGTGACTACAGTGTTGTCAGATAAGCCTGTGATTTCCTCAATCTGTTTTTTGGTGAGTAAAGTTTCAAGAGGCAGGGCTGTAAAAGCCGCTTCAATTTCAATTGCCGTCTTCTGTTTTTTCATGCTCATCTTTTTGCTCTAGCTTCCTTGCAAATTCTTCAGTGGATTAATGGTTGTAACTACAGTGTTGTCAGATAAGCCTGTGATTTCCTCAATCTGTTTTTTCGTAAGTAACACATCAGGCAACATAGCTTTAAGAGCTATTTCAATCTTCTGTTTTTTCATGCTCATCTTTTTGTTTTAGCTTCCTTGCGAATTCTTCAGTGAAATTTAAGAAATATTCAACTACCTGCTCATCTAGTAAATCATCAATTGTTACCTCCTCCTTTTCTCTATCTCCATAGATAAATCTCGCCTTCTCTTTTTCACTCCACGGCACAAGTAATTGCTGTTCATTGTCTATAGATTCCTCCTTTGCAACTTCTACTTTTTTAGGCATTAAGGCTTCAAGCCTTTCGCTTGAAATTTTCCTTGTTTCTGCCTTATCAGGCGTGATAAAAAATCCCGTTAATCCTAATTTTTTTGCCTTGCTCGGAAAAGGAAGCTCCAAAAAAGTTGAATCGTAGAACTTTTCTCTGCCTTCTTTTCGCACCTGGCTTCCACCTGATACGCCTTGAGAGCCAAAATTATCGCTTGATGTTGAATCGTATACTTCAACTTTTCCAAAAAGTGATGAGACCCATCTAGCAGTCCTCGCAGTTGAGCGTAAAATTGCTTTGTATCTACACATCTCAACAATAATTTCTGAGAAGTTTTTTTTGTAAATCTCTTCCATCCCTTCCATCCCTTGAATAGCTAAAGTGACAAGGGCATTTTTAGAACGTGCAAAAACCATCAAATCTAATAGCCCAGGCAAGTAGCCTAGAAAAATTACCTCATCTATAAAAAACCAAGTTTTAACATCCGGGTACTCAGGTAGGGCTAAGATAAAATCACACAGCCGCCTAAAGATTGCATGAATCATTGGCATATGAGCTTCTTTCTCAGTTAGATCCATTCCAATAACAAGCACTCCATCATCTTGCTGCATGAATTCTTTTAAGCTAATTTTTTCTGTCGCCTGCTGACTATGAACCGCAGCAGTGTTTAGCCTTTCAAGCTTTGTAAATACTTCAAGCATCACGTTTGCTGAAGCCTTTTCAACTTCTTCACTAAAGAGTGAAAGAATAATTGCCTCATTTCCAGGGCATTGCTTAAGGAACGTAATTAGCTCTTCTCTTGAAAGAAATGTTGCAGCCTTAACAACGTCATGGAATGCCCATTCATCTTGAAAGAGATAGATAAAGACTCGCATGATTGCAACAAGCAAGGCACGAGATGCAAAGAGCCAAAAATTATCAGTAGCTTTTTCATCAGCAGGAAGAAGAATTGCTGCTATTTGGGGAAGTTTGGTGTAGCTTCCAGCATCTTTTGCAATATCCCAGGCAATCCCACGAGTAGATGCAATATTAAAATACTTATAAGGGATATTCATCCCATGAAGAATTCCTAGTGTATCGTTCTTAGGGTCGATAATGACTACTCGCCTTTTCTGAAGAGATAAGACGTGAGCCATTGTAATTTGGGTCAGTAAGCCCTTACCAGAGCCTGTAACGCCGCTTATAAGGAAATGCCCCTCAGTCTCATCAATCTTTTGAAAACCTAGTCCAAAGGGAACGTACTTTTCTCGATCGTAATCTGCTGGAAGAGCCGGCGATTGATGATCCGCCAGTATGCCTTTTTGAGCTGCCTCACTTTGCTTAATCTGGCGATCCTTACTAGCAACAAGTTCCGTTTGATTCTCACGATGAATATCCCAGGCAGTATCAATGATTGAATGACCATGCCGATATTCGAGCGAAGAATCTCGCCTCATGTCAGCTAAAATGCTGTAAATAATCTTTGAGAGTGCTTTAAGTAACGTTTTAGCGACTTTAAGAAGCTTCCAGCAGAGCTTTTTATTCATCCTCCTCTTCTCGACCTCTGCCTAAAAGGTTCTCTTCCTCTCGTTTTGAAAGCACTGCTTTAATGAGCGAACTATCTTGAATTTCCCACTCAATTCGATGTGGATGAAGAACGTTTTTTACAGTTTCAGTTGCCCACTGAAAAATTAGTATGATTGCAAAAAGTGTTGGAAATATAGCGTAAAACCCCAAGATGCCAGAAAAGTAACCATACACAGCGTTTCCTGCTACAAAGCACAAAACACCCCGCACCGTATCAAGGCTTACCACATAGATTAAAGCCCAGAGCATATCAACATAGGCGTTATCAATATGGAAAAAGTGCTTTCTAAAGCTATCAAACGTAAATGCATGGTAAGTTTTAATGCCTCTTAAATAGTAGTACCAGTAATGAACTCTTACCCCCGCTTCTCCAAAGAAAACCATTCCAAGTAGGCGAAAAAAGTTTTCAAAGCTACTCATTGCTTGAGCTAAGCTTTCTGCTGTTAACTCTTCAGTTCTAACTCCTATTGCCACTGACACAATCCAGGTAAAGAACCCATACGTTGAATGTGCCTGTAAGGTGTAAAAAACTAATCTTCCGATAAATAACCCTATTACTCTTCCTGTATATACTCCAAATGCCAGACATAGAAGGCTTCCCAGTGTTTTCTTAAGTCGTCTTTTTGTTTCACTACGTGTTTGCATTGTTAGTTACCTATCACGTTCTTTTGACTTTTCTTTTTGCTTTTCTTTCGGCTGCTCTTTGGGCTTCTCTTTTTCTCTCTCCTTAACTGGTTCTTTTTGCGGAGTAGTTGAAAATCTGCTTGACAGCTTTTTCTCTTCAACTTTTGTTTGGGCTTTATCAAGTTTTCGGAGTAAGTAATCACGTTGTTTTTTGTTCATGTTGTGCGTTGCGTATTTTACTTGTATCAAAATCTTTGATTTTTCTTGTTTCTTGCCGTCTCGAATTTGTATATACTTTGACCTTGAGATATGCCCTTTCATGTAGGCAAAGAACATTTTTCTTTTGAACTGTTTTTGTCTTTTCTCAAATCGTTTTTGCTTTTTAGCAAATTTTTGTTTTGATTTCTCAAACTGTTTTTGTCGATACTCATAACTTAAAGCTTGCCCTTCTGGTAAAAGCTTTTGAAGCCAGGGCGCAAAGTTCGATCGCACTATTGCATATGCAGAGTCTTTTACTTTTTCTCTTCCTTCTTTATTTAATGTGTATAGACGTGCCTTATTGCCTTCAAGGGTTTGCTTCTCAAGGCTTTTAGCTTTAAGCTCTTCTCTCTTTGAATAGATATCTGAAAGTCTTTGCTGCTCAACTGTTCCAAGCCTTTTTTGAATCTCATTGCTCATTCTCCTTAACGTGTAAGATTTATTTGTTTTAATACGTAGGTGAAGTGGCTTTTCCTTGTCTTGTCTTTTCCATCTTTCTAAATCACTCCCAATCTCTCGAAGATTCTTGTTGATTATTTCTTTAGATATTTGTTCACATTCTTTACTTGAAAATTGCCCCTTACTTTGTCTCAAGACTGCTGATGAAACCTCTTTCTCGGTAAAAGCTTTAAGAGCTTCTTTTTTTACAAGTGTTCTTAGAACATTCTTTTCAAGTTCTCCTTTAGTAGTTTCTTTTTGTCCTTGAGTTAAAGATTTCTCTTTTAATTTAAGCTTTTCTAGATCAAGCCCTAAAGCTAGTCCTTCAGCTTTCCACCGCTTAAAGCAAGCAGCTCTATCAACTTTCTCCTCTTTTTTTTTCGTGTATCTACAGCAGCTTTTGAGCGTGACTTTTCAGGATGCTCACTTACTTCTTTATCGATCGCTTCGCTTCGTTTTGAAAAATGGTCTCTTACTTCCTGGGTAAGCCCGATATTAGTAATCTCGAAGCTGTAGCCTCTCTGGAGAGAGACTTGTCGCGTTATGTAGCCTAAATTTTCTAGCTTGTGCTGTAATTCGTTCCGATAGATTTCTCCAAGCCTGTGCTGAGCTTGTAAAATAGCCATGCCATCAAGTGCCCCAGTTTTCCCTGACTCCTTGCCCTGGCAGGAATTAAGCACTACGCCATGAGAGTGTAATTGTGGATCTCCATCACGAGAAGTTGTATGTGCAAAGATGCCTGCTACAATTTGAGCCTTCTCATTGCCTGAAGCTGTTCTCAGAAAGGCATAGTTTTCTTCAAGATGAGTAAGGGCAGCTTTAACGGATTCGTTATGAGCTTTCTCAATTTGAAGCCGTTCCTTCTCCGGGGCTAAAAAGGCTGCAATTGACACATCTTTTGGAGCTGAAAAGGTAATATCAATTGCTCCAACCGACGAATTCTTTTTCTTCTCAACTCCACTTTCATCAACCGTTTTGCCACCTTTTCTCAGCACCTTCCCCGTTGTCGGATCTATCCCCTGCATTAGCGAACTTAAGCGTCTATCCTTGTGTGCGATCGCCTGCCTATCTAGCTCAAGACTCTTTGCAAAGGAGCCATAAAACTCACCTTGAAGCTCACCCTTTTCAGGTTCTCGATCCTCACTTTTGTAATAGACAATTGCTCTTGTGAAGTAATCACCGCTAGAGCCACTTATAATACTCACGGACGCTACCATCTGCTTGCCTCCAGAAGCTCTGAAACGGCATTTTCTGCTTCCTCGGAAGCTACCCCCATATTCACAAGTAGCAAGATTGCTAGAAGGCTTGAGAATTTACTCTGAGCGGCTAGAGCAGAGGTTATCTGCTCTAAGTGCGAGTTGAGGTAAGACAGGTCAGCTTTTAGTTCACCTGATGCACCTGGAAGAGAAGTTGTGCTAGCTTCAGCCGGCGAGGAGCAAAGGGCAGTTATAATAATTGCCCTTGCTGCTCCGTGATGAGATATGTTGCTTTGAAGAGCTATTGCTTTAAGCTTGTCGGTTGTTTGCTCATCTAGTTTGAAACTAATAGTTTCTATCTGCTTGCTTCTCATTTTTTTGGAGTGCTGTATATACAGCACTAAATTGAGCAGAAAAGACCGTATGTGATGACCTGGCGATAAGCTTCCGCTATCGCTTAAGAGATATCATCTACTGCCTTTTTCCTTCTCCTATTTAGTTCAGAAGCCTTTGCAGGTTTTAAGGCATTAAGGCTTGCACAAGATGTTGGATTATGTTTGCAAGAGGCACTATTTTTGCAGCGTATGGCTAAGAATAACGACGCACCTACTAGCCCTGTAACTAAAATGAATAGAATTATTCATTTTCTTTGGTCGATATCGATCATTTGAGTGACAGTCCTTTGCTTTGTTATCTTTCTAGTTTTTTTGGAGTGCTGTATCTACAGAACTAGATTGAGTAAAAAGATCATGTGTGATGACCTGGCGATTGCCTTTATCGCTTAAGAGGTATCATTTAGTGCCTTTTTTTCTCCTATTTGATTCAGAAGCATTTGAGGAGAGTAAGGCAGGCAGGCTTGCACCAATTGCGGCACCGCAGCCAGCACCAGCTCCTTGAGCTATGGCTACTAAGCGTAATGTTGGATTAAGTTTGCAAGAAGCACCATCTTTACAGCCTACGGCATAGCCTAATGCTCCACCGATTAAGCCCATGCCTAAAACAAACAGAACCATGCGTTTTCTTAGGTCGATATTGTTCATTTGAGTGACTGTCCTTTGCTTGGAAGAGCTATGTATGGTTTAACAGTTAAGTTGAGGGAGCCAAGGGGCTTATGGAAGTCTTGGCTCCTTTTTTAAGCGTTTTATCCTAGTGGCAATTAGATAGATAATACGAGGGCAAAAAGAAGCCCAAGCATCGTATTTGAATCGGTCTGAGCAGGAAATATCAGACTTTCAACTTCAACAGGCACATATTCAGCCATTGGTTCAACCCCCTTAAGGGCTTCTTCAAGCGATAGCCCCAGGCGTATTTTTCTTGCCGTTGCTTCTAATAGAAGAAGTTTTCGGTCTTTAGTCAGACTTGAGCAGGCAGGTAGACTTTCAATTAGTTTGCTTGCCTGGTCAGCAGCCGACACGATCTCTTGCACGGCTGAGGGCTGTCGAGTGGTCATTGTGGGTGTAGTCATGAATCAGTTCTTCCTTGTGGATATGGTTTGCTTTTAGTGTTGTGACTAGCGGAGTGAAAGTATAAGAGCCTGGACAACTCCGATCGCTCCATCAATAGGTTCGTCTGCATGAAGATTGATAAACGTTTCCCCTTCTTCCGAAAGGGTTGCATCCGGATCAAGAGTCTCTAAGCTTTCTTCAGTTGACTGCCCAGTTCTAAGGCTTTCCAGAATAAGCTCGGCTAAAAGCATCTTCTGGTTAAAGGTAAATTCAGAGAAGGCTGAGTACCTTTGAGGCTTGTCTGCTCCAGCAATTGCCAGTTTGGTAGGTGGCATCTTACAATTCTCCTAATAAATGTGGTTTAAGCTTTTTTAGGGAAAGAGAGGAGGTTTTTCAACGTTTTAACGCTAGATCTGGTCGCCAAAACATATCTAGCCTTGCGTTTTGAATCTCTCTTTCCCTAATCTCTTCTCTCTCTATGGTTTCCTTTCCCCTGGTTGGTCAAAGTGACCGTTATGCATAGTGGGCTGCTCACCTCCTTGATTTTTGGTTACAAGAACCCTGTGCCAGGATGTGCGATCGCTCTCCAGGCTAACGGGTTGGTTTGGGCGGTTGGGAGTGACTTAGGTTGGTGGATAGGTCTTTGGTATTACCAAAGGCTCCTTCACTAAAAGGAAGAGTAACATTGGTAAATTTGCAAAATACCTGACTGAAAACTGTTTTAAGGCGGAGATTCCAGCTAAGTCGGATTTATGTCGGATTTAAGCAAAAAACCTAATGTATACTCTTAAAAAGAGTTGGCACTCATAACATGACCAAGCAGACTCGCCACAGGACTAAGTATTCTGTTCGCAAGGGCAAGCTAGATTTTGTCATTCGTCTTCGAGAGAGGTTGTACCCTACCCTAGAAGCTTTCATAACTGACTCTCCAAATGCCCGTAAGGACGCAGTAAGGCAGTTTTTCAAGGGAGAGCCTGTTGATGCTAAGAAATTTCTGGCTATCTGCGAAAAATTAGGTATTACAGATTGGGAGTCTATAGTGGACTGGGGCGATGAACAGGAAGTAGAGCCTGAGCATTCCTTTTCTGAACCACCACATAACGTTTTGGAAAGCGGGGTTCGAGATGGTGGTTTCTTTGGACGAGACGACAGACTTAAGAAATTACACGCCGAACTTCAAAAGCCAGGGAGGATGAGGGTTGCAGTATCCGGTATGGGCGGAGTTGGCAAAACTGAGTTTTCTATCCAATATGCCAAAAAATACTTTCAGCACTATCCTGGGGGTATTTGCTGGATTTCTGTAAGAACAGATGATTCAAATCAACTAAGCATCGCTTCCCAGATTATATCTTTCTCTAAAAATAAGCTTAAGCTAAATATTCCTCTGAGCACTTCTGATCAGGTTCAGTTTTGTATAGATAATTGGACTAAGGGTAATGTTCTTATCATTTTTGATGATATTGAAAAATACGAAGAAATTAAGTCTTTTCTTGAATTATTTAGTGATAATCGTTTTAAGGTTGTAGTTACAACTCGTTTGAAACTTAGAGATCCATTTATATTTTTTGATTTAGATGTGCTTGACCGAATTGATTCAATAGAACTTCTTAAATGGTTGTCAGAAAATGAAACCATTTTCTATGACGATCCACTCTCACAAGAACTGTGTGAATTTCTTGGAGACCTGCCATTAGGGATTGAGTTGGCAGGGAGATATTTAGCGATTGAGTCTGGCATTCCAACCTCACTTCTTCTATCCCAATTAAAAGAATTTGCCTCCAGGAAAGAAGCCCTTCATCATGAAGCTTTTCAGGGAGATTTCCAGCAAAATCCTAATTGGTCTCTTACTGCACGTAGAGGTCTCGATGCTGCTTTTGAATTAACTTGGAAGATTCTTGATTCAGAGACCCAAGAGATTGCCATCTTTATAGGGCATCTTCCACCCCGAACAGATATTGCTTGGACAGTTGTAGAATTAATGAAGCAGATCGAACTAGAAGAAAATTCTGCAATAAACACTGATGAACTTGTTAATCTTGATAAAAGTAGGAGTAAATTTATTAGCTTGAATTTACTAAAACCAGTTAAAGATTTAACTTATCGGCTTCATCCATTACTTCGCGAGTTTTTCCGAAATAAAGTGTCTAATCAAGATTATGAGTAATGATAAAGTGTACAAACTTGCGATAAAGGCATTTGTACGTAAATGTTCGCAGGTGCCTAAGAGATTATGGACGAGCCAGGCTCGGTTTGCTTTCTTACATATTTCTCCTTTTATAGAAGACATAAATTATTATTTCTCAGATTTTAGTCACCTTTTAACTAATTTAGAAGTTTCATTCTTGGGGCATCTCTTAGGCTGCCATTATGAAGACTATGACAGAGACGATGACGCAGTTCATTATTTGAAGAAGGGGTTATCACTGCTTCAAAAAAATGAGCCTTTCTATTTACAAAGTTTCAACCATCTATCGACAAAATTAATTGGGCTTTACTTTGCAAGAGAGCATAATGAGGAAGCAAAACAGTTATGCACTCAAGGCATACGTATTTATGTCAAAGGTGGACTTAAAAATTCCATCCAATATCTCGTTTGCCTGAGCTACCTTGGACTGTACTATAAAATCAGGAAAAAATATTATACAGCTAGGAAAATTCTGTCTTTAGCTATACTACATTTGAAGCACATAAGCCCATCAGAAGATATCCCTACTCTTGGACTTATCAGAGCAAACGCATATCTTTTTTTAGCTCAGTTGGATACAGACGAAGATTTGAGTTATCGACAAGTTCTAAATAATTTTTCAGATGCCCTTAATGAGCTAAAAAAAGTCGAACCGGAGGTTACTCAACCAGAACTAATGGAGGTCTTTAATAAAACTTATGAGATATACCAACATTTAGATCTCCCTTTTGGGAACGATCAGGAAAGAATGGTTTGCTTCCAATTTGGAAAGTTTCTCATACGGAAAATGCGTTTTAGTGCCGCTGTTAATTACTTAGCAAAATCATATAGATTATTTTACATATATGCACCTAAGCCTCCGAGTATTCTTTTTGAGCATTTTGACCAATTGAAGATATCCGCCCTAATGGCGGATCGATATGGAATGTTCTTTTTTGCAGAAGCACAAGAATTATCTATACGTAAGGAGCTAGATTATTATGATGATTTGAGAAGAATGTATGGGTTTGAAAATCCTTTTACAGAAGGACTCATAGCTCAATATAAAGGAGACCTGGATATTGCTAAAGCTTATTATGAGGAAGCTTATAAAAGAATTACAGAAGGTGTAGATACAGAGTATGGAGGTTTCCCATATTTTTATACTCTATTTGGGAGGTTGCTTTATGATCTGGCTAGTCGAGAAACTAAAAAACTTCAAACTGCCGATACTCTTCAGATATATGAGATTTTATATGAAATAGAGATGTTGTATTTTTACTCAGCATCTTACTTTGAAACAGCGATCAGAACTTTATTGTATTATATACATCCTGACTTTACCATTGCTGTTATGAGGCTAAGTACTTTGAGGTTTTTGAAAGAAAACGCTACACCAATAGCTTATAACCTGAAAAGAGCACTACGTGAGTATTCTCATTTATACGCTGCCGTTACTCGTTTTAGAGAAACTACACTATATGAGTCTTTCAGGACGAATTCCCTTAACAATCGTTTGAAAGACTTAAATAAGAAAAGTATTGAATATAAATTCGACTATGCAGAGTACTTAACTGAATTCTTTGCAGCTCTCAAGAGCAATGATTTTGATGAAAACGATTTAGATACTGATCTCCAGAGCCATGTGTTTGATGAAATTGATAGAGACAAATTATCAATAGAATAAAGATATTAAACTTCTAAATTAGATGCTTTATCGAGGAAGAATTTACGAATATTTAAGTGCATACTATACTTCTCATCTTCAACTGGTTTTAGTAGATTTAAGTGAATAAGCTTTTCTTTGCTTCTATCAAGATTAATTAAATTAACGCTGTCAGTTTCGGAATTCTCTTCTAGTTCGATCTGCTTCATTAATTCTACAACTGTCCAAGCAATATCTGTGTGGGGAGGAAGATGCCCTATGAAGATGGCAATCTCTTGGGTAGGAGAATCGAGCTTCTCCCAACTGCATTCGAGTAGAGCATAAGTACTTTCTAAAACAGAGGAACTTTCCTCCAAATTACCCTCAAGACTAGATCCTGATCGCCCTCCTCCCACCTGACTCATTTTTTCTTGAATTTTAGAGAGCAGCTCTGAAACCGCAATCTCAGGATGATGAGCTAAATATCCCCCTGCTATCTCTATGCCGTACTCAGTATCCCCTAGAATCTTACAGACAAGACTACTGGCTTCTGCTTCTCTTTGTATTCGATCCGCTCCAGCTAGTGAACCTAGCAGGGTTAGAGAAGTCTGTCGATCAAGTACAGCAGTATGAGCTTCTCCTTGATCTATGCTGATCTCATTTAATGGTAAAGAAGATTGTGAGAGGTCAGGTACTGCCCCAGACAGTTTTTCACCTTGATCTAAATTTTCTTGCCCTCTCTTATCTCCCTCGATCGTCACAAATCCCCACATAAAAAAACTCCCGCAAAGCACATCTGCTTTCAGGAGCTAATATTTGAGCCTTTAAGCCTACCTAAATCTCTTGCATAGTCAAGGAAATGGTTCAGCTAATTTCACTGCACTGGGATAGCCTAACAGCCCACCACACCACTCTTAAAGTGCGATCGTCCTCTTAGTGAAGTCATCTCTAGAACAGCGATAGAGATCCTTGCCTTTATAGACGGTCAAATACTTTACTTGGCGTGTTCATCTTTAGTGATTAATATTTTCGTCATAAAGGGTTTCTGCTAGTTGTTGTAAACGAACAGTTGTTTGAAAAGCAGTTTCCATTTCCGTTACCGCTTCATATAAATCTCTTGCTCCGGTCTTTTCGACAGATTCGCCAATCAACTCAATCATCACATCTCTCATGTCTGCTGCACAATCATCTAATAAATCAGCAAGACTTTTCTCTCCTTTTGTAGAAGTGCCAGCAGGAAATTCTGTTTCCTCCATTGATTGCTGATTTACAATATTGCTTACAATCTTAAATTTTTCTCTCATTATCCCTAACGACTCTAAAAGCAAAGTTAGGTCTTGTTTTATCTGGAAGATAACTTCTCCTTGATTGAGTTGACCCTGGTTTAAGACTGCACTTTCCTCTCTAGGAGCAAAGCTTTGTGAAAGGTCAGGCTGCTCACCAATCCCAGCATTTTGATTCAAATTTCTACTGTCTTCTTCAATCGCCATAAAATTCCACTCAAAGAAACTCCAGGTAAAGCAGTGTCGCCCCCTAAAGCTGTTTTTTAAGTCCTCAATTTACTGATCTCTTTAAGCTAGTCAAGGAACATGGCTAAAAAAATACTTTGAGTTTTCAAATCCTTCCTAAAAAAAGCCCGTGACAACTGGCATAAATTCATGTAGATAAGAATTCATGCCGACGATTCTTAGAATAGGAGCGTACAGATTCTACTTTTATAGTCACGAAGGTAGCGAACCTCCTCATATACATATTGATAGAGATAATAACTCTGCAAAGTTCTGGTTGAAATCTATTCAACTTGCACGTAGTAATGGATTTAGCCCTACAGAGCTGATGACACTCACAAAACTGGTCAACGAACATAAAAAGACTTTATTAGAAGGATGGTATGGGTATTTTGGCTCCAGCATCAGATGAAAGAATCACCGATGTAAAACTTTCTGAAGACACTTTAAGCGTGTCACTAATGGACGGACGCACCATAACCGTTCCCCTTGTTTGGTATCCAAGGCTTATGAATGCAACTGAGGAGCAAAGGCAACAGTGGCAAGTGTGCGGTGGTGGTTATGGCATTCACTGGGAAGCGATCGACGAGGATTTAAGCTCTGAAGGTCTCTTAAGAGGAGCAGCAGCTCCTACAGGCGTATTGCCTAACCTAATCATCCTTTCTTAGCTGTTACCTGCCTGGAAAGCTCTGTAAGCCTCATTGAGAGCAGCAAATCTTGCTTCCGCGTCTCTCCGCTTGTTGCTATCTGGATGATACAGACGAGCAAGCGATCGATAAGACTGCTTCACTTCATCAACAGACGCACCAGGAGACACCCCTAGCACTTCCCACCAGGAGCCGGCGATAGGTAGAGCCAAATAGCGATCGTTCTCTTCATGGAAGGCAGAAATCAGCCCTTCTACCTGAGCTTTTAACGGAACCGGCACTCGGATCACTACCGTTTTGTAGTTTGCCCTTTTAGTCCTACCCCCGCATGGTCGCTTTTGGTTGTTTTTAGACACGATCGGATTCTGCCTTAAGAAAATAACCTTATAGCTAAAGCATTTTACTTGTTACAGGTTAGTTTTTGTGTGTATTGGAAGTAGTTGGAAGATGGTGGTTAACCTGGGTAGTTACTGGGGCGATCGAATGTGTATACCAGGAAAAGAGCTTGCTGTGTAATGGTTTCGTATATGCACTTGGTTGATTTTGTATCTACTTGGGTGCATGGGTGTGAAGAAATAAAGTACCTGAAATTCTTAATAAAATCAAGCTTTTTTTCAGGTAAAAAATAAATTATTTGATTAATTAAGAGCCGCCTTCTAAGAGCAGAAAAAGAGTAAAAATTGAAATGAAGTACAGAGTATTTAATAATAGATACTTTTTGTACTGTATGTACATTTTCTCGCTTGAAAATTCATACTGGTTTTTCCCTTCTTCGACTTGCTCGTATAAACTGCCGATTAGGAAGTCTCTTTTTTGAACTTCTTCCATAAGCTCTGAAGCTGATAAGAAGTTTATGTTCTGTACTAGAAATGGTTTGTTTGGGATGAATTCCTCTATAGTTTCTGTAGTTTCTGTGTTCATTGTGTTTCCTTGTAATTTTTTTTGTTTTTGTAAAATGCATATACTTTTGTATATGCACAAAGGCAGCTTTGCTGCATGGGTGTATTGCTGCTGTGTGCGTTACAAGTGCAGGAGCGTTAGAGTTATTAACAGGGCTTTAGGCTGGAGAGGCAATTAAAAGCCTCGTAAGCCTTTAGCCCTGTTAATAACTCTTTCGCGGTGTGTGTAGAAAGTGATATTAAAATTATTTTGTTTATATTATTTATGTAAGTTAGTATTCACTAGGAAGTAAAATTACATTTTCTTGAACGTAAATAGTAACTTTTTCTAAAGGAAAGTCTGTATAATCAATATCCTTCTTTAACGCTACGTCTCCCTCGTCTCTTTCACATATTAATTCTGCTGTTGAGTCTTTGTTCACAATTAAATTCCAAAATTGAATACTTTGAAGCATTTCATCATTTTTGATTCTTAAGTCTTTTTGGTAAAAAACTATTTCATCAATAAGCCAATGAGCTTTACCATGCTCAGCTAAGTATTTAATTCCATCTGTATATATATATATTCCAAGCCAGTGCTTAAAATATTGTTCCGTACCATAGAATCTAAATAAATCTCGTTCTTTAAGTGTTTTAACGAGCGTTTCTTGTTTGTCTGACTGTGTTGCCTTAATACGTACACTTTCTTTGTTTTTTATCATGTTTATTTCCTTGTAAAAATGATGTTAAAATCCCTTTTTTAATGATTGTAAAAAAGAATGAAATCGCCGCCGAATACATCTTCTCGAATAATCTCTCCAGACAGCTCATAATCTCTAAACATTTTTTTATAGTCTAAATAAGTCAAGAATTTTTCGGGGATACTTGAAAAATCGTTTACCTCATCTAAGTATTCTTCTTCTGAGCTGTATATACCCATTGCACGCCTTTCAAAATCATCAATTTGGGTCTCATCAAAATGCTTTAGAAATGCTGCTACTTCTTCGTAACTATGTTTTCTCACTAAACTAGCAACTTTCAAAACTAACTCAATGTCTGGATACTCACTATCAAGCGGAATGTTGTTATAGTCATGAATTGCCCATTCTTCATGCGGTGAGCCATCTGAAACGCCTCGTTCTAAAATTTCTTTAATTGCTGCATGTACATCTTCAACTGTTGTACTATCATCAATCTCAAACCAATCCCCTTCTAAGTTTCCATCATTGTATTCTGCTAAGTCTGCAATATAAATTGATGTTCTTTCGGATGGTACTGTATATAATCCTATTTTTTTATCAAATCTCTTTCCCATATATTTTCCATATTAAAGTAATTAATTTTTGGTTCAAAAACGCACTTTTTACAGCTCTGCTGCATAGGTGTATCTGTACCAAGCTTTTAGAATGGGAAAATTAATGAGAATGAAGACAGGATTAAACTGGAATGAGCAAATTAAACGCTTAAACTCTGCTTTCTTATTAAATGGCTACTGCGAGAGTTATTTTTATAAAAAATATTGATTAATCTAAAAAAATTGTTGATACTATAAGTCCTTGTAAAGATGTGCTTTGTTTGTCAAACACACTTTGTTTTCAGACGTTACTTCTAGGTTTTCATCGACCTAGAGGTAACGTCTCTTTTTTTTGTAAAGTCATGTTTTTGTTAATGACCGTAAAAGCCTTCCGAAAACTCACAGATAAGAACCCTCTCACTACTACCAAGACAATCCTTGATTACTGACTAAAACTTAGTTATAAAACAGTATCTTTTTTATTCTAAAAATCATTCATTAATTGGTTGTTGTATGTCTCAGGCAGTAAATTCTAATTCTCAAAGTTTCGTTCAAGCAGGTGAAAAAGCCCTGGAGCAGGCAGGAAACACTCTAGGCAATCTAGCCTCAAGATTCTCTCTTGTCTCAACAGTTGCAAAGTTTGGACTTGGAGCAGCCGTCACAGTCATAACCAAGCCTGAGCAGTTCAAAGAGGAAGCACTTGAGCTTGTGACTTCGACGGCACGGGCGATCGGTGGAAGGGTTGAGAAGTTTGTTTCTGATGGTCTGGAGGCAGACAGAAAAGCAAGAGGTGCTTTAGTTGAGGAGATTAAAACCGATATTGGTCAAGACTTACAGCTTGTGAGAAATGGTCTTGTAAACGCTGCTCTATCCCTTCAGACAGGTGAACTTGAGATAAACGGTAAGCCAGTCCTTGGAGCTATCAGAGCTATTGAAAAGTCAAACTTGACCCAGGCTGACAAGCAGCAGCTCACAAGTCTATACAGTAAGGAGCTTTCCTCCATAAGAAGCGAGACTGAAGCTAGAATTTCTGACCTGCACGGACAAGACCACCCTTCCCGGACAGACTATGTACAGCTAAGATCTGCTATTCAAAAAGACTTTGGAGAGCAGTTAGCAAAGCTTTCAGCCGACGCAGGCGAAGTCATAGGCTCAATCTCCAGCACAACAGTAAAGCAGGGAAGACGGCTTGCATATGCACAGCAGGATGATGTTCCTGATCACAAGTCTCAGATTGCTAGAGCCTGGAATGAAGCCCGTAGAGCTGAAACCTATGATATGCCTGCCTACGGTCGAGTAGGAGCTTAAAGAGTATGGACAAACTTGATAAATTACTTGAGTCAGTAGATATTGAGCTTTCACTATCAGAGACACTGACCGAGCTTTATGAAATTGAGCAGCAGGCGATCGCAACCGTTGAGACCTTCAAATTTCCGGTTCTCAGCAGTGAAGAGTCATAGGCTCACCCCTTGCTTGCACCAACGCATATACTTTTTAGCCTTTCCTCTGCAATCATGATCGCCCGTATCTACAGCCTGCCTTTAGCAGCCTTAGATATTACCTGCATCCTCATAGGCTCACTTCTCCCTGATATTGATGTAGATGGAGCAGTCATCACACGACCAGGGACGATTCTAGGGCGGTTCATACCCTATGGACTGGCGAAAGTGCTAGATGGGATTGCCTCAACCCTTGCACAGCTTCTGAACGCTGTTTTTGGACATAGAGGCTTCACTCATGCACCCAGTCTCTGGCTAGGGCTAATTCTGTGGGGAGCGATCGCAGGCAAGCCCTATATTTTCTGGCTCGGCTTTTCAGCCTTGTTTCATGTGGTAGGCGATGCTCTAACCATTTCAGGGATTCCCCTTCTGTCTCCAGTCTCCAAAAAAGGTATGGGCTTAAGCTTTTCCGAACTGGCTCAGCTCTTGAGCAGCTTTTAGCGGTAATTCTGATTGCATATACGGTCTGGTTAGGCTATCCGCTTTTGCCAGCAGAGACCAGGGAAGGGTTAAATCAACTCTGGAAAATTGGCAAAGAGCGATTTTAGATTTGATTAGAGAATAATTTTTGATTAAAGTCAGCTTCTAACTTTGTTGTTTTGTAATGTTGTATGTCTCTCAGTTCAAATATCAATTCTTCTCTTGAGGTAGTTCCCGAACTAAAAAACGCATCTTTTCAAAGTCTAGATATTCAGCAGGAGCCAGAACATCCAACGGGCTACAGCTACGCTCGAATTGCGGGTAGTAGTGCCACACTGCGAGTCAAAGACCTTCCAGCCAGCGAAAGACCCCGCGACAGGCTTCTAGCCTCTGGAGGTGCCTATATGTCAAATTCAGACCTTCTATCTGTTCTTTTAGGCTCAGGACAGGGCGACCAGTCAGCAATAGACCTCTCACACACTCTTTTAGCGTCACTGGAAGACAACGGGCAGAGAGCGATCGCAGCACTTCGCCACATTACCCCAGAGAGACTGATGAATGTCTACGGAATTGGCGAGGCAAAGGCAGCAACTATTTTGGCAGCGATCGAGCTAGGGAAAAGAGTCTATGCACCTTCCCCTATGGTTAGCACGGTGATTGACGATCCAGGACTAGCCGCCGAAGCTTTGACCGCAGATTTAATGTGGAGTCCAGTCGAGAAGTTTGCAATCATCATGCTTGATATTAAGCATCAAATGATTGGCAAAAAAATAGTGAGTATTGGAACGGCTTCAGAGACATATGCTGAACCAAAAGAGATATTCAAAGCTCTTATCGAGGTTAATGCTTCAAGAGGTATTGTGGCTCATAATCATCCTTCAGGCTTAATACAACCATCACCTGAAGATATTAATCTCACAGAGCATTTGCTACAAGCTGCAAACATCATGAATATACAAATTATTGATCACCTTATATTGGGTGGAGGTAATTATACAAGTTTGCATCAAACTACAAACCTATGGAATAGGTATCCACAAGGAGATTAAATTGGCTTTGCCATATAGATATCAGGTTTCCCCAATCCATTAGCATCTGGCATCACTCCCACAATTACAAATCCACACTTTTGGTAAAACTCATAGGGATGCTGCCGCAGATTCCTAATTGATGCAATATGGTCAAATACATTAGGGTAGAGGTTAACTCCTGATAATGTAGTTTTTGCCTCCTCATCGTCTGTTCCTAACCAGAGAGTCAGCCCTCCTCGCTGTCTCACCTGTGCTTCGAGATCCTGCACTAGCGATCGCCCAATGCCCTGTCCTCGAAAACCGGATTTCACCACTAGCGGATGTAGTTCCCAGATATGCCCGTCATACTGCTCAATGCCTCCAATCCAACCCAGAACCATCCCTGAATGATCAAGGGCAATGCGGCTGATCCGGTCTGGCGCAAACGATTCTTGGACTTGTTGAAGCGCATCTTCCAGCGTTGGATAGCCGCTCGGCAAATGTCCAAAGCAATCGAGCACTATTGATGCAGTCTGCTGAATTGCTGTGTCATGGTCAGGACTAAGATCAGTAATTTGCATCAGCGTCTGGAGCTAGAATGGTGCTGGTTGTAGGGCGCTTACCGGGTTGTGAGTTGCAACGAGGATCTTAAACATTATGCCAGCAGAAGTTCTAAGTCCAGCCTATCGCATCCACACCCAACGGCTGGTTATGCGCTGTTGGCATCCGAGTGATGCGCCGTTGCTATCCATCGCGATCGCCCAGAGCCTTGACCATCTTCGAGTCTGGATGCCGTGGGCATATGAGGAACCCAAGAATCTGCAACAGAGGATCAATTGGCTAAGGGAATCTCGTGGCAAGTTTGACCTCAGCCGGGACTTTTTGTATGGGGTTTTCAATACTGATGAAACGCTAGTGCTGGGAGCGATCGGGCTGCACTCAAGAGTTGGTAAAGATGCGCTGGAGATTGGCTATTGGATTCATGCTCACCATGTCAATCAAGGTCTGGCAACCGAAGCAGCAGCGGCTCTGACCCGAGTTGCATTTGAAGTGAACCAAGTTGCACGGGTTGAAATCCACTGTGATCCAAATAATTTCAGGAGCGCGGCGGTTCCCAAAAAACTAGGGTTTAGCCATGAAGCCACCCTGCGGCAGCGAGTAGAGGATCATGAGAGGCGAAAACGAGACTCTATGATTTGGACGTTATTTGCTGAAGATTATTTAGCAAATAATGCGGCGGCGGCAATTGAAGCGTTTGACGTGGTGGGGCAAAAGATTCTCTAATCGCTGAAATAGCCCATATAGTCGGAAGCAATGGATTGAAAACTCAAAGGTCAATCAAATGCGATCACTGTCATAATCATCCTTATCTACTCAGAGCTTTACGACTAGATATTCCTTGATGGCTAGAGGCGATCGCCTATTGGCATATTCAGAGCCTTGCAGAAATTCATTGCTATCCTATCTAATTTCGCAATACGTTTTTGCAAAACTGAAAGGCTTGTCTTGGCAATTGCAATGTTTTATTGCGTAAACGAACGGATGCCGTTGGCGAACCCCGATTGAGATCACATCGGCTATTCTAAAGAGCAATTCCCTTAGTCTTGCGAGGTGAGTTGCGATGTCCCTTGCGTTTGAACCAATTCCTCTAGTTCCTGGAGAAACAGAGCGGGTCGCGAAAGCGGCTTTTCCAAAAGGCAATCCCTACTTAACGTTGAGAGATGAACTAGGACCAATTTTTGCAGATGCGGACTTTGCTAATCTGTTTTCCACGACCGGGCAACCCGCTGTTCCACCTTGGCGGTTAGCACTGGTCACCCTCATGCAATTCCGTGAGAATCTGTCTGACCGACAAGCGGCTGATGCTGTTCGCTCTCGCATTGACTGGAAATACTTATTGGGCCTGGAATTAACAGATTCAGGGTTTGATTTTACCGTGCTAAGTGAGTTTCGCCAGCGGTTGGTCGAGGGCCAAGCAGAGCAACTATTACTGGATCGGCTATTGGAGCACTGCCGAGTTTTGGGACTGGTCAAAGCTCGGGGTCAACAACGCACTGATTCGACACGAGTTTTAGCATCCATTCGAGTGTTGAATCGATTAGAATTAGTCGCAGAAACGTTTCGAGCAGTCCTCAATGAACTCGCAACGCTTGTACCAGAATGGTTGACAGAGGTTGCTTTAGAGTCTTGGTACAAGCGTTATGGTAGTCGAATAGAGCATACTCGCTTACCTGAAGGCGTCAGTGCAAGAGACGCCTTTGCTCAAATGGTAGGGGATGATATTTACTATCTTCTGGAATGCCTGAAGGAATCGAATCTGCCAATTGAATGGCAACAACTTCCTAGCATGATTGCACTGCAATTAGTGTGGCAGAGACACTATGAAGTAGTGATTGATGACGCGACTGGATTTGAGCAAGTACGATTTAAGCCCAAACAAGAACTCGCAAAGGCAGCAGAAGGAGTTGAATCGCCCTATGACGTTGAAGCCCGCTACCGCAGCCGTTATGGGGTGGGTTGGACGAGGTACATGGTGCACCTGACAGAAACCTGTGATGATGACCAGTACCACTTGATTACCCAGGTCATGACGACTGCTGCAACCGTGCATGAAGCTCAGTGCACTCCAACCATTCATCAAGCCCTAATCGACAAAGTCTTATCTCCGAGCGAGCATTTCGTGGATTCGGCGTATGTTGATGCGTATCTGTTAGTTGACGCTCAAACCCAAGGCATCACGATTGTCGGACCTGCACGTCGCGATGTCACTTGGCAGAGCAAAACGGCCAATGCCTTCGACTCAACAAAGTTTGCGATCGATTGGCAACAGCAGCGAGTGACTTGTTTGCAAGGGAAACAATCGATTTCCTGGTCATCGCTAATGAACCCTGAGGGACGTCCTATCGTCAAAGTTGGCTTCTCGACCTCAGACTGTGCCGCTTGTGCAACCCGTTGGCAGTGTACGCGGGCTAAACCTCCAGTTGCTCGGTATTTGCAACTTTTTCCCCAACCGCAGTATGAAGCCCTCCAATCCGCACGGAAAAGGCATGCCACTGCCGAAGGCCGGCACCAATATCAACGTCGGGCTGGCATCGAAGGAACACTTTCTCAAGGTGTGCGAACATTGGGTCTGAGACAAACTCGTTATCGAGGTTTAGCAAAAACGCATCTGCAAAACATCGTGATTGCTGCCGCAATGAACTTTGACCGTTTGGCCAATTGGTTGAACGAAGTGCCGAGGGCGAAGACTCGAATTTCACGCTTTGCGGCTCTGGCACCAAGCTAAAGCAAGGAGAGTGATCTCGATCTGAGTTCGCCAACGGTATCCGAACGTTTTTGCATCGATTCTATGATGTCCAAACTGTCACCCTTAGACTGCAACTTTATTGAAAACAGATATTCACCCTTACAGTTAGGTAAAGAAAAATGTGGGCTGACAACGATTCGATTAGAATTGAACCATTTGATTTGAAATCTTTACCTAATAAGGCTTTCAACGATCGCTCTCTTGAATGGATTTTTTGCTCAGTAAAACGAAGGAATGAGGGTTCAGCGATCGAGTTCAGTAGAAACCCATCAAATAGCCCTTCATTACTTTAATCGTTGCCATACCTCATTCTGAGGTCGTCCTTGCTAAGGTTGGTAGGCATAATTGGTATTCAACGAATACACGGAAGAACCGCTTCAGGATACTGAGTAATGACAAACGACAAAGAGATCAGTAATGGCATCCTTCAGCGGAGCTGCATTAGCTGAGAGTGACCAAAGACCGTCGATGCCGCTCTTAACCTCAATATCCAATGCCTCAAACAATTGATGGGGAATTCCATTTAAGAAAGATGGGGCACTGTTGAGAGGTTTGGAACCACCAGTATCTCCATTGTTAGGGGATTTAAGCGTCACATTCAAGGGAGTCCCTGAAGCATAGGCTTGAGTATATGTCTTTGGAGGCTGAGTCTCAGGTTTGATCTCATCCTTAAGATCGAGAAAGAACTCCACTTTGCTTATGGTCAGCTTTTTACTGCGGAACTGGAAGGGGAATCGCTCTTTAGAGAAATCGAGAACTAGTGGTTGGGGATTTTTGGGATCTGTGGGATTTAGATACCGATGCCACTCCGTCGGGAACTCATGCTTGGCACTAAACAATCTTGCGAGTGGAGCTTTGTCTGCAACCTTGAGCGCGTTTTCCATTGCAGTTTTCGCAGCACCCTTCAAAGATTTGCCGCCTTCGCGGGCCGTGTAGCTGAGCCTGAGGATGACATCAGAAATTGTGTCGAAGTCAAAGGCATTGCAGTCTTTAGGCAAATCGATACGCCACCGAGAAACTGCTCCTGCGCCTTCAAAGGGCAGATAGCGTTCGTCACGGAAGTTAACCTCAAACAAGCCACTGTCATTTTGGGCAGTGCTGGTGGCAATGGACTGCATGGCGGCGAAGTTTGTTATAAAGCGCCCCTCATCCTCGCCTGGCTGTCCGTACTTGCTATCGCTGAGGCCCTTGGTACGAGTCTTGCTACTAAGCAAAGTAAGGGTGCAATTGATGCTGGTGTAAGGGCCGACGACACAGGGAATGGTGAGACTAACGTTCTTGAGGCGACGCATATAGTGACCGGGATAGTCGGCATCAAAGAGGGTTTCAGAGAGTTCTGCGATGCAAGTGCCAGTTTCCTTAAGTGTAATTAGTGCCAATGGGTTGTGTTGAAGCAAGGATACATGTTTGGCGATCTCATACTCGCGCCGATTTTGATCCATGTAAGACTTCTCCATTTGCTTCAAGGACAAATAGAGCCTTTCACTAGACATTAGACCTTTGCGGAAACTATCCCAGATGCCAAACTGCACGAAGTTTGAGGTGGGTAGCCCTAACTCGTACCGATAAGTTTTTTCTGCCTTCTTGGCAAGGTCGTAGGCTAATTGGTAGCACTGAAAATAAATCGTAGAAATTTCGCCGACTATCCAGCCATAAAGCTCTTCTTGGGTATATTTGTTGCGAAAGAAGTCTTCGACTTGCCTTGCATTTTCAATTGCCTGCTCGTGGTTAGTTAATTCTTGCTCAGAAATCTGCTCACGAATTTGTGCGGACAGGATCTGTTTATCAATTTGGGCGAGTTCCTTATTTGCCAAATCTTGTTGGAGTTTCCAATCATTGGCACGGCGTTCGTAACCAGCACTAGTCTGGGCAGCATTGGCAGCATAGCTTGTCATTGCAGAAAGCATATTTAAGAAACGTCCGAAAGCACTTAGGGCATTCGCAGTTTTGTCTCCTCCACCAACATGATTAATAGAAATAGCACCTCCGGTTGGGCCTGCTATACCACCTACAGCATAATCTGGTGTAATGTGTGCTGATGATGCACCCATCTCTAATAACTGCCCACTTGCTGATAATGCCATACTCGCAAAGCTTAAAGTCCGATGTTCCTTTTCACTGGAACTTAGTCCATCTTTGAGCACTTGCGTATAGAAATTAGCGCGATGCTCTGTCACTGCACGAGTTTTCTCTAACCCTTCTCTGCCAAGTTTTGCTTCAGTAATCTGTATTTTCTTGACTGTTTTAGCTAAATCTAGCAGCAGGGTTTCATGTTGTGTTCGCATCATCGAAAGCGTCTCGCCGTCTTTTTTCTCTAAGGCTGAGAGCAAGCTATTGCCTAACGATTTAAGTTCACTACAAATCTCTAGAGCCTTCTGCACAATGTAGTTAAATCGGTAGTGGGGTAATGGGGAATTGAGATCGGCTAAAACGCTACTAATATCTACGCCGCCTGCAACTGCTTGTACCAATAAAGCAGGATCAATGGGTGGCTCGAACAAAGCCAATTGTCGTTCGATTCCTTCGATGTTTTGGCAATGGCGAATTTTGAACAGACGATCGGCAACCGTATCCCAGTACCCCAAGAGCTTCTCATTATTAGGTAGGCAGAAATACAAGGATTGAGTAGTGGTATTGAGGATAGACGCAGTACCCTGCTTACCTTGTTGAATGGCTTGGATGTTGAAATGGGGGAAGATAGTCTCTAACTTCACCAAGGCATTTGAGAATGCATCTAGACTTGGTTCTAACTCTGCATAGTTACGGGCTTGGATATTGCCTCGTTCGGGGATTTCTTCTGGACGTTTACCAAGAATTTCGGCAGCGAGAATATAAAGCTGTGTTGCCTCGTTGATGGATTCGATCGTATCTTGGCGAAATAGGTTATCAGCCCAGGCGATCAGATTGTCTATGTACTTCATCACCGTATTTTTTTGATAGGCAACCAGGCGCATTCGGGCAATGAGATGGGGGTTAAAAGGGTTTTTTCGCCATGCTGTAATGGCATCTTCAAGCTCTTTTCGTTGGGAATAGCTGGCTGAAGGTTTAAGCCGATCAAAAAGTGCAACTAACGTTTCTTTCGGGGTATCGCGGAAGGGAAGAACTTGCCAGTAACGAGCAGAAGAGTTGAGGTTTTCGTTGGTTGTAGGGTTGAAAATGAAGTGATACCAATGCATCGCTTCTTCAAACCGTTGATTTTTGCTCAATCGGTTAGCTAAAAGCATAGGCACGTGGTAAAACAATTCCCAGTTATAAAGGCTATATGCCCCAGCAGATGTGAAATCTACAACTTCCAATGGAAAAGGTTCCTCAACGTTCTCTTTGTTTGGAACGTACATAACCTTAAAATAGCTTCTAAGTAAAAGACCAACTGCTCCGCTACTTTTTGGAGGGAAATACTTATTCTTATCAGTAAGATTTTGATTATATAGATTCAACAAACCCTCGATCCCATCTTTGTCTAAAGCCTCCATAAACGCACAGATATAAGCATGGAAGAAGGGTTTAAATTGTAATTTTGTAGTGGCGAAGTCGGAAAACTTGAGGTATTTATCTCCTACATTAGCTGCTGCAAATGACAAACTCTTCGCTTCCACTGCAACGGAGGCAGGTGCTGCCAAAGTTTGCATCGAGCGTATTTGCATTGATGTTGAAACTTCTATTTGTTTTTCCTCAACAATCTGGCTCATCTCTGCTGAGGAAAGTTGCTTGAATCTATCAACCTTCTGAAACACTACAGGATCGCCCTTGTCTATAGTTTTTAAAGGTTCGGCTAAAGCGTATTTTAACCGAGGGAATATCGATTTCCCCGGATCTTGCAGACTCGGAATAAATCTGTCGCGAAAGTAAAATTCAGGCTCGACGTAATAATTCCTTACGTGATCTTGGTAAATGAACCGTGATGAGCTGTTATAAGAGAAATCATGGTCAGTGGGAAACAGTAACTTGTATTCCTGCTGACTACCAGAAAGTATTTTTTTGCTACTTTTACCGCTATTATCTAGAAGATCAAGCGAGAATGAGGTTTTTTCATGCCAGTAGATTTCTCGACCACTATTTTTAGCCGATAGAAGGCTTTGGTAGAAATTAACCTGCTTTGGAGCAATTACTTTAAGCTGAACTGGTTGCTCATCATCATTGAATACAGAGACTCTGCCGTTACAATTTAGTTGGTACTCACCCACGGGAAATAGCATATAAGGGTGATAAAGCAATTTTATTTTTAACGTTGAACCTGAAATAATTGCAAATTTATAGAAATAGGTTGCTGCCACTCCATACCTGCCGCTGTCCGTTCTGATGAAGGATTGGCTTACTTTTTTGTTAGACCATTTTTTGTTTTTGTATTCACTCCAAGCAAGTTTGACTTCATAGAAGGACCAATTTGTATTTGTATCTGTATCTGTATCGCTGTCATAGGGTTCGGGTTTCGGGGGTACCTTCGGTAAATGGGCTAACATATCGTCATAAACTCTATTTACGCCCTCGAATGAGTTTACCTGTACGCCTTCTGTAGTTGATTTTGTGCCGAAACCATTTTTTTCAAAAAACTTAATAGCCTCGTCTCTTTTTTTCCCTATTTCCTTCCTCTTCTGTGCATTCTGTTGAACAGTTGGTAAATGATTTGCCTCCCAGTCCTGTATTTCTCTTTCTCTGCTTCGTTGTTTTTTCTGTATTTCTCTTTCTCTGCTTCGTTGTTTTTCTTTTTCCTCTTTCTGCTTTTCCTTATCCGGCTTCTCAGTAAATATCGGCCAGAACAGATATAGTCTTCGATTCCATACAACTGGAATGAGATGTACACCTGCCGAATCACCCTCTTCATGACCTTGAATATCTAACGCTACTTTTTCCCACGCTGTCCATACCTGCGTTTTTAGGTCGAGTTTTCGGTAGAAATATTGGGGTGGTGTATTAAAAGTTCGCCCGAAAACATGAAATTCTTGAGCTTCGGTATCTTCATAGACACCACAGATATCTAAACGCGCGACATCATGGAGTCTCTCCAGGTAGTTCATCAGCGCCTTCTCAACGCTTTCATTGGTGACTTCGCCTTGCAGAAGTTCACTTTCCAGTTCCTTAAAGAAGGGGGTTTTGTTATCTCTCAGTTCGGGCTCAATCCAGTTTTCGGGATACAAAAATACTTTGCGATTTGCCTCCCAGACACGATAATTCTTCATCCATTTCCATTGATTAGCATCAATTGCACTCGGAAAAATAATCTGTTCAGGTTTAGTCTTCTTGAGTGATTCCAGATTGAGTAAACAACGTTGGACAAATAGCTGCACTGAAGCGATCGCCTGCTTTAAGCGGGAAGTTAGCATACAGGCATCCATTTCCACATCAATGAGGAAATAGCCATAAAGGTCATTGGTATCTTTGAGATCCAGTGCCTTGATTTCAGATTTTTGGAGCAAATAGGCAACTAAACCATCCCGCAGGTGCGTTCTCAAACGATTGTGAACTTGGGTTGAAACTTCAATCCAAGTCGTTTCGTCATATTTGGCTTTGAGACTACGCTTAACATATTTAGCTTGCTCATAGCTAACAGCATCACTCGTCCATGATTCCAAGGTCTCGATCGAAACACCAATTTGCCTACTAAGTTCAATTTGCTGCTGCAAAATAATCAGGGCAACCTCGTTAAAAAAGTCGGCAGCAGTTCGTTTGCTAACGAAGTACTCGACATTGGCTTGATCCCAAGTGGTAACGTTAATAATCGCCTTGGCAACATTGCCACCATTTTTAGCTGTCTCAAAAATCGAAAGCAGGTCTTTCTCGGCTGGTGGCAAGGCATTGCGAAGAGCAACATAGTCCGCTACTCTCAACCACGTAGCAAAGTTCAAATCTTTCCAGTTAAAGCTGCTGAAGTTTACATTATTCTGGAAATATGCCAACTCTTTCCCTGTGAGGTTCAGTTGTCCGATCAGCCATATACATTTGTGGACAGCAACGTATTGATCAATATAGGCTTGTAGGTTAGCTGGGGTATCTGTTTCAATATTTAAGCAGGCTTGTAGTAGAGCGGTATCTTTGAGCATCAAGGAGACCAGCGTCGCTTCTGCCTTAAAGGTTGCGATCAGATGTTGCTGAATAAACGTTTCTCGCAAAACGGGGACAAGTTTTCCTTCGATCTTGCCCCAATACTTCTTCAATCGTTCTGCAACGTCAGTGGTAGCTGTCAAATCGGCAATGTCAGCGGCAATGAGATAGTTTTGCAGAATGTCTTGGTAATTTTCTAAAATTTTAGGCGTGAGTAAGTAATTAAAGGGATTTTGTGTATTCGATCCATCCAAAATGCCAATAATTTTTGTAGTTTCTTCTGGGTCTAAAAAGATTCCTAGCTTTGTTTTCAGGAAGTCTGCTGTTACCGTGCCATCTTGGGGGGTATTTTCCTGACGAATTTTGAATAGACCTTCTCGCAATGTCTTAGCTGATTGATTAAGGATGTCATCTTTAGGAGGGAGCGGGTTGCCCACCGTCTTTTCATCTTGAAAAATATAGGCAAAGTCTGTTGCCTTAAACCCATAGGTTTGAAGTTTTGCTAACAGTTCTTTTGTCTTGACTAAATCTGCTACAGTTCCCCAAGGTGCTTGAGCTGTTAAGTTGAGCCACATCATCAAATCCTTGATTTTCATGCCCATCCCTTTAGCAAAGATGACATAGCGATAAATCTTGGATAGATTTGCTAGGGTGAGGGTATCAGTGGCGAGGTTCAAGTTTGCGTAGGCAACAATTAGATTGAGATTTTCCTCGGAAATTCCGAAGGCTGCAAGGATGGCGGGTACGTGATCTTGAAGTAATTGAGCGTTGTTTTCTACTTCTGTTTGCAAGACATTGAGTTCAAAACCTGTGTCAATTTGTAAAATCGCTTTATTCAAGAACAGTTTGGCAAATAGGGAGTCCTTTCCTGCGGTGGGAATATTGCCAGCTAAAACTGCCACTCGATCGAGAGAAATATCTAAGTCTTGCTGCACTTGCCACAACATCGATAAATCCTGAATCACTTGGGGGGTGAGATCGGTCGCACCAAGCGATATTAACAGCCTATCCAATTCAGCGATCGTGCAACCCAGTTTTTTCCAGAGTCGGATAAAGCGATTGAAAAGACTCAGTTCAGCATCGCTTAATACTTTACCGTTGAGATGTAGAATCTGCGTTTTGCTTAAATTGCAATCATCACCCGCTAACTCTATGACCTCCTGGGCAAGCTGATCCTCGGCTGGATGATCTGCAAGCCATTTTGTGCGATCGGCTTCTGACAAATCTTGTAAATAAGCATTAATGGGGAAATTCAGATTCAAAAACCGAGTTTTGAGCAAGCTAATCAGATCGGTATAGGCAATGTTCGTGAGATCTAAAAAGGTTCTAACTGTTTTGAGTACCTCTCCTAACGTATCCCCGGCTGGAATCGTGGGATTACCCCATAAATTGTTGACAGAAATATCTTTGCCAGCATCTTTACCAGCAGTATTTTTGGAGCTTGTCACTCCATCTAATTCCTTCAGTGTTAAAATCTCAAATTCTCTTTTAGAAATTCCAAGTTTCTCTGCCATAGTGGCGTAGGATGTGGCATTGCCTAACGCCTTCATGACCTCGAAGCGGCTACTATTTTGTTCCTGTAAAAACTGCCGCGCCGTTTCTAGATCCATATCAAACGGCAAGTTTAAGGGGAATATGGCATTCTTGAGCAAGTCGTAAGCTTTCTTGGCATCATTGGCAGAATTTTCATTGGGATGTTGGGGATTGGCTGCTAAATCTGAGTCGGTAAAACCTGAAGTATCGTTGGTTGATTTTTCTGCATAATCTTTAGCTGCTTTATCGTCTACAAAATCTTGTGCTACATAGGTTTCTAATACTTCATTTACCAAGTCAATATAGGGAATGAGGGTTTCCGTATGCTCGCAAGACAGCTTGGTGTACATTAAGTCGGGACGACGACGAAAGATTTCGCAACGGGCAGCACCTTTATTTTGTCCGAGCAGAATATGCAGTAAATCCACGAAATAGGCGGCAGGGCTATACACAGACTTACAGTGTTGGCACTCGCACAAATCGAGTGAGCCAAATAGACTTTCCCAATTAGGAATATTCTGCAATGCCCCCAGATCGGAACTTGGCTTCTTGATTGCATCAGGAGCAGTAGATATCGCCAAATCACGAAATGTATGATAAATCATGGCTGATGCATCACTAACGGCAATGGCTTTGGCATGGTAGAGATAAGCATTCTCTGCTGAAACCTTGCCTGAAACACTTTGAACGAAATCTTCAGCCGAAAGCTTTGAGATTTGATGAGCACTGTCATATTCCATGTTCATCAGCACGTTCATATCAGCGGTATTAGCTGTCAGAGTATAGAGGCGCTGGATTTGGCGTAATTGAGTTTTTACTGTTTCAGGGTTGGCAATTCCCTGAAGTGATTGCTCCCCTTGTCCCTGTAAATAGGTTTCCACAGGAGTACTGGTAAAGTCGAAATCGGGATTTCGATTGAGGAAGGTATTAACCTCTGGATGTTGAATGCTTTTCTTAATGACATCTGTAGGGAAGGCAAGTTCAACCAAAGTCTGAAGTTCTTGGACATAAACTTTTGCTCGTGCCAAATCGGTCTCGCCCGTAATGTGTGAAGGCGTGGCTGCCTTGTGTTCGAGTGCCAGCGATTCCCAATCCTGAGCCGGTAGATCTACCAACTGACGCATGTTTTTGATGCCTTTCTGCTGTAGCCCATTTACTAGCCCTATATTGTTTAAGGTCAGTTGGGAAAGCTGTAGATTGAGTTGAATTCTGGGAACTTCCGTTTTGAATGCAGCATCTTCACTCATCTTGCTCCAGAAACTTTCAATCTCTCCCTCATGCCGAGCGTAAGCATCAAGAAAAGTATTTAGCTTTTCCTCAGATGCCAGAATCGGTTTCAGCAAGTCTTCGACCGAAGTTTTTAGGTTAATGACCTGAGTTTGAATGCCATGTTCTTTAGCAAATTGCCTTAGATTGTTAGCAATCTCCTCAAGATTGCTTTGATCCGTCGATGGCTGGATCGGCTTCAAAGTATCGACTAATTGATCGAGTGGCATCGAAGCTACTGTGGTTAAGGAAAGATTTTGTGCAGCTAGCCCAAAAAATGCCCAGGCAGGAACGAGATTGGATTCGCGCTCTAACTGAAAAGCACCCCGTAACTGTTCGATTTTAAGTTTCTCTACACCGCTTTCTTTACTCAAAAACGAAACCTGGAAGTTTGTTTCATCCTCTTTCAAGTCAGCAAAACCAACTTGCCGCATAAATGGATTTAACCGGGTAACTAATTGTTCAAACTCAGTTAAAGGGCGTTGATGCAAATCAGTCACGATTCTCAGGACGAGAATGGAAGGAACATTAATTAACACGATCGGGGCTTGTTGACTTTCTGACAGCCTGGGAACGACGGTTTCTTGTTCACCTGCGAGGGTGAAGATAGCCATGACCATTTGATCAGTTCCATTAGGGTCAAAAATCTGGAACATGAGGTCGGGCGCTGTGGTATCGTCACCTTGCTTTAGAACTTCACTGTTGTTGAATTTAAACTCGAAGGTTCCGTCTTCGTCTGAAATACAGCGCGCTATTGGGACTGTTCCATCCAAGTCATATTCAAATAGTGAGATTGTGTATTTAGCTAGCCCTCTTTTGTTAACATCTGTGAGTCGTCCGCGCACCTCTATGCAAGTTGAACTATTTAAGTTTTGCAAGAGTTGATTCAGTGCATCGGCTGTCGCTTGATCGACTTCGCCAGTTGAATTGAGCTGAGATTGTTTCTGAAAGATACTAATGATAGTGACAGTATAGTCACTATAAATTTGCTCTTTTTGCTCCTGTAGCAATCTCTCATATAGGTTTTGTTTGTCTCCACTAAGACGAAGAAGCTGATGATCAATTAGTAAAATTAGTCCTGTTTGTAGCTTAAAAACTTCAGCAGAGCGATCGCCAATCCGGAGTGGGGCTACGATCGGTGAAAAAAGACACGATCGATCTGCTATCTCTTTTTGTCCTAAATCACTATCTGAGATTGAGGTGGAGGTCAAGGTTGAAACTGGATTGGACTGAGTGGGAATTGTGCCCGAAGGATTAGTAGCAAGGAGTGCTGCTGTTTGCTTACACACCTCACAACTTGGATCGATGCCACGAGCTTTTTGAAACTCTCTTACGGCTTCACGAGTAGAGGGCCCAAAGAAGTTGCGTTTGCTTTCCTCAGCCGAAACTTCCACCCCATGCACAGCCAACTGCTCGTGCAGGCGAGTAACATCATTGCCAAGATCGCCAGTTTTCAATCTAAGTGGCTCCATATTCAATCCTCAAGGTACTAAATCAGGGAATAGGAAATAGATTGGCTTTGAAAGCAGAGACTGAAATCTAGCCCCGTTGGTTAAATTTCAACAGAACCAGTGATCTGGGATCGCGGACAACATACTGAACCCGTTCCACCACACGGAAAAAATACTTCGCTCCCTCTTTACGAATGAACTCGGTGTAAGCATCGGTGCCAACAAAGAGCTTCTGAGGTTCTCCTGCTAGAGCAATTAGCAAGCCTTCATTTTGAGGCAAAACGGCACTGTCATAAAATCCACCCTCGACTAAGGGTTTAATTCGATCGGCTGTCGTGACTAAACTCGCTGGGCTGGGAGGAGCAAAGGTGTCTGCGTAGACATCGGTTGATAAAAACAGCGCATAGTTAGTAGCCTGTCCCTTAGAAACTAATTTAGCGATCCCTTTGGTAACGGCTTTGAAGGTTTCTTCTCCCCAGGTTACGTTGATTACATTTGCTGCTGCTGGGTCAACGGAAATCGGGAAAGTTACTTTGTTAATGTCATTATCATCGGCATCGGGTGGATTTGCTTCGGCAAGTAGCCCAAAATCTCTCTGGGCGTTCCAGTTGCTGATTTTCACTCCCCCTGGAAGTCTCACTTGGAAACGCTGGCGATCGTCCGGGTTTCTTAGCTCTGGTGCGCGATCGCTCAATTGAAAGAAGTACGCATCTTCTGCTAGGGCGATCGCCTTGGCTGCCATTCTGGCTAATGTTTTGCAAGTCTTGTGCTCGGTTTCTTTAGAGACTTGGGCACTAGTCAAGGAGAATTCCTGATAAATTTCCACGAAGTTCTTCGTTAGTCCTTCCTGGATACTGAGATCGACGAAATTAATCACATCATTCTGAATTTCAGTGGGATTGTTGTCAAAGGACATGGTCGGAATTACCATTTGGGCTTTTCTTACCTTCGCCATTTCCTTTTTGACAGCGTCATTGATTTCTTGCCATACCGCTTGATCCCAGTTGACTTCATTTGAATTACTCATGATTCTCCTTATTTTTGAGACCAGTACAGTTGTTTGCTTGCTTTGAATTAATAGAAAAACGTGGATTCGCTTGAAAAACTTTGAGCGATCGCCCCTCACTCAACCATAAAATCGCCCTCCTGCCCAAATCCCAAGATTTGGCGCTCGCTATTCGTCTTTTGCGGAGAGTTGGTGTTGGTTGAGGTGGTGCGATCGCTTTCATGGTTGTAATCCTATGAATATGAAGTTGAGCATTGTTTATACAAGGCTTACATGGTGGGTGGTGTCACCGAAGTATTCTTAATGCTGTAAGGGCTAGAAATTGCGACATCCTTTGCCCATCCCGGTTTAAGGTTGGCAAACAGCCGATCGGGAGTCATGTCCATGACCGCACAAAGGGGATCTTTAAAGTTATTACCCGGCCCCCATTCCCAGGCATACCAACCAATTTCGTGCTTGTCACATTCTTCTATGATGGTTTTATAGTCAATTTCTCCATTGGGGCTACAGATGCTTTGACCCTGACCAGCAAATCCGCCAAATTGAGAGAACTCCCCTACAATCAGGGGATAGCCTAGATCGACGGACTTTTGCAAATCTGCTCGAATAAAGTTAGCATCAGCCCCATTGGATATGGGCCGATACAGGTGAACCGAGAAGAGTAAGTTTTGGTCGGGGTCAGCATTGAGCAATGTGGGTGCAGTAGCATCCAGGAGTGCCAGGTTTTTGCCCCAGTCCGCCGCATCAATGACTAGTGAGGTATGAATACCAGCAGTTCGCAGTGATTGAATGGCAGTGGTATATCCGGCAATAAATTGAGCGTCGGTAACTTGGTCATCTCCTACTTCATTACCGATGTTGACCAATAGATATTCTTGATGTTTTTGAATAATGTTAACGACGGCGGGTTGAATCCAATAATTAACTAATTTTTGCAAACCATTCCAGTCGCCAGTGGCATCGTGCAGTTCAATTAAGGGGATAAGATGATTTTGTTTGGCGTTGGTAATTAGTGCATCCAGAATGTTCAGATCTGTAGGAGCACCTTCATTGCTAATCTTCCAAACGATTCTGACGGAGTTGGCTCCCGTTTTGCGAATTTCTAGGAAGGAAATCGCCCCGGTGGGATCGGCTCCATCAAAAACGGACATTTTGTTCACTCCCCGCAGGATCACTTGATTGTCCAGTCTGTCGTAGAGGTGCCTTCCTTGAGTGTAAAAGGTCTGCTTTTGGGGCGGCATTTCTTCTAGCAGTTTGCCCCAGGTGATTGGTCCAACCTCACCATCTACCAGTAACCCGTTATTGCTTTGAAATTCTTTGACTCGTTGTAGCGTGATAGGACCAAAGGAGCCATCAACCAGCAGCAAAGGTAGATCGGTTGGCGGACGAGCATTCAGTGTGGACTGAAGTAGGGTTACGTCCTGACCAGTGGAACCAAGAATTAGAGTTTGGGGCATTGGGAATATCCTTAAAAGTGGGGCAATGATTTATGGAATTCAGGTGCGATCGCCTTCAATCGCCTATTGACACCTACTGCGATCGCCCTCTTGCTTGTCTGTATCAGGATTTTTAGGATTTTAGAATTTTCAGGATTTTGCATAAATGCCTATCTACTGAATCCTGCAAATCCTCTAATTCTGTGAATCCTGATCCTGACGGTTATTGAATACCAACTTATGCTCCAAACTCTTCCCGCCAAAATTGATCAGCAACCCTAAAGGAAAGTCATAGGCGACAGTGTAGTTTTTCGCCTGTGCCAGGTGTGCATCCTCTAACTGCACCAGCGCTTTCAACTCCACGACAACCTGATTTTCGACGACAAAATCGGCTCGGCGTGTCCCCACCTCAATACCTTCGTAATAGACGGTCTGCTCTTGCTCGCGTACGAAGGATAGACCCGCTCGCTCTAGCTCAATGGCGAGGCAGCGTTGGTAGATGACTTCTTGAAATCCGGGTCCCATTTTGTTGTGTACTTTCATGGCGCAGCCGATGATCTTGTAGGTGAGTTCGTTGCCGATCATGTCCGTATCAGTATCAGGATTTTCAGGATTAGAGGATTTTCAGGATTTTTGAATTTAGCAACATATGTTATTTCTCTCCAATTTTTCTTCTTAATCCTGTCAATCCTAAAATCCCGTAAATCCTGATTTGATTTTTCAAGATTTCGGATTTCGTTAGCATAATTTATTGCTCCATTTCTTTAATTGTCTAATTTTCCAATCTCTTAATCCTGTCAAGCCTTAAATCCCGTAAATCTTGATTTGATTTTTCAAGATGGGCAACTCTATTCTTGAATTCAACTCTTCAAATTCTGTAAATCCTTGAATTCTGTAAATCCTGATGTGGATTTCCAGGTTGATCGGCATAATGTATTTCCCCAGTTTCCAATTCTCTAATCTCTCAATTTCTTAATCCTGCCAATCCTTAAATCCTGTAAATCCTGATTCCCTCCTTGTCTGGTTATTTCTTGAGGATTTGATTCGTTACGCTGACTGCTAATGCACCCTACAAGATCGGGAGATCGCACTGTATCAGGATTTACGGGATTTTAGGAGGAAAAATAATGAATAGACCTTCCGATTTGGGTCCCATTCCTCGCATCGGTTTGAGAACTCGGGCAATGAGTGAGCCGAACGTTTTGGCTGATCTGAGATCGCTCGGTGACGGAACCTCTACTGCCGTCAAACCGCCGGATTTACTTTTCAAAATATTATCGGGTAACTTCCCACTAGCTACCTGCGGATCTGCCGTCGTCCACCTGCTGTGCATGTAAACCTCTTCGGCGTCTTCGATCCTTGCCATGTCTTCGGCAACTTTGACCATCGTTTCCGCGTGTCCTGGACTAGTAACCTGAGGGTTACCAAGGATGGGTGCGCTTGGCTCACTAAGTGCCCTATACCCATTCGCCCACGCCTCGGAAGAACTTGTAAAATCCTGAGCAACGATACCTAGACCATTCGACGGTCGTGGAAGCTTGCTAGCCGCCAGTTGAGCTCCCTCACCGATCTCGCCCACAGGTGTTAAAGTAAGCCCCAGGACGACCGTTTGAGTGACAATGCCGCCTCCTTCGTAGTCTTCCTTTAGTTCTCGGTCTCTTGCAGGGTCTCCTGTTGAGGCAGGCTTCCCACTTTTTATTAGCTTTGCGGCATCGGACAAGAGTTCTCTAGTGGAGCCGGGATGTTGGGGTTCCTGCATAGTGAGAGCATCAACCGCCATATCCACTGCCATATCCCACATGCCGGTCTTCGCAACCTCATAACTCTGTTGTTGCTTTGCTTGGATTTTCTCCTTTGGCGATGACCCTGCAGGCTTCGTCGGAGCAGGATTGGCAGGTCTCTTGCCCTCAGTCGTATCGGCGCGCATATTGAGTGTCCTGCCAGTATCGCGTGCACTCACCTGCCAATTCTGCAGATGCCAATAGCCGCCACCCTCAGTCTTGATCCAACTTGCATTTCCCTTGAAGAAAATACCTTGGGCACCAAACATCTTATGAACCTGTTCTTGAGTCTCCTGACCTGTGACCTGAGCCTGATACATCTCTTGTGGTTGCTCATCTTCTCCATCCGGGTCATGTAACGAAATGGGATTACCAGCACAGTAAACAAACAAGTTCACGTGAGTGACTGGATCACAACTTGTCCACCTCCCCAACCACGACGCATAATACCGTGCTCCGTGATAACTAAACCCCGTCTCCTCGTCCCGCTCCTTCCCCGTATACCGATACCGCTTCGGCGTCTCCGTCAGATTGCGTGCCGCATGATAAGCCGTGCTGCCATAGGGGTGATACTCCTCATAAGAAATCACCTGCGCCTTGTCATCCAACTCTAACGCCGCCGAGCCGAGATGGTTACCTAATTGAAACCGAATAAGCTTTGTAGGAGATTTATCATCAGGGTTAGTAACCGTCTTCGTCTCCACCAACGCAATCCGCTGCTTATCATCCATAACGTGCAGCGTTTCCCGTTCCAGCACAACCGTCTGCCCGTTGCCGTTGTACTTGCGGTATACCTCAAACCCACCCAGATAAATCCGCTCGTCCTTCCGCTTGCCGTTCTGCATTTCCGTTACCTTCCGCACCCGCTGTCCACCCGCGTCATAGACGTAGTAGGTCTTTTCCCCAATGCCGTTGTTCACCACCTGCTGCTGCGTCAGGTGTAACTGATCCTTAAAGTCCCACTCCATCACCTTCAGGTGCGGCATCGCTTTCATATTGCCGTGGTCATCATAGGCGTACTGTGCGCCATAACCAGGTACAGCGGCATAGTCCGGCAGATTGGTGGCTTCCCCCGGCAGACGGGTGGCGAGTAGTTGATTGCTGTCGAGGGCGTATTGATATTTGCGCACCCAGCGTTCTACTTCCCCGCCCGTGTGGCGGAATTCTAAAATATTGCCCACCGGGTCATATTGGTAAGCCTCGGTATAATTTTGCAAGGCTTCCGGGCTGTTGGGAAACGGAATGCCTTCGATAGGCTCAAATTTTTTGGCATCCCGCTGCACGTTGTTTTGCACCGCATGCTCCCGTCCCTCAGCCTGCACCAGGCGGTACAACGCATCATAGGTGTAGGTGTTGCTCGGATCGACCAGGGAGTTGTTGAAGAACACCCGTTGCTGCGCCTTGTCTCGGATCTCAGTGATGTTGCCCACTGGATCGTAGGTGTAGGACAGGTCTTGCAGCGTGCGTTTGTCGGCTTCGGGATGGTTGGGGCGCGTACTAAGTAATCGGCTCAGGCGAAACGTTGCCCGATCGTAGGTATATTCAGTGACAATAGGATGATTTTTAGTGATAACGGGATGGTTCGCCTCGTTATATTCAATGCGGAGGCGTTGCCCCTTAGCGTCGTAGTCAATGTTGGTAACCGCCTTCAGGTTCGCGGTGGTTGGCTTCAGCAATGTCGTCGGTTCGGCGGTCTGTTCCAACCACACATCCACCCGTTCCAGCAGATTAGCTTCGTTATAGCCAGGGCGGATGACATTGAACTTGGTATTAACTCCATTACTGTGCGGGGCGACCATCTGAATCGGGCGATTCAGGGCATCGTAGCGGGTGCTGCTGAATATCTCCCCTTCCAGCGCTGGCTTCTGCGACCAGTTAGGCGTTTCCTGATACTTCTCGATCAGTTGGCGTGTACTGCGGAGTGGATTGCCCTTGAAATCAAAGGCTTCCTCTGCGTCAGTTGCCGGATTGCGCCCCAGACTGGTGACTAATCCTGCCGTGTCGTAATGTTGATAGGGCTTGCCGCGCAGGTTTAAATTTCGGGTCTGATCGCCTTTGGCGCTTTTGGGATCGTCAGATAAGCCATTTCCAGGCGTATCGCCATAAATCACTTTCTCAAATTGGACGATCTGGTTTGGATCGTCTGGATTAGCTCCCTTCACGAAAGAACCGATTGGGCGGTGGAGGGCATCGTAATCCGTGCGAAAAGCCCGACCAAGATTGTCCCAGGCGCACATCGGTTTTCCAGCAGCATCGTTGAGCATCCAGCGATCCCCGGCATCCATGCTGTGCTGAAACAGGAGATTCCCGGCGACATCGTAACAGGGCACAAATCCGTCCACAGGATCGGCAGCTTGATTGTTCGGCACCGACGGTCTGATGTATTGCATTACCAGATTCTTTCTGGCATCACGAATCCACATCGGTTTGCCCTCAGCATCCAGCTTGGTAAAAGTCAGGTGGCGCTCCTCCAGCACCCCGGCAGCATCCTTGACCCGGTTGTGAGCAATGGCAATCACATCCCGTCCCAGGCTATCTAGAATCGTTAGGGCGGGGGTGTCGGCGTGCTGGGCAGCAAGCCAAGCAGCCCGCTGCTCTGGCGTGACTAAAAATTCGCCAGTGATGGGATTTCGCGGTAGCGGTTGGTCAGGATTGGGTGGGTTGCGATCGGTGTACCACTGGCTCTTTTTTACAGTATCGTTCGGGTCAAACGTGCGGACATGCCAGGGCGAAAACTCCACCCGGCTAAAACTGCGATCGGGCATTTCGGTGCGTACTGTCCGACCCGCCGCATCGTAATAGATAATCGGGGTGACACCGACTTCGATCGGTTCCTCATACTTATGCCCCACAGCAGGCGCACTGAAATACGGCTCGTACTGTTTGACTGGCTTCCCCTTGTTGTTGAGAATGGTCTTACCGCTAGCAACCCAGCGGATCGGCTGCCCCGCTTTCTCCGGTTCCGCCTGCACTTTCTTCACCACCACGCTGCCCATGCCATCCGAATACTCGAAACTCGCTTGCAAGGGACTCTGCTCCCCTGGTGCCAGTTGGCTGACGTGCTGCTCGCGCACAATGCCGCAGGCACAGGCAGGATGTTGCCCCCATCGGATCGCGATCTTGCCATTAGGAAGCTTCTCTTCGGTTTCGCCAAAATAATAGAGGTGGCGGGCGGTTCCATTGCCTAGCCAAATGCTCGCCTGAGCCTGATCGAGATCGGGTTGATTGAAAAATTTCGCCAGTTCGGCTATTGTCGGATTAGCCCGTGCATCGGTGACACCGATCAGGTTGTCGCCTTCATTGCCCTTACCCTTCACCGCCATCAGAGTGGGCATCCCCAGCACATCGAAGTACACCTCGGATAGGTTGTTGTTGATGTCCTGAATCTCGCGCGGAGCCAGCACCCGAAAGTCGAATTTTGTCACGCGGGTGGTGTTGTTCATCGCGTCAGTGCTGGACATGATGAACAGATCGCGCAGGTCGTATTCCAGCGTGGTGACGTTATCAAAGGAATCGGTGTAGCGTTCCGGTAAATAAAAGTGCTGCGCCGCAAAGTTAGCAAAACCAGCAATACCAGAGCGAATCCAGTATTGACCAGTGGTATCAACGCCAGTGATTCGAGCGGCAAGTTTCGCGCCGCTGAGGTAGCCGCTGATGTTAGCTTTGTTCAGCTTGGCGCGGGCGGTAGTAGTACCATCTAAAGGGGCAACATCTATAATTTGGTCTAGCTTGCTGATCCCTGCGGCATCTTTAAATACCGCATCGAGCAGTGCCTCAGTCAGCGCTAGTTTGTAGGTTTCGTAGGGCAAGCCCAGCCGACCGTGTTCGCCAAATGGCAATGGATCGACCAGGTTTTCATTAAAGAACAGCATCCGGATGTGTTCAACCAGTCGCTTCTCAGGAGTCGTCCGTTTCGGGATCTGGTGATAGGCAATGTCCGGTACGAGCGTGCCCGATTTCTGATGCACTAGGCTGAGTCGAAAAGCCTGCAATTCATGCAGCGTAAAGTGCAAGCCTGACTTGGGTTTGATGCCAGTCAACTCATAGGTCAGCACTTCACAGGGCACCCGTAAGCGGTGGTTGTCCAGTGCTGCGAGCGTGTCCGCTGGTTTGTTGCCAAAATCCTCTGTGTAGCGCGTCTCGGAGTAGGCTATGTGGGTTTCCTGCTGCACCTGGCTAATAAGGGCAAGCGCATCGGTGAGTCCATCGGCTAGCTTGGCATCGTCCTCAAACTTGCCGAGACGTGGATAGACGACCGCAACCGATTGCAAGACATTGGCATACTCATCGAATTGAAGATTCAGCGTGTGGGCAATACGCGGATCTGGATTCAGCTTGTCCTGCGTCAGATCCAATTCGTAGTGGTAAGTAATCGCCTCGCTTTCAGCCACCAGGAAGACCGCGTGCTGGTTCTGTCCCTTCGCCTGTAGGCGGCGAATGTGGCAATTGTGATAGGCGGTGGAGAACAATTTCACCGGACGGTGTTCGCCAAGCTCCAGCGCATCAACATCCAACTCATACACTTCCTGCCGGAGCATCATGCCCTTACAGGTCCGCAACGCCTCGCGCCACTCTTCCGCACTAAGAGCTTCCGCTTCTAAGTCCGGCTGCGGCAAACCATTCTCCTTGAAAGTTCCCAGAGAGAAATACTCATGTTTGAACTGCGAGAGGATCTGTTCGCGGTCAAGAAAAGCGCCCGTATGATACCAAGTAACCGTCTTAACCGGCGGCTGGTAGAGCGTCTTGTCTTTAGTAATGTAAGGGCTGGCGGCATTGCCACTGGCAAATTCACCATAGGACTCGCTGTCCACCTGCTCCACACGACCAAACCCGCGAAACTCGCGTTCGATGCCATCGAAATAGCCGTGGTGATAAGAATAAGTACTGGAGAAAATCGTCTTCCGCCATTTGTCAGTAACGGTAACTTTCTCGACACAGTGGACGGGAAACGGCAGTTTCGTAATCCAGGGTTTTCCGTCGAGTTTGTCTTGCAAGTAGAACCGGGTGGAAGGCGCATACTGCACAACCGTTTCCGTACCCAGATTGTTTACCGTCTTAATCAGCAAATGGGGCTTTTGCCCTCCCATCAGGTCGATATAGCGCATCACCCGGCGACCATTCCCTGGCAGAGGCGAAGACCAGACCAGACAAGCTGTCCCATTGCCTAACAGGTCGATCGCCGTTATGGATGCCACACTATCGATCGCTGGAAAGTAACTCAACGTTCGCTTCGCCGCCCAACCATTCCCCGATTGGTTGAAATAGACCTGCACTCCTGATTCACTCAGGTACAGAATATCCGTCGTTCCCGACCCATCAATATCTGCCAACTGGATGCGCCGCTGGTCAAAGATGTCAGGGTGATCGAACCAGGGAGCCTTGTCCATCGTCACCTTCGCCCCAAACCGCCCATAGCCCAGGTTAGGCCAGTAGCACACTTCGCCATTCCGTATCCGCACAATATCCGTCAGTCCATCCCCCGACATATCCGCCAGGTGAATTGACTGGGTGCTATCGGCAAAAATCACTCGCGGCCCCTTTTCCTCATCCCAGGGCTGAATCACCCGCTCCGCAGCCGCAAAGCCCTCTTCTGCCAGAGAGGGATACCAAACAAAGCAATGATCCTCGCTAATCAAAATGTCGCTGTGCCCATCTCCATTCAGGTCGATGAATTTCAGATTTGGGTTATCCCAATCCACCACAGGCAGCGACTTAAAAGCAATAAATGGTTCCCAGCCTTCATCCTGAGTCCGTTCATAAAATCCTGGCACCGCCCCTCTGAGCGTCACCAAATCGGGCTGCCCATCCCCTGCCAAATCCAAAAACTGGGCACCGTTCGCCAAACCACTCGCAGGCTTACTGGTAACAAGTTCAAGTGGAGCAAACTGTGCCTCAACGTGCGTCTTGCCATTGTCCTGAACGGCATTGATCGGGCTAAGATTGCGTTTGTAAAACCACCCGTTCCCCTGCTCCGTCAACATCCCCGACAGTCCTTCCCCATCCAAATCCACCCACTGATAGCGCGTGCCATCCAACCCCTGAGGTAGATTTTCCAGACTGGCAGGCTCAACGTCCCGCACCGTCTCATCAACGTTGGCTTCGCTATATGTAAACTCCAGCGGTGGCAGAGACTTCTGGATATAACTGCTCCCATTACGCTTGTAGCCCGTCTGTGTTGCCGACAGCAGGAACGAATAAATGGGATTGCGAACATCGGTTGGATTTTGTTCGTAGGAATAGTTAAAGTCCGTCGATCGCACCAAACAATCTTTCCCCACCCCGGCTTCACCCTCAAAGTGATGAAACATCAACACCCGCTGACAAAGGCGATAGGTGCGAACTTCAAACCCCGATCGGTACGAGGAAAATGGGTCATTGCGGAGAGTCGCCGTAGACCATTGCTCTGGTTCTTTGGAAATAGGGTTTGCAAGATCGTGTTCCCCATAGTCAAACACCACTTCAAATAGCCAATCCTCTCGTTGACTCAGGTCTTCATTGGGTTGTCGAGGCTTTAAATTTCCATATTGAATGTGCTTCAAGTAGCGATTTGCCGATCGACTCTCCGGCGTTCGGTTCCCTTCGTGTGCCTGGGCTGTATTAATCCCGACTGACTTTTTTGTATCCTCTGATTTATAGCCGTAACAAATTGCATTTCCCTTATCGTCGTAGCTCTCGCAAATCAGCCAGCTAAAAACATGATTGGGATCGCTGGGATCAGCAATGCGACTTTTATCGGTTTGCCCGTAAAGGGTCGTGATGTTGTCCTTAGAGATTGATCGCCAGTGAATCTCCCCCAAATCCAACTTCGTCCACCGTTCAATCCGAGCAAACAACCCCTCCATCCGAGGACGATACCGACAAATGTGGTAGCCATCTCGCTCAAATTCATCGACGGTGCCATCAGCCTTCAGCACAGGCACCAGATCTTCCGCACCCGACAGAATGAAAACATCCGACTCTTCACCATCCCAATAGCGCGGCAATCCCTTATCCGTCTTGCGGGTAATCGACGGTAGCGAAAGATTCCAGCCCAGCCCAAATACTCCATTGCCTGCCCCAGAGTCGTAGGACAGGGACAACTGCGGTCCAAACCCAGAGCGACCGGGACTGGTGGCAATGGGGATTGACATAGAGCCAGTACCAGTGACTGGATTAGCAGCAAACTTCTCGCCCATCCCTTTAATTGCTCCACCGCCTTTGGGCAGTGACACAGTAGGAGGTGAGGCAAAGTAGCTTTTATCAGATTCTGGAGTCTGTTTACTATCAGCTTGAGCCGAACGATCGAGCACAGTCTACCTCTACAAAAAGATGGGGCTGTCTTTTCAGGAACCGACTATGATTCAATTTCGGGCAAATTTTATCGAGCCGCCAGTACCTCTACAGGTGATTTTTCATGGGCGAAGGATAGTTGCTCAAATTATAAAGAATGCCTCAGGCAAACTTGAACTCTGTATTCAAACTTTACAGGGTGGAGATTTAGATTAGCAAGAGTGGACTTTACGCGCACTTCAAATCCAAGGAAGCTCAGATGATTAGAACAGATGCTCGATTGAGTAGTTGCGTCCCTCGCAACTACTCTAAAAGTTGCATTCCAAGAAGTGCATACAGAGATATGAATTATAAATTAATTTAAGATTAATTGTCTTTTAACATTCTTTGTATACTCTCTCTAATTTTATGTTTCCGTTTTTTTGAGTAGCTTTGCTCTTCTAAGTTAGGTTCATTGATTTCAAGGCTAACTCCGTAAATTGTGGCTTCTTCCTCTTGATCAAATGTTCTAATTTTCCTACTTTTAGCATCTTTCTCCAAAAAGTTAGGAATCTCAGGATCAGGGCGAGAAACCTTATCAACGGTATGACCCGCTATGTTGAACCTGTAGCTACCGATCGACGGATTTTTAGCAAAGCCTGAAATCCCCTTAGCTCGACTTGCAAGATTAAGTGAGCCAAATTCTGAAGCCAGCACAAGCGATCGCTCTCGAATAGCTTCACTTTTTCCAAAAGATGCTCTTGTGCCAAGCAGGGACGCATTTTTACTATGGCTTTCCTCATACTTTTCCTGGATTCCAAAAAATGTTTGTTCCCATTTCTGGGTTTCAGGGTCAGAGGATCTTAAGAAAACCTTGTTTGCTGTGTTTGCCGTGATGATTCGCTGACCTTCTCTGCCATAGTGTTCAATGAGCTGAGCGACTTCTTGAAAAGCGATGACGACAGAAGCCCCCTTGCTTCTGCCCTTGTAGAGTAGGTCTTGCACCTTTTTGATTTTGCCAAGAGATGTGAACTCATCAAGGAGAAACCAGACCCGCCGATCGTCGTTATCTGGCAGATCAAGCACTGCAAGGGTTAAGTAAGTTAGTATCATCCGGTTCAGTTGTGACATCGCCACCACTCTCAGATTGTCACTTCCCAGAAGGAGTATGGATTCCTGATTAGAAACCCAGTCGCGCAGGCTAATTTTTTCTTCTGCCTTATCCCACAGGGCAGCAACAGAGGTGAGCCAGTCAATTTTCCCGGCAGCAGTTGAGAGAACACTTTGAAAAGCCTGCCCCACTTGATTACAATGTTGGTCTACATAGTGTTTCGTTTCAGGCACACTTGAGACAAGTTTTGTGATTGTCTCACCGCTTCGCATCACTAGCACTAAATCTCGAAGCGTCCAGGCGTAGGGTTTTCTGATGTGAAGAGCCTGCATCACCGCACAAACGATTACAGCCGCAGTATCTCTAAAATACGGTTGAGAAGCGTTCCCCTCCTCTGGAATTAGGGCTTCAGCAACAGTTCGAGCGATGTCTGGCTCATCTACATCAGCAGCTAGATTCCATGCTGTAGACCGTTTATCGAAAGGGTCGAGTATTTTTATATTTGCTTCTAGTTCCATACCTGCTAGAAGTGATCGGGTATTCCGCTTCGGATCGTAGATGATAGCTCTCTGGTCTAGTCCATGCCCGATATGAGGTAGAACCGTTTCCATGAAGAGAGAAAGCGTTTTGCTTTTCCCTGAGCCAGGTTCACCAATTATCAGCATATGCTTTGAGGAGTCTTCAATAGGGAGCCAGAGACCACCCCAGTAAAAGGCGCGATCGGAATTCTCAGTTATGGTTTCACTAATTGCGATTGCTTCCTCATGCGTTAACAGCTCCTCACCTCGGATCGTTGTAGATTTCCTCTTCCTTTCGTTGAAGGTCAGCAGGAGCGAAAATCCAGCACAGATAAGGCAAGTAAGCGTATAGGCAGACTCAGGACGCAGCACACTTTTGAGTGTGGATATGCAGATTGGAAAAGCAACGATCGGCAGAACGGCAAATAGGACAAACCAGCCAAATTCATAAATTCTTTGTTGCCGCCTAAAAGCTTCTCCAGAGCTTGATTTCTGGATATTCTCAAAATATTTAGTCTGATAAATCAGGATTGAGAAGAGGTAAGCGACTAGACAGGCTCTTTCAAGAATCCAGTGCCACCCTAGAAAAGTATGTGATAGGCTCTGCTCATTGAGGCTAAAAAGACTATGAATGCTAAGCTTTAGCTTCTCAAAGATTCCAATTGCAGCAAGGCTTACAAACCCTGTAAGAGCTAAAACCGTAATCTGAAAAGCATCCTTATTTTTCCATTCCAGCATATCTCCTACCGTTGAATGATAAGAGTATGCTCGATTTGACCCATGTTTGAAGCCCTTGGAATTTCTATGATGGGTCGATGTGAGATGTAATCTCTATCCCTATCCGTATCAATATTTTGAGATGCTTGGATTAGAGGCTCTTGACGCTTACTCTCGTAAAGTTGGCTCTTCTGGAATTCTTTTATCATCTGGACATCATCAGAAGCCAGATAGCCTTTAGCGATCGAGCAGGCAAGTTCAAGCCCTACCCCTCTGCATTGTGACTCTTCTGCGACCAGGCGATAAACATCCCGGTTAGTGAACGGTTTATTGCTCTGAGCCAGACGCTTAGAGACCTCATCCACAACGATTTGAATTTGTTCAGTGCGATCGCGTCTGATCTGCTCTTTCCCAAACAGGTCAAGAATAAGCCCTTCTGAGAGTCCTAAAGCCTTTCCCTGTTCCTGCCAGTCCAAGAAAAGCTCATGCCTGCTCTTGTATCCCTTGGCTTTCCGAGTATCAAAGTTTGCGTACTCTTTAGCCTGAGCTGAGTGAAAGCCAAGCTTATTAAGCCGTGCTTCTATCTCATTTCGACGCTTTGAGAAGAAATCTATGGCTTCATCCGGGATACCGTCAATCTCAAACCAGCTCTCTTTACGGTGCAGGCGAAGCCCTAAATGATGCTCTAGCCCGAGGGCTAATTCTGCCCTGTATAACGTTCCGGCTTCTTTTTGGAGTACATACAGTTGACGGCTGTTAATTGAGCCTGTAGAGCCATCCGCGCGTGAGCAAAGATTGATAAAGAGGGCATGGGTGTGAAGTAGTGGGTCATTGAGTCTTGAGGTTTGGTGAGTAAAGGCAGCAATGACAAGTCCCGCTCTTTCCTCGCTTTTCCCTACCCCAGTTTCAAAACGTCTTGTGTAGGTCTGCTCAGTTAGAAAATCAATTCCCTTCTCTAAAGCTCTGTGATGGATCTCAAGAATTGTCTTTTTTTCTGGCACTTTATCTGAGAGCTGACTAAAGGCAACGCTTACCGATTTTGGAGCAGAGAAAACTAAGTCCCAGCCGCCCTGTCTGTCAGCACCACCTGCATTCCTAACAAGCTTTATTTGCTTGTTTCTGGGTGCAAACCCCTCAAAAACGTTCTTAAAATGCTGCTTTTTGACGTTTCCTTTAAGCCCAATCTTCTCAGCCCCAGCCCCAAGCCAGTACCCTTCTATCTCTTCCTCGCTGAGAAGCTCTTCTTTAGCGATCGAGAGGAAGTATTTCCATTTGCCACCACCAACGGCAGAGATTGTCAACATCTAAGTATTTGAAAAAATTAATCATCTGTTGCTGAAGTAAGGGTATCTGGGGTGAGTATTTTATCAAGCTCTTCTCGTGGAATATCGCTTAGCACATAGAAGACTTCTTTGATGTAGGAGAGAACCCGTTCATTTGAAGCCTCAATCTTGCTTTGCAACAGCTCAAACTGCTCTGTTAGCTCTTCATCCGTTTTCCTTTCAAGATTATCGCTGACAAGCTTTTTAGCAAAAACAGCAGGGCTTATTCCAAACTCAGCAGCTCGATTAGTTAGCTTTGTGAGTTCTCTGCCTTCCATCCTGAATGAAATTAGTTTGGGTTTCGTGTACATACTCCTTTAGTCACTTCAAAACAGCATTTCTGGAAACATAGTTTATTTATTGAGTTTTTTCAATGATTCAGTTGGTGTTTTATTGAGGTGATTTTGTGTCGCTCGAAGTCTGTAAGTTTTTAGTGGAAAGAGATTCATCTTTTGATTTATGCTCAGAGCCGTCTAGTTGCCCCATAGTTGAGAGTTTAAGGAATTAACATGGATCTGTATGGACTAAGGTAAAAAGTCTCGAAATAGTCACAGAGAGGAGACGCTAAAGCACCGTACTGAAAGATGCTGAGGTAGTGAGCCACTCAGAGAGTAGAAAGGGAAGATCTGGAAAACTAGGTTTAGCCGACCTCGTAAAATCCTTTTTAAGCTACGTTATTTAGCTAAGGCGTAGGATTGTATGGGTTGGAGTATAAAGTTGTGCTTTAGCCCCATAGGTGCCTGCTAGAGGATGGTCTAAGGGGAAGATTGGAGCTAACCAAAGCTTATCTAGTTCTATTTCCCCACCTTAAAAGCCAAAGACCGTGGGTGAAGTTACGAAGTCACTCCGGGTCAACCACAGCACTTTTTTGGGTTTGGTGAAGTGAAGAGTTATCCACAGGCGATCGTGTTAAAGATTTATAAAAGAAGTTAAGAAACGCGCGCACGTAGTTAAGCAAAAAAAAGAGGGCGTAACTATTTGAATTAACTAATTAATAAAATAAGAGGTGTGTGTGATATCCCGTGCGGGTGTGTGTGTGATATCCCGTGGTGATTCACAGGTAAGCGTGTGTGATATCCCGTAGTGATTCACAGGTAGACCTTCTAAATTTGATGTTGTTTTTTGGATATTTGAAGCCCTAAAAAAATTTATAAAACAAGATTCTATTTTAGGTTTAGAACGAGTTGTGTGATTGCATCTTTTACAGTTTCTTTATTAATTCTATTTTGAAATAAAACAAAGTCTTCTGTCTCAACATAGTTCATTTTGTAGCCTGGAAGAGTGTCACTATCGCAAATAAATTTTATCATTCTTCTAAACTCTCTTCTTTCCGATTCAGAACCACTTTTTTCCAGTAACAGCTTAAGGCTAATTTTCCAGCTTGGTTGATTTCCGCAATGCTTACGCACTAAAAGGTATATCCGACGTTCTAAGGCTTTCCGTAACTCAAAATATTTCTGATCAAGGGTTAAAACCTCTTTGGCTTGTACGGCGTTATAGAGCCATTTAGATAGAGTAATTTCGACTGTACCTATTTCCTCTGTTTCTGCTGATTTTTTATAGATTGTAAAATTTTCAATTAACCCTGCTCCAACAAGTTTGGTAACTTCTTTTGTGATGGGATCTTCAGTGGTTAAATTTGAAGTTATGGTTGTACCTCTCAATCGCACAAGTGATTGGGCTAATAGAGAATATTCCTTACCGCCTGCATCTCGATGAGTGTTAGCAAAAAAATTAAAAGCCGGAAACCTTACAGTTCTTCCAATTTGTCGACCTGCATTTAGACCTGCAACTAGCTGGCTTATGCAATAAATTAAAATATCATTATCAAAAATAGTTGCATGACCTAATACACTTGGAGTTATCTCAATAAAAGTTCCATTTCTCTCATATCGTCTGACATTGTATTTTCGCTTAGTTGATAATGTGAAGACAGGATACTCCATACTTCCCAGATCGTCTTTAGGACTGAAATTGATAGTATTGCAGATGAACAGATCCAGTCTATTCTGACTCTCTGAGTCAACAGAAAAAACTTCGATAAGTATTGGAATAGTTTGACTTTGCTTTTTCATAGTGACTCATAAAAAATTCAGACTGAAGTAAGTTCAGTCTGAAAAATTAAAAGGCTCGACAGAACAATAAACCATAAACTAGAAACAATAAACTGATTTATTTATGAATTACACAATTTGTAAATTACATCATTATCAAATTGTGTAATTCATAAATGATGTAATTTACAAATCACTCAGTGAATTCTTGTTTTATCTGGGTCTGTAAACGTCTGATTCTACCCGCTTTTTTCCTAGCTAAAAGTCTCTCCTTAGCCTCCTTTATAGCTTCTTCAACCAGTCCGGCATTGCCTTTACAGACAAGGTGAAGTGCTTCAAAGTAGGTTTCCATCGTTATTTTATTCCGCTTGCAAAAATCTTCAATTTCAGAATCTAACACGGTTTCCAGTCTAATCTGCCTCCTTGATCCAACTTCAGGAAGCCCTTTTAGTTCAGAACTAGAAGGGAGAGAGCTTGGTGTGTTAGGGGCTTCTGGTTTACTCGGAGAGATTTCAACAAGTGACATATTACGCTCTGGGACGGTTGCCCTTCCCGCACGATTCTTGATGCGATCTACCATGTCTTTACTGGCGTCAGACATTAGAATGTTTCTCCATCTTACTTGTCACTCTTTTTAGCAATTCCTTGAATGGCTCATCTAACGGGTATTTGTCTTCTGGTGAAGTCAGAGCCGATAGAGGCAAACCTGAACTGATCGCCCGTACTACTTTTGTCGATTCTCGCAAAGAGGGTAGAAACAATTCAGGCGCTATCTCTCCTTGCATATGGTTTAACCATGTCTCACATTCAATAGTCCTGTTTAGTCCAGTCCAACGATCTCTAAAGGGCAGCACCCCTAGAATTTCAGGATGGCAAATTTTGAATTCAATGAATTCTTGAATTGCGGCAGTAGTTCTGATTAAGCTTCCAAAGCCCTTAACATTTAGCTCTACTGGAATGATGATTTGCTCTGATGCTCCTATAACTGAGCGACTTAGCTGGAATCTCTGAGGAGGAGGGTCTATTAGGCAAATATCAAAATTGCCCTTGGCTGGCTCTAGCCGCTGCTTCATCATCAAAGCCCCTATTCCGCTAGTGCTGAGGTAGTCTTGCAACCCTTCTAAGGCATCGTCAGCAGGGATGAGGAACAAGCGATCGTAGTCCTTTACGGGATAAATGCCGTCTTCCAAAGCTACGGAGCCTTTCACAACTTCAAGCAAGGTTGGCTCGTTCGGCTGTAAGTCATGCTGTAAAAACGTAGATAAATTGCCTTGTGGATCTGCATCTACTGCTAAAACTGTGTAACCAGCTTCGGCAAGCATTTTAGCCGTAAATAAAATTGTGCTGCTTTTTCCTTGTCCACCGGACAGAGACATAGCAGAGATTATTAGCATAAAATCCTGAATGATGTAATTTACAAATGATGTAATTATTAAATTACATCATTACATAATGATTAAATTGCATCATTACATTATTTAACAATTACATCATTTAATCATTACACAATTATTGAATTATGCAATATGTTAATTACACAATTAATGAATTACACAATTATCAAATTGTGTAATTCACGTAAACCGTTGATAATACTGGCTTGTAGCCTTGTTTTTCTCTTCTTAGAAGCAGTGTTAATGAGTTTGAGATTCTTTTCTAAGACCTTTTAGGGCAGTGTTTTTGGTTGAAATCTACTCTTTTACTTTTGCATTAGGTCTATGGACAGATACTTGGCTTGCCAGGTATGGGGTTGAGGTGTCTTTAGAAAAGCCTAAGCTGTCTGTTCTTTCGTGGTTATTTTTGAGCTTGTGCGATAAACTCCATTCCTCTTCTTCTAGCAGCTCTTCTGAATTTGATCAGTGCTGCTGCCATTCCGTACTTAGTGGATGGAGCATAGATACCCGCAATCTTGCAGAATGTCTTTAGCTCTTCGCCGCTGTAGGCTTGAGCCAAGAACTGAACCTGCTGGACTGTGTGATCCTTGTCTGGGTTTCGGTCGAACTGTCTGAGCCGATAGAGCATCTCCGCCGATTCGACCGATGACCGGGCGAAAGAGAACCTTGTTGAGGTTCCCACTGCGAGGAATGCCGATTATACGATAGAGCGTCTGTAGCTCTTTTAGAGAGCAGATTTTGGCAGCTTCAGTTGTCCAGCAGTTAAGGTCGCTATGAGCGATCGCCTTAAAGCTCAAGAGAGGCTTTAAGGCGATCGGCTCAGAGAATGCCTCTATTTCATCTTGTGATAGGTCAAAAATAGAGTTTTGCATCTTAGCCCTCATTAATCACTCTAGAAAAAGAAAAACAAGTTATGCTGTAAAAATTATCTATAAGAGCACTATTTAAGTATGCTCGTCATAACAGCTTAAAAGCCTATCCTACATAGCTTTCAGCAGTTATAGAATCATCCATTTTACATCTATTTATCATCATTTAGATGGTAATTTAGTATTCCCAATCTTTCCTTAACACTCCTGACTTACTGCGAATGGTCTGTGAACGATAAATTGTCAACTAGATGATACTTATTAGACATAAAATGGACGATATTAGGATTCTTGAAAGTCCCTTTACGCAAGGCTTTTAGAGACTAATGAGTTATGTTAATCAGTTAGGTTGATACAGGAATTGCACAGTACATAAGATAATTTTCCTTCCCTAGAGTGATATATGAGGGTTAGGCAGTATGAGACTTGCTTTGTACTGGCTTGTGCTTCTGGTCAATGATGTTTGTAAGCCACTGGTTAAGAAAACGGTTTAGTTCAACCTTTAGTCGAGGGCTAACGGTTTGAGGTGTAGGATAGACTTCCTGATAGCTGTAAGAGTCTTGATATGTCATAGCTTCTGCCATTTCCGACTCTGGAAAAATGCGAATTTCCATATCTGGATCAGGAACTAGATCCCCGTTTTGCGAGTAGTAGTGAGAGAGTGCAATTCTGATATGGTCAGATTCTCTCTCCAGAACGTTCATACTTAGATCCATAAAGCCAGGAGCTTCAAGCTTCATAGAGTCAGGTAGCTGAGAGAGGTCTCCTAAAACTTTCTGAAGCTTGGAATAGATGATTTCGTAAACAGGTCTAGCCATGAGTTGAGAGTCCTATAGTTGTTTGTCTGAGATTTGTCTTATCCCTGATAACAGTTTCTATTTCTGCCTGCCCGCTCCTAGCAGACAGGCGTAGGGTGCTGTTAGACTCTTACTCCTTTTTGCGAAAGAGCTGAGAGCATTTGAGCCTTAGTCAGGTATTGATTTTTGCCGTTGGCGTCACGCCATGCGATCTGATGTGTTGAGCAGAGGTTTCGTAGATCACTGACAGATGGGTGCTTTTTGACTGAGTTGGTCTATAGAGAGGCTGTAGAGGTTTTGTTGAGGGTCTTAGCCTTAGTTGTTGTCTTGCGGCTCTTCTTTGCTGTAGAGCGAAGAGCGATAGCGGTTAAGCGTGAATCAGTTGCTACCTGATCGAGCTGTGCAATCTGTCTTAGCTGAGAATCTAGGTTTTGGTCTGCTTGATTTACCGATATGGAAGGCAGGATAAGAGCAGGAAGGGCGATAGTGGGCGTAGGTGAATGAGGAAGCTTAGCCGTCTGGCTGAGGAGCCGTGAACGGTCAGCCATGCCGATGACGAACAATAAACCAAAGTTGAGAACAGAGAAAATCAAAGTCGAGATCGAGAGAGCAGTTAGGAAGTCTTGAGCGGTCATGGTTTGAAACTCCATTGATGAAAGGATGATCGGCTAGTGAAGCGAGAGCCGCTGGAGGTGAGCCGAAGAAGAACTTGAAACGTATCAACTTATCCACATCTATATCATAGTGTTATCTATATCAAATTGCAATCACTATCTAAACTATTTAGTAAAGATACACATATACATTCAAACCGTGGAAAGCTCTAAGTACATAGCTTTAGGCTAAAACCTTGATAATTCGACCGATATAAATCTCTTATATCTCTATCAGTCGCCCAACAAAAATACAAATAAGGATAAGCAGTTCTGATATAGATGTGTCATGTATATACAATCCTGATATAGATATGCCTATCATTGATATGAATACAAATATAGATGTATATACAATTTCTGATATGGATAAACCCAGTAAACGCCACAACTATTGATATACAAGGCTTTCACAGATTACACAGGCGATCGCATAGTTGAGGAGTGAAACGGTGCCATACATAGTCCTTATCAATTTCCGTATATACAAATAACTTATAATAAGGATATACTTGACATTTAATATGCATCAATATAGTTTCTGAAACTATATTGATGCATATTAAATGTCAAGTATATCCTTATTATAAGTTATTTGTATATACGGAAATTGATA
>JAESFK010000071.1_pt1 | contig 115552 bp, 112 predicted proteins | sample 9269391 | NCBI WGS metagenome assembly JAESFK01 (sample SAMN14506231, study PRJNA617097) | algae metagenome | isolation source: Drouetiella hepatica UHER 2000/2452 and co-occurring heterotrophs from... | place: Slovakia: Slovak Paradise National Park, Hrabusice, Kosice Region | collected... | reverse complement strand
CGCTCTCGGAGAGCGCCTCCCGCTCCGCGATCTCCTCGTCTCGCCGGACCACGCCCTCTTCCTCGACGGCTTGCTCGTCCAGGCCGGCGCGCTCGTCAACAACACGACCATCATGCGCGAGACGGCCATGCCGGAGCGGTTCACCTGGTTCCACGTCGAGCTCGAGGACCACGCCCTCATCCTCGCCGAGGGTGTGCCGGCCGAGACTTTCCTCGACACCGTGACGCGCCGTCGCTTCGACAACTACGCGGACTACGAGGCGCTCTACGGCGACACCGGCCCGGTCCTTGCCGAGTTCCCCGCCCCGCGCATCAAGTCCGCCCGCCAGCTGCCCGCGTCGCTCCGCGCGCGGCTCGGCGCGCCTGTGACGACGGACGCCTCGGCCGCGGCGTGAGCAGCGTCGGCGGCGCCGCCGTCGGGCGAGCGCCGCCGCACCCGCTTCTCGTCATTGACGATCGGGAAAGACACCTTCAACGCCGCGGCGGGGACCCCGCCGGCCCGCTTTCGGTGGCAAATGCCCGACGGTGTCAGCCGGGGGAACAGCGGTGCCTTACGTTACACAGTTCTACTACACGGTGACCGTTTCCAACGGCGTCGCCACGATCGCTGGCGGCCCGTTCGGCAACGATGAGTCCTGGACGATCTCGAACCCCAACGACCCGGACGCCACGCAGTTCGAGGTCTACGATCTGCTCGAAGTCAACGAGAGCGTCGAAGTCTACACCGGTTACACGCCGGAAGGCCCGGTGACCGACGAACAGCGCCTCTATACCGACAACAGCACCCTGACGCTCGGCGATACCATCAGCTACACGGATGGAACCTTCGTCTTCTGCTTCCTCGCCGGGACGCGGATCGCGACTCCCGCCGGCGAGACACCCGTCGAGAGCCTCGCCATCGGCGACCTCGTGCTGACGGCCGACGGGCGCGCCGCGCCGGTGAAGTGGGTGGGCGTGCAGACCGTCGTCAGCCGCTTCGCCCACCCGCTCCGCGCGTTCCCGGTCCGCATCACGGCCGGCGCCCTTGGGCAGAACCTGCCCGTCCGCGACCTCCTCGTCTCCCCGGACCATGCCCTCTTCCTCGACGGCGTCCTCGTCCAGGTCGGTGCGCTGGTGAACGGCTCCACCATCGTCCGCGAGACGGCCATGCCGGAGCGCTTCACCTGGTTCCACGTCGAGCTCGAGGACCACGCCCTCATCCTCGCCGAGGGTGTGCCGGCCGAGACCTTCCTCGACACCGTGACTCGCCGCCGCTTCGACAACTACGCGGACTACGAGGCGCTCTACGGCGACACCGGCCCGGTCCTTGCCGAGCTCCCCGCCCCGCGCATCAAGTCCGCCCGCCAGCTGCCCGCGTCGCTGCGCGCGCGGCTCGAGAGGCAGACGGCGAGGGTCGCGGACGCGGCCTGAGCGACGGCGACGCAGGTTCCCGCCGCGTCGGCCCCCCGCTTGCCGCGCCCTTGGCGCATGATAAAACCCATCCCCGCGGACCTTTGGTGCAGGGCCGCGGGGGTTTTCGTAATGAGTGACGGACTGTGATCCCGGTCTCGGCGCAGAGCGCGCCCTGTCGCCCGCAGCGGGCCCGGTGCGCGCCGCCCGCACGTCCCCTCCGCGGCTTCCCCCGTCGCACCCCCTCCGCCCGCCCGCGACCAGACCCGGACGCCGCCTCCTCCCGGCGCGGCGGAGCCGGCGTCTCCTCCTGAACCCTTCCTCCCGACGATCCCGGACGTGCGGGGCCGACTGGTCGGCGCCGCGCCCCACCCCTTCACGGAACATCCGATGGCCACCTTCGTCTGCGCCGCCTACTACCAGCTCGTCTCCCTCGGCAACGGCCAGTACCAGATCAAGAGCGGCGCCCTCGGCGGCACGCAGACCTGCACCGACAACCAGGCCGACGAGACCTTCTCCAGCGGCGAGACGATCTTCATCTCCGACGGCTCCAATGATTTCACCGACGTCTACGTCGGTTACTACGCCGGCGGCTTCGTCGCCGAGGAGGACGGCTCCTATTATTACTACACCAACGACACGGCCATCGCGTTCGACACGATCTTCACCGTGAACACCGGGGATTTCACCGTCTGCTTCCTCGCCGGCACGATGATCGCGACGCCCGCGGGCGAGACATCCGTGGAGAGCCTTGCCGTCGGCGACCTCGTGCTCACCGCCGACGGCCGCCCGGCGCCGGTGCGCTGGGTGGGCGTCCAGACGGTCGTGTCGGTCTTCGCGGACCCGCTCCGCAGCTTCCCCATCCGCATCGCCGCCGGCGCCCTCGGGGCGGGCCTGCCCGCCCGCGACCTCCGCGTCTCCCCGGGCCACGCACTCTTCCTCGACGGCGTGCTCGTCCAGGCCGGCGCCCTCGTCAACGGCACGACGATCGTCCGCGAGAGCGCGATGCCCGAGCGCTTCACCTGGTTCCATGTCGAGCTCGACGACCACGCCCTGATCCTCGCCGAAGGGGTGCCCGCCGAGACCTTCCTCGACACCGTGACACGCCGCCGCTTCGACAATTTCGCCGACTATCAGGCCCTCTACGGCGAGGGCGGCGCGGTGCTCGCCGAGATGGAGGCACCCCGCATCAAGTCGGCGCGGCAGTTGCCCGCGGCCCTGCGCGGACGGCTGTTCGGCGCGGATCGTGGTGAAGGGGCGTCGGACGCCGCCTAGCAGGAGGCGGCTTCGGCACCGGGGGATGTCGGAGGTCTGTGAGCGATGGCGACCTTTTCGGCGAGGACGACGCTCGAGGGCGACCTCGACGCCGGCACGGACACCTTCACCACCGAGAGCGTCCTCAACATGCCGACCACGGCCACCGGCGACTTCACGCCCGGCGGCACCGTCGTCGCGCCCGAATACGACCCCGCCGAGTTCACCTATGTCGGCTACGGGCCCCAGGGCTGGATCGGCACCAGCGACGTCTGGGGCACCGTCTACTTCAGCCAGGGCGCCTTCGCCGACGCCCCGGCAAGCTTCACCTACCAGACGGGCGCCTTCCCCTCCTTCTCCGCCAACGTCACCGCCGGGGGCACGATCGACCCGGACACGATGACGTTCACGGTGAACGAGGTGGACAACATGCCGACCACGGTGATGGGCGACTTTTCACCGGGCGGCATCCTCGACGTGCCGGAATATGACCCCGGCACCTTCGACTACTTCGGCTACGGCCCGAACGGCTGGATCGGCTACAACGAGGACTGGGGCTACGTCTACTTCACCACGGACGCCCTCGAGGACGTGCCGGCCACCTTCACCTATTCGACCGGCACCTTCGTCGTCTGCTTCCTGGCCGGCACGCGGCTCGCGACACCGACGGGCGAGACGCCCGTCGAGGCCCTCTCCATCGGCGACCTCGTCCTCACCGCCGACGGCCGCGCCGCGCCGGTGCGCTGGGTGGGTGTTCAGACGGTCGTCCGCGCCTTCGCCGATCCGCTGCGGTCCTTCCCGGTCCGCATCACCGCCGGCGCCCTTCAGCAGAACCTGCCGCTCCGCGACCTCCTCGTCTCGCCGGACCATGCGCTCCTCCTCGACGGCTTGCTCGTGCAGGCCGGCGCGCTCGTCAACGGCACGACCATCGTCCGCGAGACGGCGATGCCCGAGCGCTTCACCTACTTTCACGTGGAGCTCGACGACCACGCCCTCATCCTCGCCGAGGGCGTGCCGGCCGAAAGCTTCCTCGACACCGTTACCCGCCGCCGCTTCGACAACCACGCCGACTACGAGGCCCGCTACGGCGACACCGCCCCGCGGCTGACCGAACTCCCCTCACCCCGCGTCAAGTCCGCCCGCCAGCTGCCGGCGGCGCTGCGCGCGCGTCTCGCGGCGCGGGCCATCGCCCTCGCGGGCACCGCCGCGGTCGCCTGACACGGGCCGCACCGGCTCGGCGGGGGCGGCCGCGGAGCGGCGCGATCACGGTCCGGCAGGGCCGCCCCAAATCACGCTTCCGTGACCAGGGGAACTTGAGTAAAAGTCGGCATCCGGGTTGTGACGGTGCCGACCCGATTTCGGGGAATTGTGTCAGATGGCCGATTATACCGCTTACCAGTCAGTGACCTATACCGGCGGTACGCTGTCGGCCGGCGAGTCCTACACCCCGTCCGCCACGCTCACCAATACGTACGACGGCGATGAAATCGTCGTCCCCGACGAACTCCTGCTGGACGACGGCAGCGGCTACGAAATCGTCGGACTCTATTTCGGCACGACGACGATCTCCGGATCGGTCTTCATCGTGGTGGACGCCGGTGAAATCGGCGGCGTGCAGACCTACTATCTCTTTGGCCCGTCGAGCCCGTCTTTTCTCAGTTTTCCCAGCAGTTTTGACGATCTCGTCATCGACACCGGCTCCTTCATCGTCTGCTTCCTCGCCGGCACCCGGATCGCGACGCCGACGGGCGAGACGCCCGTCGAGACCCTCGCCGTCGGCGACCTCGTGCTCACCGCCGACGGCCGGGCCGCACCGGTGAAGTGGGTGGGCATCCAGACCGTGGCGACCCTCTTCGCCGACCCGCTGCGCGCGTTCCCGATCCGCATCACGGCCGGCGCCCTTGGGCCGAACCTGCCGCTCCGCGATCTCCTCGTCTCCCCCGACCACGCCCTCTTCCTCGACGGCGCTCTCGTCCAGGCGGGTGCGCTGGTGAACGGCTCCACCATCGTCCGCGAGACGGCCATGCCGGAGCGCTTCACCTGGTTCCACGTCGAACTCGACGACCACGCCCTGATCCTCGCCGAGGGCGTGCCGGCAGAGACCTTCGTCGACACCGTGACGCGCCGCCGCTTCGACAACTACGCCGACTACGTGGCCCGCTACGGCGACACCGGGCCGGTCCTCTCCGAACTCCCCGCCCCTCGCATCAAATCCGCCCGCCAGTTGCCGGCGTCCCTGCGCGCCCGGCTCGCGGCGCGGTCGGAAGGGCGTGGCGGGAGCGCTGGGACCGTCGCCGCGGCCTGAGCGGGGACGCGACGGGCACGGCGGAGCACCTCGCACCGCCGATGCAGGCCTGCATCACTCGGCCCGGGATTTTCCCGCAACCCCTCCGCGAGCCGTTGACGTCGGACCGGGACTCTGCAACCGTTTGCGGGCTGGTGCCGGGCGCGTGTCCGACACCCTCCGGGGGGAGGGGTTCCAAATCCATCCATGAAGCGCGCCGCCGGTTCACCGGCGGTACGGCGCATGCGTTACGATCGTCCCGGCGTGCCGGTGGCGCTCGCCGGTGGATCGTGTGGCGTCGTGGCGGTCCTTCCCCGCTCCCGCTCGCCGCGTTCGGTTCCCTGACGAACTGCCCCGGACCGTCGTGATCCGCGGTCGTGCGGCCCGGCCGATCGGCCGGACGCTCGCGATCACTCGCGGCGGCAGGAGACGTGCGCCCGCCGCAGCCGATCCCGTGCGCGCCGTGAAGCGCCTGAACCTCGACCAACAGGCAGTCCAACCACCGCCGCCCTGCACGGGGCGGCGACCCTCATCCGTGTCTCCAGGGAGTTTCAGATGGCGACCTTCGTCGGACAGATGTACGTCCGCTACGACAGCGGCGTGAAAAGCTCGAGCGCTACCGGCACCACCACGGCAACGGATAATGACAGCGGCAGCACCACGTTCACGCTGTCGGAGAACCTCTTTCTCAGTGGCGCCATTTCTGGTGGAGGGGCCTTCGGCGGGACGACGACAGTCAATGGGGTGGTCTACATTTCGGTGAAGATCGGCACGATCACCCTCCTCATCGGACCGGCGCAGGATCCGGATCTGTTTGGTGACAATCTCTCCTCGCTGACCTTCGACACGAACACCTTCACCGTCTGCTTCCTCGCCGGGACCATGATCGCGACGCCGGCCGGCGAGCTGCCCGTCGAAAGCCTCGCCATCGGCGATCTCGTGCTGACGGCCGACGGCCGCACGGCGCCGGTGAAGTGGGTCGGCGTCCAGACGGTCGTCACCCTCTTCGCCGACCCGCTGCGCACCTTCCCGATCCGCATCGCGGCCGGCGCCCTCGGCGAGAACCTGCCCGCCCGCGACCTCTTCGTCTCGCCGGACCACGCCCTCTTCCTCGACCGCGCCCTCGTCCAGGCCGGTGCGCTGGTGAACGGCACGACCATCGTCCGCGAGGCGGCGATGCCGGAGCGCTTCACCTGGTTCCACGTCGAACTCGACGACCACGCCCTGATCCTCGCCGAGGGCGTGCCGGCCGAAACCTTCCTCGACACCGTCGCCCGCCGCCGCTTCGACAACTACGCGGACTACGAGGCCCGCTACGGCGACACCGGCCCGGTGCTGTCCGAGATCGATCTGCCCCGCATCAAGTCCGCCCGCCAGCTGCCGCAGGCGCTGCGCGAGCGCCTGCGCGTACCGGCGGCCGCCTAGGACCGGCTTCGACGCGGCCGCCGCTGGACGATGCAGGGGGCCACTCGACCGCCGGACGAACTCGGCGAGCGTTCACGCGCGACCCGGCCGCGTGCCATCGCCGTCATCCGGGCAGGCCCGTCCGATGGCCGGGACAATGGGCGAGGCCGGTGCCGGCCGGCAGATCCACGATTTTCGTGACAGACCCTTGGGGGAACTGAAATGGCGAGTTTTGCAGCTGGTGTCGAGGTCGCTTACAGTAATGGATCGCGCTCAGGCGGTCGCCAGGCCGACGTCACGATATCGGACGGCGATTCTGGCAGCACGACATTCACGCTGAATGAGCCTCTCGATGTCCTCAATGGAGTAGGAACGGTCCTCTTTTCGGGAACGTTCCTGGGAACGACGGTGGTCAATGGGCACACCTATGTCGTCTTGTCGGTCAACACGACGGTCCGGTTATTCGGACCGGCCGCGGAAGTCAGCTCCTTCCCGAGCGCTTACTCTGACCTGACGGTCGACTCGAGCACCTTCACCGTCTGCTTCCTCGCCGGCACCAGGATCGCGACCCCGGCCGGCGAGGCGCCCGTCGAGGCCCTCGCCGTCGGCGATCTCGTCCTCACCGCCGACGGCCGCGCCGCACCGGTGAAGTGGGTGGGTGTCCAGACCGTCGTGACCCTCTTCGCCGACCCGCTGCGCACCTTCCCGATCCGCATCACGGCCGGCGCCCTCGGCGAGACCTTCCCGCTCCGCGACCTCCTCGTCTCGCCGGACCACGCCCTCTTCCTCGACGGCGCCCTCGTCCAGGCCGGTGCGCTTGTCAACGGCACCACCATCGTCCGCGAGAGCGCGATGCCGGAGCGCTTCACCTATTTCCACGTCGAACTCGACGACCACGCCCTGATCCTCGCCGAGGGCGTGCCGGCCGAGACCTTCCTCGACACGGTCACCCGTCGCCGCTTCGACAACTACGCGGACTACGAGGCCCGCAACGGCGACACCGGCCCGGTGCTGTCCGAGATCGATCTGCCCCGCGTGAAGTCAGCGCGACAGTTGCCGCAGGCGCTGCGCGCGCGGATCGCGGCGCGGGTCTCGGCGCGGCACGTCGTCGACGCGGTGGCCTGAGCCACCGGCGGGCGGTCCACCCGTCCGTCCCGGGCGCGGCCGCCCGTCCTGCCCTCTTGCATAGGAGAGGGCACAGAGGCGGCCACAGCGTCCGGACGCGCGAGAGCCGCGCAAGCACGCGCAGCCTCTGCGGCCGCAACCGTTCCGTCATCGCCACACCCGTGGCATCGCCAGCGACGGGCTCTATCTGCTAGCTTCGCCGGGTCGGCCGACCGCCGACCGCAAGCCGCAGGAGCTCCGCCGTGCCCGCAGCCGGACGTCCGGCCCCGAACTCCGACCGTCCGCGCGTCGGCCTCTTCGTCACCTGCCTCGTCGATCTCTTCCGGCCGACCGTCGGCTTTGCGGCGGTGAAGCTGCTCGAGGACGCCGGCTGCACGGTCGAGGTGCCGCGGGCGCAGACCTGCTGCGGCCAGCCGGCATTCAACTCGGGCGACCGCGCCGACGCCCGCGCCATCGCCGAGCAAGTGATCCGCGCCTTCGAGGGCTTCGACCACGTCGTCGCCCCCTCCGGCTCCTGCGCCGGCATGATCCACCACTACCCGTCCCTGTTCACGGACGACCCGGCCTGGCACGGCCGCGCCGAGGCGCTCGCCGCGAAGACGCACGAACTGACGAGCTTCCTCGTCGACGTCCTGAAGGTGACGGCCGTGGAAGCCCGCTTCACCGGCAGCGTCACCTATCACGACAGCTGCTCGGGCCTGCGCGAACTCGGCGTGCGCGAGCAGCCGCGCCGGCTGCTCGGCAGCGTCGACGGCCTCGCCCTGTCGGAGCTTCGCGACGCAGACGTCTGCTGCGGCTTCGGCGGCACCTTCTGCGTCAAGTATCCGGAGGTGTCGGCCGCCATCGTCTCCCGCAAGGCCGAGGCGATCCGCGATTCGGGCGCCGGCACGCTGCTCGCCGGCGACCTCGGCTGCCTCCTCAACATGGCCGGCCGGCTCGCCCGCGAGGGCAGCCCGGTCGAGGTGCGCCACGTCGCCGAAGTGCTCGCCGGCATGGCCGACGGCCCGGCGATCGGCGCGCCCCGGCGCTGACGCCAGGTCCCCCGCCGTGTCCGCCCCCGGCCGCCTCGTCGCAGCACTGTTCGGGATGGACACGCGGACGTGGGAGCGGCACGCGAGCCCGTGGAGCGTCTGGACGCGCATGGCGACCCTGCCGGTACTGCTGGCGGCGATCGCGAGCCACACGCTGCTCGGCTGGTGGGCGCTCGTGCCGGTGGCCGTCGTGGTCGTCTGGCTGTGGCTCAACCCGCGGCTCTTCCCGCCGCCGACCTCGACGCGCAGTTGGGCCTCTCGGGCCGTTCTCGGCGAGCGGCTGTGGCTCGATCGCGGCCGGCGGATCGACCGGGAGCACCGCATGGCCGCGACGATCGCCGCCACCGCCTCCTCCGCCGGCTTCGCCGCCGCGCTCTACGGGGCGGTGATCGCCGATTGGGGATGGACGGTGGCCGGTGCGGCGGTGTGCTATCTCGGCAAGCTGTGGTTTCTCGACCGCATGGTGTGGCTCCTCGAGGACGCGGCGCGGGAAGACCCCGCGGTGCTGCGGGGACCGGCGGGGGCGGAGGCAAGAGGATGACGGTCCAGAACACCGCGCCGCGCTTCAAGCGGAACGCCGCCGAGGCGCTGATCGACCCCAACCTGCAGGCGGCCCTCTCGGCCGTCGACCGCGGCTTCGTGCCGAAGCGGCGCGTCGCCGTGGCGGCCCTGCCGGAGTTCGACGACCTGCGCGCCTCGGCGCGGGCGATCAAGGACCACGTCCTCGACAACCTCGACCTCTATCTCGAGGCCTACGAGGCGAAGGCGACCGAAGCCGGCGCGAAGGTGCACTGGGCGCCGGACGCCGCCGCCGCCAACGACATCATCCTCGGCATCTGCCAGGCCGCCGGCGCCCGCACCGTCACCAAGGGCAAGTCGATGGTGACGGAGGAGATCGGCCTCAACTCCCACCTCGAGGCGAACGGGCTCACCGTGGTCGAGACGGATCTCGGCGAATACATCATCCAGCTCCGCCACGAGCATCCGAGCCACATCATCGCCCCGGCGATCCACCTCACCCAGGAACAGGTGGCGGACGACTTCCGCCGCGTCCACACCCACCTGCCGCCCGACCGTCCCCTCACCGAGGCGCCGACCATCCTCGCCGAGGCGCGCGGCGTGCTGCGCGAGCGCTTCCTCGCCGCCGACGTCGGCATCACCGGGGCGAACTTCCTCGTCGCCGAGACGGGCACCTCGATCATCGTGACCAACGAGGGCAACGGCGACCTGACGCAGATCCTGCCGCGCGTCCACGTGGTCGTCGCCTCGATCGAGAAGATCGTGCCGACCCTGGAGGACGTCGCGCAGATCGTCCGCGTGCTCGCCCGCTCCGCCACCGGCCAGGAGATGAGCGTCTACACGACGCTCTCGACCGGGCCGCGCCGGCCGGGCGATCCGGACGGGCCGGAGGAGTACCACGTGGTGCTCCTCGACAACGGCCGCTCAGCGATGCTCGGCACCGAGTTCCAGGAGATGCTCCGCTGCATCCGCTGCGGGGCCTGCATGAACCACTGCCCGGTCTACCAGAGCATCGGCGGCCACGCCTATGGCTGGGTCTATCCCGGCCCGATGGGGGCGGTGCTGACGCCGGCCCTCACCGGCATCGAGAACTCCGCCCACCTGCCGAACGCCTCCACCTTTTGCGGCCGCTGCGAGGAGGTGTGCCCGATGCGCATCCCGCTGCCGAAGATGATGCGGCACTGGCGCGAGCGCGAGTTCGAGCGCCACCTGCAGCCGGCGACGGTGCGCACCGGCCTGTCGCTGTGGGCCTTCCTCGCCCGCCGCCCGTCCCTCTACCGGTTCGCCACCGGGCTCGCCGCCCGGGCGCTCGGCCTGTTTGGCGGGCGCAAGGGGCGCTTCGCTTCGCTTCCGCTCGCCAGCGGCTGGACCGCCCACCGCGACATGGCGGCGCCCGAGGGCCGCACCTTCCAGGACCTGTGGGCCGCCGGGGAGCGGCGGCGATGAGCGGCGAGGTGACGCCGCGCGAGGCGGTCCTCGGCCGCGTCCGCGCCGCCGTCGGTGACAAGGGGCCGCTCGCGGACCGCCGGGCGGCCGTCGCCGCGCGCCTTTCCGCCCACCGCGCCGGCGTCGTGCCCGCCCGCGGCCACCTGCCGCTCGAGGGCCGGCTCGCCCTCTACGAGGAGCGCCTCGCCGCCGCCGCGGCGACGAGCGAGCGCGTCACCGCCGCCGAGGTGCCGGCCGCCGTCGCCCGGGCGCTGCGCGACCGCAACCTGCCCTCGGCGGTGCGCATCGGCGCGGACGCGCGCCTCGCCGCCCTGCCGTGGGACACCACGCCCGCCCTCGCCGTAACGCACGGCCGCTCGTTCGGCGACGACATCGCCGCCGTCTCGCACGCCTTCGGCGCCGTCGCCGAGACGGGCACCACCGTGCTCGTCTCCGGCCCCGACAACCCGACGACGCTGAACTTCCTGCCGGACCTCCACATCGTCGTCGTCGACGCCGCCGACGTCGCCGGCGACTTCGAGACCGTCATCTCCCGGCTGCGCGAGCGCTACGGCGCCGGCGAAATGCCGCGCACGGTGAACTTCGTCACCGGCCCGTCGCGCTCCGCCGACATCGGCCAGATCCTCGTCCTCGGCGCCCACGGCCCCCGCGCCCTGCACGTGCTGATCGTCGGCTAGGCGCTGTTTTTCCTCGGGATTCTGACCGGCGGGGCGGTCAGCGGGTCCTCCGGCCAGGCGTGCTTCGGGTAGCGGCCGCGGAGGTCGGCGCGGACGGCGGCCCAGGAGCCGCGCCAGAAGCCCGGCAAGTCGGCCGTGACCTGGATCGGCCGGTTCGCCGGCGACAGAAGCTCGAGCACGATCAGCACCTTGCCGTCCGCCACCGTAGGGTGGCGGTCGAGGCCGAAGAGGTCCTGGACGCGGACGGCGGCAACCGGCGGGTCGCGGCCGTAATCGATTGGAACGGAACGGTTTCCGGGCGTCTGCAGCTCTTCTGGCACGAGCCGGTCGAGGAGCCGCTCGCCGCCCGCCGGAAACAGGGCCGTCAAGGCGGCTTCCAGTTCCGCCGGGCGGATGTCGGAAAAGCGTGTCTTTCCCGGGATATAGGGTGCAAGCCAGGCATCGGCGGAGGCCGCCAGAGCGGCGTCGGAAACGTCCGGAAAGCCGGGCACCGAGTGCCGGTGCAGGAATCCGGCCCGCTCCCGGAGCCGCCGCAGCCGGGGCGTCCACGGCAGCCGGTCGAGACCGTGATCTCTGATCACGGTCATCAGCGCCGCCGTCGCCGCCTCGCCGCTCGCCGGGATCGCCTCCTCGGCGAGCACCAGCCGGTCGAGACGGCGGACCCGGCGTCCACGAACCGACCCGCTGCCGGCGTCGAAACTCATCGTCTCCTCGGTGGTGATGCGGTCCCTGAAATCGCTCTCGATTTCGGCCCGGGAGATCGGCGCCGCCGCCAGGATGCGCGCCGCCTCGGCCGAGCCGGAGAGGTCGGCGACCGCAAGGAAGGGCTCGCGCGCCAAGGCGTCGGCCGGATCGAGCACGGCCCCCCGGCCGTTCGCGAGGCGGAACTTGCCGGGTCCGCCGCGCGCTTGCGCCAGCCGCTCGGGAAAGGCGAGCGCGAGCACCGCGCCGGCCGCCTCGACGTCGCCGTCGCCCCGCCTGCCGCCGACGCTTCCCACGAGCCGGTCGGCAAGACGGCGGGCGTCGTCGGCACGGCGGCTGCGCTCGCGCGAGAAGCGGCGCAGGCGCTCGCGGAGATCGACGTCGTCGCCGCCGAGGCCGCGCTCGGAGAGGAGAACGGCAAGGTCGGCGGCGAGGCCCGCGCGGCTTTCGTCGGCGGCGCGGTGCAGCATGTGGGCGAGCCGCGGCGGCAGCGGCAGTTTTCGGAGTGCCTCGCCCTCCGCGGTGAGGCGGCCGGTGGTGTCGAGGGCGTCGAGCGAGACGAGCAGGTCCACCGCCTCTCGCCAGGCGGGCGCCGGCGGGGGCTCGAGGAAGGCGAGGGTCGCGGGATCGGTGACGCCCCAGGCGGCGAGGTCGAGGACGAGGCCGGAGAGATCGCTGTCGAGGATCTCCGGGCGGTCGTGCGGGGCGAGCGCCGCCGTCTGGCCGGCCTCCCACAGGCGGATGCAGACCCCGGCCTCCGTGCGTCCGGCGCGGCCGCGGCGCTGGTCGGCCGCCGCGCGCGAAACCCGCACCGTCTCGAGCCGCGTCAGCCCCGTCGCCGGCTCGTAGCGCGGCTTGCGGGCGAGGCCGCCGTCGACGACGACGCGGACGCCGTCGATGGTGATCGAGGTCTCGGCGATGGAGGTCGCCAGCACCACCTTGCGGCGCCCCGGCGGCGACGGGCGGATCGCCCGGTCCTGCGCCGCGCCGTCGAGCGCGCCATAGAGGGGCGCAAGGTCGACGTCCGCGGGCAGCCGGCCGGCGAGGCGCTCAGCCGTCCGGGTGATCTCGCCCTGGCCCGGCAGGAAGGCGAGGATCGAGCCCGGCTCCTCGGCGAGCGCCGACAGCACCGCCTCGGCGACGGCATCCTCCAGACGTGTCCGCGCGTCGCGCGGCCGGTGGCGCGTCTCGACCGGGAAGGCGCGACCCTCGCTCTCGATGACGGGGGCGTTGGCCCCCGCGACCCCCTGCCCGCCGCCGAGCAGCGCTGCGAACCGGGCGCCGTCGATGGTCGCAGACATCACCAGCAGCCTCAGGTCCGGCCGGAGGGCGCCGCGCGCCTCGATGGCGAGGGCGAGGCCGAGGTCGCCGTCGAGGCTGCGCTCGTGCGCCTCGTCGAACAGGACCGCCGCCACGCCGTCGAGCGACGGGTCGTCGACGATCATCCGGGTGAAGACGCCCTCGGTGACCACCTCGATGCGGGTGGCGGCGGAAACCCGGCTCTCCATCCGCACCCGGAAGCCGACCGTCCGGCCGACGTCCTCGCCGAGGGTCCCGGCCATCCGCCGGGCCGCCGCCCGCGCCGCGAGCCGCCGCGGCTCGAGCACGAGGATGCGGCCATCCCCGCGCCACGACGCGTCGAGCAGCGCCAGCGGCACCCGCGTCGTCTTGCCCGCGCCCGGCGGCGCCACCAGCACGGCGGCGCCGTCGCGATCGAGCGCGGCGAGGAGATCGGGCAGGACGGGATCGATGGGCAGCATGGGAGGGCAAGAGGCCGGAGGTGAGGGAGGAGTCAAGGGTACGCCGGGAACGTGGATCGGCGCGGCGTGAAGTGGCGCGATCTTGCCTTCGTCTGACAAACTGAATACTTTGTCAGGCACACGGAAGCAGAGGTGCCCCGGCCATGTCGAAGCCCTTGTCGCGCCAGCGGGCGCTTCTGGAGCAGGCCAGCGAGGCGGGGCTCCTGTCCGGCGACAAGGCGGTGCGCGTCAGTTGCCGGGTGACGGGCAGCCTGATGGAAGCGGCGGCGCAGCGCTCGGGCATCCAGTCGCGAACCGCGCTCATCGAATATGCGCTCTCCAAGGTGGCACTCGAGGACGACTATGGCGACCGGTTGCTCGCCCTGAAGGGAAGCGTGCCCGCCGACGTGGAGCTCTGACCGTTGGCGGGCGGGGTCGATCTTCCCCGCCTGCTGCGCCGGCTCAAGCCGGACAAGCTGACGAGCCCCCTCACGGCGCGCGCCGATGCGGAACTCGCCTTCGCCGAACAGCAACAGACGTTCGGCCCGCCGCTGCTGCTGGACACCTGCGTCTACCTGCACGTCCTCCGGGGCGAGACGCCCCCGGCCGCCGACCGGCTGATCGCCGGACGGACGATCCTGCACTCCGCCGTCGCGGTCGCCGAACTCTCGCACCGTTTCGGTCGACGGGTCCCCGCGAACGAGCGGGAACGGGCGGCCCGCGGGCGCCTCGCCGATGTCATCGAGGCGATGCCGGCCCGGCGGATCCACGCTCCCGGACCCGCGGCCTGGGCGGAGGCCGGCATCCTCGCCGGTCTGCTGCAGCGGATGCGGACGCTGCCGTCGGACAGCGCCCGCGCCTGTCTCGACGATGCGCTCCTCATCGTGCAGGCGCGCGACCACGGTGCCGCGCTGCTGACGGCGAACCTCAGGGACTTCGACATCCTGCAGCAGCTGGTGCCGGCGGCGCAGGTCGTCTTCTACCGCGCCGCCTGAGCCGGCTCACGCCGCGGCGCCGCAGCAGCGCTTGTATTTCTGGCCGCTGCCGCAGGGGCAGGGGTCGTTGCGGCCCGGGCGGGCGCCCCCCGGCGACGAGCGGCGGGCGGCGGCTTCCGCCTCGACCTCGCGCCAGTAGGCGTAGAGGCCGGCGACACAGTCCGGCAGTTCCTCGTGGGCCGTGCGGAGGTCCGCGGCGTCGATGCCGATCCCGGCGCGCTTTGCGGGGTTGGTCATCAGCGCGCTGATCGGCGTCATCAGCGCCTGGACGTCCTCGCTCTCCTGCATCGCGCGCTCCCACTCCCGGCGGAAGAGGCGGACCGCGAAGCCGAAGCCGGAGGCCCACGCCTCGCCGGGGAAGATCTCGTAGGCGCGGCCCGCGGTGTCGACCGTCGTCTGGAAGGCCTCCACCGGCAAGAGCAGCGGACGGTGCTCCACCCCGGCGGCGAGACGCAGGGCGATCGACTGGCGCAGCCGCTCGACGATGTCCTCGCAGCGCAGCCGGTCGGCCTTCGCCACCCTGGCGCCCGGGGCGAAGCCGCCGTCGAGGACCTCGCGCAGCACCGCCGCCGGCTCGAGGCTGCCTGGGCCGGCGACGAGGCCGGCGAGGAAGCCGTCGATCGTCTCGATGTCCATCACCGTCGGCCGGCACGCCGGCGAGGTGAGGAACGCGACGAGCCACTCGACCTCCTCGGCGTCGGGAAGGACGTCGCCGGCGGGATCGCCCTGCAGGCCGAATTCGAGGGCGACCGCCGGGTCCTCCATCGGCACGATCGGCACCGTGGTCTCCGGCGGTGGGGAAGCGGGATCCGCCTCCAGCGCCGCGAAGTCGCGCTTCAGTTCGGCGAGATCGGCGGGCGCGAGGCTGGTCTTGCTCATCACCCACTGGGTGCGCGCGAGCGGAACGAGCTCGGCGGCCCGCAGCCGCAGCACCGCCTCGTGCCAGCCGAGCCAGGCGCCCTCGTCCTCCTTGTCGATCGTCGGCGGCATGGCGCGCAGCAGCGCCACCGCCTGATCGCGGTCGATGCGGCCGTCGACCGCCAGCTGGGCGACGACGTCGGCGACCACCCAGCGGACCGAGCCATCGGTGGCCGGATCGAGGAGCAGGCGCCGCGCCGGCGCGAGGTCGCCGTCGAAGACGGCCATCAGGATCGAGGGGAAGGTCTCGGTGACGGCGTCGCCGAAGGTGTCGTCGAGCTCCTCGCCCGGCCGGGCGAGGGCGGCGAGCAGCGGCGCCCACAGCTCCGTGCGCCGCGCCGCGGCGAGGACGTGCACGCCGAAGAAGGCGAAGCGGGCATCGTCCTCCTCGAGTTCGGCACCGGCGGCGATCTCGGCGAGAAGGGCGAGCACGGGAGCGGTCAGCGACCCGGCATGGGCGACCGCCGCGCGCAAGGCCTCCGGATCGGGCTCGTCCGCGCCGATCGCCGCGACGAAATCGCTGGCGGGGCCGCGGAGAGCCTGCTGCTCCGGAGTGAGGTTCGGCATGTCGGCGATCCTTGCGAACGGGTGTGGCACCATCGCCGGACAAACGGGCAATGTCAGCGGGAATTTCGGGCAATTCGGGGTGAGCGAGCACGTGGTGGGAGAGTGGAAGATTATGACGCGATGCGTTATAGTCTTCTTGTGGCGGGAGTGCGGCCTTGATCCGCAGCTTTGGAAACAGGGAAACGGCGGTCGTCTGGGATGGCCAGCGCAGCCGCGACCTGCCTCCCGATCTCCAGGCGACCGCCCTGCGGAAGCTGCGACTGCTCAATCAAGCCCAGCGGCTCGACGACCTGCGGGTTCCGCCCGGAAACCGCCTCGTGGCCTTGCGAGGTGGCAGGAAGGGGCAGCACGCCATCCGCATCAATGACCAGTGGCGAACATGCTTCGTGTGGAGCGAGGGAGGTGCAAGCAATGTCGAAATCGTCGACGATCACGGCTGACGCCGACCTTCTCCCCAACCCGCACCCCGGCGAGATCCTGCTTCTGGACTTCCTCGAGCCGATGGAGCTCAGCCAGAATGCGCTCGCGCGGGCGATCGGCGTGCCGCCGCGGCGGGTGAACGAGATCGTGCTCGGCAAGCGCTCCGTCACGGCCGACACCGACTTGCGCCTCACCCGATATTTCGGCCTCTCCGAGGGGTTCTTCCTCGGGCTGCAGGCCGATCACGACCTGATGGCGCGGCGGCGGGAGATCGGACCGGAGCTCGCGCGGATCGTGCCGCGGACGGGTTGAGGCGACGCCTGCGGGGCCATCCGCTCCGATCGCGGCGACCAACCCGCGCGGGCGCGGGGGGTTGCACGCCTCGCGTTCCGTCATCGCCCGGCTCGACCAGGCGATCCATCCCGCGTGAAAACCTAGCGATTTCCGTGTGATGGATACCCCGGTCAATCACCCGGTCAAGCCGGGTGAGGGGTATGACGGCGGAGAGGGAGGTAGACGGGCCCCGGGCGCTCCGACCGCCCGTCGGCTTCCGCGCCTCAGTTCTCGCCCATCGCGATCAGCGTCGCGTTGCCGCCGGCGGCGGCGGTGTTGATGGAGACGACCTGTTCCAGCACGAAGCGGGTGAGGTAGGCCGGGCCGCCGGCCTTCGGGCCGGTGCCGGAGAGGCCGGAGCCGCCGAAGGGCTGGGTGCCGACGACGGCGCCGATCATGTTGCGGTTGACGTAGACGTTGCCGGTGTCGAGGCGGGCGACGATGCGCTCGACGGTCTCGTCGATGCGGGTGTGGATGCCGAGCGTCAGCCCGTAGCCGGTGGCGGCGATCGCCTCGACGACGCGGTCGAGGTCGCGCGGCTTGTAGCGCACCACGTGCAGCACCGGGCCGAACACCTCGCGGGTGAGGTCCCGGCCGTCGGAGAGCTGGATGACGGTGGGCGGCACGAACTGTCCGCCGGCGAGCGCCCCATCCGGCACGCCCCCCTCGAACAGCACCTTCGCGCGGCTCTTCATCTGCGCGACGTAGGCCCTGAGGTTCTCGGCCGCCTCGCCGTCGATCACCGGGCCGACGTCGGTCGCCGGATCGCGCGGATCGCCGAGCGTGAGCTCGGCGGCGGCGCCGGTGATCATCTCGATCATCCGGTCGGCGACGTCCTCCTGGACATAGAGGATCCGGAGTGCCGAGCAGCGCTGGCCGGCGGAGCGGAAGGCGGACATGACGACGTCGTCGGCCACCTGCTCGGGCAGTGCCGTGGCGTCGACGATCATCGCGTTGATGCCGCCGGTCTCGGCGATCAGCGGCACGATCGGGCCGTCCTTGGCGGCGAGCGCGCGGTTGATGGCGCGGGCCGTCTCGGTGGAGCCGGTGAAGACGACGCCGGCGATGCGGGGGTCGGCGACGAGGGCCGCCCCGACGCGGCCGTCGCCGGGGACGAACTGCAAGGCGGAGACGGGAACACCCGCCTCGTGCAAGAGCTTCACCGCCTCGAAGGCGATCAGCGGCGTCTGCTCGGCGGGCTTTGTCACAACGGCATTGCCGGCGACCAGCGCCGCCGAGACCTGGCCGAGGAAGATGGCGAGCGGGAAGTTCCACGGCGAGATCGCCACGAAGACGCCGCGGCCGCGGTGGTGCAGGCGGTCGTCCTCGCCGGTCGGGCCGGGCATCACCTGTTCGGGGGCGAGCGTTTCGCGGGCGCGGGCAGCGTAGTAGCGGCAGAAGTCGGCCGCCTCGCGCACCTCGGCGATGCCGTCGGCGAGCGTCTTGCCGGCCTCCATCGCGGCAAGCGCGATGAAGCGGTCGCGGCGGGATTCGAGGAAGTCGGCGGCGCGCTCGAGGGCGGCGGCGCGGCTCGTCGGGCCGGCGGCGTTCCACGCCGGGAAGCCGAGGCGGGCGGCCTCGACGGCGGCCCGGGCGGTCGCCTCGCCCGCCTCGACGACCGTGCCGACGACGGTCACGCCGTCGACCGGGCTGACGAGATCGCGCGGAGGCCCGTCCGGCCGGGCGGCGCCGTCGACGAGCGGATGGGCCTCGACCGCCGGCAGGGCGAAGCGGGCGACGGCGGTGGCGAGCCCCTCGCGCTCGGCGGCACAGCCGAACTCGAGGCCGGCGGAGTTGCGCCGCTCCGGCGCGTAGAGGGCGGCGGGGAGCGGGATGCGCGGATGGCGGGCGAGGGCGCCGCCGGAGAGGGCCCCGACCGCCCGCTCGATCAGCTTGTCGACCGGCACGCTCGGATCGCCGACGGCCGAGACGAAGGAGGAGTTGGCGCCGTTTTCCAGCAGCCGGCGGACGAGATAGGCGAGGAGGTCGCGGTGGCCGCCGACCGGGGCGTAGATGCGGCAGGGAATGCCGTCCTTCTCGGTGACGATCTCGTAGAGCGCCTCGCCCATCCCGTGCAGGCGCTGGAACTCGTAAGGCGTGCCGCGGGCGAGGGTGCGCACCTCCGCGACCGTCAGGGCGTTGTGGGTGGCGAACTGCGGATAGAGCCGGCCGCGGGTGGCGACGAGGCGGCGGGCGCAGGCGATGTAGGAGAGGTCGGTCGCCGGCTTGCGGGTGAAGACCGGATAGTCGGCGAGGCCGCGCTCCTGGGCGCGCTTCACCTCGGTGTCCCAGTAGGCGCCCTTGACGAGGCGGACCATGAAGCGCCGGCCGAGGCCGCGGGCGAGCTCGTCCATCCAGTCGACCACGGCGACGGCGCGCTTCTGGTAGGCCTGCACGGCGAGGCCGAAGCCGTCCCAGCCGGCGAGCGACGGGTCGGCGGCGACGCGGGCGATGACGTCGAGCGACAGCTCGAGGCGGTCCGCCTCCTCGGCGTCGATGGTGAGGTTGAGGTCGTTCGCCTTGGCGAGGCGGGCGAGCTCGAGGAAGCGGCCGGGGAGTTCGGCGAGGACGCGCGCCTCCTGCACCGCCTCGTAGCGCGGGTGGAGAGCCGAGAGCTTCACCGAGATGCCCGGGCGATCCGGCAGCGCCTTGCGGCCGGCCTTGGCGCCGATCGCCGTGATGGCGTCGGCATAGGAGCGGAAGTAGCGCTCGGCGTCGGCGGCGGTGCGGGCGCCCTCGCCGAGCATGTCGTAGGAGTGGCGGTAGCCCTTCGCCTCGGAGGACCGCGCGCGCGACAGGGCGTCCGCGATCGTCTCGCCGAGCACGAACTGGTGGCCGAGGATGCGCATCGCCTGGCGGGCGGCGCCGCGAACCGCCGGCGAGCCGATGCGGCGGACGAGGCCAGCGAGCACGGACGCCGGCGTCTCGCCCGGGTGGACGAGGCGGGCGGCGGTGGCGAGGGCCCAGGTGGAGGCGGAGACGAGCCAGCTGTCCGACTTCGTCTCGCGGGCGTCGAACTGGGCGGCGGCGAGTTTGTCCTCGATCAGGCGGTCGGCGGTCTCGGCGTCGGGGACGCGCAGGAGCGCCTCGGCGAGCACCATCAAGGCGAGGCCCTCGCGGGTCGACAGGCCGTACTCGCGGAGGAAATCCTCGACGCCGCCGAGGGAGCCCTGGGCCTTGCGGATGCCGGTGACGAGGCGTGTCGCGTCCGCCTCCACCGCCTGCTCGTCCGCCGGCTCGAAGCGGGCCTCGGCGGCGAGGCGGGCGACGAGGGCACCGTCGTCGTTCGCGTAGGGCGGCCGGAACGGCGGCACGCGCGCGCCGGTGGAGGCGGGGGTGGCGGGCGTCGCGGCGGCGGTGCGAACGGTCATGACGGCGGTCCCGGAAACGCGAACGGCGCCCGCGACCCTAGCAGATCGCGGACGCCGCGGGAGATGGGGTGCGCCAGCCGGCGCACCAGGGCACGCCGGCGGGGCGGGATCGGCCGGGAGCCTTAGTCGGCCTCGTCGGCCGAGCCGGCGTTCAGCTGGCCGTAGTTCTGCACGCCGATCTGCTCCATCAGCTGCAGCTGCGTCTCGATGAAGTCGATGTGGTGCTCCTCGTCCTCGAGGAGGTCCTCGAACAGCTCCATCGACACGTAGTCGCGCTTCTCGCGGCAGAGCTCGCGCGCCTCGACATAGAGCTTGCGGGCGGAATATTCCGCCGCGAGATCGCACTCGAGCACTTCCTTGATGTTCTGGCCGATCCGCAGCACGTCCAGCGTCTGCAGGTTCGGGTGGCCCTCCAGGAAGATGATGCGCGTGACGAGCTTGTCGGCGTGCTGCATCTCCTCGATGGACTCTTCCCGCTCCTTCTTGGCGTACTTGGTGTAGCCCCAGTCGTCGAGCAGGCGGTAGTGGAGCCAGTACTGGTTGATCGCGGCGAGCTCGTGCTTCAGCGCGCGATTCAGCATGTCGAGGACTTCGGGATCGCCCTTCACCGCAGAATTCTCCTCATGCGGGCGCCGCAGCGGCGCACCGTCGTGAGGTTATAGTAATTCTAATATGGAAAAGATCAACCGGCGCGACGGAGGGCCACAGCCGACGCGGGCAGCGGGCCGTGCAGGGCCGGCGGCAGCAGCACCGCCGGCAGCTGCGGCACCGGCAGGTGCGGCACTGGCAGGCCCGGCACCGGCTGCTCGACCGGCGCGCGATCGGCGGCGCGGGCCCGTTCGTGCTCATGGCGCGGGCAGTCGGCGCAGGCGTGCGCGTGGGCGGCGGCGGGGCGCTCGGCGGGGTCGAGGAAGGCGGGCAGGCCGCGCGTCGCGCCGTGCAGCACCTCGACGACCAGCGGGAAGCAGCCGCCACAGCGGGGCCGGCAACCGGCGGCGCGGAACACCGCGCCCGGGGTGACGGCCCGGCGGCCCGGCTCGAGCGCGAGCTCGGCCGCGGCATCCCGCAGCACGTCGTCCGTCAGCCTGTTGCAGTGGCAGACCATCATGGAGAAAGGCGCTCCGGCGGTGCGTCCCCGACCGTCTCGCCCTGCCCTTCCGGCAGTCGCTCCTCTCGGTCGACGGATGACACCTAGCCCGCCCGGGCGGGCGGCGCAAGAGAAATGAGAACCATTCGCAACTTGGAGTCTTTCCAAACTCCCGCCGCGACGGCGCCGCGACGCGGCAGCGCCAGGGGAGCGCCGGCCGCCCGTGTGCGGTCGGGCTTGTGGCGGACCGGAAGTTGGCGCTTAGCTGCGCCAGCGTGAGTGCGCTGCAAGAACGGGAGCTCCGATGACGACCTCGACGCCGGAGGCCGCCCCGCGGCCGACGCTGGTGCTGACCGGCGCGAGCCGGGGCATCGGCCACGCAACCGTGAAGCGCTTCTCGGCGGCGGGATGGCGGGTGATCACCTGCTCGCGCCAGCCTTTCTCCGACAAGTGCCCGTGGCCGGCGGGCGAGGAGGACCATATCCAGGTGGACCTCGCCGACCCCGACGACCTCGAGGCGGCGGTGGAGGAGATCCGCCGGCGCCTCACGCCGGCCGGGCGGCTCGACGCCCTCGTCAACAACGCCGGCATCTCGCCGAAGGGCGAGGGCGGCAGCCGGCTCGATTCCCGCTCGACCCCGATGACCGTGTGGCGCTCGGTGTTCCAGGTGAACTTCTTCGCCCCGATCATGCTGGCGCGCGGCCTGTTCCCGGAGCTCGCGGCGGCGCGCGGCTCGGTGGTCAACGTCACCTCGATCGCCGGCGGCCGGGTCCATCCCTTCGCCGGCACCGCCTACTCCACCTCGAAGGCGGCCCTCGCCGGGCTGACGCGCGAGATGGCGGCCGACTTCGGCCCGCACGGCATCCGCGTCAACGCCATCGCGCCGGGCGAGATCGACACGGCGATCCTGTCGCCGGGCACCGAGCTGATGGTCGGCGACATCCCGCTGCGCCGCCTCGGCAAGCCGTCGGAGGTGGCCGACACGATCTTCTACCTGTGCAGTGACGCCTCCTCCTACGTCAGCGGCGCCGAGATCCACATCAACGGCGGCCAGCACGTCTGAGACCGGTGCGGCGCCCGGCCGTCCCGGCGGAACCGCCCCGCAATAACCCGACTTTCGACTGATGACAGCCGGGCCCCGCGGCGACCCCGCGGGGCGCGACCCGTTCGTCGTTCGCAAAACAGGAGGATCCCCCACCGATGGCCATCACCCAGAAGGAAGAAGCCCGGGCGCTCGACGCCGAGGAGCGCGAGCTGGTCGCACAGTCTCACCACCCCGCCTTGCAGCAGCTCTCCGACCAGGAGCTGTCGAAGCTCGTGAAGCTGGTGAGGGACCGGCGCGACAAGGCGAAGACGACGGCCGAGCAGCGCCGCCGCGAGATGCGCGGCAAGGCGGCACCCCGCGGCGCCACCCCGTCGAAGGCCGACACCGGCTCGCGCACCAAGCTCGCCGTGCTGGCGATGGCGGTCCGCCGCCTCAACAGCGAGAGCGAGCGCCGCCGCCGCATGGCCGCGAGCACGTCGCTCGTCTCCAATGCGAAGAAGGCACTGGCGCTGCGCCAGGCGAGCGACGCCGACGACGGCCCCGCCTTCAACTCCCGCCACGCCCACAAGGGCATGCGCGACGTCTCGAACCAGCGCGCCGAGAGCCTGATCCGCCCGATGGAGCGCGGCCGCCTCCGCAAGGCCGCCGCCGTCGCCCAGGCGAAGCGCGACGGGCGGTAGAAGCGACGCGAACACGCCCTCCCGGCGCGACTTCCCTTGACGCGAATGCACCTCGCGGCCGACCATCCCGGCCGATCGCGGGGCGCCCGTCCCGCAGGTTGACGGACGGCCGCAGCTGAACGGCCGCCGCAGCGGAAGCCTGAGGGAGAGACGCCGTGACCGACAAGATTGATGCCGCTCCGCCGAAGAGGACCGCCGGGCGCGTCCTCCGCCCGTCCCGCCGCACCGTGCTCGCGGGCCTCGGCGCCGCGTCGACGCTGCCGCTCCTCGGCCGCTTCAACATCGTCCGCGCCCAAGGCGCGCCGCTGAAGGTCGGGCTGATGCTGCCCTATTCGGGCACCTATGCGCAGCTCGGCGAGAACATCACCTCGGCCTTCGAGCTGCTGATCGCCCAGAAGGGCGGCACGCTCGGCGGCCGGGCGCTCGAGATCATCCGCCTCGACGACGAATCGAACCCCGCCAAGGGCCCGGAGAACATGAAGCGCCTCGTAGACCGCGACATGGTCGACGTGGTCGTCGGCACCGTCCATTCGGGCGTGCTGATGGGCATGCTGCAGGTGGCGCGGGAGTCCGGCACGCTCCTGATCATCCCGAACGCCGGCGCGGGCGCGGCGACCGGGGCGCAGTGCGCGCCGAACATCTTCCGCTCGTCCTTCTCCAACTGGCAGCCGGCCTACGGCTGCGGGCGCATCGCGGCCGACGCCGGCCACAAGAAGCTCGCCTACGTGACCTGGGACTATGCGGCGGGCAAGGAATCGGCCGCCGGCTTCGAGCAGGGCGCCAAGGAGAAGGGCTCGGAGGTGGTGCAGGTGCTCACCGTGCCGTTCCCGGAGACGAACTTCCAGCCGGTGCTGGCGCAGCTGCCCGGCCTCGGCGTCGATGCGGTCGGCTGCTTCTTCGCCGGCGGCGGCGCCGTGCAGTTCATCAAGGACTATGCGGCGGCAGGCCTGAAGGACAAGCTGCCGCTTATCGCTTCCGGCTTCGCCACCGACGGCACGCTGCCGGCGCTCGGCGACGTCGCGGAGGGCCTCGTCACCGGCCTCCACTATGCGGACGGACTCGACACCCCGACCGACAACGCCTTCCGCGCCGCCTTCAAGGAGAAGGCCGGCCGCGAGGCTGACGTCTATGCGGTGCAGGGCTACGACGCGGCGCAGCTCCTCGCCGCGGGCCTCGAGGCCGTGCAGGGCAACTTCGACGAGACCGACGCTCTCCACAAGGCGATGGCGGGCGCCAAGCTCGACAGCCCGCGCGGGCCAATGACGCTTTCGCCCTCGCACAATCCGGTGCACAACATCTACCGGCGCGTGGTGAAGGGCGGCATGAACATGGTCGACGGGGTCGCCGTCGAGGCGCTCGCCGATCCGAGCGTCGGCTGCTCGATGACCTGAGCGGCGCGTTCGCCGGTTGCCTTCCGCGGGCGGGGCCGTTCCCCGCCCGCTCGTTTTCCGCCCGACTGCTTCCGCTCTCCCCCCCGACGACGGATGAACGATGGACCCGGCGACGCTGCTGACCCAGGTGCTGAATGGTCTGCAGTACGGGCTGCTGTTGTTCCTCGTGGCGAGCGGGCTGACGCTCGTCTTCGGCATCATGGGCGTCATCAACCTCGCCCACGGCAGCCTGACGATGGTCGGCGCCTACCTCGCCTACGCCATCGGCGCGGCGACGGGGTCGCTGTGGCTGGCGCTGCCGCTCGCGGTCGTCGCCGGCGCGCTCTTCGGGGCGCTGCTCGAGCGGGTGCTGATCCGCCGCTTCTACGACCGCGCCCACCTCGACCAGGTGCTGCTCACATTCGCGCTCATCCTCCTGTTCGAGGAGGGGCGCTCGCTCCTCGTCGGCAACGACTTCCATTCCGTGCCGATCCCGCCGGTGCTCGACTGGTCGGTGCCGATCTCCAGCGTCTTCAGCTACTCGGCCTACCGGCTGTTCGTGCTCGCGGTCTGCCTCCTCATCGCCGCGGCGCTGTTCCTCGTCATCCACCGCACGCGCTTCGGCGGCATGATCCGGGCGAGCGCCGAGAAGCCGGAGATGGTGGAGGCGCTCGGCATCCCAGTGTCGCGGGTGCAGATGGCGGTATTCGCCCTCGGCACCGCCCTCGCCATGCTCGCCGGCGCCCTGTCGGCGCCGCTCACTTCGGTCTACCCGAACATGGGCGACGGGGTGCTCATCGTCTCCTTCGTCGTCGTCGTCATTGGCGGCATCGGCTCGATCGCCGGGGCGTTCTGGGGCGCGCTGCTGATCGGGCTCGTCGACACCCTCGGCAAGGCGCTCGTGCCGGACCTCGCCGGCATCGCCGTCTACGTGCTGATGGCCGCCGTGCTCCTGTGGCGGCCGACCGGCCTCTTCGCCCGCACGGCCTGACGACCATGCTGCCGACCTCCCCGACCGGAAAGCTCGCCCTCCTCGCCGGCTTCGTCGGCCTCGCCCTCATGCCGCTGGTGCTGCCGCCGTTCTACCTGATGCTCGGCTCGACGGCCTTCGTGGCAGCCACCTTCGCGCTGTCGCTGCAGCTCCTCGTCGGCGGCACCGGGCTCGTCAGCCTCGGCCACGCCGCCTTCTTCGGCATCGCCGCCTACACGGTCTACCTGATCTCGCCGGCCGACACGCCGCTGCCGGTGTTCGTGACGCTGCCGGCGGCAATGGCGACGGCGGGGCTCGCGGCCCTCGTCATCGGCGCCTTCGCGCTTCGGACGCGCACCTTCTTCTTCCTGATGGTGACGCTCGCCTTCGGGCAGATGGTGTTCTTCGTCTTCCACGACACCGGCCTCGGCGGCGGCGCCGACGGCGCCTTCGCGCCGCGACCGATCCTCGGGTTCGAGGGTTTCTCGCTGCCGATGGGGCGCCGCGAGCGGCCCCTGACGCTCTACTACGTCAACCTCGCGGTAATGGCCGGGACCTTCCTCGTGCTCGCCGGCGTGCTCGCCTCGCTGTTCGGGCGGGTGCTCGTCGGCATCCGCGTCAACGAGCACCGGATGCGGATGCTCGGCTACGACGTCTATGCCTACAAGCTCGCCGCCTTCACCCTCGCCGGGGCGCTCGCCGGGCTCGCCGGCCACATGTTCGTGGTGCAGGAGGGCTTCGTGAACCCGGAGCTCGTCGGCTGGCACCGCTCGGCCGAGGCGCTGCTCGTCATCATCCTCGGCGGCCTCGGTTCGCTCGTCGGGCCGGTGCTCGGCGCGATCGCCCTCACGGCGCTGGGCGAGGCGAGCCAGCTCCTCACCGAGCGGCAGCTGCTCGTCGAGGGCCTCGTCATCCTCGCTGTGGTGCTGGTGCTGCCGCGCGGCCTCGCGGGGCTGTTCACGCGGCGGCCGGCGGCGCCGGTGGAGGCGGACCCCGAGGCGGAGACCCCGCGCGTGCGCGGGGAGGCGGCGCCGTGAGCGCGCCCTCCCCTGCCCTTTCGGCCCGCGGCCTCACACGCCGGTTCGGTGGCCTCGTCGCGGTGCGCGAGGTCGACCTCGACCTTTCCGTCGGCGAGCTGCACGCCGTCATCGGGCCGAACGGCGCCGGCAAGTCGACGCTCATCAACCTCCTCTCCGGGGATCTTGTCCCGAGCGCCGGCGCGATCCGCATCGGCGGCACCGACGTCGCCGGCGAGCCGGCCTTCCGCATCGCCCGGCGCGGCGTCGGCCGCTCCTACCAGCGCACCAACATCCTCGGCGAGCTCTCGGTGCTGGAGAACGTCCGCCTCGCCGCTCAGCGCGGGCGGGCGGGCATCGGCGGCCTGCTCGTCCCGGCCGGGCGGCGGCGCGACATCGTCGCGGCAGCGGAGGCGGCGCTCGCCACCGTCGGGCTCGCCAGCCGGGCGGGGCGTGTCGCCGGGCTCCTGTCGCACGGGGAGCAGCGCCAGCTCGAGATCGCCATGACGCTCGCCACCGAGCCGGCAATCCTGCTCCTCGACGAACCGCTCGCCGGCATGGGGCCGGAGGAGGCGGAGGCGACGGGCCGGCTGATCGCCGGCCTCGCCGCCACCCATGCCGTGCTGCTCGTGGAGCACGACATGGACGTGGTCTTCGCGGTGGCGCAGCGCGTCACGGTGATGGTGAACGGCACGGTGATCGCCACCGGCACGCCCGACGCGGTGCGCGCCGATCCGCAGGTGCGCGTCGCCTATCTCGGCGAGGACGCATGAGCGCCGCCCTCGCCAGCCCCGGGACCACCGCTGCCGACGTCGCGCGCGCGCCGCTGCTGGAAGCCCGCGGGATCCACACCTACTACGGGGCGAGCCACATCGTGCGCGGCGTCGACCTCGCCATTGTGCCGGGCGAGACCGTCGGGCTGATGGGCCGCAACGGCATGGGCAAGACGACGCTGATCCGCTCGCTGCTCGGCCTGACGCCGATCAAGAGTGGCCGCGTCGCCGTCGGCGGCACCGACGTCACCGGCTGGCCGGCCTCGCGCATCGCGCGCCGCGGCGTCTCCTACGTGCCGGAGGGTCGGGGCATCTTCGCGAGCCTGTCGGTGCGCGAGAACCTGACGCTCGCCGCCCGGCCGGGCGTCGACGGCGCGCGCGACTGGACCCTCGAGCGGGTGCTCGCCGTGTTCCCGCGGCTCGCGGAGCGCATCGGCAACGGCGGCGACCAGCTGTCGGGCGGCGAGCAGCAGATGCTGTCGATCGGCCGGGCGCTGATGACCAACCCGCGGCTGATCGTGCTGGACGAGGCGACCGAGGGCCTCGCCCCGCTGGTGCGCGCCGAGATCTGGCGGACGCTCGCCCTCATTCGCGAGGGCGGGGTGGCGACGCTGATCGTCGACAAGACGGTGAGCGCCATGGCGGAGGCCTGCGACCGCATCCTGATCCTCGTGAAGGGGACCGTCGCCTTCGAGGGGCCGCCGGGCGACCTCCTCGCCCACCCGGAGACGATGCACCGGCATCTCGGGGTGTGAGGAACGGTGGCCGTGGGCGCGCGGCGCTCCCCTCTCCCGCCCGCCAGGATGGGAGAGGGTGCCCGAAGGGCGGGTGAGGGCCGCTCCGCAGGAGCGGAACCGGCAAGGTGCCGAGCCCGCCTCTTCCGCGCCGCTTCGCGGCGCAGCCCTCATCCGCCCCCTTCGGGGGCACCTTCTCCCACCCTCAGGTGGGAGAAGGGACAACTGGCGCCGCGGTTCCCCCCTCCCGTCCCACCGCAGAATCCGCTAGTCTCTGCTTCGGTCGGGGGCGACCCAGTCATTGGTGCGGGACCACAGCGGCAGCACGCGGTCGGGCGGACGGCGTGGCGGTCGCCGTTTCGTGTCGTTCCGGCGGACGGCGGTCCGCCGCCGAGGGGGAAGATCCATGCGCTCCATCATCCGGACGCTGCCCGGCGTCGCGTCGGCGCTCGTCGTGGCCGTGCTCGCCGCCGGGGCGCTCGGCGCCGCCACCGCGCCCGCCGCCGCGGCAAAGCTGAAGCTGCTCTGCCCCGGCGAGGGGGGCTCCACGTATCGCTTCCAGGACGTGCGGAGCGAGGAGGAGACCCGGATCACCGATCCGCAGCTGAAGGCGCTCGCCGAGGAGGCGTGCGAGACCTCGCTCGGCGCCGCCGGCGAGCGCGGGCCCGTCGCCATCACCAACAAGCGGACGACGCCGCTCTTCGTCGGCTTCACCACGATGGACCACAAGCCGGGTCCGATCACCTGGGGCAAGGGCTGCACGAAGGTCGGCAAGGGGGCGCGCATCGACGCCGGGGCCACCTGCAACGCCACGGTGGCGAGCACCGCCGCGCCCTCGCGCTTCTGCGCCGACGCCAAGGCGGTGCCGAAGGACTGCTTCGACGCCCAGCAGAACCACCAGACGATGGTGGAGACGAACTTCGAGCCGAGCACCAACGCCGGCTGCTTCAACAAGGGCAACTGCGTCTGGTTCGACATCTCCGTCATCCCGCAGAACTGCACCGACGCCCTGTGGAAGAAGAACCAGTGCCGCAGCACCGGCGGCGCCTCCTACAACTTCCCCGTTTCGATCGCCTGCGGGACGAAGGCGAAGCCGACCTACACCTGCCAGGGTCCGACCACGACGAAGTGGGGCAACTCGCGGTATCCGGGCAACTGCGGCAATCCGGACGCGACGTGCCAGAGCAAGAAGAACTGCCAGAACGCCTATTTCTATCCGATGTTCACTCCGCCCGAGAACAAGTACCAGCCGAACGCGGTCTGCCTCTCGGGCCAGACCCTCGCCGTCACCTTCCTCGCCGGACAATGACCCGCGGCGGCCGCGCTGCCGGCGCCGGGGGCGCCGGGCACCCTCGGCCGGACACCGCGTGCATCGGAGCGATCCCCATGCGCCAGCTTTCCCGCCTCCCGACCTTCGCGCTCGCCGCGGCCATTGCGGCCGCCGGCCTCGCGCTCACCGCCCCGACCGTGCCGGCGGCGGCGAAGGAACTGAAGCTCGTCTGTCCGAAGGACGGTTCGGACACCTACCTCTTCCGCGACCGGCGGACGAAGGAGACGACGCCCGTCCGCGACCCGCAGCTGAAGGCGCTCGCCGAGCGGGCGTGCAAGGGCCCGATGCTCGACAGCACCGAGACGGGGCCGGTGACGATCGTCAACAAGCAGAGCGTGCCGATCTATGTCGCCTTCACCGCCACGGGCGGCACGCCCGGCGCGATCACCTGGGGCGCCGGCTGCACGAAAAGCGGCGCGGGGGCCGAGATCGCTGCGGGTGGCACCTGTCAGGCGAGCGTGACGGCCGACGGCACCTCGACGCGCTTCTGCGCCGACACCGAGGCCGTGCCCTCGAACTGCTTCGAGGCGCAGCAGAACCACCAGACGATGATCGAGACGAACTTCGAGCCCTCGTCGAACGGCGGCTGCTTCAACCAGGGCAACTGCGTCTGGTTCGACATCTCGCTGATCCCGTCGACCTGCACGGACGCGCTCTGGGACGAGAACCAGTGCGCCGGCACCGGCGGCGCCTCCTACAACCTGCCGGTCCAGGTCGCCTGCGGCGGGTCCACCGTCTACACCTGCCAGGGCCCGGTGAGCAGCGCCTGGGGGCCGGAGAACTACCCGAGCCAGTGCGGCAACCCGGACTCCACCTGCCAGAGCTCGCCGAACTGCCAGAATGCCTACTTCTATCCGATGTTCGACCCGCCGGAGAACGCCTACCAGCCGAACACCGTCTGCACCGCGGCCAAGACGCTGACGATCACGTTCCTCGCGGGGGAGTGAGGGCGGCTCAGCCTTCTTCGCCGCCGTCGCCCGCCACCACCCGGCCGCGGCCGGTGTTCTTGGCGACGTAGAGGGCGGCGTCGGCGCGGGCGAGCATGGCGGCGAAGCCGGCGTCGGACGGGCGGCGGGTGGCGACGCCGATGCTGACGGTGACGGCGACCTCACGCCCGCCGACGGTGATCGGCCGACGGGTGACGGCGCCGAGCAGGCGACCGGCGACGGCGGCCGCCTCGTCTTCGCCCCTTGCCGACAGCAGGACCGCGAACTCCTCCCCGCCGATCCGCGCCAGGACGTCGGACGGGCGCAGCATCGCGGCACAGGCTTCCGCCACCTTCTCGATGACGGTGTCACCCGCCGCGTGGCCGTAGCGGTCGTTGATCGCCTTGAAGTGGTCGATGTCGATGACCAGGACGGACAGCGCCAGGCCGACGGCCCGCGCCCCCGCGAAGGCCGCCTCCGACTTCTCGAAGAAGGCCCGTCGATTGGCGAGACCCGTCAGCGGATCGGTCTCCGCCATCCGCCTGAGTTCCGCCTCGAGCTGGCGGCGCTCCGTCATGTCCCAGAGCACCATGACGAAGTGATCGCCGACGAAGCGGAAGAGGAACTGCACGGAGCGAAGGGACCCGTCACGGCAGCGCATCAGCCATTCGGTCTGCTGCACCTCCTCCGGGTCACGCCGCGCCGCCGCAAGCCTGTCGGCGAACTCGCGCTCGCGCTGCGCCCGCTCGGCGGCGTCCGGAAAGCCGAGCTCGAACCACTCGTCGTGGTGGAGGATCGCCTTCTCGTCGTAGAGGAAGAGTTCGTCGGCCCGGCGGTTGTAGAAGAGGGCATTGAGGTTGCGGTCGTAGACCTCCACCCCGACGGGCAGCAGGTTGACGATCTCCTCCATGCCGGTGCGCCAGTCTCCGTGCTCCGACGGCTCGGGATCGGTGAGGGTGAACAGCCAGTGCCCCGCAAGGCCCGGGCAGCGGGCCGGCGCGAAGGACAGTCGGCGCACGCCGGCGGCGAGCTGGCAGACAACGGTGACGGCGGCGGATTCGCCATCGACCGTCTCGGCGGTGCGGATCGCCTCCGCCAGACGCTCGACAGCGGGTGTGCTGCCGAAGGCGTCGACGCCGACCGGCAGGCGCTCGAACCGGCGGAGGCCGAACATCATGCGCGCGGCCGCGTTCGCGGCGACGACATCGAGGCGGTCGGCCGCGACGAGGAGCAGCGGTACCGTCACGGCATCGAGCCAGTCGATGACGCCCGCCGGGACGTCCGGGCCCAAGAGCGGATCCGCGTTCCGTTCCGGGTCATTCATGTGCCGTCTCCACATGCGCCAATCGACCATTGCCGCGCCACACCCGTCGTTGGCAAGCCTCTGGCCATCAAGCGGGACCAGCAGATGCGCTCTTCGGCGCCTGCCCCCGGTTTGCACCGGCCGCCCCCGTGTCCTAAATGAGGGGACGCTTGTGCGGCCGCCGGCGGCCGCTCCCTCTCGCCCATCAGGACCTCAGCTCATGCGCTTCTCGGACCGGATCCCGTCCCGCCTCGACGACGAGGACGAGGAGGAGAAGACCAAGACCCCGCAGTCGATCCCGGTCGACAAGCACCTGTTCGACGCCCGCACGGTGCTGATCACCGGCGGCATCACCCAGGAGCTCGCCCGCGACGTGACGGCGCGCCTGTTCGCGCTCTCGCACGTCTCGAACGACCCGATCACCGTGGTGGTCTCCTCGCCGGGCGGCCACGTCGAATCCGGCGACATGATCCACGACGCGATCAAGTTCGTGCGGCCGCGCGTGCGCATCCTCGGCATGGGCTGGGTGGCGAGCGCCGGGGCGCTGATCTACGTGTCGGTGCCGAAGGAAGACCGCTACTGCACGCCGAACACGCGCTTCCTGCTGCACCAGCCCTCGGGCGGCGCCGGCGGCCCGGCCACCGACATCGAGATCCAGGCCCGCGAGATCATCAAGATGCGCGAGCGCCTCAACAAGATCTTCTCCGAGGCCACCGGCCAGCCGGTCGAGCGGATCGACAAGGACACCGACCGCGACTACTGGATGGACCCGGAGCAGGCGATCGCCTACGGGCTCGTCGGCAAGGTCGTGGCCTCGCTCGACGACATCGGGTGACCGGGAGGCCGGCGTGAGCGTCTTCCTCCGCGGCGCCGTCGCCGCAGCCCTCGTCGTCGCCGGCACCGGCGCGGCGGCGGCTCAGTCCCCTGGCCCCTACGACATGCGCTACCAGGTGGCGGCGGAGACGCCGCTCACCGCCGACATCGACAAGGGGGCGCGGACCACCGGCGCGATCCCGGCGGGGTCGGACGGTATCGTGCTGCGCTGGTGCCGGCCGGAGATCCCGTTCGCCACCTGGCAGTTCGGATCGCCGGCGACGTGGCGCAAGCTCCTCGACGAGCGGCGCTGCGAAGTCGGCTGGAACGGCAAGGTCGGCTACGTCGAGGGCAGCGCCCTGCAGCCGGTGCGCTGACCCGCCCCCAAGCTCCTGCAACGCGAGGCGAGCCCATGACGGTGAAGGTTCCGACCATCGACGCCGCGGGCGTCGCCATGCCGGCGATCGGCCTCGGCACGTGGGACCTGCGCGGCGCCGAATGCACGAAGGTCGTCGCCGAGGCGCTCTCGCTCGGCTACCGCCACATCGACACGGCGGCGATGTACGGCAACGAGCGCGAGGTCGGCGCCGGCCTCAGGGACGGCGGCGTCGCCCGAGGCGAGCTCTTCGTCACCACCAAGGTGTGGCCGACCGACCTTGCCCCCAAGGACCTCCTGAAGTCGGCCGAGACGAGCCTCGGCAAGCTCGGCCTCGAGCACGTCGATCTCTTCCTCATCCACTGGCCGAGCCGGACCGTGCCGCTTGCCCAGTCGATCGACGCGCTCTGCGAGGTGAAGCGGCGCGGCTGGGCGCGGGCCATCGGCGTCGCCAACTTCACGGTGGCGATGATCGACGAGGCCGCCGCTAGGGCCGTCGAGCCGCTCGCCTGCAACCAGGTGGAATACCACCCCTACCTGTCGCAGAAGCGCGTGCTCGAAGCCTGCCGGCGACACGGCATGGCCATCACCGCCTACTGCCCGGTCGCCCGTGGCGCCGTAGCGGACGATCCCGTCCTCAAGGACATCGCCGCCGCCCACGGCCGCACGCCGAGCCAGGTGGCGCTGCGCTGGCTGATCCAGCAGCCGGGCGTCGCGGCGATCCCGAAGACGGCGCGCCGCGAGCGGCTGATCGAGAACCTCGGCGCTGCCGAGTTCAGCCTGACGGACGCCGAGATGGCGCGCATCGCCGGCCTCGCCCGCCCCGACGGGCGGCTGATCGACGAGGAACAATCGCCGGTCTGGGACGCCGCCGAGTAGACGGTCCGCTCACGCCACCGCCGGCGGATCACCGGCACCGCGACGGCTCGCGGCGAGAGAGCGCGAGGCGAACTGCCGGCGGGCGAGGACCGCGACGATGAACGTCGTCGTGGCGATGAACGCCCACGGCCCGGCGAACCAGCCGAGCAGCCCTACCGACAGGAACAGCGCCCGGAGGCCGCGGTTGAAGTGGCGCCCGGCGATGACGATCATGTCCGCCGCCCGGCCGACCGCTGCCCGCCCCTCCGGCGTCTCCGCCTCCTCCCCCTGCGGCACCGCCCCGATGAGGATCGAGCCGTAGTTGAAGAGCCGATAGGACCAGCCGAACTTGAAGAAGGCGTAGGCGTAGACGAGCAGCAGCCCGAAGCCCTTCGCCTCCCACTCGCCCGCCGTGACCGCCGCCGGGGCGAGGTCCGACATCACCTCGGCGACCCGGTCGGACGAGTTCAGCACCGCGAAGGCGGCGCCGATGGCGAGCGCCGAGGTGGAGGCGAAGAAGGCGCAGCCGTTCTGCAGCCCCGTCATGATAGCCGTGTCCACCATCCGCATCTCGCGCCTCGCCATCGTGGCGATCCACTCGCGCCGGTGGCCGTCCATGACGTGAGAGAGCGAACGGAAGCGCAGCGGGCTCGCATCGACGATCAGGCCATAGGCGAGCCAGCAGAGCACGAACCAGGCGACCGCGAGCACGTCGAGGAGGGGAAGCTGGTTCACCGGTCTCGGCTCCTCCGGCAAGGCTGCGGGCGCAGGGCGGGACGGCGAGCCACCGCTCGCCCGCGATCCTGCCCGTGCCGAGGCGGCGGGGGCAAGCGCAAGGTCGCCGGTGCGGCCAGCCCCTGGCCCGAGAGCCTGCGCCGGACGCATGGCAGCCATCACCGGAATCCACCGCCGGCGCCCCTGCAGACGCTTGCACGGGGTAAAGAATTCGTTACTGCTCATCGGCGGCCGCGCGCGCCGGACGATTCGAGATCCCTCGGGACACCGGACGCCAGGCGCCACGGCCACGGGGAGGCCTGTCCCTTTTTTCGGGAAGCTTCATGGAACGACGTGTGACGCCGTCCTGCTGGGGCGTGATGACGTGGACCGTCGTCGCCCTCGGCGTGGCGCTCCTTCTCGCGAACCTCATCGGCGGCTTCGGCGCGACCGAGATCGCGATGAACTGAAGACGACGCGCCGGCTCTCCGCCGGCGCCCCTGCAAAGATCACCGACGGGGCACGGCGCAAGCCGTGCCCCGGTTGCTTTTCGGGGGTTCCGGCACGGCGAAAGCCGCGCCCCGTTCGCTTTTCGAGGGTCCCGGCACGGCGAAAGGCGTGCCCCTTCGGATTTCGCGGCTCCGGGCGGACCGCCGCCGCGCCATCGCCGGCGCTGATGAAGGCATCAGCGAAATTCGCTGGAAATGCCGCCCGTCCCGTCCGATCCTCCGGCCGCCGATCCGCCGGAGCTTCGCATGGCCCTCACCCTCGTCATCGCCAACAAGCGCTATTCCTCGTGGTCGCTGCGCCCGTGGCTGGTGCTCAGCCACTTCGGCATCCCCTTCGAGGAGATCGTCATCCCGCTCGACCAGGACGACACGCGGGCGCGCATCCTCGAGCACTCGCCGACCGGCAAGGTGCCGTGCCTGATCGATGGCGACGTCAGGGTGTGGGAATCGATCGCCGTGATCGAGACGATCGCCGACTGGTTTCCCGAGCATCGGGTCTGGCCGGCGGACAGGGCGGCGCGGGCGCACGCCCGGGCGATTTCCGCCGAGATGCATTCCGGCTTCGCGGCGCTCCGCCAGGCTTGCCCGATGAACCTCGGCCGGGACGACCGCACCTGGCGCGATCGCGGCGAGGGGGCGGCGGCCGACGTCGCCCGCATCGAGGCGATGTGGCGGGACACGCGGGCCCGCTTCGGGGCCGGCGGACCGTTCCTGTTCGGAGATTTCTCGGGGGCGGACGCCATGTACGCCCCGGTGGTGACGCGCCTCGACCGCTACGGCTGGGCCGTTCGGCCGGACACCCAGGCGTACATGGACGCGGTGCTCTCGCTGCCCTCGATGGTGGCGTGGACGGAGGCGGGGCGCGCCGAGACGTGGCGTGCCTGGGCCGACGAGGTGGACTGACGGGCTCCGCCGCCCTCAGCGGCGCGGCGCGAAGAGGGCGATCTCGAGCGAGGGGCCGGGGCGGCAGTCGACGCCGGCGGCGTAGCACATCGGCTTCTCGCCGATCGGTCCCAGCTCGGACGGCCCGCTCGCGGCCATCGCCACGAAGGCGAACGGGGCCGACAACATGGCAAGAAGCAGCAGCACGGTGGCCGAGGAGGCGATGCGCGCCGGCGAGGGGAGCATCGCGGAGAGGGTGAAGGAGTTCATCGTCGTCGTCCCGCTTTCGAACCGGGCCCCGGGCCGATCCGGAGCGTTGGGACGGGTTCTAGCGGGCGGGGGCTGAACCGCCCCTGAGGCGGGCGTTCAGAGGGCGTTCAGGCGATCCCGGCCAATGCGGGCCGCCGCTCGGCCGCCGCGGCCGCGGCGTTCCGCTTGACGATCTCCGCGCGATCGGTCACTCACGTGGGCATGACGACGGCGACGCGCGCGGGCGCGACCCTTCTTTGGATTATTTGCGGCTAGCGCGCATACGCTGGCTGCGGCCGTCTCCCTTTCAAAGCCCCCTCCGAAAAGGATACGGACGCCCCGGCGAGCCTCTCGCGCCCATGGGGACGGACGATGGCGGATTTCGGCACGGGCGGGACGGATGCGGACGGCGGCTTCCGCGGCCTCCGGCTCTACGACACGCTGACCAAGGAGAAGCGTGAGTTCCGGCCGATCGACTGGCGGCCGGAGGCGGCGGTCGCGCCGGCGGATCGGCATGTGCGGATGTATGTCTGCGGGCCGACGGTCTACGACTTTGCCCACATCGGCAACGCCCGGCCCGTCATCTTCTTCGACGTGCTGTTCCGGCTGCTCCGCCATCTCTACGGGGCCGACCACGTCAAGTACGTCCGCAACATCACCGACGTCGACGACAAGATCAACGCGCGCGCAGCCCGCGAGCACCCGGAGCTCGCCCTCAACGAGGCGATCCGGCGCGTCACCACCCTCACCGAACGCCAGTTCCACGAGGACGTGGCGGCGCTCGGCTGCCTGCCGCCGACGGTGGAGCCGCGGGCGACCGAGCACATCGCCGGGATGCGCGAGATCATCGAGCGCCTCGTCGCGCGCGGCAACGCCTATGTGGCCGAGGACCACGTGCTGTTCGACGTCGCCTCGATGCCCGGCTACGGGCGGCTCGCCCGCCGCTCGCTCGACGAGATGCTGGCCGGTGCCCGCGTCGACGTCGCCCCCTACAAGAAGGGGCCGATGGACTTCGTGCTGTGGAAGCCCTCGAAGGCGGACGAGCCCGGCTGGCCGAGCCCGGCCGGCATCGCGGGCGCCGGGCGCCCCGGCTGGCACCTCGAGTGCTCGGCAATGTCGATGGCGGAGCTGCTCGCGCCCTACGGCGGCGGGCTCACCTGCGACGATCCCTTGAAGAACACTTTCGACATCCACGGCGGCGGCATCGACCTCGTCTTCCCGCACCACGAGAACGAGATCGCCCAGTCCTGCTGCGCCCTCGGCACCCAGGCGATGGCCGAGACGTGGATGCACAACGGCTTCCTGATGGTGGAAGGCGAGAAGATGTCGAAGAGCCTCGGCAACTTCGTGACGATCCGCCAGGTGCTCGCCGACTGGCCGGGCGACGTCGTCCGCCTGACCATGCTGAAGACCCACTACCGCCAGCCGATCGACTGGACGGTGAAGGGGCTGAAGGAGAGCGAGAAGACGCTGCGGAAGTGGCGGGACGCCGTCCGGCGGTCCGGATTCGAGGCGCAGCCGCTGCCGGGCGGCTTCCTCGAGTTCCTCTCCGACGACCTCAACACCCACGGGGCGCTCGGCGAGATGCACCGCTTCGGCTTCGAGGGGAGCCGCGGGCCTCGCGGCGATGCGCCCGCAGATGCCGTCACGGCCGACGCCGCGCAGGAGATCGGCGCGGGGCGGCTCGTCGCCTGTGCCGACTTCCTCGGCATCGAGCTCCGGCCGGAGGCGGCGTCGATGCAGGCCGCCCCCGCCGGCGTCGACGACGCCGTGGTGGCCCCGCTCGTCGAGGCCCGCCTCGCTGCCCGCAAGGCGCGCGACTTCGCCGAGGCCGACCGCCTGCGCGACGAGCTCGCCGCGCTCGGCATCGCCCTGAAGGACGGCAAGGACCCGGCGACCGGCGAGCCGGTGACGACCTGGGAGGTGGCGCGGTGACGCTCGACGAACGCTCTCCCGTCGTCATCGCGGACGCCGGGCCGCTGATCCGCCTCGCGGCGGCCGGGCTGCTCGGGTCGTTGCACGGGCTCAACCGGCGCATCGTTCTCGTCGACCGCGTCGAGGACGAGGTGTCCGGAGACCGCTCGAAGCCGTTCGCCGAGGAGATCGCGGCGTGGATCGGGGCGATGGGACCTGCCATCGAGCGGGCGCGCACCGTCGAGGGCTACGGCATCGCGGCGCTGCGCGAGAACGCGGACACACCGGAGGCGGCCTCGCTGCTGAAGCGCCGGCTCCGCGACAGCGGCGAGCGCGCCATCCGCGAGTTCGTCGAGGGCTTCGAACCGGACGACGCCTCGGCCGCCATCGTGCTCTACGAGGACCGCGATGCCCCGGCCCTGATGGCCGCCGCCCGCGTGCCGCTGACCCTGATGACGACGCGGCGCTTCGCCCGCCTCGTCAACGACTGGGGCATCAACGTCGACGCGGTGGCCGCCGTCGAGACGCTGGCCGGCCGCTACGACCTGAAGCCGGCGACCCTGATCGAGATCGAGCCGGCCTCCGGGGCCTCGTCGAAATGAGATGCGGCAAACGAGACGCGACAAGCGAGGTGAGACCATGACCTCCGACGCCCGCTCCACCCCCCGCCTCACCGGCGGCTGCCAGTGCGGCGCCGTGCGCTATGCCGTCACGGCAGAGCCGGAGAAGCCGTCGATCTGCCATTGCCGGATGTGCCAGAAGGCGTTCGGCTCCTACTATGCGGCGCTCGCCTCGGTGAAGAAGGCGGCGTTCGAATGGACGCGCGGCGAGCCCACGCGCTTCCGCTCCTCGAGCCTCGTCTCGCGCGGCTTCTGCGCCCGCTGCGGCACGCCGCTCACCTACGAGTTCGACGGCCTGCCGCACGCCGACGGCAGCCCGGGGCTCGCGCCCCACGACGAGGTCGCCTTCTCGCTCGGCAGCCTCGACGACCCGGCCTCCGTGCCGCCGGTGATCCAGTATGGCATCGAGGCGCGCATGCCGTGGCTCGCCTCCCTCGACCGGCTGCCGGGCAGCGTCACCGAGGACGACATGCCGCCGGGGGCCATGGAGGCGCTCGTCTCCTACCAGCACCCCGACCACGACACCGCCGACTGGCCGGTGCGGAAGGAGAAGTCGTGAGCGACGCGAGCGCAGCCAACCGCGGCCTCTATCCGCCGATCGAGCCCTACGCCTCCGGCCGCCTTTCCGTCGGCGACGGTCACGAGGTCTACTGGGAGCTCTGCGGCAACCCGGAGGGCAAGCCCGCAGTGTTCCTGCACGGCGGCCCTGGCGCCGGCTGCTCGCCGACGCACCGGCGGCTGTTCGATCCCGCCCGCTACAAGGTTCTCCTGTTCGACCAGCGCGGCTGCGGCCGCTCGCGTCCCTCGGCGAGCCTCGAGGCGAACACCACCTGGGACCTCGTCGCCGACATCGAGCGCCTGCGCGTCATGGCCGGCGTCGATCGCTGGCTCGTCTTCGGCGGCTCGTGGGGCTCGGCCCTCGCGCTCGCCTATGCCGAGACGCACCCGGACCGGGTGAGCGAGCTCGTGCTGCGGGGCATCTTCACGCTCCGCCGCGCCGAGCTCGAATGGTACTATCAGGCCGGCGCCTCGCTGATCTTCCCCGACAAGTGGGAGCGCTTCCTCGCGCCGATCCCGGAGGCCGAGCGCGGCGACCTCATCGCCGCCTACCACCGCCGCCTCACCGGCGACGACCGCGCCGCCCAGCTCGCCGCCGCGAAGGCGTGGAGCGTCTGGGAGGGCGAGACGATCACCCTGATGCCGAACCCGGCGATGTCGGCGATGCATTCGAGCGACGCGTTCGCGCTCGCCTTCGCGCGCATCGAGAACCACTACTTCGTCAACGCCGGCTGGATGGACGAGGGCCAGCTCATCCGCGACGTCGGCAAGCTCCGCACCATCCCGGGGGTGATCATCCAGGGCCGCTACGACATGGCGACCCCGGCGGTGACCGCCTGGGATCTCCACCGGGCCTGGCCGGAGGCGGAGTTCCACCTCGTCGAGGGGGCGGGACACGCCTTCTCCGATCCCGGCATCCTCGAACGCCTGATCGCCGCCACCGACCGCTTCGCGGCCGGCTGGGCGGAGGGAAGACCATGACAGCGACCGCAACGCCCGCCCGCGAACGCCTCTTCCTCTTCGACACGACGCTGCGCGACGGCGCCCAGACGAACGGCATCGACTTCTCGCTCGAGGACAAGATCGCCGTCGCCGCGCTGCTCGAGCGGCTCGGCGTCGACTACATCGAGGGCGGCTATCCCGGCGCGAACCCGCTCGACACCGCCTTCTTCGCCGAGAAGCGGACGAAGAGGGCCACCTTCACCGCCTTCGGCATGGTGAAGCGAGCCGGGCGCTCGGTGGAGAACGACCCCGGCGTCGCCGACGTGCTCGGCTCGGCGGCGGATGCCTGCTGCTATGTGGCGAAGTCGTGGGACTATCACGTCCGCGTCGCCCTCGGCACGACGCTCGAGGAAAACCTCGTCTCGATCCGCGAGACGGTGGCGGCCACCGTCGCCGCCGGTCGCGAGGCGATGGTCGACTGCGAGCACTTCTTCGACGGCTTCGCGGCGAACCCCGACTACGCCCTCGCCTGCGCCCGCACCGCCCATGAGGCCGGCGCGCGCTGGGTGGTGCTCTGCGACACCAACGGCGGCACCATGCCCTCGCAGGTGGAGGCGGTGGTGCGCGCGGTGACGGCGGTGGTGCCGGGCGACCGCCTCGGCATCCACGCCCACGACGACACCGGCCAGGCGGTGGCGAACTCGCTTGCCGCCGTCGCCGCCGGCGTCCGCCAGATCCAAGGCACGCTGAACGGTATCGGCGAGCGCTGCGGCAACGCCAACCTCGTGACGCTGATCCCGACCCTGAAGCTGAAGCCGGAGTGGGCCGAGCGCTTCACGATCGGCGTCGACGAGGAGGCGCTCGCCGACCTCACCCAGATCAGCCGCGCCTTCGACGAGCTCCTCAACCGCGCGCCGAACCGCCATGCTCCCTATGTCGGCGAGGCGGCCTTCGCGACGAAGGCCGGCATCCACGCCTCGGCGATCCTGAAGGACCCCCGCACCTACGAGCACGTGACGCCGGAGAGCGTCGGCAACCGCCGCCGCGTGCTCGTCTCCGACCAGGCCGGCAAGTCGAACCTCGTGCACGAGCTCGCCCGGGTCGGCATCGAGGTGGCGAAGGACGACCCGCGCCTCGATCGCCTGCTCGCCGACGTGAAGGCGCGCGAGGCGGAGGGCTACGCCTACGAGGGAGCGGACGCCTCCTTCGCGCTCCTCGCCCGCCGCGCCCTCGGCACGGTGCCGCGCTTCTTCGACGTGCGGAGCTTCCGGGTGATGGTCGAGCGGCGCTTCAACGCCGTCGGCGAGCTCGTCACCGTCTCGGAGGCGGTGGTGAAGGTGGTGGTCGACGGGGAGGAGATCCTGTCGGTTGCCGAGGGCAACGGCCCGATCAACGCCCTCGACATCGCGCTCCGCAAGGACCTCGGCCGCTACCAGACGATCATCCGCGACCTCGAGCTCGTCGACTTCAAGGTGCGCATCCTCAACGGCGGCACGGGGGCGACGACGCGCGTCCTCATCGAGAGCCGCGACGGCGACGGCGACCGCTGGTTCACCGTCGGCGTCTCGCCGAACATCGTCGACGCCTCCTTCCAGGCGCTGATCGATTCCGTCACCTACAAGCTCATCAAGGCCGGCGCGGCGACCGCGAGCGGCGCGGTGGCGGCACTCAGGAAGGCGGGGTAGCGGGAGGGGGCGGACACCCAGGGCTGCCCAAGGGGCGGGCGCTGCCGAGATCTTTTTTCCGCCAGCGGCGCCGAACCCGCGGCTGCCCCCCTCACATCCGATGGAGCACTCCGGCGTTCTCGGGGCGGCCGGCGGTGGCGACGGCGACGGCCTCGAGGCGGGGCAGGAGGTCGGCGACCTCGGCGACCACCTCGTAGCGGAGCTCGTAGCCGGGGCGGATGAAGGCCTCGGCGCGCATGTGGTCGAGGAGGTCGACCAGCGGGCGCCAGAAGCCGCCGACATCGAGGAGGGCGATCGGCTTGTCGTGCTGGCCGAGCTGCGCCCAGGTCATCATCTCGACGACCTCCTCGAGCGTGCCGATGCCGCCCGGCATCGCCACGAAGGCGTCCGACTTCTCGAACATCAGGCGCTTGCGCTCGTGCATGTCGGCCGTGACGACGAGGTCGTCGGCGTCCTTCAGCATCACCTCGCGGTCGGCGAGGAACTGCGGGATGATGCCGGTGACGGCGCCGCCGTGGGCGAGCACCGAGCGGGCGATGCGGCCCATCAGCCCGACGGACCCGCCGCCATAGACGAGGCGCACGCCGGAGGCGGCGAGGGTGCGGCCGAGCTCATCGGCCACGGCGGCATATTCGGGGCTGCGGCCCGGGGCGGAGCCGCAATAGACACAGACGCTGTTGATCGCTCGCATGGCCCTTGTGTCGCACTGCACAAGAAGGGGCGTCAAGCCGCGCGCCCGCCGCGCGCCATTGACAAGCCGCCGCCCCGCGCGACCTATCGGGCCGAAGACGAGGAGCGAGCGATGGCGGCGAGCGGGACGATCGAGCCGGCGGCGAACGGGGCGGCAGGCTCCCGGGCGACGGCGTCCGGGACGACAGCACGCGGCACGGTCGACCCGGCCGAAGTCGCCCGCTTCGCGGCACTGGCCAAGGAATGGTGGGACCCGCGCGGCAAGCTGGCGCCGCTGCACCGCCTGAACCCGGTCCGCCTCCAGTACATCAAGGACGCCTGCTGCCGGCGCTTCGCCCGCGACCCCAAGGACAGCCGGGCGCTCGCCGGCCTCCGCATCCTCGACGTCGGTTGCGGCGGCGGTCTCCTGTCCGAGCCGCTCGCCCGCATGGGCGCCTCGGTGACCGGCCTCGACCCGGCGGAGGAGAACGTCGCGGTCGCGCGCCTCCACGCCGAGCGGGCCGGCGTGACGGTCGACTACCGCGCCGCCACCGCCGAGGACCTCGCGGCGGCCGGCGAGCGCTTCGACGTGGTGCTGGCGATGGAGGTGGTGGAGCATGTCGCCGACGTGCCGGCCTTCGTCGCCGCCTGCGGCGAGATGGTGAACCCCGGCGGCCTCTTCGTCGCCGCCACCATCAACCGCACGCCGAAGGCCTTCCTGCTCGCCATCGTCGGCGCCGAATACGTGCTGCGCTGGCTGCCGCGCGGCACCCATTCCTACGACAAGCTGGTGCGCCCGGCAGAGCTGTCCACGGCGGTGACCGAGGCGGGGCTCGTCGTCCAGGAGACGATCGGCGTCGTCTACGACCCGCTGCGCGACCACTGGTCGACCGCGGCCGACACCGACGTCAACTACATGATGCTCGCCGGCCGCGGCTGAGGCAGGCCTCGCGGGCCTTCCCGTCCCCGCGCCGGGGACCGGGGCCTGTCAGTTGCGGTCTTCCGGCAGGACCGGCAGGGCATGGATCTCGATGCCCTCGTCGAGGAGCGCCTCGACCTCGTCGCGCGAAGCCTCGCCATAGATGCCGCGCGGGTCCGTCTCGCCGTAGTGGATCTTGCGCGCCTCCTCGGGGAAGCGGGCGCCGACGTTCTCGGCGTTCTCCTCGACGTGCCGGCGAAGGCGGCGCAGCATCTCGGCGAGAGCGAGCGCACGCGGGTCCGGCAGCGTCACCGGCACCGGCGGCACGGCGGCGGGAGCGGCGGACGCTGCCGGCGCCTCGCCCGCGCCGGGCTCCGGCGGCGCGGCGGCGACGGCCGCTGCGGCGATCTCGGCGCGCTTCCGCGAGGTCGAGACGGCCGGCGCCATCAGGGCGCGCGTCACCGCATTCGAGCCGCAGGTCGGACAGGTGAGGAGCGACGCCTCGGCCTGGCGCTCGAAGTCGTCGGAGGAGCGGAACCAGGCCTCGAAACCGTGCTCGTGCTCGCACTCGAGGGCATAGCGGATCAAGAGGCCGCCCTCCGCCCCGCCGCGTCGGCGGGGGGAGCGTCCGGCACGGCGAACAGCCGGTCGTTCTTCAGGGCCGGGATGCGACCGCGCGCCTCCGCCACCTTGGCGGGGTCGAGGTCGGCGAAGATGACGCCGGGCTCGGTGCCGGCCTCCGCGACGACGACGCCCCACGGGTCGACGACGAGGCTGTGGCCGTAGGTCTCGCGGCCGTCCTCGTGGGTGCCGCCCTGGGCGGCAGCGACGACATAGGCGCCGCACTCGATGGCGCGGGCGCGCAGGAGCACGTGCCAGTGCGCCTCGCCGGTCTGGCGGGTGAAGGCGGCGGGCACGGCAAGGAGCCCCGCCCCGGCTTTGGCGAGGGCCCGGAAGAGATGCGGGAAGCGCAGGTCGTAGCAGATCGCGAGGCCGAGCCGGAGGTCGCTGCCCGTGAGGTCGTTCCCCGGCAGGTCGACGACCACCGCCTGCTCGCCCGGGCTGTAGGTGTTCGATTCCCGCCAGCTCTCGCCATTCGCGAGGTCGACGTCGAACATGTGGATCTTGTCGTACCTGGCGAGGAGATTGCCGTCCGGACCGATGACGAAGGCGCGGTTCGCCACGCCGTCCGGCGTGTGGATGGCGAGCGAGCCGATGTGGACGACGATCCCGAGCTCGGCCGCCACCTCGGACAGGCGGGTGAGGGTCGGGTCGTCGGCCTCCGAGGCGATCTTGGCGAGAACGGCGGCCCGGTCGCGCTCGAGGAGGTTCGTCATCTCCGGCGTGACGACGTAGCGGGCGCCGCCGGCCGCCGCCTCGCGGATCAGCGCCTCGGCGCTCGCGATGTTGTCCGCGACGGTGCGGCCCGAGCGCATCTGCGCGCAGGCGATGCGGAAAGTCTCGGCCATCGGTGTCTCCTTCAGGCGGCGAGCAGCGGGTCGAGCTTGCCGGCGCCGTCGAGGGCATAGAGATCGTCGCAGCCGCCGACGTGGGTGTCGCCGACAAAGATCTGCGGATAGGTGGCCCGGCCGGAGCGCTGGATCATTTCGGCGCGGAGCTCCGGACGCCCGGTGGCGTCGATCTCCTGATAGTCGGCGGCCTTCTTCTCGAGCAGGCTCTTCGCCGCCGAGCAGTAGCCGCACCCCTGTCGCGTGTAGATGACGACCTTCGCCATGATGCCCTCGCAACGTCGCGGCGTCGCGGAAAGTTCAGATCCGTCTAAGTAGGTGACCCCACTGGGGTCTGGCAAGGTCATCCGGCGGGCGGCCTCGCCCGGGCGCGTCAGATCCCCTCGCCCTGCACCACGCGGGCGAAGACGAGGACGTCCACCCGGGCGGCACCGGCCCGCTTCAGCGACCGCGTCGCCGCCGCCACCGTCGCCCCCGAGGTGAGCACGTCGTCGACGAGGACGATCCGCCGCCCCTCCACGGCGGGCTTGCGCCCCGCCGGGACGCGGAAGGCGCCACGGACGTTGTCGGCCCGCTCCCCCTTGTCGAGCCCGACCTGGTGGGGCGTCGGCCGCACGCGCTCGAGGGCGAAGGGGTCGACCGGCACGCCGGCGCTCCGTCCGACGACGGCGGCGATGGCGGCGGCCTGGTTGAAGCGCCGCGCCCACAGGCGGCGCGGATGGAGCGGCACGGGAACGAGCGCGTCGGCGTCCGTCAGCAGGTCCCGGCCGGCCCGCGCGGCCATCCGGCCCATCAGCGCGGCCACCTCGCCGCGGTCGCGGTACTTGAGGGCGTGCACGAGGTCCTCGGCGACGTCGCCGTAGCGGACAGCGGCGCGGGCGCGGTCGTAGGGCGGCGGGTCGGCGATGGCGGCGGCCGAGAGGGCGCCCTCGCCGAGATCGAAGGAGAAGGGGGTGCCGAGCCGCTCGCAGAACGGCCGCTCGATCGGCTGGAGGCCGCCCCAGCAGGTGACGCAGAGGGCATGGTCGTCGGCGACCGGCTGGCGGCAGGCGAGGCAGACGGGCGGCAGGGCGGCGTCGAGCACCGTGCGGGCAAGGCCGAGCATCCCGCGGCCGGCCGCCGCGAGGCGCGCGCGAACCGCCACGGGCCGCCGCACGGGCGGCTCCGCCGCCATCCCCTCGGGCAGCCATTCGTTCATGGGGGCAGGATAGCGCGCGGCGGGCGGCGCGGCGAGGCTGCCGCGGCCCGGGCGCCTACTGGTCGAAGACGATGCGCAGGCGGCGGCGGTCGCCGTGTTCCTGCACCTCCGAGCAGTCGGCCCGGTCGAGAACGAGGCGGCGCTGCACGGCCCGCATGTAGACGTCGACGTCCTCGATGTCGTCGAGGCTCGCCGGCGGGGCCGGCGGCGGCATCTTCTCGAGGCTGACGCCGGCCGGCAGCATCGCCGTCAGGGCGACCATCGAATCCGTCGCCTCGACGGTCATCTCGAGGCCCCGGCCGCCGCCTTCGCGGCGGACGAGGTCCGCCACCTCCTCCGCCGCCAGCACCAGTTGGCCGGCGACGTCGCGCGCGACGCCGAGCCGGCCGCTCGCCGCCCGGACGAACTCGGCGAGGTCCGGAAGCTCCGCCGGCGCGAAGCTGCGCTCGACCCGCCGCCGCCGCCCGAGGCCGAGGGCGAGGGTGAGGAGCACGGCGCAGACGATCGCGACCGTCAGGCTCGAGCGGGTGAGGGCGAGGAGCGGCGAGGGCAGGGTCGCGAAGAAGGCGGGATAGGCGTCGTGGGCCATGACGAGGAGCAGCGACAGGCCGACGACGAGGATCCGCCGGTTGTCGAGGGCCCGCGAGGCGATGACGAAGAGGCCGTTCATGACGATGAAGGCGGCGGAGAAGAGGAGCACCGCCCCGGAGATCTCCTGCGGCACCATCAGCGCCAGCGAGCGGACCGGCGGCAAGAGGCTCATGGCGATGAGGATGAGCCCCGTCAGAACGCCGACCGCGCGCGACAGCACGCCTGCCGCCACCGACAGGCCGACGCTGCCGGAGAAGGTGTTGGTGCCGAGCGAGCCGAGCACGGCGGAGATCAGGGTGGAGAGACCGTCGGAGAGGATGCCGCGGCCGATCTGGCGATAGTCGGGCCGGCGCCAGCCGGGCGTCGCCGCCCGCTGGGCGGTGGTGACGTCGCCCGCCGTGCGGAGCGCGCAGGCGATGCCGGCGATGACGAAGCCCGGCAGCAGGGCGAGGTCGAAGGCCGGCACCGGGAAGAACGGCACCGGCAGCTCGAAGACGCCGGTCTCGGAGATCGGCCGGAGGCGGGAGAGGTCGAGTTCCCCGAAGAACGGGGCTGCAACGAGCCCGACGACGAGGCCGACGAGGGCGGCGAGGGTCTTCAGCGATCCCGGCAGGTAGACGGCGGCGAGCACCATGACGAGGACCGTCAGCCCGCCGAGACCCGGCGCCGCGACCCGGTCGACCGCCGCCACGTGCGGGTCGAGGGAGAAGATGAGGCGGAAGCCGACGAGGCCGAGGAGGATGCCGATGGTGACGATGACGACGCCGGCGAGCTCGACGGAGACGAAGTGGCGGATGCGCCGGAGCACGAGGCCGAAGCCGATCTCGACCAGGGCGGCGATCATCAGCATGCCCGCCATCAGCGGCAGCCCGCCGCGCTCGACGGCGAGCAGCATCGGCGGCACGTAGGCGGCGGTGAAGGTGGAGGGGACGAGCAGCCGCGAGCCGAGCGGTCCGGCGCCGCGGCACTGCAGGAGCGCGCCGACGCCGAGGACGAAGAAGGCAAGGCCGATGAAGCGGTCGGCGTCGACGCTGCCCGCCGGCAGCGCCCCGAGCACGATCACCGGGAACGCGATGTTGATCGCCGTCAGCACGCCGACGTGCTGGGCAGCGCTGCCGATCAGGAGGCCGAGCGGCGGCCGCTGGTCCGGGCCGTAGACCGTCCGGACGCCGTCAGGCATCGCCGCCCGCCCCCGCGCCGGGCGCCCGTCTCGCTGCGTGCATGGCGGCCTTGCCCCTCCCGGGCGTGATGGTTCCGGTGCCGTCGGGTGCGGAGCCCTCCGCGCCGCCCCGCTCTTCGTCCGCCGGACGTTGCCGGGCCGCCGCGGCGCTGTCCATGGCCGTCTCGTGGGCGCCGCACCGTCTCGCGGGGGTGTGACTTTTCGGGCGACGGCGCCGCCGCGCGGCGTCGACCGGGCCGCCGTTCGGTGCTAGCCCTCGGCCCATGAGCGCCTCTCTCGCCGACCGCGCCGCCCCCTTCGACCGCGCCCTCCTCGCCGCCCGCCGGCGGCGCGCCCTCGCCCGCCAGGCCGACGGCGGCGGCTTCCTGCGGGCCGCCGTGGTGGAGGACGTCGCCGACCGCCTCACGGCGGTGAAGCGCGACTTCGCCCGCGCCCTCGACCTCGGCAGCGGCGGTCGCATGGCGGCGGCGCTGCGGGCCCGCGGCATCGCCGAGGTGGTGCGCGCCGACGTCCTCGCCGCCGAGGCGGCCTCCGGGCCGCCCGACCTCGTCGCCGACGAGGAGGCGCTGCCCTTCGCCGCGGCGAGCTTCGACCTCGTGGCGGCGACGCTCACCTTGCAGGCGGTGAACGACCTGCCGGGGGCGCTCGTCCAGATCCGCCGGGCGCTCCGGCCCGACGGGCTCTTCCTCGCGACGCTCCTCGGCGGCGAGACGCTGACGGAGTTGCGGACCGCCCTCCTCGCCGCCGAGGCCGAGCTTTCCGGGGGCGCGGCGCCGCGCGTCGCGCCGTTCGCCACCCTGCAGGACCTCGCGGCGCTGTTGCAGCGGGCGGGCTTCGCCCTGCCGGTCGCCGACGTCGACCGGCTGACCGTCCGCTACGACAGCCTGTTCGCCCTCGCCCGCGACCTCCGCGAGGCCGGGGCGACGAGCCCGCTCGCCGACCGGCCGCGCACGCCGCTCCGCCGCGCCGTCCTCCTGCGCGCGGCCGAGATCTACGCCGAGCGCTTCGGCGACCCGGACGGCCGCATCCGCGCCACCTTCGAGGTCGTCTCGCTCTCCGGCTGGGCGCCGCACGAGAGCCAGCCGAAGCCGCTGAAGCCGGGCTCGGCGACGCACCGTCTGGCGGACGCGCTGAAGGGTGGCGGGTAGGGGTGGACATCCATCACCGTCATCCCGGACGCGAAGCAACGCGAAGCGAGCCGGGACCCAGCGTCAAAACTGTCGCGCGAAGCGCGACGCTCAAGCTGCGCCTCCGGCGCGGACTTTTCCGCTGGGTCCCGGATCTGCGCTCGGCTGCGCCTCGCTTGTCCGGGATGACGGCTGGGGCTGGTTGTGTGCCCCTCGGCCAGGCCCGCCGCTCCACGACCGCAACTCGCCCGAATTGACACCCGCCTTCGGCCCGGCGATGACGGGGGCACCCCAACGAGGCGACCCGCATGTCCCGCGCCTACCTGCCCTCGCCGTTCACGATCGTCGCGGCGCTCGTCGCCTTCGCGGCCGCGCTCGCGGTGGCGGCGGCGGCGCGCTACGGGCTCGTCGAGAACACGCCGCTCGGCCACGCCTGCGAGGCGGGGGCGACGTCGCTCGCCTGCACGGTCCGCTATGCCGTCAACGAGGGCTTCCGGACGCTGGTGCCGGGGATCGTGGCGGTGCTGCTCGGGCTCTGGTGCCTGGCGCGGCCGGGGCCGCTGCCGCTGGTGCTGACGGCGCTCGCCGCCGGGCTCGGGCTGATGCTGTTCAACGCCTGGCCGTCGGCCCTCGCGCTGACGCTCGCCCTCCTCACGCTCGCGCGGCCCGCCAGGGCCTGAGGGCGAGGGCGAACAGCAGCCCCTCGGCGGCGAAGGCGAGCGCCTGCCAGTTCTCGGCACCCTCGCGCACGGCGACGCCGACGGCGACGAGCGCAAGAAGCGGCGCGATCACCCGCTCCGGCCGCGCCGACGCGACGCCCGCCGGCACCGCGAGGAAGGCCGCCACCGGCACCGCGAAGGCGGCGATGGGGAAGTCGCGGAAGCGCGGGTCCATCAGCATCGCCCCGAGGCCGGCGGCGAGGAGAAGCACGGTCGCGAGCAGCATCCAGCCGAGGATGGCGGACAGGCTGCCGCGCGGCCCCACGGGGTCACCGCCGAGCACGGTGGCGAGGCGCGGCCAGCGGAGATCGCGGGCAAGGGCGAGGGGCACGGCCGCCATCAGCACGAGGGTCAGGCCGAGCGTGGCGAACGCGAAGGCCCAGTCGAAGCCGTCGAGGCTGACCAGCGGCATCTCGACCAGCCACCACGGCAACGCCACGCCGGCGACGAGGGCGACGAGGGCGAGGCGGAGGGGCTGGGTGGAAATCGCCCGCCGGCCGAGCACCATCATGCCGGCGGCGGCAAGGACGCCGAGGAGGCCCTGCCAGAGCCAGTAGGGATGGTCGCGCAGCGGCTGCCCCCACGCGAACTTCAGGCCGAGGCCGTCGTCGAGGAGGCCCCAGTGGCCCCCGACGGTGCCCTCGAGCTGGCGCTTCCACGGCTGGTCCTTCGCCTCGATGAGGTTGTAGTCCCAGCCATTTTCCTTGGAGAGGGCGATGATGTCGGAGAGGTAGCGCGCCTGGTTCGAGGGCGAGGGCAGCGCGTCCTCGCGCATCCGCCCGGCGCTCGGCCATCCGGTCTCGCCGATGACGATCTCCTTGCCCGGGAACAGCGTGCCGACGTGGCGGCGGATCTCGGCGACGTGTTCCTTGGCGTGGTCGACGCCGACCGGGTCGTCCTCCCAGTAGGGCAGGATGTGCACGGTGACGAAGTCGATGCCCTCGGAGAGCGGCACGTTGCGCTCCCAGAACTCCCAGACGTCGGCGTAGGTGACGGGCACGCCGGCGTTGTCGCGCACCTCCTTGATCGCCGCGGCGAGTTCCTCGACCGGCAGGTCGCGGCGCAGCAGCACCTCGTTGCCGACGACGATCGCCCGGATGACGTCCGGGTATTCCTTGCCGAGTTCGATGGCGCGCTTGATCTCGGCGGCGTTGTCGGCGCGGTTGCGGCCGAGCCAGATGCCCATGAGGAGCTTCAGCCCGTGCTTGCGGGCGAGCGCCGGCGCCGCATCGAGGCCCTGGCCGACGGAATAGGTGCGCAGGCAGTCCGTCGACAGCGCCAGCGCCTCGAACTGCCGGTCGATCTGGTCGGGGGGGATGACCAGCCCCGCCTGGAAGGGCGACTGGCTGCCCTCGTAGGGTGCATAGGAGAGGCAGGCGATCTTCTCGCCCGGCGCCACCGGCGGCGGCGGCAGCGCGGCCGGCCGGCCGAGCGCCCACCAGGCGAGGGCGACGAGGAGCGGCACGGCGATCGCAACCGTGAAACCGAGGAGGCCGGCGCGGCCCGGACGGGAAGGCGCGGTGGTCGGCGTCTGCATGGCCGGGAGGAGCCCTTCGGAAGCGGCCGCCGGAGGGGTCGGGGCGCCCGCCTCTTCCGTTCCGGCCGAGCTTCGGCCATATAGGCCGGAGGGCGAGCACGCAACCGAGCGCGCGCGGCTGTGGCCGCGTCGCGGCGTCGCCCGCCCCTTCAGGCCCGACAGTCCGGAACCCGCGATGGGCGACCGCCTCCCCGTCTTCAAGATGAACGGCATCGGCAACCGCATCGCGGTGGTCGATCTGCGCGCGGGCGCGGCACCCCTCAGCGAGGCGGAGGCGCGCACGCTCGCCGAGCCGGCCCGCGGCCTCGGCTTCGACCAGCTGATGGCGCTGCACCCGGGGCGCGGCGGCGCCGACGTCCGCATCGCCATCCACAATTCCGACGGCACGCCCGCCGGCGCCTGCGGCAACGGCATGCGCTGCGTCGCCGACGTGCTGTTCGCCGAGACCGCCGCCGACCGGCTGGTCGCCGAGACGGTGGCCGGGATGCTGCCGATGCGCCGCGACCCGCGGCCGGCCACCTACACCATCGACATGGGCCCCGCCCGCTTCGGCTGGCAGGACGTGCCGCTCGCCCGGGCGGTGGACGACACCGGCGCCGTCGACCTCGGCCTCGCCGGCGAGGACGCCGCCGTGCTCGGGCCGGCCGCCTGCGCCAGCATGGGCAACCCGCACACGGTGTTCTGGGTGAGCGATCCGCAGGCGATCGACCTTGACCGCCTCGGGCCGATGATCGAGCGCCACCCGCTCTTCCCCGACCGGGCCAACGTCTCCTTCGTGCGCGTCGACGGGCCGGACGCCGTGACGGTGCGCGTGTGGGAGCGCGGCGCCGGGGCGACGCTCGCCTGCGGCTCGGCCGCCTGCGCGGTCGCGGCCCTTGCCGCCCGCAGCGGCCGCACCGGCGCGCGCGTCGCCGTCCATTTGCCGGGCGGCACCCTCGAGATCGAGGTCCGCGGGGGCGACGGCCACATCCTGATGACCGGCCTCGTCGAGACCGAGGCCGTCGGCACCCTCGACCGCGACACGCTGACGGTCGACTTCAAGCGGGCGGCGGCCTGATGGGCGTCTCCGTCGTCACCTTCGGCTGCCGCCTGAACGCCGCCGAGTCCGAGGTCATCCGCCGCGAGGCGGAGGCGGCGGGGATCGGCGAGGCGATCGTCGTCAACACCTGCGCCGTCACCGGCGAGGCGGTGCGGCAGGCGCGCCAGGCGATCCGCCGCGCCCGCCGGGAGAACCCGGGCGCCCGCATCGTCGTCACCGGCTGCGCCGCCCAAATCGAGCCCGCCACCTTCGCCGGCATGGACGAGGTGGACCTCGTGCTCGGCAACGCCGAGAAGCTGACCGGCGCCGCCTGGAAGAAGGCCGCCGGCCCCGACTTCGGCGTCACGGCGGCGGAGAAGGTGCTCGTCGACGACATCATGAGCGTGCGGGAGACCGCCGCCCACCTGATCGACGGGCTGGACGGGCGCACCCGCGCCTTCGTGCAGGTGCAGAACGGCTGCGACCACCGCTGCACCTTCTGCGTCATCCCCTATGGCCGCGGCCCCTCGCGCTCGGTGCCGATGGGCGCGGTGGTCGAGGAGATCCGCCGCATCGCCCGCGCCGGTACGCCGGAGGTGGTGCTGACCGGCGTCGACCTCACCGCCTACGGGTCGGACCTGCCGGGGACGCCGCGCCTCGGCGACCTCGTGGCGAAGATCCTGAAGCTGGTGCCGGAGCTGCCGCGGCTGCGCATCTCCTCGATCGATTCCGTCGAGGCCGATCCGGCGCTCCTGCGCGCCATCGCCGAGGAGGAGCGGCTGATGCCGCATCTGCACCTGTCGCTACAGGCCGGCGACGACCTCGTGCTGAAGCGGATGAAGCGCCGCCACCTCACCGCGGACGCGGTGCGGTTCTGCGACGAGGCGCGGCGGCTGCGGCCGGACATGGTGTTCGGCGCCGATCTCATCGCCGGCTTCCCGACCGAGACGGAGGCGATGTTCGAGAACACGCTTCGCCACGTCGAGGACTGCGGCCTCACCTTCCTGCACGTCTTCCCCTATTCGCCGCGCCCCGGCACGCCGGCCGCGCGGATGCCGCAGGTGCCGGGGTCCGTCGGTCGCGAGCGGGCGCGGCGGCTCCGCGAACGCGGCGCCGAGCGGCTCGCGGCGCATCTTTCCGGCGAGGTCGGCCGGCGACGGCAGGTCCTCGTCGAGGCGGACGGCCTCGGCCGGACGGAACAGTTCGCGCCGGTGGTGGTCCCCGGTGGCCGCGCCGGCGAAATCCTGCCGGTCCGCATCACCGGCCACGGCGGCGGCCGCCTGATCGCCGAGGCCCTCGTGGCCGAAGCCGCCTGAAAGGCCCCATGAGCGAGCCCCGCAAGCCCGGCCTGTTCGGCCGCCTGTTCGGTTTCGGCGAGACGCCGGCCCCGGTTCCCGAAACACCGGCACCGGAGACGACGAAGGCTGATCCGCCGGCGCCAGCGCCCGAGGCCGAGCCGTCGCGGCCGGCCGTGGCGGACGTCCCGCCGGTGCCCCCCGCGCCGACGCCGCCGGACGCCCCGCCCGCGCCGGTCGCCGCGGAGCCTGCGCCGGCATCGCCTGCCCGGCCCTTCTTCGCCGCCCCCGCCCCGCCGCCGGCGCCTGCGCCGGAGGCGCCGAAGGAGAGCTGGCTCGCCCGCCTCGGCAAGGGCCTGAAGCGCTCGTCCTCGGCCTTCGGCGACAAGCTCGGGGCGCTCTTCACGAAGCGCAAGCTCGACGCCGCCACCCTCGACGACCTCGAGGACCTCCTCATCGAGAGCGACCTCGGCGTCGACACCGCCGCGGCGATCGTCGAGCGCGTCTCCGCCGGCCGCTACGAGAAGGGCATCGGCGAGGACGAGGTGCGGGCCATCCTCGCCGAAGAGGTGACGGCCCGCCTCGCCCCGGTGGCGAAGCCGCTCGTCATCGACCCGGCCCGCAAGCCGCACGTCGTCCTCGTCGTCGGCGTCAACGGCTCCGGCAAGACGACGACCATCGGCAAGATCGCCGCGCGGCTCCGCCGCGAGGGCAAGTCGGTGATGCTCGCCGCCGGCGACACCTTCCGCGCCGCGGCGATCGAGCAGCTGAAGATCTGGGGCGAGCGCACCGGCTCGGCGGTGGTGGCGCGGCCGCAGGGCTCCGACGCCTCGGCCCTCGTCTTCGACGCCTTCAAGGAGGCGACGGCCGCCGGGGTCGACGTGCTCCTCGTCGACACCGCCGGGCGCCTGCAGAACCGCGCCGAGCTGATGGCCGAGCTCGAGAAGGTGATCCGCGTCATCCGCAAGCAGGACGCCAGCGCGCCGCACGACGTGCTGCTGGTGCTCGACGCCACCACCGGCCAGAACGCCCTGCAGCAGGTGGAGATCTTCGGGCGGACGGCCGGCGTCACCGGCCTCGCCATGACCAAGCTCGACGGCACCGCGCGCGGCGGCATCCTCGTCGCCATCGCCTCGAAGCACAGGATTCCCGTCCACTTCATCGGCGTCGGCGAGGGCGTCGACGACCTCGCCCCCTTCGACGCCGCCGACTTCGCCCGCGCCATCGCCGGCGTCGAGAAGTAGCGCGCGGCGTCGGCCGGCGGTCCACGGGCGGCTGAACCGTCCCGATTGACGACGATCGCGGCCCGGCGCAGCCTCTCCCCCGACAGAACGGCCGCACCGGACGGGCTCCGCCGGCAGCGGTCGCGGGACCGGGAGGTGGGGTGTGGCGACGTCCGAGAGATCCGTCTTCGTCACCGGCGGCGGCGCCGGCATCGGCGCGGCAACCGTCGCCGCCTTCGTCCGCGACGGCCACCGGGTCGGCGTGCTCGACACCGACATCGCCGCCGGGCGGGTCCTCGAGGAACGCTTCGGCCGCGACGCCTGCCGCTTCTTCGCCGGCGACGTGCGCCGCGGCGCCGACCTCGCCGCGGCGGTCACGGCAACGGAGCGTGCGTTCGGCTCCCTCGGCGTCGTCTTCGCCAACGCCGGCCTCCACCGCTTCAACACGATCCTCGACGTCACCGACACCGACCTCGATCTCCTCGTCGACGTCAACATCAAGGGGACGGTGAAGACACTCGCCGAGACGGTGCCCCGCCTCGTCGCGGCCGGCGGCGGCGCCGTCGTCATCAACGCTTCGGACCAGGCGCTGATCGGCAAGCGCAACTCCCTCGTCTACGGCCTGACCAAGGGGGCGCTCGGGCAGATGACGAAGAGCCTCGCCCTCGACCTCGCCCCGCACGGCATCCGCGTCAACGCCGTCTGTCCCGGCACGACGCGGACACGGCTGACGGAGGCGATCTTCGACCGGCTGCCCGATCCCGCGGCCGCCTGGGCGGCGGAGGCGGCGACCTATCCGGCCGGCCGCGTCGGCACGGCCGAGGACGTGGCCGAGCTCGTCGTCTTCCTCGCCTCCGACCGGGCGGGGTTCATCACCGGCTCGCTGCATTCCGTCGACGGCGGCCTCACCGCCGGCTGACGGCCACGCGTCAGGCCGGCGCGACGGTGCCGGCGGCCACGGTGAGGCGCTGCGACGGGGCGCCGACGAGCTCGAACAGGGCGGCGTCGGTGCCGGTCATGAACACCTGGGCGCCGAGGCGCGACAGGCGGGCGAACAGGCCGCCGCGCCGACGGGCGTCGAGATGGGCGGCCACCTCGTCGAGGAGCAGGAGGGGCGTGCGGCCGGTGAGCGCCGTGACGAGCTCGGCGTGGGCGAGGACGAGGCCGATCAGCAGCGCCTTCTGCTCCCCGGTCGAGGACAGCGCCGCCGGCATCGCCTTCTCGCGGTGGCTGACGAGGAGATCCGACCGGTGCGGGCCGTCGAGGGTGCGGCCGGCAGCACGGTCGCGGGCGCGGCCGTCGCGCAAGGCCGCCCGGAGCGCGTCCTCCACCGCCGCGGCGGGGCGTCCGGCGAGGTCCTCGTCGACCTCGCCGGCGAGCGCGAGGCCCGCGACGGGGAAGTCCGCCCCGTCGGCGGCCGCGGCGAGGCGCTCGAGGCAGCCGACGACCTCGCGGCGGGCGGCGGCGACGGCGACGCCGGTCTCGGCGAGCTGCATCTCCACCGCGTCGAGCCAGCGCGCCTCGCCGCCCTGCTCGAGCAGGCGGTTGCGCTCGGTCATCGCCCGCTCGTAGGCCGAGACGCGGGCGGCGTGGCCGGCGTCGACGGCGAGCACCAGGCGGTCGAGGAAGCGGCGGCGGTCGCCGGGCGGGCCGGTGAACAGCCCGTCCATCGCCGGCGTCAGCCAGAGCACCGAGAGGAGGCGCGACAGGGTCTCGGCGGTGGCGTCGCTGCCGTCGACCCGGACGCGGCGCGCCCGGCCGACATCGCCCTCCGACAGGCCGGTGCCGATCGCCGTCGCGCCGTCCGGACCCTCGAGGGTGGCGGCGACCGCCCACGCCCCGGACGAGCCGCGGCGGGCCACCGCTTCGTTCGCGGCGCGGCGGAAGCCGCGGCCGGGCGAGAGGAAGGAGACCGCCTCGAGGAGGTTGGTCTTGCCGGCGCCGTTCTCGCCGACGAGCACCACGGCGCCGGGGCCGAGGGCGAGGGTCAGGCGGCCGTAGTTGCGGAAGTCGGTGAGCCGCAGCGTCGACAGGAACGGCGCGGCGGCGCCGGGCCGGCCGGCCGTCGTCACACCCGCATCGGCATGAGCACGAAGAGCGCGCTCTCGTCGCTGCCGTCCTGGATCAGTGTCGGCGAGCCGGGGTCGGCGAGGCGGAAGCGCATGGTGCCGCTGCCGATCTGGTCGGCGATGTCGAGGAGGTACTTGGCGTTGAAGCCGATCTCGAGCGCCTCGTCCTCGTAGTCGGCCGGCAGCTCCTCGGTGGCGGAGCCGGAGTCCGGGTTGTTGACGGCGAGCACCAGCTTGCCCTCGGCGATCGACAGCTTCACCGCCCGGCCACGCTCGCTCGAGACGGTCGAGACGCGGTCGACGGCGGTCTTGAAGTCGTCGCGCTCGACGGCGAGTTCCTTGTCGTTGCCCTGCGGGATGACGCGGGCATAGTCCGGGAAGGTGCCGTCGATCAGCTTCGAGGTGAGCACCACCGAGCCGATCGAGACGCGCAGCTTGGCGTCCGACAGCTCGACGGTGGCGACCGCCTCCGGATCGTCGATGAGGTTCTTGATCTCGCCGACGGTCTTGCGGGGCACGATGACGCCGGGCATGCCGGCCGAGCCCGCCGGGGCGGCGATGTCGGCCTGGGCGAGGCGGTGGCCGTCGGTGGCGACTGCCCTCAGCGTCGCCCCGGCGCGGCCGTCGAGCGTGTGCAGGTAGATGCCGTTCAGGTAGTAGCGCGTCTCCTCGGTGGAGATGGCGAACTGGGTGCGGTCGATCAGCCGCTTCAGGTCCGCCGCCTTCATCTCGAAGCGGTGGGTGAACGGGCCGGCGGTGATGTCCGGGAAGTCGCCCTCCGGCAGCATCTGCAGGCTGAAGCGCGAGCGGCCGGAGCGGATGGAGAGGTTCGCTCCGTCGGGCGCCGTCTCGAGGGAGACCTGCGCCCCGTCCGGCAGCTTGCGGACGATGTCGTGCAGGAGGTGCGCCGGCACGGTGGTGGCGCCGGGCTGCTCCACCATCGCCGGCGTCGTCTCCGTGATCTCGAGGTCGAGGTCGGTCGCCTTCAGGCGCACCTCGCCGCCATCGGCGCGCACGAGCACGTTGGAGAGGATCGGGATGGTGTTGCGGCGCTCGACGACACGGTGCACGTGCGACAGCGTCTTCAGCAGGTGAGCCCGCTCCAGGGTCGCGCGCATCGGTGTCGGTCCGTCTTCGGGGTCAAGAAAAGGGACCGGCGCCGAGGACCGGCGCCGGGGGGCCTCGAAACTGCCCGCTGACGGCGCCGGATGCAAGGCCGGATGGCGAGACGCCCGCCGGCGGAGGCCGGAGCGGCGCTCAGCGCGCCGGCTCGTCCTCGATCTGCCGCTTCAGGAGCTCGATGTCGTCAGCGAGCCGGCTGTCGGACTTGGCGAGCTCGTCGATCTTGCGCACGGCGTGCAGCACGGTCGTGTGGTCGCGGCCGCCGAAGCGCCGGCCGATCTCCGGCAGCGAGCGGGGCGTCATGACCTTGGCGAGGTACATGGCGATCTGCCGCGGCCGGACGATCGCCTGGGTGCGCCGCGCCGAGACGAGGTCGGTCTTCGGGATGGAGTAGTGGCGGGCGACGACGCGCTGGATGTCCTCGATGCGGACGCGCCGGGCCTCGCGCTGCTTCAGGAGGTCGCGCAGCACCGTCTCGGCCATCTCGATGGAGATTGGCGCGCCGGTCAGCTGGTTGTGGGCGACGAGGCGGTTGGCCGCCCCCTCGAGGTCGCGCCCGTTGGTGGCGACGGCGCGGGCGACGAAGTCGATCACCGCCTCCGGTACCTCGACGCCGGGGAAGGCGACGCGCTGGGCGGCGAGGCGCTGGGCGAGGATGCGCCGGCGGAGTTCCGCGTCCGGCGGCATCAGTTCGACGAGGAGCCCGCCGGACAGACGCGAGCGGACCCGCGCGTCGAGGGACTCGAGCTCGCTCGGCGGCCGGTCGCCGGCCACCACCACCTGGCGGGCGCCGTCGATGAGGGCGTTGAGGGTGTGGCAGAACTCGGCCTGGCTGCGGTCGCCCTGCAGGAACTGCATGTCGTCGATGATCAGGAGGTCGATCTCGCGCAGCGCCTCCTTGAAGGTGAGCGCGGTGTGGGCCTGCAGGGCCGCAACGAACCGGTACACGAAGTGCTCGGCGGTGAGATAGAGCACCCGGCGGCCGCCGTTGCGCTGCGCCTCGCCGGCGATCGCCTGCAGGAGATGGGTCTTGCCGAAGCCGACCGGCGCCTGGACGAACAGCGGGTTGAACGGCACCGCCTCGCCCGGACGGGCGCCGGCCACCTGGCGGGCAGCGGCGAGGGCGAGGGCGTTGGTGCGTCCCTCGAGGAAGGTGTCGAAGGTGAAGCGCGGGTCGAGCGGCGAGCCGGCAAGCGCGGCATCGCGGCCGCCGCCGTCGCGGCCCGCCGGATCCCGGACCGGGGTGTCGCGGCCGGAACCGTCGGTGCGGGACGTGCCGGGACGCGCGGCGCCGGTGGTCGTGCGCCGCTGGCCGTCGCCGCGGCGCGGCTCCGCCGCCGGCGCCGGGGCGCGGACGGCCACCGCAGCCGTCGGGGCGGCGACGGCACGGCCACGGCCGGCGGTCCGCACGACGATCTCGACGCGGCGCACGTCGCCGCTCTCGGCCCGCCACAGCTCCGTCAGCCGGTCGCCGTAGTTGCCGTGGATCCACTGCTTGAGGAAGCGCGTCGGCACCGACAGGCGGAGCGCCGCCGCGTCGCAGTCCTCGAAGTCGAGGCGGGCGAACCAGCTCGAGAACACCGCCTCGCCGAACTCGGCCCGGAGGCGCGCCTTCACCCGGCCCCAGAGCTCCGCGGCCGGCTCGGCGGCATCGCCGTCGGACCCATCGGCACCGTCACCGGCGGGGACGGACGTGGCGCGCACGCCGCTGGCGCGGACCGGCGCCGGCTCGGCCCCCGCACCCGTCTCCGTCGCCGGACCGGCTGCACCGTGGGCTCCACCGTCGTCCGCGTCGTCGTTTGCGAAAGTGTCCATTGCCGCCCTCGTCGTCGCCGGCCCGTCCGCCGGTTTCGTCCCGTGATTGGTCGCCTCGTCCCACCCCCGCCCGTCGCCGGGCAACGCCTCGTCACTCCTCCACCAGTCGTCCCGCCGGGCGGCGGCCCCAACGCGCCCGACCATCAGCTCTGCGCCCACGGCAGGCCGCGAGCCTTCCAGCCGTCCAGCCCGCCCCGGTGCCCCTCCGGGTCGAGCGGTCCCTCGAAACCGTTCTCGATGTTGTAGGCGCGGGCGAACCCGGCCGCCGTGAGGGCGATCGCCGCCGAGCGGCTGCGGGCCCCGGACCGGCACAGAAGCAGCACCGGCGCGTCCTTCTCGCCCCCCGCCTCCCCGATCAGCCGCTCCACGCTCGCGACGAAGTCGGAGCGGGGACCGGCCGGCGGAAAGCTCTGCCACTCGACGAGCAGGGCCTGCTTGCCGAGCGGGCGCAGGTCGGGCGTGCCGACGAAGTTCCACTCCGCCACGGTCCGCACGTCGACGAGCACCGCCTTGGGGTCGTCGACGAGCATGGACCAGGCTTCGTCCGGCGAGACGTCACCGGCATAGGAGTTCGTGGTGTCGGCAGGCATGGTTCGTCCCCCGCGGCGCCATGCGCCGCCGTCGAGCCTCGGATGATGCGTGAAGAGTTCGTCGCGGCGGACGTACGAGAGCTGCCCGCTAAAGTCTAGTGCCTGCGATGCGTTCGGTGGCCATCTGGAAATGTCCTACTTTTGGTTAAGCTTCTTCGAACCCGAACGCGCACAAAACGATCGCTCCACCCAAAACGGGCGTTGCAACGACACTCAATGTTTGGTGAGCCGGGAGGCGCGCCCCCGATGGCTTCGAAAATACACAGGGGGGCTGGGGGCCGCAACAGCCTGAATCGCCGCGCCGCACCCCGCGGCACCCCCCGGCGACCCGGTCGCCCGCCGCGATCACAGGGCAAAACGTGCAGACTCAACGCCTTGCCGATCGCCTGCCGCCCGACCGATGGCGAGGCACCGGAAGGTAAAAAAAATATTAGCCGGAGTGCTTGACTCACGTGAGCGGCGGGCGGCCGTCGGCCTGGCTTCGCGACCTGCCGCTAAGCCCCTCAGATGCCCCGCTTTTTCGAGTCAGCCGGGGCCGCGGGAACGGGGCGTGTTGCCCGCTGGCAAAGCTTAGCCGCCTTTGCCTGTGGACGGCCGTGGACGAGGGGTCAGGGGCCTTGACGCGCCCGCTCCAGGCGGACTAGCCGGCCCCGACCGCGGCCGCCCTCGCCCGCTCGTCCCGTCCGTCGGAAACGCAAAAAAGGCCCGGCGGGGACCGGGCCTTGAACGGAACGGAGTCCGGCCGCAGCCGGAGTCCGGATGAGATCTCTGAAACCCGACCTCGAGGCTTCCCCGGACGGTCCGGGACGCCTCCGGTCACGCGTCTCGCGGCACCCGCGTCGGCGGGTGCCGGCCGTCTCAGACGGCGATCGCCTTCACGCGGGCGGCGAGGCGGGAGACCTTGCGGGAGGCGGTGTTCTTGTGCACGACGCCCTTCGAGGCGGCGCGCATCAGCTCCGGCTCGGCGGCGGCGAGGGCCGCCTTCGCGGCGCTCTGGTCGCCGGAGGCGATCGCCTCCTCGACCTTGCGCAGGTAGGTGCGGACGCGGCTGCGGCGCGACCGATTCATCTCGGTGCGCGCCTCGATCTTGCGGGCCATCTTCTTGGCCGAGGACGTGTTCGCCATGGTGTTCCGGTGTCTGTGCGGTTGGCGGAGCGTCTTCACCCACGCCGAGTGCCGAAAGGGCAGCCCTCGGCCGCCGTCGGCGCGGTCTATAGCGGCGTGGGCGCCGGGCGTCAATCCGGACGACACGCAGCCGTCACATCGGAATCGACAAGCCCGCGGGATTCGTATAATGGCTCGCCGCAGCTTTCCAAACGATCGCCTGCCGCCTCGGAACCGCACGGACGCCGTGGTCCGGACGGGCGGTGTCCGGCGGCGAAAAAACAGAGACGGTCATGAACATCATCGACGAGCTCAACAACGAGCAGATGGCGGCGGTCGCCGCCAAGCGCACCCTCCCGGAGTTCGCGCCGGGCGACACCGTGAAGGTGAACGTCCGCGTCACTGAAGGCAGCCGCACCCGCGTGCAGGCCTATGAGGGCGTCTGCATCGCCCGTGGCGGCGCCGGGCTCAACGAGAGCTTCACGGTCCGCAAGATCTCCTATGGCGAGGGCGTCGAGCGCGTCTTCCCGATCTACTCGCCGATGATCGAGTCGGTCGACCTCGTCCGCCGCGGCAAGGTGCGGCGCGCGAAGCTCTATTATCTGCGCGGCCTCACCGGCAAGGCGGCCCGCATCGTCGAGAAGCGCGACAACCGCGGCAAGACCGCGCCGGCTGCCGCGCCGGTCGCCGCCGCCGAGTGACCGCGCGGCGCGGCCCGGTCTGAGACCGGTCCGGCGCGCCGGCGCCGAACCGGCGGAGTTCCGCCGGACGAGTTCCAGGCACCCCGCCGCAACCCGGCGCGGGTGCCTTTCCGTGTCATGGCGAGGGCGTGCGGTGCTGAGGCCGGGGTCGATCGCGCTCACGGTGCTGCTCGCCCTTCTGACGGCGATCGGCCCGCTGTCGACGGACATGTACCTGCCGTCGCTGCCGCGCATCGTCGCCGACTTCGGATCGTCGGTCGCCGAGGTCCAGCTGACCCTCTCGATCTTCCTCGTCGGCTTCGCCACGGGGATGCTCGTCTACGGGCCCCTCGCCGACCGCTACGGCCGCCGTCCGGTGCTGATCGCCGGCCTGACGATCCTGCTCGCCGGCACCCTCGCCTGCGCCCTCGCGCCGACCGTCGAGACGCTGATCCTCGGCCGCTTCGTCCAGGCCCTCGGCGGCGCGGGCCCGGTGATCCTCGCCCGCTCGATCGTCCGCGACCTCTACAGCGGCGCGCGCGCCGGCCAGGAACTCGCCCGCATGGGGGCGATCATGGGCGTCGTGCCGGCGATCGCCCCGACGATCGGCGGCCTCCTCGACGGGGTCGGCGGCTGGCGCGCCTCCTTCGTCTTCACCCTCGCCTTCGCCGCCGTCCTCGCCTTCGTGGCGCTGACGCGCCTGCCGGAGACGCGCGCCGGCGACCCGACGGTGCGGCTGTCGCCGGCCGGCATCGCCGCCGACTTCGGGTCGATCCTGAGGTCAGGCGCCTTCCGCGCCAACGTCGCCATCCTCTGCGCCGTCTATGCGGGCCTCTTCGCCTACATCTCCGGCTCGTCCTTCGTGCTGCAGGACCACTACCGGCTCGGGCCGATCGCCTTCGGCCTCGCCTTCGGCGCCGGCGCGATCGCCTTCACCGCCGGCTCGCTCGCCGGCCAGCGCATCGTCATGCGGCTCGGGATGTCGCGGGTGATGGGGCTCGGCACGGCGACGAACGCCGCCGGCGGCGTGCTGATGCTCCTCGCCGCCCTCCTGGGGCCCGGCCATCCGACCGAGATCTTCGTGCCGATGATGGTCTATCTCGCCGGCCTCGGGCTCGCTTTGCCGCAGGCGACCGCGGCGGCGATCATGCCGTTCCCGGAGCGGGCCGGCAGCGCCTCCTCGCTGATGGGCTTCCTGCAGATGGTGGCGGGCGCCGTCACCGGCATCGGCGTCGGGCTCGCCGTCGAGGCGGCCTGGTGGTCGCTGCCGGCCTTCGTCGCCGCCCTCGGCATCACCTCGTTCGTCCTGTGGACGACGACGCGCCGCGTCCGGGCGGCCTTGCCGGAGCGCCATCCGCCGGCCATCTGACGGGGACCGGCAGCGGCCGTCGCCACACCACCGGCGGCATTTCCTGTATCCTCGGGCGTCCCGGCGAATCGCCGCCGCCCGCCCCTCGGCGAAAGGCCGTCAAGAATGGCGTCACCCGCAGGCCGCGCACCCCGCGTCCCCGGCGAACTCACCGCGACCGAGCCCGCCGCCCCGCCCGTCCCGAAGGCCGGCGGCATCGCCGCCCGCGCGCTCGGCGCCGGCGCCCCGCCGCCCTATCTCGACGGCCTCAATCCCGAGCAGCGCCGCGCGGTCGAGACCCTCGACGGCCCGGTGCTGGTGCTCGCCGGCGCCGGCACCGGCAAGACGCGGGTGCTGACGACGCGCATCGCCCACATCCTCGCCACCGGCCGGGCGGCCCCCTACCAGATCCTCGCCGTCACCTTCACCAACAAGGCGGCGCGGGAGATGCGCCACCGCATCGGCGCCCTCATCGGCCCCTCGGCCGAGGGCATGAGCTGGCTCGGCACCTTCCACTCGATCGGCACGCGCATCCTCAGGCGCAACGCCGAGCTCGTCGGCCTGCGCCCCGACTTCACCATCCTCGACACCGACGACCAGTTGCGCCTGATGAAGCAGCTGCTGCAGGCCGACGGGATCGACGAGAAGCGCTGGCCGGCGCGGCAGCTCGCGAACCTCATCGACGGCTGGAAGAACCGCGGCCTTCTGCCGCCCGCCGTGCCGCAGGGCGAGGGCCGGGCGTTCGCCGGCGGCAAGGGCCAGGCCCTCTACGCCGCCTACCAGGACCGCCTGAAGACGCTCAACGCCACCGATTTCGGCGACCTCCTGGTGTTGCCGATCGAGGTGTTCCGCGCTCACCCGGACGTGCTTTCCGACTACCAGCGGCGCTTCCGCTACATGCTCGTCGACGAGTACCAGGACACCAACACGGCGCAGTATCTCTGGCTCAGGCTGCTCGCCCAGGGGCGGGCGAACCTCTGCTGCGTCGGCGACGACGACCAGTCGATCTACGGCTGGCGCGGCGCCGACGTCGACAACATCCTGCGCTTCGAGCACGACTTCCCCGGCGCCGCCGTCGTCCGGCTGGAGCGCAACTACCGCTCGACGGCGCCGATCCTCGCGAGCGCCTCCCACCTCATCGCCAACAACCAGGGCCGGCTCGGCAAGACGCTGTTCACGGAGATCGTCGACGCCGACGCCGAGAAGGTCACCGTCGCCTCGGCCTGGGATTCCCAGGAAGAGGCGCGCGCCGTCGGCGAGGAGATCGAGAGCCTGCAGCGCAAGGGCCACTCGCTCGACGAAATGGCGATCCTCGTGCGCGCCTCGTTCCAGATGCGCGAGTTCGAGGATCGCTTCGTCACCCTCGGCCTGCCCTACCGGGTGGTCGGCGGCCCGCGCTTCTATGAACGCGCCGAGATCCGCGACGCCCTCGCCTATCTGCGCGCCACCGCCCAGCCGGCCGACGACCTCGCCTTCGAGCGCATCGTCAACACGCCGAAGCGCGGCCTCGGCGACGCCACCATCCGCCTCCTGCACGACGCCGCCCGCGCCCGCCGCGTGCCCCTGATGCAGGCGGCCGCTGAGATCGTCGAGACGGAGGAGCTGAAGCCGAAGGCGCGCACGGTGCTGCGCGACCTCCTGTCGTCCTTCGCGCGCTGGCGGACCGCGCTCGACCGGATGCCGCACGGGGAACTGGCGGAAATCGTCCTCGACGAGTCCGGCTACACCGAGATGTGGCGGCAGGACCGCTCGCCCGACGCACCGGGGCGCCTCGAAAACCTCAAGGAGCTCGTCCGCTCCATGCAGGACTTCGAGAGCCTGCAGAGCTTCCTCGAGCACGTCGCCCTCGTCGTCGACACCGACAGCGAGGCGGGCACCGAGGCCGTCACGCTGATGACGCTGCACGCGGCGAAGGGGCTCGAGTTCGACACCGTCTTCCTGCCCGGCTGGGAGGAAGGGCTGTTCCCGCACCAGCGGGCGCTCGACGAATCCGGCCAGGCCGGCCTCGAGGAGGAGCGGCGCCTCGCCTATGTCGGGCTGACGCGGGCGCGCCGTCGCGCCTTCGTCTGGTTCGCCTCGAACCGCCGCATCCACGGCATGTGGAACGCCTCGATCCCCTCGCGCTTCCTCGACGAGCTGCCGGCCGACCACGTCGACGTGCGCGAGCAGGGCGGCGCCGGCGGGTGGGGCGGCTACGGCCAGAGCCGCTTCGACCGCACCGAGCCGTTCCAGACCTCGAGCTACGGCACGCCCGGCTGGGAGCGCGCCCGCGCCCGCGCCGGCGAGACGAAGCCGGGCGGTGCCCGGCCGGCCCCGGTGCGGCTCATCGAAGGCGAGATCATCGCCCGCAGCGTCATCGACGAGCCGGCGAAGTTCGCCCTCGGCACCCGCGTCTTCCACCAGAAGTTCGGCTACGGGAAGGTGACCTCGGTCGACGGCAACAAGGTGAGCGTCGCCTTCGAGAAGGCGGGGCCGAAGAAGGTGCTGGACTCCTTCCTCAGCCTCCCCTGAGCGTCACGCCGGCCGATCGTTGCCGCGCGCCTCAGTCCGGCGGCGTGGCGGCGCTGCCGACGGGGATGCCGTCGGCGCGGCCGATCCAGTGGTCGAGGAAGCGCTCCAGCCACGCGCGCACCGCCGCGTCGTAGAGGAGGCGGTCGGCGAAGTGGACGGGGCGCGGCTGCGCGCCCGGCAGCTTCAGGCGCTCGTGGCCGATCGTCGTCCAGCGGTGCACCATGGCGAGCGTCAGCTCGGGATGGAACTGCACGCCATAGGCGGCGGGGCCGACGCGCATCGCCTGGTTCGGGAACGGGCCGCCGCCGCTCGCCAGGAGCTCGGCCCCCGCCGGCAGGTCGAAGCCCTCGCGGTGCCACTGGTAGACCCGGTTCGGCCAGTCGAAGCTCGCGGCGCCGGCCTCGGTCGGCTCGATCGGGAAGTAGCCGATCTCGACGAGGCCCTCCGGGTGGCCGTAGACGCGGGCGCCGAGGTGGCGGGCGAGCATCTGGGCGCCGAGGCAGATGCCGAGATAGGGCACCTCCTCCTTGAGCGGCACCGCGTGCCAGTCGATCTCGCGGCGGATGAAGGCGTCGCCGTCGTTGGCGCTCATCGGCCCGCCGAACACGGCCGCCCCGGCGTGCTCGTCGAGGGTCGTCGGCAAGGTGTCGCCGAAGCGCGGGCGGCGGATGTCGAGATGGAAGCCGCGCGCCTGCAGCGCCTTGCCGACGCGCCCGGGCGAGGACTGTTCCTGGTGGAGGACGATGAGCACCCGCGGCGGCCGGCCCGTGGCCGGAAAGTCCGCCATCGCCCCGTTCGCGCCGCTCATGTCCGCTCTTCGGCGTCCCCGTCGCCGGCGGCCGCCTCGCCGGGGGAGGCATCGCCGGGGGCTTCGTCGGCCCCGTGCCGGTGGGCGGCGCCGCGCTTCAGCTCGATGCGGTCGCGGCTCGAGACGCCGAGGAGCTCGGCGACGCGCCAGACCGTGTTGTCCTCGAACTCCGAGACGCTGCCGTCGGCGAAGACGGTTTCCCACATCATCTCGATGACGCGCTTGCGGCCGTCCTCGTCGAGGGTGCGCTTGAGGACGGAGGTGAAGCCGTAGAGGTCGACGGCCTCGTCGTCGCGCCGGCTCGCCTCGGCGACGAGGGCCTCGGTGTCGCTCTGCGACAGGCCGTAGCGCTCGCTCAGCACCGTGCGGAGCGACGCCCGCTCGGCCTCGTTCACCACCCCGTCGATGGAGACGATGTGGACGAGCAGAGCCGCGACGGCGAGGCGCTGGTCGTCTTCGGCGAAGGACTTGCGCGGCGTGTCGCCGGAAAGCTCGGCGAACAGCTCGCGAATGGCGGCCAGCATGGACGAAAAACCCTGTTCCCGACGGAATCGGCCGCTGGAGGAGAGCGGCCTCTGTGAGAGACGCTACGCGAAAGACGGCCGCGAACCAAGCCGCCGGCCGGCCGGCGGCGCGAAGGGCGGCCGCTCGCGCGTCACAGCGGCCAGACGACGAGGAGCAGCGGCACCGCCACGGCGACGACGATCAGCGACAGCGGCAGGCCGAGGCGGGCGTAGTCGCCGAAGCGGTAGCCGCCGGGACCGAACACCAGCGTGTTGCACTGGTGGCCGATGGGGGTGAGGAAATCGCAGCCGGCGCCGATCGCCACCGCCATCAGGAAGGCGTCCGGGCGATGGCCGAGGGCCGTGGCGAAGGCGGCGGCGATCGGCGCCATCACGAGCACGGTGGCGGCGTTGTTGAGGAAGGGCGTCACCGCCATCGCCGCCACCATGATGAGGGCGAGCGCCCCGGCCGGCGGCAGCGCCGCGGCCATGTCGGAGAGGACGGACGCGATGAGGTCTGTCGCGCCGGTGGTGCGGAGGGTGTCCGCGACGGGGATGAGGGCCGCGAGCATGACGAGGATCGGCCCCTCGACGGCGCCGTAGGCCTCGCGCAGCGGGATCGCCCGGGCGAGCACCATCAGCGCCGCGGCGGCGAAGAAGGCGACCGCCACCGGGACGAGGCCGAGCGCCGTCACCACCATCGCGGCGGTGAGGATGGCAACGGCGAGGAGGCGCGTGCGCGTGCTGCCGAGGCGGAGGCGGCGCTCGGCGAGGGGCAGGCAGTCGAGTTCGCGCAGCACGTCCGGCATCCGCCTGACGAGGCCCTGCAGCACCACGACGTCGCCCGCCTGCAGCGTCACGTCGCCGAGGCGGTCGCCGAGGCGGGTGCCGCGGCGGCTGATGGCGAGGAGGTTGACGCCGAAGGCCTGGAAGAGCGCGAGGTTCTTCGCCGACAGGCCGATCAGCCGCGAGGTGTCACCGACCACGGCCTCCACCGCCTCGACCTCGTCCGTCGGCTCCTCGGCCGCCGGGCGGCGGTCGTCGGACAAGGTGAGGCCGCCGCCCTCGACCATGCGATCGAGCCCTTCCGGCCGGCCCTCGAGGAGCAGGAGGTCGCCCTCCCGGAGGGTCGCGTCGGGCAGCGGCGGCATGCGGCGGCCGGAGCGCAGCAGGGCCGTCACCATCCCCTGCCCGTCGGCGAGGCGCTGCACGTCGGCCACCGTCTTGCCGGCGAGGGGCGAGCCAGCCGGCACCGCGGCTTCGGTCATGTAGTTCTTGATGTCGATGGCAGCCTCGAGGCCGCCCGTCGCCGGCACCCGTTCCGGCAGCAGCCGGTAGCACAGGACGAGGAAGGCGAGACCGACGACGGTGAGGGCGCCGCCGACGGGCAGGAAGTCGAACATGCGGAACGGCGTGCCGCCCATCTCGGCGCGGACCCGGGCGACGATGATGTTGGGCGAGGTGCCGACGAGCGTCATCAGCCCGCCGAGCAGCGAGGCGAAGGCCATCGGCATGAGATAGAGCGAGGGCGACACGCCCGAGCGGCGGGCCATCTGGAAAGCGACCGGCAGCATGATGGCGAGGGCGCCGATGTTCTTGACGAACGCCGACATCAGCGCGACCGAGGCGGTAAGGGCGAAGAGCTGCAGCCGCACCGTCGTCAGGCGCGGTGCGAACCGCTGCACCACGACGTCGGTGATGCCGCTGCGGGCGATGGCGGCGCTGACGACGAGGGCGGCGCCGACGATGATGACGATATCGTCACTGAAGCCGGAGAACGCCTTGTCGAATGGCACCAGCCCGGCGGCGATCGCCACCAAGAGGGCCAGCACCGCGGCGATGTCGTAGCGCAGCCGGCCACTGACGAGCACCACCATCATGCCGCCCACGATCGCGAAGGCGGTCGCCTGCTCGCCGGTCATCGTCTGATCCCCCGCCGCGCGGATCGCGCCGGGCGGAAACGCGCGGCGACGATTTTCGCTCCCGTGATGCGAAAGAGTTGCGTTCGGAGGGGTTTCGACGTCATCGTAGTGCTGGCTCGGACCGTCGTTCGCCCGCGAGACGTTCCGGTGCCACGTCAGGCCGTCGCGAGGGGGTCAATTTGGCCCGATTTGTGCTGAAGTTCGTACTGGCCGCTTGACGTTTGCCGCTCTCTCACGCCTATGAAGTGCAGCCAGGACCGAATGGACATCCGATGAGCCGACACCGGGACTTCCGCGAGCCGCGCCGCCGTGGCTTCGACGACGACTTCATGCAGCCTGACCGTGGCTTCCAGCGGCCGCGTTCCGATGATGGCCCGAGCTTCGCCGCCCCCAGCGGTCCGACGCTGCAGGCGATCGTCAAGTGGTTCAACCCCGAGAAGGGCTTCGGCTTCGTCGAGCTGACCGACGGCTCGGGCGACGTGTTCATGCACGCGCGCGCCCTCGAGGCGGCGGGCCACGAGAGCGTCGACCCCGGCGCGACGCTGACGGTGCGCGTCGGCATCGGCCAGAAGGGCCGCCAGGTGACCGAAGTGGTCGCGGTGGACGCGAGCACTGCCGAAGCGCGGCCGCGCTCGGCTCCCCGGTCCGGCCCGCGCGAGGGTGGCGGTGGTGGTGGCGGCGGCTATGGCCGCGACACCGGCCCGACCGAGGAACTGATGGGCGCCGTGAAGTGGTACAATCCCGAGAAGGGGTTCGGCTTCATCGCTCCCGATCGCGGCGGCAAGGACGTGTTCGTCCACGTCACCGCCCTGCAGCGCTCCGGCGTGTCCTCCCTGGCCGAGGGCCAGCGGGTGCGCGTCTCCGTCGGACAGGGCCCGAAGGGTCCGGAAGTCCGCATGGTCGAGCCGCTCGACTGATCCTGGCTTCGGCCGGCGGGCTCGCCCCGTCGACCGCGCTCACCGAGAGCCTTCCACGGTCGCCGCGGCGACCGAGGGAGGCTTTTTCGTTTTCGGCCCGCCCGAAGTCGGTGGCGGCCGAGCCGCGGCGTCCTCGGCGTAGGGATGCTCTGCCGTGTGTCCGGAGGAGGCGACACGCCGCGCCGTTGCGGCGTGAGCCCGGCGCGAGCCGCGACGCGGCGTCGCCGCCCGCCCGTCAAAAAAAATCAATAGAGGGGTTGGAACCGAAATCATTCCCGCCCATTCTATACGCGACGGTCTTCCCCCGGACCGTCGCGGTAGCCTCGGGTCGTTTCCCCCAACGATCTGAAGGGCAAGCGCATGGGCCCGCCCCCTTACCCCAGGGGCGGGCCTTTGTGTTTCTGGCCGGGACTGACGGGCGGCGGACGACCACACGAAGACGGGATGATACAGGCCGGGCGCGAATCATGCAGATTCGGCGTGCCGGCGCCGAGGACGCGCACGCGGGAGTGGTTTTCATCATGAGGCAGCAGGTCGGAGCCCTCCCGATACGGTGGATCGGCGACGAACCGTGCGTGCTGCTCGTGACGTCGCGGGAGACGCAGCGCTGGATCATCCCGAAGGGGTGGCGGATGCGCGGGCGCACCAACGCCGAGGCCGCGGCCCAGGAGGCCCTCGAGGAGGCCGGGGTCCGCGGCCGGGTCCGCCGCAAGCCGATCGGCCGCTATTTCTACGAGAAGCGACGCCCGGGCGGCGTCGAGGAGTGCCGGATCACCGCCTACCTCCTCGAGGTCGGCGAGGAGCTCGTCGATTTCCCGGAGGCACAGGAGCGGCGGCGCGCCTGGTTCACGCTGCCGGAGGCGGCGTCGGTCGCCGACGACGAGGGGCTGCGCGCGATCCTGCGCGATCTCGAACCCCAGCTTTCCGAACTCCGCGCCCGCAAGGCGGCGAGAAAGAGCCGCAAGTCCGCGACCGATGCGGCGAAGATGCCTAGCGCCGGGACGACGGACGGCGGAGCGCCGGACCCGTCGCGCTTGCTGGCGGCCGACACGGGCAAGTCGCCGGCGAAACGCCGCGCGCGCAAGGCGGCTACCCGCAAGACGGGCACCGGCAAGGGGAGATCCGCAAAGGCGGCGTCCGGAAAGCTGAAGGCCGGCAAGAAGGAGCGACCCGCGCGGACCGACACCACGCCTTCCGCGCCTCCCGCATCCGAAGCCGCCGAATAGGCTGACCACCTTCCCGGCCGCACCCTGCGGGGGCGGAACTCGCGCCAGCGCGCTCAGAGGTAGGGAGAGGCGAGCCAGACCGCCCGGTTGCGCACGCGGATCGGGAACGATCGCGCCTTCAGCGTCTCCATCGTCTCGGCCCGCGCCCCGGCGATCTGCGCGTCGATGCGCGCTTCCACCGCCGTCGCCAGCGCCGCGTCGTAGACTTCGAGGTCGAGCTCGAAGTTGAGGCGGAGGCTGCGGGAATCGAGGTTCGAGGAGCCGACGTAGGCCCACGCCCCGTCGACCGCCATCAGCTTCGAGTGGTCGAACAGTCCCTCCGCCCGCCACACCCGGCAGCCCGCCCGCACCACCTGGTCGAGCTGCGCGGTCATCGCATGGTCGACGAGTGGCAGGTTGTTCGCGGCGGGAATGACCACATCGACGGCGATGCCGCGCCGCGCCGCGACCGTGAGCGCGCCGACGAGCTGCAGGTCGGGGATGAAATAGGGCGAGGCGATCCGGACGCGCTCGCGCGCCACCGCCAGTGCCCCCATGATGATCGTGTGGTTGCTGGAGAGGTTGCGGTCGGGCCCGGACGGCACGATGCGCGCCGAGACGCCGTCCGGACGGTGAGCCGCTGCGGCCGCCCAGGCCGCGCCGCCGAGCCGCTCCTCGGTGGTGAAGTACCAGTCCTGCGAGAAGGCGGTGGCGAGCTGCGCCACGACCGGGCCCTCGACGTGGAAGTGGGTGTCGCGGCTGCGCGCCGGCCCGGCCTCTCCGGCCATGAATTCGGCCCGGATGTTCATGCCGCCGGTGAAGCCGACCGCGCCGTCCACCACCATCACCTTCCGGTGGCTGCGGAGGTTGGCGTAGGGCAGTCGGAAGCCGATGAGGTTGCCCATGAAGAGGGCGGTGGTGACGCCGCCGTCCGCCAGGCGCCGCGTGATCGGCGGGCGGGAGTAGCGGGCGCCGACGGCGTCGATCAGGACGCGGACCTCGACGCCGCGCACCTTCGCCGCCGCGAGCGCGTCGGCGAAGGCACGGCCGATGGCGTCGTCGTCGAAGATGTAGCTCTGCAGGGCCACCGACCGCTCGGCGGCGGCGATCGCGGCGAGCATCGCGGGATAGGCCTCGTCGCCGCTGTCAAGGAGGCGGACGCGGTTGCCGTCCGTGAGCGGAAACGAGGCGACGTGGTCGCCGAGGCGCCGGAGCGAGGCGAGCTCGGCCGGCACCGCCGCCAGCTGGATCGGCGGCGCGGGGGCGACGGGTGCAGGTGCGGGGAGCGGCTCGGGCGCTGGCGGTGACGGCGCAGCGGCGGCGGCCCTCGCGTGGCGCAGTTCGGCCGCATGGCGGCGCTGGCTCACCTGCGAGCGGCGGATCCGGTTGATGCCGGCGAGAAGATAGAGGAGCGCCCCGAAGATGGGCGAGAAGACGATGACGCCCACCCAGCCGATCGCGGCGCGGACATCGTCCTTCGTCATGGCCGCATGGAGCGACGCCGCGACGCCGACGACGATGCTCGTCGCGAGGACGACGTGCGGCCAGTAGTGCTGCCAGTCGAAGCCCGTCATCGCCGCCGCTTGCCCGTTCCTCGAGGCGCGCCGGCGGTGGCTCGAATCGACGCCGGCGACGGCCCGACCATGCCACGCCGCGACGGGCGGGCACAGCGGGCCGTCTCCAGGCCGGGCGAACCCGGCGCGGCGGCAGCGAACTCCCGCTTACTCGATGACCTCGATCACCCGGCGCGTGCCCGGCTCGACGATCACGCGGCGGTCGTTCACCACGGCGTAGCGGTACTCGGTGTCCGGAACCGGGTGCAGGACGACCACCTCGGGGAGCGGCTCGCCGACTGCGACCGGCTCGGTCACCACGACGGAGGGCTGACGCTGCTCGACCACGTAGCCGCGCACCTCGGCGGGCGGCGGGTCGATGGCCGAGCCGATCACGGCACCGGCGACGCCGCCGACCACTGCGCCGACCGGCCCACCGACGACCGCGCCGGTGGCGGCGCCACCGACCGCACCGCCGACGGTCCCGCCGCTCGCCTGGGCAGCGGCAAGACCGGTGGTGGCGAGAAGGGCGGCGCAGGCGAGCGTGATGCGTTTCATGGAAGTTCTCCCTGTCTTGTTTTCACCCCGCTGCGGGAAGAACGCCGAAGGCCGGCTTGCGTTCGCTCACGGTTGGTTGCGACATGTTGCAGGGGCTCGGGGGCATGTGGGCCCGGTGGGCGGGGACTGGCCCGTGCCTCAGTCGAGGATCTCGACGACCCGCCGCGTCTCCGGGTCCACGATGATGCGGCGCCCGCCGACGAGCGCGTAGGCGTAGTCGGAGTTCGGCACGGCGCGAAGGCCGACCACGGCCGGCAGCGGCTCGCCGACCACCACCGGCTGCGTCAGCGTCGCCGAGGGGCCGCTCTGGTTGGCGACGTAGCCGCGCACGCTCGGCCGAGGCGACCCGAACGGCGACGCGGCGGCCGCGCCGCCGGACGCGGACGGAGCCGAGCCTATGGGGTCGGGACGGATCGGGTCGGGGGCCACCGAAGTGCTGCCGATCTGGTCTCCCCCGATCGGGGCGCTGCCGATCGGATCGGCACCGATCGGCGTCGTGGCATGCTGTGCGGTGGCGATCCCTGCGAAGGCGAGGACGGCTGCAACGGTCGTTGCTGCAAGGGCTGTGGCGGCGCGGGCTGTGGCGGCGCGGGGCATGGTGTTCCTCCTGGCGTGTTCCAGGTGGACAACGTCGCGGCGCCCGGGACGTTCGCCGGCGATCCGGAGCGCCGCCCCAGGTTCCGCGGGTGGCAACGGGCGAGGATGGCGCCCTTCCCTGCTTCAGGCGGTCCTCGACGAGCCGTCGCCGGAGAGCACGTGCCGGGCGAGACGGGCGAGCCCGATGCCGGTCAGCATCGAGACGACGAAGACGAGGGCGCTCGTCTCGCCGAGCCCGAGGGCAGGGATCGAGCCGCCCGGGCAGAAGCCGGTGATGCCCCAGCCGATGCCGAACACCGCCGCGCCGCCGACGAGCGGCGCGTCGATCTGCCGGGCCGTCGGCAGGCGGAACGTGGTGTCGAGCAGCGGCTTCGGCCGCCGCAGAACCAGCCGGTAGCCGACGAAGGTGACGAGGACGGCGCCCCCCATGACGAAGGCGAGCGAGGGGTCCCAGCTGCCGGCGACGTCGAAGAAGTTCAGCACCTTGGCCGGGTTGATCATGCCCGACGCGGCGATGCCGGTGCCGAACAGGAGGCCGGCGAGGAGAGCGGAGAGGACGCGGGCCATCAGAAGCCTCCGAGGACGTGGCGGACGAGGAAGACGGTGACGCCGGTCGTCGCCATGAAGGTGAGGACGGCCACCAGCGAGCGCGGCGACAGGCGGGCGAGGCCGCAGACGCCGTGGCCGGAGGTGCAGCCGCCGCCGTAGGTGACGCCGAGGCCGACGAGGATGCCGCCGGCGGCGAGCCAGGGGAGTGGCACCAGGCTCTCGAACGGCACCGCGGCGCCACCGAGCACGGCGACGATGGCGGCCGGCGCCGCCACCGCCCCGATGAGGAAGGCGGCGCGCCAGGTCCTGTCGTCCTGCGGCACGATCAGGCCGGAGAGGATGCCGGTCATGCCGGCGATGCGGCCGTGGACGGCCATCAGCAGCACGGCGGCGAGGCCGATCATCGCCCCGCCGAGGAGGGAAGCGAGCGGCGTGAACTCGGTCATGGCGTCAGTCTCGTTCGGTTGGCAGCGGCGCGGGGCCGCAGAAGAGGCGGTGGAGGGTCTCGACCACGGCGGCGACGCGCGGGTCGGACAGGCGGTAGAAGACGTGCTTGCCTTCCTTGCGGCCGGCGACGAGACCGGCCTCGCGCAGTTCGGCGAGCTGCTGCGACAGGCCCGGCTGGCGGATGCCGAGGAGGTCCTCGAGGTCGCGGACCGAGCGCTCCGCCCCGACGAGGGCGCAGCAGACGAGCAGGCGGTCGGGGTTCGACAGCTTCTTCAGGAAGGCGGAGGCCTCGTCGACCTTGGCCTTCATCGTCGAAGCCTCGGGGGAGAGGGTGTCCATGGCCGTCATCCCCACGGCCCGCCGAGGAGGTCGAGCGGGATCTTCAGGTAGCGCCGGCCGTTCGCCTCCGGCTCCGGGAGGCGGCCGCCGTTGGTGTTCACCTGCAGGGCCTGCAGGATCAGCTTCGGCATCGGCAGCGTGCGGTCGCGCGCCTCGCGGGCGGCGACGAAGGCCGCCTCGGTCGGGTACTTCGACAGGTGGATGTTCGTCGCCTTCTGCTCGGCGACCGTCGATTCCCAGCGCGCCGGCCGGCCGCCGGGCTCGTAGTCGTGGCCGGTGAAGAGGCGCGTCTCGTCCGGCAGCGCCAGGATCGCCTGGATCGACTGCCACAGCGCCGGCGCGCTGCCGCCGGGAAAGTCACAACGGGCGGTGCCCGAGTCGGGCATGAACAGCGTGTCGTGGACGAAGGCCGCGTCGCCGATGACATAGGTGACCGAGGCGAGCGTATGGCCGGGCGAGTGCATCACCCGCACGTCGAGCTCACCCAGCCTGAAGGTGTCGCCGTCGGCGAACAATCGGTCCCACTGGGAGCCGTCGGCCGGGAAGTCCGGCCAGTTGTAGAAGTCCTTCCACAGCGCCTGCACCCGGGTGACCTCGGCGCCGATGGCGGTCGGCGCCCCGGTCTTCGCCTTCAGGTAGCCGGCGGCGGAGAAGTGGTCGGCGTGGGGATGGGTGTCGAGGATCCACGTGAGGGCGTAGCCCTTCTCGCGCACGAACGCGAGGAGACGGTCGGCGTGGCCGGTCGCGGTCTGGCCGGACTTCTCGTCGAAGTCGTGGACGGGATCGATGATCGCGCACGCCTTCGTCGCCGGGTCGGCCACCACGTACTGCACCGAGCCGGTCCGCCGGTCGTGGAAGCCGGTCACTTCGGGGGATCTCGCCATCGGTGCACCTCTCGTCGCCGTGCGGCGCTCGCGAAGGGTGGACGCGAGGCCCCGGACGGGAGACGCGCCGCTCGACGACTAGATAGAATCGATATCGTTTCTTTGCAAGTGTTGGCGGAGGCCGTCTGCAGTGCCCGTACGGACCGGCGCGGACCGGCCCACGCCGGCCGGTCCGCCGGCGTCAGCGCGCGGCGGGGCCGCAGAGCCCGTGGAACAGCACGTCGATGTGGGCCTCGATGTAGTCCTCGACGTCGGGCATCGCCGTGCCGCCGAAGGCGAGGTGCCAGATGGTGAAGAGGAGCGCCGGGCCGAAGACGATCTCCGGGATGTCGACAAGCCGTGAGGCACGGAACTCGCCGGCGGCGACGCCTTCGCGGATGATCGAGGCCATCTCGACGCTGAAGGGGCGGAAAAACTCGTCGTAGTGCTGGGACGCCATGCCGGGGAAGCGGCGGCCATCCGCCAGCAGCAGGCGCAGGATCTCGCGCGACCTCTCGTCGACGGCGATGATCCGGTAGAAGTCGAGCAGGAACGTCCGCAGACGCTCGGCGCAGGTTCCCCGGTTGCTGGCGATCGCCTCGCGCAGCGCCGCGAAGCGCGGCTCCGTCTCGCTGCGGACGGTGGCCTCGAACAGCGCCTCCTTGTCCGCGAAGTAGACGTAGACGGTGCCCTTCGTGACGCCCGCCCGCGCCGCGATGTCCTCGACGCGCGTCGCCACGTAGCCCTTGTCGACGAACTCGGCGAACGCCGCCTCCAGGATCTCCTCGCGGCGGAAGGCCTTGCGGCGGGCTCGCGTCTTCGGTGTCGGCTCCATCCCTGGCACTCCCTGGTCGGCACTCGAAATATTATTGACTGACGGGTTAGTCAATAATAATGGAGATCATCCGGCGCATGGTTCCCAAGCGGCGTCCGGAGCCCCCGCAGGTGACCACATGCCACTCTCCGTCTCCCACGCCCACCCCGGCCGGCACATCCCCGTCCGGTCCGCGGCCCTCGTCGCCCTTCTCGTGCTCGCCGGCTGCCAGCAGGAGGAGGCGGACGGCCCGGCGGCACCCCTCCTCGTGCGGACCGTCATCGTGCATCCGGAGGCGCGCACCCGGTCGCTGACGCTGACCGGCGAGATCCAGGCGCGCACGACGAGCGACCTCAGCTTCAAGGTGGCCGGCCGCGTCATCGAGCGGCGGAAGGAGGCGGGCGACCACGTCGAGGCCGGCGAGCTCCTCGCCCGCCTCGACCCCACCGAGCAGGAGGCGGACGTCGCCTCGGCACAGGCCGCCGTCGCCTCGGCCGAGGCGCAGGTGCGGATCGCCGAGGCGGCCTTCCGGCGCCAGACGGAGCTCCTGCGCCAGGGCTTCACCACCCGCGCCAGCTACGAGGACGCGGAGGCGACGGCCCGGCGCGCGGTGGCGAGCCTCGATGCGAAGCGGGCAGAACTCGAGGTCGCCGAGACGACGCTCGCCGACACGCGGCTCACCGCCCCGGCGTCGGGGATCATCACCACGCGCGACCTCGAGACCGGGCAGGTGGTGCAGGCGACCGACGCGGCCTACGTCCTTGCCCAGGATGGCGACCGCGACGCCGTCTTCCGGATGAACGAGGCGGCGCTCGTCGACGCCCGCATCGGCTCTCCCGTCGCCATCGCCCTCACCGACGACCCGGGCGTCACCGCTTCCGGCGTGGTGCGGGAGATCGCGCCGCGCGTCGATCCGGCCACGGCCACCGTCGCCGTCAAGGTGGCAGTCGCCGACGCCCCGGCGCGCATGACCCTCGGCAGCGCGGTGTCCGGCACGCTCACCGGCGTCGCGGCGAGCCGCATCGTGCTGCCGTGGAGCGCGCTGACGGCGATCGGCGACGTGCCCGCCGTCTGGACCGTCGACGGGCCGACCCGCATCGCGCGGCGCAAGCCGATCGCGATCGAGGCCTTCGAGACCGGCCGGATCGTCGTCGGCTCGGGCCTCGGCAGCGGCGAGCGCGTCGTCACGGAGGGCGGCAAGCTGCTCAGCGCCGGCCAGACGGTCGCCTTCGCCGACGAGGGGGGCGGATCATGAGGCGCCTCCTCTCCACCGTTCTCGCAGCGGCGCTCCTCGCGTCCGCCTGCACCCCCGAGGAGGAGCCGGCGCTGCCGCCCCGTCCCGTGCTGTCGATGATCGCCAAGCCCGTCCTTGCGCCCGCGACGCGCCTCGTCGGCACGATCGAGCCGCGCTACACGACGGATCTCGGCTTCCGCGTGCTCGGCCGGATCACGGCGCGATCCGTCGAGGTGGGTGATTTCGTCAAGGCCGGCGAGGTCGTCGCCACCGTCGACCCGAAGTCCCACGAACTCGCCGTCGCCAGCGCCGAGGCGGATGTCGCGAGCGCCGAGGCGCAGCTCGCCAACGCCCGCTCGGCCGAACAGCGCCAGCGCAGCCTGTTCAAGATCGGCCGGACGCCGCAGTCCTCCGTCGACGACGCCGAGCAGACCCGCACCGCCGCCGAGGCGGCGCTCGCCCAGAGTCAGGCGGCCCTCCAGAAGGCCCGCGAGCAGCTGGACTACACGCAGCTGAAGAGCGACTTCGCCGGCGTGGTGACCGCCACCAGCGCCGATGTCGGCCAGGTGGTGGCAGACGGCCAGAGCGTGCTGACGGTCGCGCGCCCCGAGGTCCGCGAGGCGGTGATCGACGTCGGCGAGGAGATCGCCGACGGTCTCCACGACGGCGCCGCGTTCGAGGTCGCGCTGCAGATGGACCCGTCGACGCAGGTGGCGGCGACGGTGCGCGAGATCGCCCCGCAGTCCGACACGGCGACGCGCACCCGCCGGGTGCGGCTGACGCTCGCCGCCCCGCCGGAAACGTTCCGGCTCGGCGCCACCATCGTCGCCTCACCCGTCTCCGCCGCTGTCAACCGGCTGATCGTGCCGGCCTCGGCCGTCCTCGACCGCGACGGCGCGACCTTCGTGTTCGTCGCCGAGGGAACGGCGGATTCCGCCAGGGTGGCCCTGCGCCCGGTGCTGGTGCGGGCGATCGATGACGCCAGAGCCGAGGTGACGGCGGGGCTCGCCGCCGGCGACCGCGTCGTCACGGCCGGCATCCACAGCCTCACCGACGGCCAGCGAATCCGTCTCTACGAGGACGCCCGCTCATGAGGTCCTTCAACCTTTCGGAGTGGGCGCTCGGCCACCGCTCGCTGATCTGGTTCTTCATGGTCGTCTTCCTGGTGGCGGGGACGATGTCGTACCTCGCGCTCGGCCGCGAGGAGGACCCCTCCTTCACCATCAAGACGATGGTGATCAACGCCCAGTGGCCCGGCGCCTCGGCGGAGGAGGTCTCCCGCCAGGTGACCGAGCGGATCGAGAAGAAGGTCGAGGAGCTGCCGCAGCTCGACTACACGCGCAGCCTCACCGTCGCCGGCCAGACGACGATCTTCGTCAACATCCGCGACACGACGAAGGCCCGCGACGTCAAGCCGACCTGGCAGGAGGTGCGCAACCTCGTCGAGGACGTGCGCGGCGACCTGCCGGACGGGGTCGTCGGCCCCTTCTTCAACGACCGCTTCGGCGACGTGTTCGGCAACATCTACGCCTTCACCACCGACGGCCTGTCGATGCGGCAGCTGCGCGACGAGGTGGAGTTCGTCCGCCGCGCCGTGCTGCAGGTGCCGGACGTCGGGCGGGTCGACATGATCGGCACCCAGGACGAGGTGATCTTCCTCGAGTTCTCGGCTCGCAAGATGGCGGCCCTCGGCATCGACCAGCAGTCGATCATCACCGCGCTGCAGGCGCAGAACGCCGTCACGCCCTCGGGGGTGATGCAGGCCGGGCCGGAGCGGATCACTGTGCGCGTCAGCGGTGCCTTCGCCTCCGAGACGAGCCTCGAGGACGTGACGCTGCGCGTCAACGACCGCTTCTTCCCCCTCACCGACGTCGCCACCATCCGGCGCGGCACCGTCGATCCGCAGACGAGCCTCTTCCGCTTCGACGGGGAGCCGGCCATCGGCCTCGCCATCGGCATGCGGGCGGGCGCCAACCTCCTCACCTTCGGCGAGGCGCTGAAGGAGGAGATGCGGCGCGTCGAGAGCAGCCTGCCGGTCGGCGTCGGCGTCCACCTCGTCTCCGACCAGCCCGAGATCGTCGAGGAGGCGGTCGGCGGCTTCACCAAGGCGCTGTTCGAGGCCGTGCTCATCGTGCTGGCGATCAGCTTCATCAGCCTCGGCATGCGGGCGGGCCTCGTCGTCGCCGTCTCGATCCCGCTCGTCCTCGCCATCACCTTCGTCTTCATGGAGGCGGCGGGGATCACCCTGCAGCGCATCTCGCTCGGCGCCCTCATCATCGCCCTCGGGCTCCTCGTCGACGACGCGATGATCGCCGTCGAGATGATGGTCGCGCGCCTCGAGGTGGGCGACCCGCTGCCGAAGGCCGCCTCCTACGTCTACACCTCCACCGCCTTCCCGATGCTGACGGGCACGCTCGTCACCGTCGCCGGCTTCATCCCGGTGGGGCTGAACAGCAGCAGCGCCGGCGAATTCACCTTCACCCTCTTCGTCGTCCTCGCCGTCTCGCTCATCGTCTCGTGGATCGTCGCGGTGCTGTTCACGCCGCTGCTCGGCGTGACGATCCTGCCGGAGCGGCTGAAGGCGCACCACGGCGGCAAGGGCCGGCTCGCCCGGGCCTTCACGGCGGTCCTCGTCTGGTCGATGGTCCACCGCTGGCTGGTGATCCTCACCACCGCCGGGCTCTTCGCCCTGTCGGTCTACGGCATGGGCTACGTGCAGCAGCAGTTCTTCCCGTCCTCCGACCGGCGCGAGCTGATCGTCGACTGGAACCTGCCGCAGAACGCCTCGATCGCCGAGACGAACGCCGAAATGGGGCGGCTCGAGCGCGAGATGCTGAAGGACCATCCGGCCGTCGAGCGGTGGACGAGCTATGTCGGCACGGGCTCCCCGCGCTTCGTGCTGTCGTTCGACGTGCAGCCCTCGGACGTGACCTTCGGCCAGACGATCATCGTCACCACCGACGTCGCCGCCCGCGACACGCTGCGCACGGAGCTGCAGGCCTATCTGAAGAAGACCTTCCCGGGCACCGACGCCTACGTGAAGCTGCTCGACATCGGCCCGCCGGTCGGCCGGCCGGTGCAGTACCGGGTGAGCGGGCCAGACCTTGGAAAGGTGCGCGAATACGCCCAGGAGCTCGCGGCCCTCGTCCGCGAGAACCCGCACCTCGACAACGTCGTCTTCGACTGGATGGAGCCGTCGCGGGTCGTCCGGGTCGACGTCAACCAGGACAAGGCGCGCCAGCTCGGCATCACCTCCTCGGACGTCGCCACCGCCCTCAACGGCATCCTCGACGGCACCACCATCACCGAGGTGCGCGACGACATCTACCTCGTCGACGTCGTCTCGCGCGCCGACGCACGGGAGCGGGGATCGCTCGACACGCTGCGGGACCTGCAGCTGCCGGCGGCAAACGCCCAGTCGATCCCCCTCGGGACGATCGCCACGCTGCGCTACGAGATGGAGGCGCCGACCATCTGGAGCCGCTCGCGCCTGCCGACCATCACCCTGAAGGCCGGCATTCGCGACGGCACCCAGCCGAACACGGTGGCGGCCGAGCTGAAGGAGACGGTGGACACCTTCGCCCGCCGCCTGCCGGCGGACTATCAGGTGGCGACCGGCGGCAGCGCCGAGGAGAGCGCCAAGAGCCAGGCACCGATCGCGGCGGTCGTGCCGCTCATGCTGCTCACCATGGCGACGATCGTGATGATCCAGCTGCAGAGCTTCCAGCGCCTGCTGATCGTCTTCGCGGTGGCGCCGCTCGGGCTGATCGGCGTCGTCGCGGCGCTGCTGCCGAGCGGCGCACCGCTCGGCTTCGTCGCCATCCTCGGGGTGCTCGCCCTCATCGGCATCCTCATCCGCAACTCGGTGATCCTCGTCGTGCAGATCGAGCATCTCATCGAGGCGGGGGTGCCGAAGTGGCAGGCGGTGGTGGAGGCGACCGAGCACCGCATGCGGCCGATCCTCCTGACGGCGGCGGCCGCGAGCCTCGGCCTCGTGCCGATCGCGCCGGAGATCTTCTGGGGGCCGATGGCCTTCGCGATGATCGGTGGCATCCTCGTCGGCACGGCGCTGACGCTGATCTTCCTGCCGGCGCTCTATGTCGCCTGGTTCCGCATCCAGCCGCCGCCGAAGGGCGCGACTGCCTCGGAGCCCGCCGCGCCGGCCGCCCACGCCGAGCCCGCGACGCCGGAGCCCGCCGCCACCTGACGGGGCGGCGCGGCCCGGTGCTCGACGGGTGGGAGCCACCCCAGGGAGGGACGGGTGCGCCGGCGTCCGGCAGCCTCGCGGTCCGCAGGGGGCGCGCCGTTCGGCCGGCGCAGCGATGCATTCATGAGACGGCAGGAGACGTCGCCGGCGGCGCGGCAGCCCTCGCGCAGGCGCGACGGACGCGCGCGCTCTGGGGCATGCGCCTCCCCCGAGGGGAGCCGCGTCTGATCATACTATCGCGATTGAGAAAACTGGAGCGGGCGAAGGGATTCGAACCCTCGACCCCAACCTTGGCAAGGTTGTGCTCTACCCCTGAGCTACGCCCGCATCCGTGCGCCGGCCGCAGCCGGAGCGGCGCCTCTATGCACCATCGCGCCGGGGATTGCAACACGCCGCGCGAGGCCGTTTTCCGCGACCCGAGACGGCACCGAAGCGGCCCGGCCAACGCCATTCGCCCACCGCCTCCCGCGGCGGAGCCCGCCCCCCGCCGGATTGCCGGCCGTGGCCCGCGAAAGACGTGATGGAGCCGGCGGTTGCAGCCGTGGCACGGCGCCGGCCCGCGTGGGGCGGCCGCCCCGCCTTCGACAGCTCCGGGGTTCTGTGTCACACTCCTGTCGTCCACGTCCAAGCACGGAGGTCGAGTTCATGTCCATGGAGTCGCACATCGCCGAGCTGCAGCGTCGTCACGCGGCCCTCGACCGCGAGATCCACGACGCGCTGGCCCATCCCAGCGTCGACGCCGTCCAGGTGACCGAACTCAAGCGCAAGAAGCTGGCGCTGAAGGAAGAGATCGAGCGGCTGAGGGCGCCCCTCTCCCTCCACTGAGGCAGCCGGCGCGGCCGTCGGCGCACGCGGCCGGGACCGGCCGTGCGGTCGCCCGCCGGCCGCGCCCTTGCTTCTCCTCTCCTGGTCCGGCGCCCACCGAGGGGCGTGATCTGACCGATCGCGTGAGCGGACGTAGCCGCCCGTGCGAGCCAGCTACGACGGTGCAGTGTCCTTCGCTGGCAACGCATGCTGGCCCCGTACTTGGCGTGCGCCCGCCCGCAGCAATCGATGCGCGTGAGCGCGCCGATGGCCTGACCGACGCCCTCGCGCAGCGGCGGGCAGATCGACGCTCCCGGCGCTTTTCCACAGCTGCCTCGTCTTATCCCCTGCCGCTCACCGCCAGCGCCTTCGGGCGCCATGCTGTCGCCGCAATCGGGGCCGGCGCGCCGCAATTCGGTCCCGGGACGTGCCGCAATCGCGAGTAGGTTGTGGACAGGGGTGATTCGGCCCGGGTCGTCGAGCCGGGCGCGGAGGTTGTCGATCGTGTCTCTGCCTTTGCCGGCCGCCGTCGCCGCGGCCCTCGTGCTCGCCATCGGCCTTGCGGTCACCGCAACGCTGGCGAGCCTTCCCACAGGCCGCAGCGCCGACTTGCCCGTGATGGCGCCGAGCGGCCTTCTCGCGGTCGAGCCCGCCCCCGCTCCCGCACCGGCGACGGCAACGCGTTCCGCGGTCGCGCCGATCGGTTGAGCGGGCGGGCGGAGCGGCCCCTCGGCTCAGCCCGCGGAGACCGGCCGGACGGCCGGCGCCGCCGCATCCGCCACCGCATCCGACGCCGCAGCCGACTTGGGCTTCCGCGCACCGGCCACACGGTCCCGCCAGGCGTCGAGGCCTGCGGCGAAGAGAACATGGGCGAGCACGCCGACGGCCACGAAGGCGGCGGCGACCCACGGATCGCCGCCGGCGGCGCGCACCACGATCTGGCCGAGCACCGCGGCGAGCGAGCCAAAGCAGAACAGCGCGAGGCCGTGGCGGCCGATCCGCACCGGCGCCGAGTTCGGGCCGAGCTTCTCCACCATCCGGTCGAACAGGCCATAGGGCGCGTGGGCGACCACGTAGACGAGCGCCAGCACGTGGAGGAGCCGCGGCAGCGGCATCGAGGACTTGTCGAGCGACCACACGAAGGCGGGCAGCGGCAGCGCTCCCTCCTTCGGGAAGAGCCCGAACAGCGCCACCACCGCCCCGGCGACGACCACCGCCACCGCGAGCCCGTAGGTGACGGGGTTGAAGCCGATGGGTCGGCCCGAGCGGTAGAAGACGCCGGCGACGAAGCCAATGGTGAACAAGAGCTGCCAGCGCAGGGGTTCGAAGAACCACGGGAAGGCCGAGGGATAGGTCGGCAGCCGCACCTCGGCGAGATGGCTGACGAGATAGAGGCCGACCGAGGCGGCGAGCGGCAGCCAGATGTTCCGCGTCGCGAGCCACAGGATCGCCGGCAACAGGGCAAAGAGCGCCACGTAGAGCGGCAGGATGTTGAAGTAGCCGATCTGGTGACCCATCGTCACGAGGCCGATATAGCCGCGCACCGGCTCGGTCGACAGCACGTCGAGGCCATAGGCCTCGAGCCAGTGGGTGTCCTTGAAGTGGATCGCCGCGGCGAAGAACATCGCCACGGCGGCGAGCATCAGCACCACGTGGGCGAGGTAAAGGGTCCAGGTCCGCTGCACCACCTTGCCCGTCGCCACCAGCCGGTCCCCCGACAGGAACTTCGGAAAGTAGGCCACGGCAGCGGCGAACCCGGCGAGGAAGACGAACAGCTCCGCACTGTCGGAAACACCGAAGTTGCGGTGTGTCAGATGCTCGAAGACATTGCCGGGGACATGGTTGACGAAAATGGTGATGAGCGCGAGCCCCCTCCAGAAGTCGATGCGGTGATCCCGCGAACCTGGCAGGGCGACTGCGCCGCTGCGGCGGCTTTGCTGGACGGCGCTCGTCATCGCGGCGGTTTTCCGGTGATGTACTAGATCAACCCGGCAACGCCCGGGGCTCGACGGCGGTTCCCGCCGCACGGTGCGAGACGCATCGCCCCAGCCGGTGGCCGTCGGGCTCGCCGCTCGCCGCGGGCGGGGGTTCGCCGGCGGACGACCGGCCGGCGCCTTGCCCGCAGCGCCCCCGCGGGGCAGGATCGGCGTCCCTTCCCACTCCGGCTCGCATCCCGAGCCGGCTGCCGGTGTTCCTCCCCAGATGACGACCTTCCGATGACGTCCTTCGTCCTCGACGCGCGCCTCGAAGCCGATACGGTGCCGGTGCTCGACCTGCCGCTGTCGGCCGTTCGGCTGATGGACGACGCGACCTACCCGTGGCTCGTGCTGGTGCCCCGGCGCCCCGGGCTCGTCGAGCTGACGGACCTCGCCCCGACCGAGCGCTCCGTGCTGATCGAGGAGATCGCGGCGGCCGAGCGCGCGCTGGCGGCGGCCACGGGCTGCCACAAGCTCAACGTCGCCGCTCTCGGCAACCAGGTCGCGCAGCTGCACGTGCACGTCATCGCCCGCTTCTCCACGGACGCGGCCTGGCCGAACCCCGTCTGGGGCGCCGCCCCGCGCGCGCCCTGGGACGAGGGTCGCCGCGCCGCGTTCGCGGCCGACATCGCGGCCCGTCTCGGAGCGGACTAGGGCCATGCCGATCCCGTTCCCCGACGACGAGCCCTCCCGGCTCACCGGCTTCTCCACCTCGCCGCTCGACCGTCTCGGCGACCGGCGCGGCGATCCCGCCCTCCTCGCCGCCCTCGCCGAGCGACCGGACGCCGGATACGTGCTCCTCGAGCGCGACAAGCCCGTGCTCGCCGGGCTCGGCGGGACGCGTGCCGCCGTGCACGGCCGCGGCGCCGCCGCGGCGCTCTTAGCGGACTTCGAGCGGGCGGTGTTCCTCGGGCTCGACGGCGAGCAGCCGCTGTTCGCCGTTCCGGTGCCGCCGAGCGAAGCGCCGCGCGAGGGGTTCGAGGCGCTCGACCTGCGCGGCCTCGCCATGGACGGCGTCCTCGAGGGGCGGGCGCTGTCGGTGCTCGCGGCGGCGAAGAGCCTTCTCGACTGGCATGCCCGCCATGGCTTCTGCGCCAACTGCGGCGCCGCGACGCGGCTGTCGACCGGCGGCTGGCGGCGCGACTGCGACGCCTGCGGCGCCCAGCACTTCCCGCGCACCGACCCGGTGGTGATCATGCTCGCCGTCGACGGCGACCGCTGCCTGATGGGCCGCCAGGCCCGCTTCATGCCGGGCATGTACTCGTGCCTCGCCGGCTTCGTCGAGCCGGGCGAGACGATCGAGGACGCGGTCCGGCGGGAGATCCGGGAGGAGTCCGGCGTGCCGGTCGGCCGCGTCCGCTACCTCGCCAGCCAGCCGTGGCCGTTCCCCTCCTCGCTGATGATCGGCTGCCTCGCCGAGGCGCTCGGCGAGACGATCACCATGGACACCGAGGAACTCGAGGACTGCCGCTGGTTCGGCCGCGACGAAGCGGCGGCGATGCTCGCGCGCACCCATCCCGAGGGCCTGACGGCCCCGATGCCCTTCGCCATCGCCCACCGCATCCTGAGGGCGTGGGTGGAGGCGGGGTAGCGAAGGGAACGCGGCAGAGCCTCGGCTCCTCAGGCGCTGGCCGTCATCCGCCGGCCGGCGCGAGGGCCTGGAGTGCCCCCTCGTAGAGCGACAGGGCAGAATCGGCACACTCGGGAAACGCCATCCTTGCCTCCTTCAGGAGGTGCGCCGCCCGGGCGTGGTCGCCCGCCTTATAGGCGAAGTGCAGGGCGCTCATCAGGTCGAGCTCGGCCTGCGAGCGCTGGTAGTCGCACTTGTTGTAGTGATTGACGATGTAGTCCTCGCCGACCTTGTAGTAGCCGGCCTGCTGCGACCCGCCCTTGCCATAGACGCGCCAGCCGGGCGCCGGACGGGCGACGTCGAAGAACTGGTCGAACCCGAGCATGGAAGCCTCCCCCGATTGAGAACGGGGAAAGCATCCTCCTTGGGTTGCATCTTGTCGAGAGATACACGCAAAAGTGTAGTCCGGCGGCGCAGCCACCCAGCGCCACCCTCGGCGACTGCCTGGGCGCACACGCGACAACGCACCCCGCGCCGTGGGCGCGGAGTGCGTCGCGATCAGCGATCGGGAAAGGCTGTCCGCGGGCCGTGCGGCCGGCGGGACGGGCCTCAGTCCTGCTTCGGCTCGAGGATCTGGCGGCCGCGGTACATGCCGGTCTTCAGGTCGACATGGTGCGGGCGGCGCAGTTCGCCGGAGTCCTTGTCCTCCACGTAGGTCGGCGCCTTCAGGGCGTCGGCCGAGCGGCGCATGCCGCGCTTGGAGGGGGAGGTCTTTCGCTTCGGAACAGCCATCGTCGTCGTCCTTCTCGTCCGCGGGAACGGCGAACTTCCGCGGGCGGCCCGAAGGCCGGCCGGGAGCTCGAGGATCGGACCCAGCGGAAATCGTGGCGCCTTATACAGAGGCGGCGGCCGGATGGCCAGAGCCGTGTCGAAACGGAGAGCAAACGTCGCGAACTCGCGATCGGCAGCCGGCGGCCCGAGAGGACGTCACCCGTCCGGATAGATGCAGTCGAGGAGGCCGCCGGACTGGCGGGCGCGGGCGGCGATGGTGTTGGCGCGGCGGCTGACGCCGCCCGTCGGCTTGCCCGCGTCGCGGCGCACCGGGTTCGGCAGCACCGCGACGAGGAGCGCCGCCTGCCGGGCCGTGAGCTTGCCCGGCGTGGTTCCGAAGGCGCGCTCGGCGCCGGCGGCGACGCCGAACTCGCCCTCCGGCCCCCATTCGGCGATGTTGAGGTAGATCTCGATGATCCGCGCCTTCGGCAGCGTCAGGTCGATCCAGGCGGCGAGCGGCAGTTCCACCGCCTTGCGCACCACGTCGCGCCCCGGCCACAGGAACAGGTTCTTGGCGACCTGCATCGGGATGGTGCTCGCCCCGCGGGTCGCCTCCCCCTCCGCATACTCGTCGAGCACCTTCTGCAGCTCGACGAGGTCGACCCCGAAATGCTCGCAGAACCGGGCGTCCTCGGAGACGACGAGCGAGCGCACCAGCACCGGCGCGACATCCTCGAGCGCCACCCAGTCGCGGGTCACCGTCTGCAGCGTCACGGCGCGCCAGACCATCAGCGTCGAGACCGGCGGCACGAAGCGGTAGAGGAGCGTCAGGACGAACGGCGCGAGCACGAGGACGATGAGCCCGATCAGGACGCGCCTCAGCCAGCGCCGCCGCGGGCGGGCGCGGGCGGGCGGCAACGGCGCCATGTCCGCCGGCGCGCCATCGCCGCTCTCCGGCGCCTCAGGCACGGGCGAGGCTCGGGGGCGGCTGCGGGGCCGGCAAGACGGAGGCCGGGATGCGGTGTGGCGCAAGAGGGGCGCCCTCCGCGATCGGCCCTGACAGCGGCGGCGCCTCGCCGCTCGGCCCGACCCGGCCGCCGTTGCCGCGCCCGCCGACGAAGCCGCGCAGGTGGGCCGCGAGCAGGCGGAGGTCGCCCGCGCGCCGCGAGCGCCGGCGCCAGGCAAGGCCGAGGTCGCGGCTCGCCCGCGGGCTGTCGACGGGCACGAGCGCGAGGGCAGTGCCGGCGGTGATGCCGGCCTCGACGGCGATGCGCGGCAGGAGCGTCGTGCCGAGACGGTTATCGGCCATCTGCACGAGGGTGGTGAGCGAGGTGGCGCGCACCTCGGCCGAGCCGGGCGTCTCGCCGCCGGCAACCGACAGCACGTGCTGGCGCAGGCAATGGCCGTCCTCGAGGAGGAGCAGCGGCTCGCCGGCGAGCTCGTCCGGACGGATGGCCGTGCGGGCAGCGAGCGGATGTTCCCGCGGGGCGGCGAACAGGAAGGGGTCGCGGCCGATCATCTCCGTGTCGACGCCCTCGAGCTGGTAGGGGAAGGCGATCAGCACCGCGTCGAGCCGGCCATCGCGGAGGTCCTCGAGCAGCACGCGCGTGATTCCCTCGCGGAGATAGAGCCGGAGCTCGGGATAGTGCCGGCGCAGCGATGGCAACGCCCGCGGTAGGAGGAACGGCGCAATCGACGGAATGACGCCGAGCCGAAGCCTGCCGGCCAGCGGCACGCCGTCGCAGCGGGCCACGGCGCCGAGTTCCTGGGTGTCGGCGAGGATGGTGCGGACGCGCGCGAGGACCGCCTCGCCCGCCTCCGTCAGCGTCGCCGTGCGGCCCGACCGGTCGACCAGCTGCGCCTCCACCGCGTCCTCCAGGGATCGGATCGCTGCCGACAGCGAGGACTGGCTGACGTTGCAGACTTCCGCGGCGCGGCTGAAGGAGCGGTGCTCGGCCAAAGCGGCGAAGTACTGCATCTGTCGAATCGTCGGCAGCGGCTTCATCGGGCTCACAATGTCGGCGACGGCCCATGCGTTGCGCGGAGGATGCGCCGCTGGAGGAGGGAGCCGTCGAGCGCCGGCGAGCATATCGATTTTTCCGATCGTGGCGTGCGGAATAATGATTTTGACCCGCTGCAGCGCCGCATGCCATTTCGCAGGTGCGGTAGCGACCGGCTCGGCGCGCCGCCATTCCTCCCCGGACTGTACCGAAATCTGGCCTTTGTGAAATCTGGCCCTTGCAGGAGATCCGACATGCTCGGAATCGGCGACAAGCTGCCGTCGTTCAGCGTGACCGGCGTGAAGCCGGGCTTCAACGCCCACCAGGAGAACGGCGAGTCCGCCTTCGAGACGCTCACCGAGGCGAGCTTCCCCGGCAAGTGGAAGGTGATCTTCTTCTATCCGAAGGACTTCACCTTCGTCTGCCCGACCGAGATCGCCGAGTTCGCCCGCCTCGCCGGCGAGTTCGAGGACCGCGACGCCGTCGTCATGGGCGGCTCGACCGACAACGAGTTCGTCAAGCTCGCCTGGCGGCGCGACCACCGCGACCTCGACCGGCTGCCGATCTGGCAGTTCGGCGACACCAACGGCTCGCTCGTCGACGGTCTCGGCGTCCGCTCGCCGGACGGCGTCGCCTACCGCACGACGTTCATCGTCGACCCGGACGGCACCATCCAGCACGTCTACGCGACCAACCTCAACGTCGGCCGCAACCCGAAGGACACCCTGCGCGTCCTCGACGCCCTGCAGACCGACGAGCTCTGCCCGTGCAACCGCGAGGTCGGCGGCGACGTGCTGAAGGCCGCCTGACGGCCTGACATATCCGGAGCGGGCGGTGGACCGTCGAGCCGCCGCCCGCCCCGGCCGAAGCCCCCGTCCCGAAGACCCTCGCCCGTCGGCGCGGGTCCCGCCCCATGCCCCGCCGGCGCCCGTCCCGCGCCGGCGCGCGCGGCGTGGTCGCTCCCCTCGTCGCACCGCCTGGAGGATCCGATGTCGATCGATGCCCTGAAGCAGCAGCTGCCGGATTTCGCCAAGGACGTCCGGCTGAACCTTTCCGCCATCGCCTCCGACGAGACGCTGACGGCCCAGCAGAAATACGGCCTGCTCGTCGCCTGCGGCATCGCGAGCCGCAATCCCGTGGTCCGCGACACCCTTGTCGCCGAGGCGGCGCCCCACCTCTCGCCGGCCGCCATGGCGGCGGCCAAGGCGGCGGCGACGATCATGGGGATGAACAACGTCTACTACCGCTTCGTCCACCTCGCCTCGAACAAGCAGTACGGCACGCTGCCGGCGAAGCTCCGGATGAACGTCATCGCCTCACCCGGCGTCGACAAGGCGGACTTCGAGCTCTGGTCGCTCGCCGTGTCGGCGATCAACGGCTGCGGCATGTGCATCGACGCCCACGAGGCGGTGCTCGCCAAGGCCGGCGTGCCTACCGAGCACATCCAGACCGCCGTCCGCTACGCCGCCATCGTCCAGTCGGCGGCGATCGCGCTCGAAGCCGGCGCGACCGGCCTCGCGGCCTGACGGCCGGCGCGGCTGCGAGGCCGCGCCGGCTGTTGATTCAGTAGACGGCGCGGCAGGCCGCGCCTTTGCCTTAGGGACGGCGCGGCAGGCCGCGCCTTTTGCGCGTCACGCCACGGGCTTGGCGAGGCCGCGGCCGCGGAGCGCCGTCTCGATCTCCGGCAGCACGCCGGCGTCGTCGATCGTCGCCGGCACGCGCGGCGGCTCGCCATCGGCGAGCTGGCGGATGGTGCCGCGCAGGATCTTGCCGGAGCGCGTCTTCGGCAGCCGGTCGACGGTGATGGCGAGCTTGAAGGCGGCCACCGGGCCGATCTCCTCGCGCACCCGCTCGACGAGCTCCCGCTCGATCTCCGCCGTCGGCCGGTCGACGCCCGACTTCAGCACCACGAGCCCGCAGGGCACCTGTCCCTTCAAGGCGTCGGCGACGCCGATGACGGCGCACTCGGCCACCGCCGGGTGGGCCGACAGCACCTCCTCCATCGAGCCGGTCGACAGGCGGTGGCCGGCGACGTTGATGATGTCGTCGGTGCGCGACATGATGAAGAGATAGCCGTCCTCGTCGACGTAGCCGGCGTCCGACGTCTTGTAGAAGCCGGGGAAGTCGTCGAGGTAGCCCGCGCGGAAGCGCGCGTCGTCGCCCCACAGGGTCGGCAGGCAGCCGGGCGGCAGCGGCAGCTTCACGACGATGTTGCCGAGCGTGCCCGGCGCCACCGGGTGGCCGGCGTCGTCCACCACCTCGACGGCATAGCCGGGCATCGCCACGGTCGGCGAGCCGTACTTCACCGGCAGGAGGCCGAGCCCGGCCGGATTGGCGGCGATCGCCCAGCCGGTCTCCGTCTGCCACCAGTGATCGACCACCGGCACGCCGAGGATGCGCTCCGCCCACTGGACGGTGTCCGGGTCGGCGCGCTCGCCGGCGAGGAACAGGGTGCGGAAGCCCGAGAGGTCGTAGTCGCCGACCTTCTTCCCCTCCGGATCCTCCTTCTTGATCGCCCGGAAGGCCGTCGGCGCGGTGAAGAGCGCCGCGACGCCGTAGTCCGAGACGATGCGCCAGAAGGTGCCGGCGTCCGGCGTGCCGACTGGCTTGCCCTCGAACAGCACCGTCGTGCAGCCGTGCAGCAGCGGCCCGTAGACGATGTAGGAGTGGCCGACCACCCAGCCGACGTCCGAGGCGGTGAAGAACACTTCGCCGGGCTCGAGGCCGTAGACCGCCGACATCGACCACTTCAGCGCCACCATCATGCCGCCGGCGTCGCGCACGACGCCCTTCGGCTGGCCGGTCGTGCCGGAGGTGTAGAGGACGTAGAGCGGGTCGGTCGCTTCGACGGGCACGCACGCCACCGTGCGACCCGCCTCGCGGGCGGCCGTCGTCAGCACACCGAGGTCGGCGTCGCGGCCTTCGACGAGGGTGGCGGCGAGCTGCGGCCGCTGCAGGATCAGGCAGCGCTCCGGCTTGTGGCGGGCGAGCTCGATGGCGTGGTCGAGCAGCGGCTTGTAGGCGACGACGCGGGACGGCTCGATGCCGCAGGAGGCGGAGACGATCAGCTTCGGCCGGGCGTCGTCGATGCGGGTGGCGAGTTCGGCCGCCGCGAAGCCGCCAAACACCACCGAGTGCACCGCGCCGAGGCGGGCGCAGGCGAGCATGGCGAACACCGCCTCCGGCACCATCGGCATGTAGAGGACGACGCGGTCGCCCTTCGTCACGCCGTGGTCGGACAGCACCGCGGCCATCGCCTGCACCTCGCCATGGAGCTCGGCGTAGGACCATTCGCCGCGGCTGCCGGTGACGGGGGAATCGTAGATCAGCGCCGCCTGGCCGGGCCGGGCCTCGAGGTGGCGGTCGACGGCGTTGTGGCAGACGTTGCACGTGGCGCCAGGGAACCACCGGCCGAAGACGCCGGCCTCGGCGTCGAACACCTTCGTCCACGGCGAATACCAGTCGATGCCGCGGGCCGCGGCGGCCCAGAACGCCTCAGGGTCCCGCTGCCACGCCTCGTAGACTTCGCGATACCGGCTCACCATGCCCGTGTCCTCCCCGTCCGCTGGCAGCGGCGCGCGCGTCCGCAGCGCCGGCCGGATTCCCCCGCGGGTCCGGCTCTCCTTGCCGAATGTTTCCCACTCGCGGGCGGACGAATGCAAGCGTAGGGAGAATGCGTACACGGAGCCGATTGCAGGCGGACGGGTCTGCGACTTTCGGCTATCGTCCCGCTCCCCGCCCTGACCGCACCCCCGCGGCTCCCCCGTCTCCCCCGCCCTGATCCGAGATGCTGACCGACCCCACGTTCTATCTGTTCGCCCTGCCGGCGGTGTTCCTCATCGGCATCTCGAAGGGCGGCTTCGGCGGCGGCGCCGCGCTCCTCGCCGTGCCGCTGATGTCGTTCACCCTGCCGCCCCTGCAGGCGGCCGGCATCCTCCTGCCGATCCTCGTCGTCATGGACATCGCCGGCCTCATCGCCTACCGGCGCGACATCGACAAGGCGACGCTCCTCCACACGCTGCCTGGCGCCATCCTCGGCACCGGCATCGGCTGGCTGACGGCCACCTGGGTCACCGACACCCACGTGCGCCTGATGGTCGGCGTGATGGCAGTGTCCTTCGTGCTCCTGCACTGGTTCCGCCCGCCGGCGCCGACGCCGCGCGGCCACAGCCACGTGCGCGGCGGCCTCGCCGGCTTCTTCTCCGGCTTCACGAGCTTCATCTCGCACGCCGGCGGCCCGCCCTTCCAGATCTACATCATCCCCCTCAGGCTCGAGCCGAAGCTGTTCGCCGGCACCAGCATCGTGTTCTTCGCCGTGCTGAACGCCATCAAGGTGCCGCCCTACTTCTTCCTCGGCCAGTTCACCCACGAGAACCTGCTCGCCTCGGCGGTGCTGCTGCCGCTCGCGATCGTCTCGGTCTATCTCGGCGTGCTGGCGGTGCGGGTGATCTCGGCGAAGCTGTTCTACCGGATCGCCTACATCTCGGTGTTCCTGGTCGGGCTGAAGCTCACCTGGGACGGCGTCACCGGCCTCTTCGGCTGAGGCGTGCCGGCGGCGCCGGCGCACACCTCGCCCACCGTGGCGGCCGGCGACCGGGCGAGGGCGCGCGGGCCGCCTCCGATCCGTGTCGCCGACGGCGCTTGCCAAGCCGCCCCCGGTCGCCGATATACGGGGCGGGAGGTTGGTGGTGGACGCGCCACTCGCCAACCGGGTCAGGTCCGGAAGGAAGCAGCCCCAACGAGCCCGGCACGGGTCATCGTGCCAGCCTCCCACCCTTTCCGTCGCTCCGGCGCCGAGTCCCGCGCGCTCCGCCCGTGCCAGCGGCGCCGGCGGTCCGCCCGGAGAGCGGTCCCCGGGGCCGCAGAGCGCCGCGGGGACACGGATGACCGAGACGCCCGAGGCCGGCCCGCCGATCGACACGCCTCCCTGGAGCGACCCGGTCCCGGCCCGTGACGCAACCGGCACCCCGGACACCGGCCCCGCCCTGTTCCCCGCCGACGCGCTTCCCACCCCGCCGCCCGCCGCCGCGCCCTACCGGGTGCTGGCGCGGAAGTACCGGCCGCAGCGCTTCGAGGACCTCATCGGCCAGGAGCCGATGGTGCGGACGCTGACGAACGCCTTCGCCGCCGGCCGCATCCCGCAGGCGTGGATGCTCACCGGCGTGCGCGGTGTCGGCAAGACCACCACCGCCCGCATCCTCGCGCGCGCCCTCAACTACGTCCGCCGCGGCGACGGCGAGGGCGCCGTCGACCGGCCGAGCATCGACCTCTCCGTGCCCGGCGATCACTGCAAGGCGATCATGGAGGGCCGCCACGTCGACGTCATCGAGATGGACGCGGCCTCGAACACCGGCATCGCCGACGTGCGCGAGATCATCGAGGCCTCGCGCTACCGGCCGGCGACGGCCCGCTACAAGGTCTACATCATCGACGAAGTGCACATGCTGTCGACGGCGGCCTTCAACGGCCTGTTGAAGACGCTCGAGGAGCCGCCGGAGCACGTCAAGTTCGTCTTCGCCACCACCGAGATCCGCAAGGTGCCGGTGACGGTGCTGTCGCGCTGCCAGCGCTTCGACTTCCGCCGCGTCGAGGCGGACGTGCTCGTCGCCCACCTCGCCCGCATCGCGAGCGCCGAGAGCGTGGCGGTGGAGGACGAGGCGCTCGCCCTCGTCGCCCGCGCCGCCGAGGGCTCCGTGCGCGACTCACTGTCCCTGCTCGACCAGGCGATCGCCCACGGCGCCGGCACGGTGACGGCCGAGGCGGTGCGCGCCATGCTCGGCCTCGCCGACCGCGCCCGCGTCGTCGACCTCTTCGAGCACCTGATGCGCGGCGACGCGGCCGCGGCGCTCGCCGAGCTGTCCGACCAGTATGCGAGCGGCGCCGAACCCTCGGTGGTGCTGACCGACCTCGCCGCCTTCACCCATCTCGTCACGCGCCTCAGGATCGTGCCGGAGGCGGCGCGCGACCCGAGCCTGACGGCCGCCGAGCGCGACCGCGGCACGGCGCTCGCCGCAAGGCTCACCGTGCCGGTGCTGACGCGCGCCTGGCAGATCCTCCTGAAGGCGATCCCGGAGGTGCAGGGCTCGCCGCGGCCGCTCGCCGCCGCCGAGATGGCCCTCGTCCGCCTCGCCTATGCCGCCGACCTGCCGAGCCCCGAGGAGGCGATCCGGATGATCGCCGAGGGCAAGGCAGGTGGCGCGGCGCCGCGACCGACGGGTGGTGGTGGCAGCGGTGGCGGCGGAGCTACGGCCGTCGCGGCGGGTGCCGCCTATGCCGGCGGCGCCCTCGCGCCCCGCGGCGCCCCGCGCCTCGCCGCCGAGACCGCTCCCCACGCCGTCGCGCCGGCTGCGGCGCCACGGCCCGTGGCCGGGCCGGTGCTTGCCTCGCTCGCCGACGTCGCGGCGCTCTGCAGCGAGCGGCGCGAGCTCAGGCTGAAGTTCGCCGTGGAACGACAACTCCGCCCCGTCCGCTTCGAGCCCGGCCGCATCGAGGTGGAGCCGACGGCCGACGCGCCCTCGGACCTTGCCGGCGAGCTCGGCCGCAAGCTGACGGAGTGGACCGGCACGCGCTGGGTGGTGACGGTGACGCGCGGCGCCGGCGGCACGACCCTGCACGACGAGCGCCTCGCCACCGAGAGCCGCCGCCGCGACGACGCCGTCGCCGACCCGCTCGTCGCTGCCGTCCTCGCCCGCTTCCCCGGCGCGCGGATCGTCGACATCCGCGTCCGCGCCGAGGAGCCGCCGCCGGCCGAGCCGACGGGCGCACGGCTCGACGAGGAGGGCGAGATCGCCCCCGACGACGGCTTCGGCGACGAGCTCGATTTCTGACACCCCGCCTTTCCCCATCCGCCGCCCCCGCGGCCGCCAGCGACGAGAGGAGCCCCCGCATGGACTTCCTGAAGATGATGAAGCAGGCCAAGCAGATGCAGGAGAAGATGGCCGGCCTGCAGGAGGAGGTCGCGGCAATCGAGGTGACCGGCACCGCCGGCGGCGGCCTCGTCCGCGTCACCCTCGGCGGCAAGGGCGATCTCAAGGCCCTGTCGATCGACCCCTCTCTGGTGAAGCCGGACGAGGCGGAGATCCTCGAGGACCTCATCGTCGCCGCCCACGCGGACGCCAAGGGGAAGGCCGAGGCGGCCCTCGCCGAGCGCACCCAGGCGCTGATGGGCGACCTCGGCCTGCCGGCCGGCATGAAGTTGCCGTTCTAAAGGCGGCCCGCCGGAGCCCCCCTCATGCCCGCCCGCGCCGTCGCCGGACCCGAGATCGAGGCCCTGGTGCAGCTTCTCGCCAAGCTGCCCGGCCTCGGGCCGCGCTCGGCCCGGCGGGCGGCGCTGCACCTCGTCAAGAAGCGCGCCGGGCTGCTCGAGCCGCTGACGGCGGCGCTCGCCCGCGTCGGCGAGACGGTGCGCACCTGCACCACCTGCGGCAACCTCGACACCCGCGACCCGTGCTCGGTCTGCGCCGATCCGACGCGCGACCCCTCGGTGATCGTCGTCGTCGAGGATGTCGGCGACCTCTGGGCGCTCGAGCGGGCCGGCGCGCTGACCGGCCGCTACCACGTCCTCGGCGGCGTCCTCTCGGCCCTCGACGGCGTCGGCCCCGAGGCCCTGGCGATCGGCCGGCTGGTCGAGCGGGCACGCGACCCGGCGGTTCGCGAGATCGTCATCGCCGTGAACGCCACCGTCGAGGGGCAGACGACGGCCCACTATCTGATGGACGAGCTGAAAGACGTCGACGTCGCCGTGTCGCGGCTCGCCCACGGCGTTCCGGTCGGCGGCGAGCTCGACTATCTCGACGAGGGCACCCTCGCCGCCGCCCTCCGTCAGCGCCGGCCGTTCTGAGCGGCCGCGCAGGCTGCGCAGGCCGGCCTTTTGGGCGCCTGGCGCGGCCACTTTCCCCGCGGCCCGCCTGGCGTTCCGACCGCCCGTCATCCACCACGCGAAACGGCCTTGATTCCGCCGGGCGACGCAACTATGGTCCGCCCCGCTCGACGAGCCGGCCGTTCCCAAACGGCCGCGGTGCTCCGGTCTACCGGTTCCCCGCCCCCGCTCGCCGGCACACCCTTCACCGGGTTGTGGGGCCATAGCTCAGTTGGGAGAGCGCTTGAATGGCATTCAAGAGGTCAGGGGTTCGACTCCCCTTGGCTCCACCAAATCCTCGATGAGCCGCAGACGGTGCGTGACCGCCCTGCCGCGGGCGGGCGTTGCCTATGCCGGTCGCCGGAGCGTCAGACCTTGTCGGGTCCGGCAGGGTGGCACGACACCGACCAGTCCTTGCGGATCGCGGCCTTCACCGCCGCTTCCGTCTCCAGGGGGTCGCTGCCGGTCGGCGCGGTGATCGACAGGCTCCCCCGGCCGCCGCTCCCCATGGTCAGCTCGTAGCTGGTGATGACCCCGTCCGCGACGAGGCCCTTCAGCACGCCGGCCGTGTCCTCGGCCATCTCGCCTGAGTCCGTCTGAGAAGAGCGCTGCATGTCGCCTCCCGATCCGGCTCCGGCCGGCCAGCCTCGCGCCGCGGCGGGATCCGATCCTACAACAACGCCGCCGGTTGCGTCGTTCCGTCCCGGCCCCGCCTCCCGCGACGATCAGTCGGCCACAGGTGCCGCGAGCTTCAGTGCCGCGAGTTCCTCGCCGATGAAGTAATACATCTCCTGCGGCGGCGTCTCCATGGCGTGGACCCACACCGCGGGCTCCACACCCATCTCGACGAGGTGCCGCTGGATCTCCGCCGAGACGCGCTGCGCCCGCACCATCTCCGGCTCCGAAGCGCCCGGCAGCACGACGCCGCCCGTGCGGACGGCGCTGATCTGATGGACGCCGACAACGGCCTCACGCCCGGCCCGCCGCTCCGCTCCGCCGGCGAGGACGAGGGGGCAGGAGGAGGCGCAGAGGCCGCCGTCCTCCACCAGCGTCGCGAGCTTGCGCTCGCGGATCATCCGGCTCATCGCGAGGGCGTCCTGGACCGAGCCGCCGGGCGAATCGAGCACCACCGTCTCCACATAGTCGCCGCGGCGGGCGAGTTCGTCGGCGAGCCGGTCGGCGGTGCCGGGCGTGATCGTGCCGACCGCCGTCAACCGGCCGTCGGCGACGAGCTCGAGGACCATCGGCGCCCGCAGCCGTTCCTCCGGCGTCGTGGCGGCCCGGCGCCCCGGGTCCGCCTCGCCGGGGCGCGCCGAGGGCAGATAGGGCTCGACGAGTTCGGACGGCGCCTCCGGCTCGAACAGCGGCGCGCCGTCGAGCTCTTCGAGGAGGTCGCGCCCGAGAACCGTCACCGTGAGGACGAGGAGGCCGGCAAAGACGAGCCGCAGCAGCACGGCCTCGATCCGTGCGCCGAGGCTCGGGCGTGTCGCAGCGTCCGCCGGAGAGCGGGACGCGCTCATTCCTTCTTGCCGCTCCAGGCGGAGGTGAGCGGCGTCACGGTCGCCTCGCCGCCGGCGCGCGGCGCCGGCTCGGCCGGCTCCCGGCCCGGACCCACGGCAGGCACCAGCCGCTGCTCGCCCTCCACCTCGCGCAGGAGCCGCAGCGCGGTGAGGAGCTGTGCCGCCGTCATCGTCTCCGCATCGGCGGGCGTGTCCTCCCGCCGGATGGCGGCGTGGACGACGCAGAGGATGAGCACCAGCACCGCCGGCAGGAGGTCGATCGAGATGGCGCCCGCCCAGCTCGGCAGGAAGTCGCCGGCATAGCGCAGCACCGCCTCGGCGGTCGACAGCGGCTGGTAGCGCGCCGGCTCGACCGGGCCTGTGCCGATGATCGCCTCGGCCGCCTGCGAGAGGGCGTTCGCCTGGGCCGCCACCGCGCGCTCCACATTGTCGACGACGGCGCTCTGGCGGCCGGCGAGGTCGGCGGTGCGGCCGTCCGCCGCCGGCGCGATGAAGCCGGTGGCGAGGTCGTCGGCGGCGCGCTTCACCGCCGGCGCCATCGAGGTCTGCTCGAGGGCCGCGATGGTGCCGATCAGCTTCATCGCCTCGGCCCCGAAGGCGTCGCTGCGCGCCTTGATGTCGCCCTGGGCCGAGACGAGCTCGCGCATGGCGGCGACGTGGGCGGCGCCCTCGGCATAGAGCTGGCGCACCGGCTCGGCGCTGTCGGCCACCTCCTGGCGGAGGTCCTCGAGCTGGCTCGACATCTGGCTGAGGAGCTGCACGACGGTGCCGGAGCCGCCGGTGCCCGTGAGCGCCCCGCCCCGTTCCGCGTCGGCGAGGCGGGCGAAGCGGGTGGTGGCGAGCTCGATGTCCGGCAACAGGCTCTGGGCGCCGAGCGCCCGGTTGTGGACCGCGTCGAGATCGCGCGCATAGCCCTGCAGGGTGACCGCGAGATGCTGCTCGACCGCGGCCGAGCCGGCGAGGGCGGCGGCGTTCAGCCACGACGACATGGCGACGATCATCACCGAGCCGAGGATCATCGCGCCCCCGAGCCAGATGCGGCTCGCCGCGTCGCGCACCTGCGGCAGCAGCCGCAGCAGGAAGGACCAGAGGGCGTAGATCGCCACCGAGACGGCGGTCGAATAGATCAGGGCCGCGAAGAAGGTGATCGTCGGCGAGCCGTCGAGCAGGTCGCGGACGCCGAGATAGGTATAGACGCCGGAAGCGAGCGCGAGCACACCGAGCGTCAGCCGCATGGTGAGATCGAGCCCGCGGACACCTTCGCGCAACGCGGACGACATCGCTCGCCTTCCTTTCAGACAAGAGCCCAGTTTCGGGAGCTTTGCGCCCGCAATATGACGCTCGCCGCCGATCCGCCGCCCGGAGGCGGCAACCCGTTGTTGCGGTTTCGGCAAACGTTTGCATACTGGGCCAAGCGTCGCCTCTGGAGGGTTCTGAAAATGAAAATTCTGTCCGCCGCCGCCGTGCTTCTCGCCGGCAGCCTGTTCGCCCAATCGGCCTCGGCGCTCGAGACCGTCCGGCTGACGATGTCCTCGAGCCATCCGACCGCGGTCGCCTGGGTCGGCGCACTGAAGACGCACGTCGTCGACAACGCCAACAAGCGCCTCGAGGAGATGGGCTCGAACTATCGCATCGAGTGGACGGAAGCCTTCGGCGGCTCGCTCTACGACTTCAACGACACGCTGGAAGCCGTGCAGGACGGCCTCACCGACATGGGCTGGGTCGGCTCGCTGTGGGAGCCGGCGAAGCTGCCGCTGCAGAACATCATGTTCGCGACGCCCTTCGTCACCAGCGACGTCGAGCTGTCGGTCGACGTCCTGAACGAGATGAACGATTCCATCCCCGAGATGAAGGCCGAGTGGGACCGCCACAACCTCGTCTTCCTCGGCGCGACGGTGTCGGACACCTACCACCTCTTCACCAAGTTCCCGGTGAAGACGCTCGAGGACCTGAAGGGCAAGAAGATCGTCGGCGCCCCGGCACTCGGGCCCTGGCTCGAGGGCACCGGCGCCATCCCGGTAGGCGGCGGCCTGCCGACCTTCTACCAGCAGATCCAGACCGGCGTCGCCGACGGCAGCATCATCATCCCGACCGGCGCCTTCTCGCTGAAGCTCTACGAGGTCGCCCCGCACATCACCCTCGTCGACATGGGCGTGACCACCATCGGCGGCCTCGCCGTCAACAAGGAGCGCTGGGAGAGCCTGCCGGAGGACGTGAAGAAGGTCCTCGCCGAGCTCGGCCGCGAGTACAGCGCCGTGCACGCCAAGGAAGTGGCGGCGCGCTACGAGGCTTCGCTCGAGAAGATGAAGGCGGCGGGCGCCATCATCTCGGAGCTGCCGGCCGAGGAGCGCCAGAAGTGGGTCGACGGCCTGTCCAACCTCGCCAGCGCCTGGGTGGTGCAGACCGAGGCCGCCGGCCTGCCGGGCAAGGAGATCCTGGTGCGCTTCATGGCGGAGGCCCGCGAGCGCGGCGCCCAGCCGCTGCGCCAGTGGGACGAGGGGCTCTGACGACCCCGTTCCGCCGCACCTGACGCGCCAGACGGCCGGCCGAAAGGCCGGCCGGTTCACTTCCGGGATCTTCATGCACACCGCCGAAGCGACGACGCGCCGCCCCTCCCTCGCCGATGCCGTCGTCGGTGGCTCGGCCCGGCTCTGCGCCGGCATCAGCGCCCTGTGGATCTTCGCGCTGATGGCGCTCATCTGCACCGACGTGGTGCTGCGCTCCTTCTTCAACGCGCCCCTCGTCGGCGTGCCGGAGGTGGTGGCGCTCTCGGTGCCCAGCATCGTCTTCCTCGCCGCCGGCCAGGCGGTGCGGACCGGCCGGTTCCTCCGCGCCGACTTCCTCTACGGCCCGTTCCTGCGCCGCTATCCCAAGGCCGGGGCCATCCTGTCGCTCCTCTTCGACGCCGCCGGCCTCCTCATCTTCTGGAAGGTGACGGAAGGGGTCTGGCCGCGCTTTTCCACCGCCTGGACGACCGACGAGTTCTTCGGTGCCGTCGGCGCCTTCACCGCGCCGGTGTGGCCGTTCATGGGCGCGATGCTCGTCGGCTGCGCCCTGATGACGGTGCAGTTCGCCGCCCTCGTGATCGTCGACCTGATGCGGGTCGCCAAACCTGCCGACGCCAACGCTGCCGTCACCAAGACCGCCGCCGCCGACCCGCGCCCGGCGAGCCGACCGGCGCTCGGCTGGGTCGCGCTCGCCGCCTTCCTCCTCGTCGTCGGCGCCGGCCTCTATGCCCTCCTCTACGGCGACCTGTCGCCGGTCGGGATCGGCTTCGTCGCCATCGGCGGCATGCTGCTCCTGGTGCTGTGCGGCCTCCACATCGCCACCGCGCTGCTCGTTCTCTCCTTCTTCGGCATCTGGATGGTGCGCGGCAGCCCGGCCATCGCCGACCGCTCGCTCTCGCTCGCCGCCCTCGGCTCGATCAGTTCCTACTCGTTCGGCGTCATCCCGCTGTTCATCCTGATGGGCCTCCTGGTCGACATCGCCAATGTCGGGCGCGACGCCTTCGCGGTGGCCGCCAACCTCTTGCGCCGGGTGCGCGGCGGCCTCGGCATCGCCACCGTCTTCGCCAATGCGGTGTTCGCGGCCATCACCGGCTCGTCGATCGCCTCGGCCGCCGTGTTCACCCGCGTCGCCACCCCGCAGATGATCGGCCACGGCTATTCGAAGCGCTTCGCCGTCGGCTGCGTCGCGGGCTCGTCCGTGCTCGGCATGCTGATCCCGCCGAGCCTCCTCCTCATCGTCTACGGGCTGATCGCCGAGGTCTCGGTCGGCAAGCTGTTCACCGCAGCGGTCCTGCCCGGCCTGCTGCTCGCCGGCGTCTTCTCGCTGATGATCTTCCTGATGGCGCATTTCACGCCGGGCCAGATCGGGCGGCCGCGCATCGCCGACGAGGTCGAGCCGATCACGCTGGCCGAGTTCGCCGGCAAGCTGCTGCCGATCGTGCTCCTCGTCGCCGCCGTGCTCGGGGGCATCTACACCGGCTACTTCACGCCGACGGAATCGGGCGCCGTCGGCGCCGCGGGGGCGCTCCTCATCGCCCTCGCCCGCCGCAGCCTCGACTGGCGGAAGTTCGGCAAGATCCTCGTCGAGTGCGCCGAGATCTCCGCCTCGATCCTCGTGCTGATCGTCGCGGCCAACCTCTACAGCCGCATGCTGACGCTCACCGGCATCCCGCAGGCGGTGTCCGGATACATCGTCGCCGCCGAGCTCGGCATGTTCGCCTTCCTCGCCGTCTACCTGTTGATCCTGATCGTGCTCGGCATGTTCCTCGACAGCGTGTCGATCATGCTCGTGGTGCTGCCGCTGATGCTGCCGGTCGTCAGCGCGCTCGGCGGCGACCTCATCTGGTTCGGCATCGTCACCACCATCGCGGTGGAGATCGGGCTGCTGACACCGCCGTTCGGTCTCGCGGTCTACGTCGTCAAGGGAACGCTGCCGGAGGGCACGGCGACGCTCAACGAGATCTTCGCCGGCGCGCTCCCCTTCGTCGCCGCGATGATCCTCGTCACCGTCGTCGTGATGGCGTTCCCGATCCTCAGCCTGGCGCTGCTCTGACGCGCCGGCGGCGGCCGGAAGCCGCCGCCGAACCCGCCGAGGCGCCTCAGCCCTTCTTCGGGTAGACGGCCATCACCTCGATCTCGATGCGGGCGCCCGGCGTCGAGAGCTGGTTGACGCAGATCGTCGTGCTCGCCGGCGACCAGTCGCCGAGGAACTCCTTCAGCGTCCCCGTCATCACCTCGATCTCGCGCATGTCGGTGAGGAACTTCGTGATCTTCACGACGTCCGTCCACGTCAGGCCCTCGTGCTCGAGGATCGACTGGATCGTCCGCATCGCCCGGCGCGTCTGCTCGCGGATGTCGTTCGGGTGGTCGTGCTCGGACCAGTCGTGGGGGTGCTTGTGATAGAGCGGCGAGGGCGTCGCCCCCGAAATGAACAGGAGGTCGCCCGGCGCCTCGACCCGGATCGCCGGCGCGTAAGGCATGTCGGCGACGCGCGCCGGCTCGGTGTGGATCTCGCCAATGCCGGGATTGGTGGGGGAGGTGCGGTAGGGGGCGGGTCGCGTCACGGCGGCGGCCTTTCGCTGGACGTTAAGAGAGGGCGGCGGTGGCCGCGCGCCCGGTCGGGGAGGCCGTGCAAACGATTGCCCGGCGTCTCGCCGCTTTTGCCACGCTCGGCCGCCGGGGATCAACGTGGTCGGCGGCCGCGCCGCGGGCCGCCGTCACCGCCACCTACTGTGCCGCCGTCCCGTCCGTCTCCGGATAGGGCCGCACCAGCAGGCTGACGCCGTCCTTCATGCCAGACGCCCAGCCCTCGGACGGGTCGAACCGGCGGATGTCGAACTCGGTCGAGCGGGAGAACAGGAAGCAGCGGGCCTCGGCGACGAAATAGCTGCCCGGCGGCTCGAAGCGCCAGGCGGCGCAGGCCTCGGCCGCCTCGCAGGCGGCGCGGCAGAGGGCGATCGTGCCGTCCGCCGGGAAGTCGGGCGCCGGCGGGTCCTCGGTCGCGGCGCCGACCGTCTGGCCCGTCGGCTCGAGCGCCACGTCGGCCATCAGCGGCTCGCCTGGGAAGTGCGTGCGCTCCGGGGCGGGCGGCTCGGGATCGGCCGCCGCCACGGCCACGTCGAGCGCCTCGACCAGCGCCGCGCCGTCGTCCGCCGCAAGGTAGCGCCCGCCGGTCGCCTCGGCGAGGCAGGCGATCTCGGCGCCCTCGCCCCGGCTGAGGCCGAAGCCGATGACGTGAGCGGTGAAGGCGACGCCGCTCGCCTCGAGTTCCCGCCCGAGGGCGCAGGGATCCGCGTCGCAGGTCTCGAGCCCGTCCGTCACCAGCACCACCGTCGCCGGCGCCTCGGTGGAGCGGAGCGCCTCGGCCGCCTGGCGTACCGCCGCCGTCAGCGGCGTCTTGCCGAGGAAGCGCATCCCGTCGACCGACGCCCGCACGGCATCCGCCGATCCCGGTGCCGGCGGCACCACGAGCTCGATGTCGCCGCAGTCGCCCTTGCGGCGATGGCCGTAGGCGAGGAGGCCAAGGCTGCGGTCCGCCGGCAGCCCGTCGAGCACCGTTGCGACGGCCTCGCGGGCGAGCTCCGCCTTCGTCCGGCCGTCGATCTGTCCCCACATCGAGCCGGAGCCGTCGAGGACGATCACCGTCGCCGCCGGCTCGGCGGCCACGGCGACGGACGGGCTGGTGGCGAGGAATGCCCCGGCGATCACGGCGACGAAACGGGACCGACCAACTGCCATGCCATCCTCCCCATGCAAGCAAGGCCGCACGCTAACGGCCTCCGCCGCCGGCGGCGACCCGTCCCGTCCGGGGCTGGCGGCAATGTGAAGAAGCTTGAACGGCGTTCGGCAACTGCGGGTGGACGCGCTGCCGCCGGCCGCCGGCTCAGCCGGCGTGCGCTGCCCGCAGCGCCGTGTCGAGATCGTGCCAGAGGTCGTCGGGGTCCTCGATGCCGGTGGACAGGCGCAAGAGGTCCGGCGGGCACGGCGTGCCGGCTCCCTCGATCGAGGCGCGGTGCTCGATGAGGCTCTCGACGCCGCCGAGGGAGGTCGCCCGCCGCCAGAGGCCGACCTTCGCCGCCGTGGCGATCGCCGCCGGCGCGCCGCCCGTGACCTGCACGGACAGCATGTAGCCGAAGCCGTTCTCCATCTGCCGCGCCGCCACGTCGTGGCCGGGGTGCTGCGGCAGGCCGGGATAGAGGACGCGGGCGACGTTCGGGTGAGCGGAGAGCCGCGTCGCGAGGTCCATCGCGCTCGCCGCCTGGGCGGCGGCCCGCAGCGGGAAGGTGCGCAGGCCCCGCATCAGCAGGAAGGCCTCGAAGGGCCCGAGGATCGCCCCGTGTGTCGAACGCACCCGCTTCACCCGGGACCAGAACGCGTCGTCGCGGGCGGCCGCGAGCGCGCCGCCGACGACGTCCGAGTGGCCGTTCAGGATCTTCGTCGCCGCGTGCATGACGATGTCGGCGCCGTGCGCAAGCGGGCGGGTGTGGTGGGGCGAGGCGGCGGTCGAATCCACGGCGAGCCGCGCCCCGGCGGCGTGGGCGATCTCCGCCACCGCGGCGATGTCCGTGATCGTCCACAGCGGGTTCGACGGCGTCTCCGCCCAGACGAGCTTGGTCTGCCCCGGCCGCACGGCCGCCCGCACGGCGGCGAGGTCGTCCATCTCGACGAAGTCGACGGTGATGCCGTAGCGGGGAAGGTCCTGGGTCAACCAGTTGCGCAGCGACCAGTACATCACCCGCGGCGCCACCACGTGGTCGCCCGCCTCGAGGGCGAGCATCACCGCGGTGGCGGCCGCCATGCCGGAGCCGAACAGGAGCGCGCCCGCCTCCGCATCCTCGAGCATGGCGACGACGCTCTCCGCCTCGCGGACGGTGGCGTTGTCGGGCCGCCCGTAGACGTAGCCCGTCGAATAGCCGTTGTCGGGATCGCGGATGAAGGTGGTGGCGACGTGGATCGGTGGCACCACCGCGTGGGTGACGTGGTCGGTATGCCCCATCGCCTGCGCCGCCAGGCTCCGCTTCGACCAGACCGGGCCTTCCGTCATGTATACCCTGCTCCCTCGTCCTGGCCGCGGTACAGCGCCGCCGGCGACACCATTTCATGGCGTCCAGCCGCGTTCCAGCCTGCGGTTCAGGAGACGGGAACGCTGACCGGCGAGGGCGTCGGCGCGCGTCCCGCCGCATCCTCGTCGTCGTCGGTGTCAATGCTGGCGACGACGCGGAGGTTTGCCCGATGGACGTAGACGGTCGGTAGCCCACCGGCCGGTATGGTCGCCGCGACGGCCGCGACGTTGTCGGCGAACGCGACGAGTTGATCGCGCTGCGCTTGCGACAACCGGCGCGAGGGGTGTTTCAACAGGAGATCCCTGTAGGTCGGGTCCGCCCACGCCTTGGCGAATTGATCCAGTGCGACACCGAGCGCCGGCAGTGCGGTGACGGCGCGCCGCCACCGATGTTCGTCGAAGATGAAGGCATCCAACAGCTTCTCGGCGGCATCATCGCCGAAGCTGACCAAGTCGTTGACCGTCGAAGGCTTCATGTCGAGGTTCAGTCCACCTTCCGCCTCGTCGTCCAGCCGAATCTCGACAATGCGCTCCCGATACCCATGCAGCCGGCTCTGCAGGGTGTCCTGCCAGTTTCGCGCGGTATCGAGGATGGCGCCCGCGAAGTTCATCAAGCCAGTGATGGCGTGGGCTGCCGACGCGGCCCCCTGCCCGGCGCCGATGGGAAGAAAGACGCGGGCGGCGCGCGGGATCGGCGTACCCGTCGGAAAGCTTCGCTTGTCGATGCTGCCCAGCGAGATTCCGAACGTCGGGCGCCGCGGGAGCAGGGCGTCGAAGAAATGAATTGGGAAGTTGCTGGTGATGCCGCCGTCGGAGAACAGGCAGCGGACGAGAACCCCGCGTTCGCCGCTCTTGTTCTTGACGGTATAGTCGATGCGATAGAGTGGCACGGCGCTGATCAGGCCAGGAAAACTGAGGCTCAGGCGGGCGACTAACAAGATCGGGAAATCGTCGCCGCCGAGCAACCTGTAGTAGTCACTATTGCCCTCGGCATCCCGGAACGCTTCTCCGGTTTCGGATTTGAGTTCATTCTCCGTCCGCGCCAGGTAGTCGACGATATGGGTTGGAAACAGCCTGTCGAATTCAGATTTGCGGAAGGAGAAGATCTCCGTCCCGATCGGCAGTTGATACGGCCGCCCCGAGGCAAGATCGGTGGTGACGCTGGCCACCCTGATGCGCGCCGCCCTCGCTTCCCCCGACGGCGCCCATCCACCCGCCGTTCTCAGATCGCCCGCCGTCAGCGGCCTGTAGCCCTCGCTGTCGGGATCGAGGCCAGCCGCCTCGTCGAGTTTCTTGGCGATCCAGTCGGTGAAGGCGAGCGGGGCGGACGCGTCGGTCCTGAGGCCGCTGCAAAGGCCGAAGTCGTGGGCCGGCAACACCTCCGTCACCGCGCGCCACAGACAGATGGTGACGGCGATGGTCGGTCCGACCAGCAGAGCCAGAACCGCGACGACGAATGCCCAGGCGTTTGCGGTGTAGAGGGCCCACAGCAGCAGCAAGAGCCCCGGGGCGGCCGCCATCGCCGCAGGGGCCCGGAAGGCCGAGAGGGCCCCGGCGAGAAAGGCAGAGCGGCTGCCGCCGGAAGCGATGACGCGCATTGCGATGTCGAACAGCGGCCGCGTCTGCGGCGAAGGCTGGAACAGCGTCTTCAGATTGCGCGCGAGATCGTCGGCCATGCCGTCGATCACGGCGAAGCCGGCGTCCTGCTCCGCGGCCGTCGCGCCGGTCGCGCGACGGTACTCGGCCGCGGCCGCCATCACGGCAGCGATCGAGCCGGCAGAAGTGCCGCCGATGCTGACGAACCTATACTTCCGTGCGAGCCTCGTAATCGCCTTCGGGAACACCACGCCGGAGGTAATTCCCCCCCGCATGATCAAATCGCATTCGAGCTCCAGATGGAGCTTGGCCTCTGCCGCAGCGTCTCCCATTGCTTTTCCCCCGCAACAAGCTGGCCGACGGTACAGTATACGCTCCAAAATTCAACCAAAAGGTGCGTCCTGCTGGGGTTTTTGACCGGTAACGGGGAGCAGTCCCCCATCGAAGTCTGAACGCTTGCGTCGAGATCGCACTGGATGACCGTTGAGATGGCCCGTTGCCGAATGCCTCATCCGACCTTGGTCCGAAGCATCGGCGGCCCTCGTCCGATTGTCGCGGCGCCTCCCGGCCGGTAGCGTCGACGCGGCATGGCGGGACTTGGGACCGGAACGATCGCGCGGGGACGGGAGTGGCTGGGCGGGCTCAGCCTGACGGCCCGATTCGCCATGACCGCAAGCGGCGTCCTCCTCGCCGTCGCGGTGATCGGTGGCATCTGGGTGACGGAGATCATCGCCCGCAGCGCCGTCGCGAGCGCCGCCAGCGCCACCGCCCTCTTCATGGAGAGCATCATCGGGCCGCTCACCCAGGAGCTCGCGATCTCCGACACCCTGTCGATCGGCCCGATCCGGGCGATCGAGGAGGTGATGGCGACGAGCGCCCTCGGCGAGCGCGTCGTGTCGGTGAAGATCTGGAAGCCGGAAGGGCTCGTGGCCTACGCCGCCGACACGAGCCTGATCGGCGCGCGCTTCCCCGTCTCCCCGAACCTTGCGCGCGCCTTCGCCGGGGAGATCGTCGGCGAGTTCGACGAACTCGACGACGAGGAGAGCGCCGCCGAGCGGGCCACCGGCCTGCCGCTCCTCGAGATCTACAGCCCGATCCGCAAGCCGTGGACCGGCGAGGTGATCGCGGTCGGCGAGTTTTACGAGGATGCCACGGCGCTCCAAGCGACCTTGCGCGATGCCCGCGTCCACACCTGGCTGATCGTGCTCGCGATGGCGGTCCTGCTCGGGGCGGCGCTACTCGGCATCGTCCACCGGGCGAGCCTCGTCATCGAGGAGCAGCGCCAGGCGCTGCGGCTGCGCGCCGAGGAAGCCGAGCGTGTGTCGCAGCAGAACCGGATGTTGCGCCTGCGCATCGAGCGGGCCGCCGGCCGTGCCGCCGAGATGAACGAGCGGTTCCTCAGGCGCATCAGCGCCGACCTGCACGACGGCCCGGCGCAGCTCATCAGCCTCGCGGCGCTTCGCCTCGGCGGGCTCGCCAAGGCGGAGGACGCGGCGGTGCGGCGCGCCGAACAGGACGTCGTCCGCCAGGCCCTCGACGAGGCGATGCGTGAGATCCGGGCGCTCTGCAGTGGCTTGTCCCTGCCGGATCTCGAGGCCGCACCGCTCGCGACGGTGATTGCCGACGCGGTGCGCGCCCACGAGCACTACACGGCCACGCGGGTGTCCCTGTCCCTCGGCCCGTTGCCGGAGGCGGTGAGCCCCGCCGTCAAGATCTGCGCCTTCCGCTTCGTGCAGGAGGGTCTCAACAACGCCTTCCGCCATGCCGCCGGGGTCGGCCAGCGGGTGGAGGCGGAACTCACGGGGGCGATGCTGACCGTGACGGTCGCCAATGCGCCGGCGGACGGTGCGGCGATCCCGGCGGAAGGCGGCGGTCTCGGACTTTCGGGCCTCCGCGAACGCGTCGAGAGCCTCGGCGGCAGCTTCTCCTTCGACGCGCCGCCGGACGGGGAGGTGCGCATGACGATGACGATCGGGCCGGGGGCGGGCGATGGCTGATCCGGCATCCGGCGGCACCATCACCGTCGTCGTCGTCGACGACCATCCGCTCTACCGCAGCGGCGTCGTCCGCACCCTCGCCGACGACGGCCGCTTCACCGTGCTCGCGGAGGGATCGAGCGCCGACGAGGCCGTGGAACTCGCCGGCCGGCACGCGCCGATGGTGATCCTCCTCGACATCTCGATGCCCGGCAACGGCGTCGAGGCGGCGCGGCGGATCGCCGAGGCGGCACCGGCCGTCGCCGTCGCGATGCTGACGGTGTCGGAGACCGACGACGACATCATGGCGGCGCTGCAGGCGGGGGCGAAGGGCTATGTACTGAAGGGGGTCGGGGCCGAGGACCTCGTTTCCATCGTCGCGGGCATCGCCGCCGGCGAGTCCTACGTCTCGCCCGGGCTCGCGGCACGCCTGCTCGTCAGCCTCAACGCGCGCGGCAGTACTCCGGCCCCCACCCCGTCGCCACTGGCGGGCCTGACGGCACGCGAGGAGCAGATCCTGCGCCTCGTCGCCCAGGGGCTGAGCAACAAGGAAGTCGGCCGCAAGCTCGCCCTGCAGGAAAAGACGGTGAAGCACTACATGACCAACATCCTGCAGAAGCTGCAGGCGCGAAATCGCGTCGAGGCGGCGATGATGGCGCGCGAAGGCTGGTTGTCGAAGGGACCCTGAGCCGGCGCCCTCGGGTCCCGAGGACGGAGCCGGATCAGCGTGGGGCGGCGGCCCGCAGGCGTTGCAGGTCCGTCGGCTTGGCGGGTCGGCGCACCACCACTTGCCGGCGCGGATCGAGAAGGATGTAGACGTCCCGCTCCACCCGTTCCGTCCAGCCGTCGGCGTAGCGCACCTCGACGAGCCCGGAGCGGTTCGCCGACCAGACGACCCGTCCTCGCCCCTTCAGGGTCTCCAGGAAGCGGTCGACAACCGTGCGGCTCTTGCCCTTTTCGACCTCGTCGTCATCGCGGCCACGGCCACGACCCCGGCCGCCGGAATCGTCGCCGCGGTCCGGGCCGTCGTCACTGTCAGCGCCCCCGCGGCCGCTGTTGCCGCCGTCGTTCCCGCCGCGGCCACTGTTGCCTCCGTCGTCCCCACCCCGACCGCTGTTGCCACCGTCGTCGCCGCCACCGTCGTCCCCCCCGTCGGAACCGCCGCCGTCGGAACCGCCACGGGCGTGAGCGACGGGAGACGAGACAACGACGTCGAGGGCGAGCGAGGCCGCCACCGTTGCGGTGGTGACCAGCCCCAGGTGCAGAGCGAGCAGCCCGGCCGCGGAAGCGAGCCGGCGACGCTGGTTCGCGCCGCGCACGGAGGTGCGGGGCGGCCGCTCGGGAAGGCTCGGCGGTTGGTGCGTCATGGCTGCGACACTACGCGGATGCACGTCTGGCGTCGTCGGCCCTTGGTCCGACGATGTGCGGGAAGCGAAGGTCGCCGTGGGTGGCCGAGAGGTCGCCTGCGGCGGGCCGAGGGCCTCGGCGGGACGCGAGGGACCGGGCGCCATCGTCGCGCCCGGCCGTCGTTCGTCGCTGGAGCGCGAGGCTCGCGGCGGGGAGAAGGCTCAGCGGCCCCGCGAGCCGCGGTCGTCGCCACCGCGCCCCCGGCCACCCCTGTCGTCGCCGCCCCGGCCCTTGCCACCCTTGTCATCCTGGTGGGTGTCGTCGCCGCCACGACCGCGTCCCTTGCCGCCCTTGTCGTCGGCCGACGCGTCGTCGCCGCCGCGGCCCCGTCCCCGACCGCGGCCCTTGCCGCCATCGTCGTCGTCGCTGTCGTCGTCGTTCAGGCTGTCGTCGTCGGAGTCGTCGTCCGAATCATCGTTGGAATCGTCGTCGTCCGAGTCGTTGTCGTTCGAGTTGTCGTCGCTGTCGTCGTCCGAATCGTCGTGGTTGTTGCTGTCGTCGTCGGAGTCGTCATCGGAATCGTTGTTGTCGTCGTTCGAGTCGTCGTCGGAATCGTCGCTGTCGTCGGTCTGGTCGTGACCGCCGCGGCCGCGCCCACGCCCCCTGCCATGATCGTCGGAATCGTCTCCGCCGCGGCCCTGTCGCGCCTCGGCGACGGACTTGGAGAGGGTCGGCACACCGTCGACGACGCTGATCGACAGCGGGGTCGCGACGAGGCCGAACGTGAAGAGGGTGGCAGCGACGCCGGCGTTCAGTCGGCGCGAGAGCTTCAAAAGGGTCATCGGAACGTCCTCCACGGAGTTGCCGTCCACCCCGTTGGCGGGGGGACTGGCGGCACCGTAGGGGGCGCCGGCGGCCGGCTCGATCCGGCCGAGACCTCTGAGGGACGGCCCCGGCCGACGGTCCAGCCCCGCGGCCGACCATGGTCCGATAGACGTGTGCGACATCGGTCCGGAAGCACCGCCGGGGCGCTTGCCGGCGGCCCGAAGCACTATGCGCTCGGGGTTCCGCTCGTGGTGTTGAGGAGCATCGACAGCGCGACCACCACCTGGGTCGGAACGAAGGGCTTGGCGATCATCACGCTGTTGGGCACGCCCTTCGCCGCCCACGCCTCCTGGCTCTCGCCACTGACGTAGACGACGGGCAGCGCCGCCTCGCGCTCGCGGGCGAGGCGGGCGATCTCCCAGCCGTCTGGTTCGCTGCCGAGATTGACGTCGGTGACGAGGCCCCGCACCTCTTCGCCTTCGGCGTCCAGCACGGCGAGAGCCTGGCGACCGTCATCCACCTCGCGGACGACGAAGCCGGCTTCCTCGAGCGCCGAGGCGAGCGAGAGCCGGACGACCCCGTCGTCTTCCACATACAAGATCACGCCGACCCGTGCGTCGGACATCCGCTATCCCCCGTTCGGCCGGGCGCACCTTCCACGGCCCGCGGCACACGCCGCGTTCCGACACCAATGCACGACGGCGCAGGTGGTTCCGCCGGGCGTCCAAGTTTTTGCACACAAACGATGAACGGTCTGTCTCGTCATCGGCGCACGTGCGCTTGCGGTCGCTTCGGCAGGTTTGCCGATGCCGGGCCGCTTCGCCGCTGCTAGGGTGCAGGCGGGCCGCCTGCGGCTCCCCGTCCCCCGAGAGCCGGAACCTCCCATGGCCAAGATGACCGCGTCCGAGACCCGCGACTTCGCCCAGCGGATGATGCGGGATGTGTGGGAGACCTTCGACCACACGGCGCTGCCGCGCTTCTACCAGGCCGACATGGTCGGCCATCACCGTCAGCAGACCCTGACGCTCGAGGACGTCTCGCTCCGCCTCCAGTGGGACGTGCTCAATTTCGGCGAACCGGTCTACGAGATCCGCAACCTCGTCGCCGGCGAGGACGAGTTCGCCATCCGCTTCCACTTCACCTGCACGATGATCAAGACCGGCGAGCGTTTCCGCACCGAGGTGATCTACTTCTACCGGCTGGAGAACGGCAAGGTGGCGGAGTTCTGGCTGCTGAGCGACGGCGACTTCGACTACAAGCAGCGCCCCTGAGCGAGGGCGGCCGCACCGGGCCGCCCGCCGCAGGAATCGACCGGGGCGTCAGCGCCCGAAGTGCTTGGCGAAGAAGGCGAGCGTATCGCGCACCGACTGCTTCGCGAGGTCGTCGGGGATGTATGTCCCGGTCTCGTCGCGGGCCGGGAAGATGAAGCCGTGCAGGTGATGGTCGTAGGAGGCCCATTCGGCGTCCTTGCCCATCTCGGCGAGCAGGTCGTAGCTGACGCGGAAGATCCCCTGCAGTTCGTCGGTGTCGCGGCCCTGCACCAGGATCGGCGTGTCGATCGGCGCGATGCGGGCGCGCGCGACGTCCTCGGTGATGCGCGGGCGCACCTTCTCCGGCTCGCGCATCAGCATCTTCTCGACGTTGAGGAGGCCGGTCTCCGGATTGATCTGCGCCGTTTCGTCGGGCCTGAGGCGCAGGAACTCGTGCGTCGCCGGCTCGCTCGCGACCATCGCGCGGAAGCCGTGGTACTCGGACGCGATCTTGAAGACCATCTCGCCGGCGTGGCTCGAGCCGATCCAGCCGAGCCGGTCGCCGTCGATCTCCGGCAGCGTCTTCAGGTACTCGGCGATCGCGATGGCGTCCTCATGCTCCAGGGGACCACGGTTGAGGAGCTGGCGGGTCTGGCGCCCGTCGACCACGAGCTTGCCGATCTTGTCGTAGGCGTAGTCCACCTCGGCGCGGTAGCGCAGCCAGGCCACCGCGTAGCCGGCCTCGAGCAGGCGCTCCTGGGTCCAGCTCCGCTTGTCGTTGAAGAAGCGCAGCAGCTGGAACCCGCCGCCGCCATTGCCGGAGCCGCAAAGGATGACCGGGAACGGCCCCTTGCCCTCCGGCACGCGCAGCGCGAGCGGGATGTAGGCGCCGTCGATCGCCTCGACGAGCATCATCCGCGCGGGGATGGCGGAGTCCGGCACCGCCTCGGTGGCGACGGTGACCCCCGTCGGGACACGCTGGAAATCCGTGGGGTGCTGCACTTCGGGCATGGGGCGTCTCCTCCGCGTCGGCTTTTGACGCGGAGCATAGCCCCCCGGCCGGCGCGTGCAAGAGCGGCCAGACGTCGACTTGCACGCAGCCGTGTATATTTTGACGCCGGGTTCCTCGCCGGGCGCCGGCGGGCGGCCGTCCCTACTGCACCGTGAAGGTGTAGCCCATGATGGTGTAGATCGGCCGGCAGGAGTCGCCATGGCCCGGCAGCCGCCACGTGCTCTCGATGCTGACCACCTCGCCCGGCCCGAAGGTCGGCCCGCTCTGGAAGGAGAGCGGCAGGGTCGAATTCGGCTGCAACCGGATCTCGTAGGTTCCGCCGATGGTGATGTCGCAGAATGCGTTCGTGTAGCTCGTCAGGATGACGTCGGTGATGCGGAAGTTCCGGTTCGCCGGGACGGTGTAGACCGTGTTCCGGACGAACGGAACCTCGGTGAACTGGCCGCTGAACATCATCGTCTTGCGGAACTGTTCCTTGCTCTCGGACGTGGCGGTCTGGGCGGCCGCCGGGGCCGAGAGTGCGGCGGCGACGAGGAGGGCGGCCGCCATGCGGGCGGCACCCGCGGGGCTGAGCGATCGTTCGTCCGCGGCTTTCGAAAAGGTCTTCATGGCAAATACCTCCGATACGGGAACAGCCGGCCGGAGGCAGAGGCCCGGCGGCCGGCGACGCACGCGCGCCGTTGCGGCCGCGAGCGCGTCACGCGTGGAGGTGCCGGTGTATCGAAGAGACCCGGCCGCGCGACGTCGCGCCGGCAGAACGGCGTCCGTCGCACCAGGCCGGATGAACTGCCCGCAAGCGGGCCCACGTACATCTGGAGCATGCCGAGAGTAGCACGGCCGAGGTCTCGGGGGCGAGCCGCCGGTTCAACCTCTCGTGTGTCGGGGCCTCGCGCGCCTCGGCGGCCTCACGCCGAACGACTTCTCAACCTCGTCGCGCAGTGATCACGCCGAGACCAGGGTGCAGGGACGACCGCGGGCAAAGAAGGGGTTGCGTCAGGATCCCTCCGTGTCACCTCGACCGCGGTCGGCGGAACGTCGGGCGCCCGATCTTGCGTTTGCGGGGTTCCAGAACGCAAAAAGGCCCGCGGCGGCGAGTTTGATCTCGCGGCGGCGGGCCTTTGATCTGGTTGCGGGGGCAGGATTTGAACCTGCGACCTTCAGGTTATGAGCCTGACGAGCTACCGGGCTGCTCCACCCCGCGCCGGTGTTGTGTTTCGGCCGGCGGGGCCGAATGGGCACGCTGCGGGCGGG